>Ga0206904_1138_pt1 | contig 18006 bp, 19 predicted proteins | sample Alteio_BWOrgHeat_42_FD_152981 | JGI IMG/M metagenome (GOLD analysis project Ga0206904, IMG submission 152981) | Enriched cells from forest soil in Barre Woods Harvard Forest LTER site, Petersham, Massachusetts, United States -... | ecosystem: Environmental > Terrestrial > Soil > Temperate forest >...
ATGCAAACAGCTATAACAATAACCGGTACAACGTTTATACTGTGTCGTCCACATTGGATCCTATTGTTAGCGAGTATGAAGCGGTTTCTATTATACCGAAATACGATATCCACAATTGCCCGCCACCCGATTTTATTGTAATACCCGGTATTATAGACAAAGAGGTAAGCGATGATATGATGGAGTGGCTAAAGGAAATGGGAAAGGATAAAAAGAGGATAGTTATGTCGGTATGTATAGGCCTTTTAATTTTGGCTAAAACAGGTTTGCTTTCGGGTAGAAAAGCTACTACACATTACCTTGCATTAAAAACGGCACAGGAACAATACCCCGACATTACATTCATTAAAAATGTAAGATTTGTGCCGGATGGTCACTTTGTATCAACAGGAGGCATAACTTCAGGAATCGACGGAGCGCTGCACCTTGTAGAAATATACGATGGCCTTGTTGTTGCCCAGCAAACAGCCGATGTAATGATATATAACAGGGATGCACCTTTGCCGCCATATACCCTTTTACCCCCGTATGATTCTATCTGAAATCACAACCAGTTTCAGCTAATACAATAAACCTAAATAACCTAAACCTATGGATGACCATGTAGAAACCCCAAGCTGTAATTGCCATAATAAAATGCAGGAGAAAGAGGTGGAAAAACCCATCGTAAAAATCAAGAAAACAGCCAGGGCTTTGCCTTCACTTTTTATGAGCCTGTTAATTGCATTTTTCCCGAAATGCCCGTTTTGCTGGGCAATATACATGAGTATGTTCGGCAGTTTGGGATTGGCAAGGCTTCCGTATATGCCATGGCTTATGCCAGTACTGCTGTTCTTTTTAGCCTTTCATTTATTTATGTTGTTTAGAAAAGCGCCGCAAAAAGGCTACCTACCTTTTATTGTAAGCCTTGCGGGAGCGATAGTGATCATATCAGCAAGGAATTTCTTTCCGCTTGAAAGATGGCTGGCAATCACAGGGATGGCGCTGATCATATCAGGCTCATTATTAAATAATTTTTCGGGCTTACGCATAACAATAAATCAACTTAAAAGAGTATAAATAAACCTTATCATCATGGAAAATAAAACAAAACTAAAAGTTCGCCGCTCACTCATCGAACTACAGAGAGAGTATGAAAGCAAAACAAATAAAAAGCCTCTTGAAGACTTAATGAGGGCCTGGAAAGGTATTAAAGAATTGCCGCCCGATGACCTGAAATCTTTTTTTAAGCTTGGCGGATTTCATGGGGAACCATTCAGAGGAGCAGGGTGGGGTATGGGGAGTAATTTTTACTGGGGTGGTTATTGTAACCACGGTAATGTATTATTCCCTACATGGCACAGGTTATACCTGTTAAAGTTAGAGGAAGCCTTGCAAAGTATTAAAGGCTGCGAAGATGTAATGATGCCTTACTGGGATGAAACGGATGAATATTCAATAAAAAACGGAATTCCGTGGGTGTTGACCCATGAATTTTTTGAGCTCGACGGAGCGAAAATTCCCAACCCGCTTCGCTCATTTGTTTTCCCTAAAAACATAACCGACCATATCAGCGGTGATAATCCTAATTATTCAAAACCACGCGGTTACGAAACTGTTCGCTATCCTTTATCAGGCATAGTAGGCAACCAAAAGGAAATTGATATAACCAAAGCACATAATGCCCTGTTTCCAAATTATGAAGAGAACGTAAAGATCCTGAACAAGAATGTCCTGGACTGGCTAAACTCGCATATTGTGGTGAAAGGGCAAAGAATCGAGACAAACGTAGTTCAGAAATACAAAGACTGCCTTAACGCTCCAAACTTTACCGTTTTCTCCAATACAACATCGGCGGCTGAATGGAATGCGGAACGCCAAACCATTGATCCTAATACGGGCTTGCCCATTAAAGATGATCCTTATAAAGTAGTAGTTCCGCTTGAATCACCGCATAACAGTATCCATTTAGCTGTGGGTGGCTGTGAAGTACCGGGTTATAACCGCTCGCCGATTAGTGGCGCCAATGGCGACATGGGCGAAAATGACACTGCAGGACTTGACCCTATTTTCTATTTCCATCATTGCAATGTAGACCGCGTGTTCTGGCTGTGGCAAAAGAAACATGGCTTTACCGATCGCCTTGAAATTATAGAAGAATATCCAGGTACAAACACCGTAGACAGCCAGGGCCCTACACCGGGAATAGCGCCAAACGCCTGGTTAACATTGGAAACCCCACTTAATCCATTCAAAAAAGTTGAAAACGGAACAGAAAGGACCTACACTTCGCTGGATTGTATTAACATTGAAACGCAATTAGGCCATACCTATGGCCCCGGTTCATTAGATGAACTGGCCGAGCCGAGATTCTTAAAACAGGAGAAGCCGGCTTACGACTCGAAAGTGATTAAAATAAGCAGGATCAACAAGGCGCCTATAAGCGGGTCTTTTACAGTATCGGCTTTTGTAACTGTAGGTGGCGAAAAACTGCTCTTGGGCACAGAAGCGATACTAAGCAGATGGAATTCGCAATATTGCTCTAACTGCCAAACGCACCTTGAAGTAAAAGCTTTTTTTAAGCTGCCATTGATAGAAGGAAAAATGCTGCAAAGCCTGAATGATACCAATTACGGAAATGTAGAAATTGAAGTAAGCGGGCACGATGGGTTACTTGCCGGAAGCCATAACTCAAAATTGTTGCGCAGTGACGGGAAGCCCGCTGTAGGCTTTCACATGGAAATAGTATAAATTTCCGGATATAAAAAGCGGGTAGCCGGATGGTTGCCCGCTTTATTTATTGTACGGACTTGCCGCCCACTCTTTTTTATTAACAAACCGGTTTACAAGCATTGCTGCTACTGTATCGCCTGTTGCATTCAGCAGGGTGGCAACAGGGTCAATTAATGTCCCGATGATTATGGCTGGCGGCAAGGCTTCTGGCGGAAAGCCATAGGCAGATATAAAAAGCAGTTCGCCAACATAGCCACCATTCGGTATGCCACCTTCAACAATGCTCACCAACACCGTCATGCCGAGGGCAAGCAGGATAATTTCGGGGCTGTTAAAACCTTTTCCAAATAGAGCAAACACTGCGGCCATTTTTAAAATGGATGAAATACTGGAACCATCTTTATGCAGTGTTCCCCCAAGCGGAATGGTTATACCGGCTATAATATCCGATACCCCCATTTTTTTTGCTGCCTCAAGGTTTGCAGGTATAACTGCTATGCTGCTGCAGGTACCTACGGCCGTTGCTGATGGGATGATATTGTTTCGCCAGTATCTTTTTACTCCCTTTACTCCACCTGCTATAAAAGCGTAGATGCTGAAAAATACGATATAATAAAAAATGCTTACTCCATAACCAATAGCCATTGAATGTGCATAGTTGCCGAAAAGCGAGGGGCCAAATACCGCTACCTGGTAAGCAAAATAAGCGCCTAACCCAATAGGCCCCAGCTTCATAATTAAAATGAAGACATTTTTAAATACTTCATTCCCTGAATTTAAGAACTCGCGGAAACTCTTGCCCTTTTCTCCTGCATTTAATGTTCCAAACCCGATTAGGAGGGCGAAAATTATCATTGCCAGCATGTTCTTCCTCGAAAGCAGCTGGTAAAACTCACCGGTAGTAAACAACTGGGTAATTTGGTCGCCGGATAGTTTTTTATTTATAGGCTGATCTAAAAGAGTAGTAGTTGTACCCAACTGATGAACCGGAAATAGCCATACAGCAACTATAGTAACTAATGCAGCAATAAGCACGGTTGACAGAAATACCAGCGCCATAACGATCATGATACGGCTTAACTTTTGTTCGCCCTGGAGGTTGGCAACGGCCGAAGCGATACCAAAAAAGACAAGCGGTATAACAGCAACGAACAACATGTTCAAAAATATATCGCCTATTGGCTTTAGTACTTCGGCTTGCTTGCCAAATATTATCCCCGCCGCACTGCCAATAAGGATCCCGCCAATCAACAGGATCATTCCGTTATAGTTTTTTAAAAAGTTATTCATTGCAGAGTTTCCGGCTGTAAGATAGTTATATTATTAAAATCTGCTAACAAGAAAAGACAAGAGGGAAAAGGGTAAAAATACCCTGCAAGAAGCGTAGATATGCGTTCTTATCCATACACAGCTGTGCGGATAGCTGTATAAATAGGCTTAATATAAACCGTACTGGTTTAATTAAAAACAGCCTGGCTCGTGATTAATACCAAAGGGGGTTTTGTTAACCCTTCCATGTGAATGATCAAAAGCTTTGTGGGGCAGGTACGATTTTTTAAATGAATTTTGAGTGGCCTGCATTTCTGCGTTAATTTCAGCTTTCACGGGCTGAATAGCCTTAGTAACTTTTTTCATGACATCCTCCTTTTATTTAAATGGTAGTGTCAATTACCTATACTAAGTTAATTAATAAATTAATCATTTCAAACGTTTTAGCATAATTTATATCCCCCCTGATAAAACTATTGTTATGTGATTAAAAACAGATGGTAATAATCTTGTTTTACTATAGCCTTCCCAATCATTTGGCTTTGTTATAAGATTTGAAATTTTCACAAGGCTCAGATCAAAAGCTGTTCAAAAAAGCCCCCTATTTGCTTCTCTCTGTCTACAAAGTGTAATTCCAGTATCCAGTGCCTTTTGTTGCCAAAGGCGTCGGGGGTAAACATGCTATTGTGATTTTCCGGATGGATATATAAATTATAGTCTCCCGGCTCCAAACGTTCGTGTGGGAATTTACCAATCAGGTGACCGGCAATTTCAGAGCCGTATTCCCATCCATACTTTTTTGCAACAGCCACCGAATAATTATATAGTTGGGCACAGCTTAGTTCCGTCTGCATGAAAAACCAATCCCTGATTTCATGCCAAGCTACAATAATATCATTCTTAAGTTTGTGTTTAACAGGGTCTGTGCCAATTACGTAAGTGCGCCCCAGATCAGCCTCCCAATCTTCAAATATAGGACCGAAATCAAGGAATAAAATATCATCTTCCTGAATGATCAAATCAGGTGGATTCTCATCATAAGGAGCCAATGTATTCGGTCCGCTTCTTACAATTCTTTTGTGCCAGTATTTTTTGATTCCAAAAAGTTCATCGGCCAGGCTGAATATTTCATTGTTTAAAACACGTTCTGATTTTCCTGCAACAATCAGGTTCCTGCGCTCAATCTCTAAAAACAAGTTATCTGCTTTTTTTTCAGCTTCAATTAGCTTTAGTTTTACCACTTCCATTGCCATAATTTAATAGCGCAAATTAGCCAGTGTCTGTGAAGATAAAATTGTCCTGGGACAACAAATTACTAACGGATGTTTTTTCTTATCCTGCTTAATGAAGTCGGAGTAACGCCAATAAAGGATGCCAGATACTTTTGAGGGATTTTATTCAAAAACACAGGCTTTTTTAAAAGTTCCAGATAGCGTTGTTCGGCTGATTCTCTTTGCAATGCTGTAAAACGTTCAATCAGGTTTAGAATCACATCTTCCCAAAAATTACGCATGATCTCCTGCATTACCGGGTACTGCTCATGTATTTGAATTAATTCTTTTTTAGGAAGATACCAAACTGTTGATTCTTCTATAGCTTGTAAAAAGTAGTCGGATGGCTTCTCGCTTATGAAACTATACATCTCAATAGCTGAAGAGTGTTTAAAAGCAAACCAAACTGATATTTCTACATGCTCTGCTAAATAATATAATCGCAAACAACCTTCTTGCACAAAAATAATATCCTTGCAAACTGAGCCCTGACGCAGCAGGAATTCATTTTTCTTTACTGTTCGCTGCCTGAATTTTCCTGCGATAGTATCTAATTGTTCTTCGTTGATCTTTGCGTAGTTTCTAATAAATGCCTTAAGCGCTGTTTGCATTTTTATGGTTTAGTTTCTTGTCGGTTTACCCGCTGCGGTTTTAAGCATGTAAGATTAAAAAAAGTTTATAAAAAGCCTTTAGATTTTTCTGAAAGCTTTTTTGTTGATGTTTTAATCATTAAATTTAAGCATTAATCTCCCGATCGTGACCTCCTTAAACCGAATATTAATTATCTTATCAACCCTGGTTTTTTATGCTGGTAACAATGTTGCCAATGCACAACTTTGGCGATATTTAAACGATAGTCCTGAAACGGAGAAAGCGGCGGAAAACGAGTTGAAAAAGGAAGCGTTTTCAGTGATTACCAAAAGGACGGTTGCATACGGCGACACATTCTCATATGATATAAGAACTTATGCTGTAAAATCCTTTGACGGTTTGACAGCTAAAATTAATTTATGGGAAAAGCCTTTTCACGGACATATATTTCATATCGACCTTCATGATGATAAATTGACTATTCCAGATTTTAATTGCCTGATAAGGGTGCATCATCTTAGCGATGATCTTTTGGAAATTGTTTATAGCCCTCGTGGTGGCTCTAATGACGGATATGACAATGTGTTAATATTAGGAGTAAACAAAGGTAAATTTTGTATTGTAACTGAAATTCAATGCATTCATGAATTTGAAGTTCCGGAAAAATATGGGCTCTATAACCTGCACTTAAAATTACAAGGTACCAATACTGATAATTATCAAATGATAGTCACCGTACGCGATCTACTGAAGTCAGACAACAAGGATGAAAAAAGCTATGACAAGAGCAGTAAATTTCTTTTAAAATTTGATAAAGATCAGCACATCTTTTACACAGACAACCAAAAATTGGATGCTTATATTTATCAGGAAGATGCTAAAACTAAGAAACATCATGTAACGGGTTTTTATCCGATGATAGATCTTGGCGAGTACCGATATTTCTTTTTCAACAAAACATGGTATTCTGTTGGGAAATACACAGCCACCGGAGAGCTTTCAATGCTTTCTTATTGCGGCAAGCCATAAATTGCTTTCAAAAAGTTCAGGCTTTGTAAGTTTTTAGCTACCTAAGTAAACACACTGAACCTCCGCTTTTTTTTATTCAATGGCTTTTTGTTTTTCGATGTATCTTTCGTAACCCCATTTTTCTTAATATCCACAGCACCTGCCGAATCCCGAACTGCTTTTAGTGGTACAACTTTAACAGGTACTATTGTACTGTCGCGGTGAATAGGGATATTCAAAGCTGGTTGTGCCATAATTGAATCAATTATTTGATGCCTGTCATTTTGGATAGTGTCAATATTTCGTTTTGTTTGATTATTCAACAGCGGATTGGTGTTGGTTATATTCGTATTCCCTTGTGCGCTGACGATAACGGCCGGTTTAACAGGATCTCGTACCGTCAAGGTATCCTTAACTGCCGGAACCAGGCTATCGCGATGAATTTGCTGTATACTTAATTTTACTGAATGGTTGTGCTTTTTCGAAAAATACAATTGGCTAACCACATACACAGCTGCAACCGTCGAAATCCCCACAAACACATGAAGCCCCCATTTCGGCAATTTGAAGCGGAAAGGTTTTTTAATTACCCCCGATACCGGCATTTGCTTGTCCAGCATGGCGCTCATTTGCAGCCATTCTGTATCCGGGTTGCCTTTTACGGGCAGTTCCGTTCTTTTTTTCTGCCAAAGCTCAGGGTATCTTAATGTCTTTTTCATTTTCTTCCCCCCCTTTCTATTGACCGGCCAGCGCCAACTGTGTTCTCCAGCAATTCGCGTAACTGCTTTTTGGCTTCAGATAAATGCCAGCGCGAGGTTCCCTCACTTATGTTTAGCTGTTCGCTTATTTCCTTGTGCGAAAATCCATCCAGCACCGATAAATTGAACACCGTTTGTGTGGCGTAAGGCAGCGTCCGGATGTGCCTCAGGATATCCTCAAAGTACAGCTTTTCTAAAACCGCCGGCGGTATAAATTCCGTTTCCTGTTCGGGAAGCGTATCAGTTAAATTGCCGAATTTCAATTCCGAACGGTACAGATCTATGGCCGAATAGATCATTATCTTCCTGATCCAGCCGCCCAGTTCGCCCTTTTCAGCATCAAAATTTTGAATGGACTTAAATACGTTTAAAAAACCTGTGTTAAACGCTTCCCGGGCAAGCTCTTCATCGGGCAGGTAGTTCAGGCAAACGCGCATCATATCGGCATAGCAAAGCTTGTACAGCGCCTCCTGGGCGCTGCGGTCATTATGTATACATGCTTTAACTATTTTTTGCGTCTGCTTTTTTGTAAAATTCATTCCATCGCAAGCTCCTGTTATCCGTCGTCGGCCATAAAATATTTAATGAATATAGCTGAATAATCAGAAGGAAAAGCCGTGTGAAATGCGAAGGGCGAATATATTTAATGCTGGGTTGCTGCCGGTAACAAAAGTATGCTCGTAACGCAAACTGATATTGAACGTGATGCGCCCTGATGGCTGAAACAGGTAGCCAAAACTAAGCCCGGCGTCGGGCCCTGAAACTTTTTGATCCAGCTGGTCGCCGTTAGGTTTGTAAAGCGGAGTGTTGCCATTATATGCCTGTATATCGGTAGCCCCGAAGGTATAGCCTGCAACAGGTTCTACATAAAAGCCATAATCGTCATAAGCAGACAATAAATGCCTGTATCCAACCAGCACTGGTGCAACGGCTTCGTGTTCATCATTGCTGCGGAAAACATAAACGCCGCCTTCCACAATAGCTGCGTTAGTCTCGTTAATAGGAATAGAAAAATTGAGGAAGCCGCCGAAACCGATTGCCGAAAAATCTTTTGATGAAAGGTGAGCAACCTCTATTTGGGCAAACGAGGCGGAAAAAAAGCATATCAACACTGCCGACAATAGCAGTTTTTTGATTAAGTCTGTTGTGAAAATCATTTAAGTTGATGGGGTTAAGATTAAATATTTTGTGTGCTACAATACTTCATCGGATAAAAGGCGCAAAACGTTGGGTAAAAAAAATATTTTTTTACAGTTTTTTAGAAATGGAATTGACGAAACGGTTAAGCACTTAAAATTAACAGGAAATTGGTTCAGGACGCGACATTCCAATAAAAGAATTTGGCAGAAATGAGAGGGGGCAGGCTATTAAATAATCTATATGCTAAACTGCTATTATAGTAATTCTTGCAAAAAATTAGTAGCAATCCATTTAAAATATCATACCTTTTATTGAATTAATTACTGATAAATCATGCTTAACGATTAGATTACTATTCATTAAACGGCAGCATTATGGATTCCGAATATAAGCACCGCTCAAATGTTCATTAATAGTATTCATAATATGATCAATAGAATTTTTATAACAGGAATTTTGCTTTTTGGCTTAGATAATATTTGCCATGCACAAAATGATAGTGCAAAAATGGCCAATCAGATAATTAAAATAGAGCAAGACTTAGCTGACAGGTTGCCTGTGGATAGCGCCTTTTGGAGTAAATACCTGGATCCGAAGTGGCATATTGTTGATGAAGATGGGAATGGAGCCTTTAAGAAAGAGTTCCTGGAAAGCTTTAAACCATGGCCAAGAACAATATCAATACATGCAACGGTTACTAAACCTGTATTTGCTTTTCATGGCGACATTGCTGTGGTGCAATATGTTGCTGATGAATATGAAACTGCTTACGGGCAAAAACTACACACAACCTACGGCACTATGGACGTATGGTACAAAACCGATACCACATGGAGAATGCTGAGTATGCAAGACTTTGAAATTCCGGCCTGGCCGCCTGCAATAAAGCTTGCGGCGGCAACACTGAAAAAATATACAGGAACCTATCAATTAACTGATGATAATATAGCAGTTGTTAGTTTAAAGAATGATACTTTATATATTCAGAAGAATAAACGAAAACCAGAGGCGCTGTTTGCCGAGACCACCAATGTATTCTTTCGCAAAAGTGATGCCCGTGGCAGAAAATTCTTTTTAAGTGATGCCAATGGCACCATGTTAATGCTGGAGAGGCGAAACGGGCAAGACCTGGCATGGAAAAAAATTAAATAATTGTTTGTTGATAGCCGGAGCCACAGTGCAGCCGGTAAACCTTTATAAGACTAGAGTCTGACAGCTAATTGTGGAACAGCGCCCTTGATTCTATCCATCTATCTATTTTCAACCGGATGTATTGATAGTGATTATGGAGTATAAACATTTTTCTTTGAGAAGGAAGTTGAAGCGGCAATTATTTATACAAATTCTAAATAATTAACAATTGGAATTATAGCTTTTGTATCCGTTAAATTTGATGCATAATGTTCAAACGGCTAACCGCTATATTCCTGCTTGTTACGCTGATCAGTTCCAACTTTTCAAGGCTTTTTGTCTATGCAGGTTTTGAGCTAAATAAAAAATATATTGCCGCCACACTTTGCGAAAACATTGATAGACCGTGGTTGCATTGTGATGGACTTTGCTACTATATGAAGAAGATTAAACAAGCTGATGAAAAAGAAAAGAGTGAGGAAAGGCCATCGCAAAAGAGCCGTTTTCAGGAATCATTGTTTGAGCGTTATACAACTGTAAAGTTCCATACCATTTTATTACAAATCGTTAATACTCCTTACATAACGCCAGTTTCTTCCATACTGGATAAAGCCGTTTTTCATCCCCCGAAATTCGGTTAATTTCTTCACGCTTTCCTGTAATTAATGCCTGACCTGCCCTATTTCGGCACAAGGCTTTGTGTGGTTATTTTACGCCGTAAGATTTATTATTAAATGAGTCAAGTGCTAAAATAACATCAAAAAAATACTTTATTAAATTAAAAAAAATGAAAAAATATATCAAATCAATGCTGTTTATAATAGCAACACTTTGTTCATGCAGTAATAACGATAATCAAAAACTACCTATTTTGGGAGTAAGAAAACCAATAGAGAGAACAGTTGACGGCAAAACCGTTGTTGACACTATCTATAAAACAATTCCGCCGTTCCAATTTGTTAATCAGGATAGTTCGCGGGTAACCAATCACGATTTTGACGCGAAAATTTATGTAGCCGATTTCTTCTTTACCAGTTGCCCTGATGTGTGCCCTGTAATTCAGCGGAACATGTTGAAGGTTTATAAAAAATATAAAAACAATCAAACCGTAAAGCTGATATCGTATACAATTGATGCAAAATATGATGTTCCATCCAGACTAAAACAGTATGCTAACAAATTGGGAATTAAGGGAACGCAGTGGGAGCTTTTATGGGGCAGTAAGCAGGAAACTTATTCACTTGCAAAAAACGATTACATGGTATCTGTTGATGATAATACCAAAGGACCTGGTGGATTTGCCCATGAGGGCTATCTGGTTTTGGTTGACGCACAAAAAAGGATACGTGGTGTATATGACGGTACCAATGAGCAGGAAGTAAATAAGTTGATGAAAGATATGGACATTTTGCTGCTCGAATATAGAAAATAATAATACTAACGGTAGATGCTTAGTGACAATCTCAACAACAAAGCCCGGCAGACATGCTGGGCTTTGTTCCTCTGAACCGACAGGAATCAAAACCCACTGATTTTATTTGAAACCAAAACTCAGTCATTTTTTACAGGTTTTAATTTTTAGGCCAAATTAGATTTGGATAAAATTAAAACAAGTGAAAATGAAAATAAATCCATTGAAGGCAAACGGCATTTTAAAGGCGAGTGCGTTTCTTTTGCTAATCATGCTATGTATTAATATTACTAATGGGCAAACTGCCACCAAAAAAAAGCCTAATAGTAATTACGACCGCGCCTTGACACCGATCCGTGGGTACTATAAACAATTAGCATCGTTTAGCCTAGCGCCAAAATCATCTAACGAAGAAGTTGATAAGAAAAAGTTTGTTACCGATCAGGCAGCTATAGATAAGAGGCTCAGTTTGAAACCTTTTTATCTCAGTAATGTTTCTGCAGATGATTTTAAACTTCCGGACCCACCTGCCAATAGTTCGGCTCAAACCCGTGCAGAATTGAACTACCTGATTGCATTGGAAAAAACACGGACAGAAGAAGATATAAGAAGGTGCCATTATATGTCAGGAATCTTTTATAATCTTAATATTCATCCAGGAGATTCAACGTATGAACAAAACAGAGAGACCCTTTTCTATATCGGCCGTTCTATCGGCACCTGGTTTAACCAGAAAACGCTTCCTTTAACAGCCGACCTGATGGCTAATGTTTGGCGCGACGCTAATTATTTTATCTGGGCATTAAAGTATAAATATGCGCGAATCCGCCCTTACATGCTGGATCCCAAACTAAAGAACCTGGAAGAGGCGGGTGCGCCAGCTTACCCTACCGGGACAGCTACTGATTCTTATATTCTCGCTTATATCTACCAGGAGTTAGCGCCAGAGTTTACAGATGTTTTTGTTAAGGATGCTTATGATATGTCTCAATCAAGAGAGATAATAGAAGTTCATTACCCAAGTGATGTTGAAGGTTCAAGAATATTAGCCAGACAGTTTGTAAATAAGCTTTTTCAAAATAAAAAATTCTTAAGCGACTTTGAGAATGTGAAAAAAGAATGGGCAGCCAAAGGCAAAGAAAGTTTAGTTGATCAATAAAGTATGAGGATATGAAATTTAATACACTACCTGTGTTTTCACAATTAAAGATTTATGATGCACCTTATAGTACTACTATGCTAAATACGTGCAAGAACAACAGCCTGCACTGCTATGACGAATGCCATCAAAGTTATTTTGATACTATTTTTTATCAATTACATTACCAACGCATCGGCACAACAAACCGACAAGGATACAATTAAAGCGATATTTACTGATCAAACACCAGCTATTGACGGAAAACTTACGGACCCAATTTGGCAATCTTTATCACCAATAAATAGCTTTACCCAGCGGGATCCTGAGTTTGGCAAGCCATCTACGGAAAAAACCCAGGTAGCTATAATTTATGATAAACTGGCTATATACATAGGCGTTTGGTGTTATCAAACCAAGCCAGTTGTAGCAAAATATTTGCAAAGGGATTTTAATTATGATGAAGATGATAATTTCCAGATATCACTTTCACCATTTAACGACAAGCGAAACGGATACTTATTTGTAATAAACCCCCTTGGCGCAAGGGCCGATCTGCTTATCTCGGCAAATGGAAGCGCTAATAAAGACTGGAATGGAGTTTGGGATGCGAAAACAACCATTTCAAGCGAAGGATGGTTCGCCGAAATACGAATCCCGTTTACCAGTTTGCAATTTCCTAAAGATTCTATTAACAACTGGAGCATTAATTTTGAAAGGAATATCCGGAACAGTAATGAAGCGGTATTATGGCGTGGATGGACAAGGGATTGCTCTGTTTTATGTTTAGCAAATGCAGGGACTTTAAGTGGATTAAATAATATCGGGTACGCCAAAAGATTTGAATTAAAACCGTTCTCCTTAGGCGGGTTTGAAAAGCAACAGGGCAAACCAACAGGATGGCCAGGTAAAATAGGTGGAGACCTGAATGTAAACGTTACGTCCACTTTGAAATTAAACCTCACTGTTAATACCGATTTTGCACAGGTTGAGGCTGATAGGGTCGCGGTAAATTTAAGCAGGTTTAGTTTGTATTATCCCGAAAAGAGAGAGTTCTTTTTAGAAGGATATCAGAACTATCAGTTTAATCTGGGTAGCAGCAACGAAATTTTCTATACCAGGAGCATAGGTATTGAAAACTTGCAACAGGTTCCTATTATTGCAGGTGGCCGGCTATTTGGCAAAATTGGGAGTAATAATATTGGACTGCTTAATATTCAAACCGGAGGAACTGATAGTGCAAAAGCCACCAACAATACAGTAATTCGTTATAAAAAAGATATTGGCAGTCAATCCTATATTGGAGCAATTGTAACTTCAAAAAATAACAATAGCACCAGTAATCAGGTTATTGGTATTGACGGGGCATATAACACATCCAACTTTTTGGGGAACAAGAACCTTTCTATAACTGCTTTAGTTAGTAAAAGCTTTGACAGGGGCAGGAGCAATGATGGTACCTACGCATGGCGTTTTTCTATTGAATATCCTAATGAGTTAATTAATAATATAATTGCTATCAGTAGTATTCAGAATAATTACAATCCCGAATTAGGCTTTTTAGAAAGAAACAATTTCGACAACTATAACTGGAAACTTCAACTTGCACCAAGATGGTTTACCAATTATGGTATCAGAACGATGACTTTTAAACCATGGGGATTCCGCTTGTACAGGACAAATACAACAGGAGAACTTGAATCATTTTATAATGAGACCATCCCATTTGGTTTTTTGACAAAAAACGGCGATAGCTTTGCATATACTTTACAACAGGAGTTTGAACGTTTTGATACGCCTTTCGCCCTAACGAGCACAATTAAAGTACCCATAGGCAAATATTGGATGCAAAGGCAGGAATTACATTTTGTAACTTTTCAGGGTAGAAAAATATGGGTAGATGCAAATTTTAGCTGGGGCGATTTCTATACAGGGAAGATTATTACTCTTGTAGCATCAACAGGTATAAATTTAGACAAGCATTTTAATGTTAACACCGAGTATACCATAAATGATATAAAATTGCCCCAGGGAAAAGTGATAACGAATGAATTGGCGGAGTACGTTAGCTATGCTTTAAACCCCCGGTTCAATTTAGATGTTTTTGTCCAATGGAACTCTTTAAATGATTTGTTAACCGGGAATTTCCGGTTACATTGGATACCTAATATTGGTTCGGACTTTTATGTTGTTTACAATAGGGAATATGACGGTTTGAAGCGATTTAGTTTTATAAACCCCCAGGTTTCCGCGGGGGCTGTCAAATTGGTTTGGCGGCTTGCTTTTTAAAATCATTACTTATTCTGCATTAGCAAAAAGCGTAATGTCGAGATCAAAATTATCATAGATCACTTTATCGCCCAGGTTCTCAAAAAAGCTTTTTGAGCGGATCTTAATATCAAATTTTGTACGATCGACAGAGATTTTTGCCGTGGCAGTTAACTTATTTTTATTTATGATTATAGTAGCCGGGAAACTCACTTCATTAGTGATCCCTTTTATAGTAAGTTTGCCTTTTACGGTATACTGCAAGCCACTGGTATGCACAACCGATGTACTCACAAAAGTTGCTCCGGGGTATTTGGCAGAATTAAAGAATGTTTCACCTTTTAAAGTAGTTACCAATTTATCATTCGAATTCTTATCAGTAAGATCGGCATCAGTAATGGAGCGGATATCAATATACAGGCTGGCATCTGTAGCAACATCATTTTGAACGTGGAACATGCCGCTGCTGATACCTATAGCTCCATTATGCCCTCCGGTAACTTTCTTTGCCAGCCAGTTAATTTTGCTGGCATGATTATCAACTTTATATGATTGTGATTTTTCCAGGTGCTTAATGACCTTTATATTATTTACTTTATTGGAGTTTGGAGATAATGTTTTGCCCGGAACCGAAATGAGCAGCGGTGTTGTAGCTAACAGTATTTGCGGGATAGTAAATATTTTCATGATTTGTTGCTGATTGGTGTAATAAAATGTGGTTTAATAAGTCAAATGGCTGATATTTCCTTTTTCTTAATTTTAGACAAAACTATTACAAGGCGATTTTTGAAAGCTGTAAATAATGACTGATTTTTAATAGAAAGATGAAACACAGAAAAAGCCCATATACGTCTACTTTTTATATGTGGAAAGGTATAGCCGCATTTTTTTATTCATCGCATCTCACATCGTTTCATAGCCATAACACTATTCAATTAATACTGGATACCCAAAAGGATTTTAGGTTTAAAACAAAAGATAGTAGCTGGGCAACATGTAAAAGTTTAATTATAAAAGAAAATGTTTTGCATCAACTGGATACCAATGGAAGTGTTCAATTAATTATTTACCTGGATGCTGAAACAAGGATTGCCCAGTCTATAAAAGCTAAGTACCTGATGGAAAATGATATTCAGCCTTTGGATTTAAATATCTTCCACTTTGTAAACTCTAAAGAATTACAACAGGCATTATTAATGCCAGAATCATCAATACTCGAAAGTGTGATCAATAAAGTACTGGCTTCATTGGCATTAGAAATTGGGAGTGTACAAACGGACCAGCGGATATTATTGGCAGAACAGACTATTTCAACAACGCATCCCGAAGAAATTACCATTAAATCAATAGCAGATAAAGTTTGTCTATCGGAAAGCAGACTGCGTTCTTTATTTAAACAGGTAACCGGAGTTTCTTTATACCGGTATATTCTTTGGAACAAAATTTGGTATGCAACCAACCAAATTATGGCAGGTTATTCGGTGAATGAGGCAGCAATTGATGCAGGATTTACTGATGGCAGCCACTTCCATAAAATGATGGTACAAATGTTTGGTATTAGCCCATCAAAATTTTTGAAAGATAATATGCTCGATAACCTGGTGTTGTGCGATAAATCGCCTTTGCATTTTGAAACATATATACACAGTAAAGCAAAAAATAAACGAACTGTAGGCACAAGGTAAAACGTCACTTATTCAACCTAATAGCTAACCCATATGGAAATGTTAACTATTAGATTGAATAGAGCGGGAAATACAGTTACAATTAGTTTTGACGTTCAAGGTTAGCTATAAAATTAACCTCCCATGTCTTGCCTCCATCAGCTGAAAATGCTTGCTCAAAACGATGCGATGTTGGGGTAATATCCGACCAAACTTGCCTAACCATAATGGTTCTGCCTTTAAATGTCTCCTGGTCATAAAATTCGCCACGCCCGTTCTTGAATTCACCAATTAGTGGTGTGTTCATTGTGCCGTCATTACTTGCAGATGAATTAAGGCTCCATTGATGAGACTGAGGGTTGTATAGAAACAAGAGCAGGTCTTCGATATGCCCGGTAGATCCATCAGCTTCAAGCTCTTCTATTTGTGCGCGGCCATCCCAAACTTTCCTGGCATCCAATGTGCCTTTCATAGGGATCCATGTTGTGGAGCCTGTTAACGGATGCAGAAGACGTTTTATAGTCGAATTCCACTTACCAATGTGAAAATCAAAATCATGCTGGCCATCGCGAAGCTCAGGGGCTTGTTTACTACTGGTTTTTGATGTGTCGGAGTGCTGATGTGCCAATGCATTGGAAGGGTTTACACTCAAATGGCAAATAATGCCAATTAAAATCAGCTTATAAATTGTTTTCATTCGTTTTGTTGGTTTGTAATTAATAATTCTTTTTTCAATCAAAAATACAGGCATGCTGGCTTTGTAAAAGGAGCCATTATAATAAAATAAGCAGAACCAATTTATAAAGAGATTACAACCCAAAACAAAAAACGAAAGCACTTTGTCCCCGTTCAGAAATCGAAATCGTTATTGTGGAAAACGATAAAATCATAAAAAAAATGGACAAATTAAAAGACAAAGTTGCAGTAGTTTATGGTAATGGTGCCATAGGCGCAGCGATAGCCAAAGCCCTTGCTTATGAAGGTGCTAAGGTTTTTTTAGCCGGGCTGACCCCTTCTAAACTTAAAGCCATTGCAGACGAGATTCGGACTGGAGGAGGAGCGATTGAAACATCACAAGTTGACGCACTTGATGAACAAGTAGTAGAACAACATATGAGTGACGTAATTAAAAAGGCCGGAAGAGTTGATATTTCATTCAACGCTGTTGGTATTGCTCAAAAAGATGTTGGGCATGTTCCGCTTATTGAACTTTCGGCAGAGGAGTTCGCTATTCCGGTTACTACATATACACAATCGCATTTTATTACTGCAAAAGCAGCAGCACGCCGCATGGTTAAACAGGGGAGCGGGGTGATCGCCATGCATACAGCAAACCTGAGCAGGGTAAGTGCCCCGTTGGCGGGTGGCCGGGGGACCTGCCTGGGCTGCAATGGAAAGCCTTTGCCGTTCCTTTTCTGTGGAATGCGGAGAGCATGGAGTACGAACAGTTTGCCTGTTTACCACTGCCATACCGGAAACACCAATTATTGAAGAGGCTTTCAAGGAACTTTTTGAAACCCAGGCAAAGGCACAAGGGATAACAGTTGAACAGTTTAATGGAATGGTAGCGGGCGGCACACACAGAAAACGCTTAACTACATTGAAAGAACTGACAGATGCAACAATTTTTGCAGTATCTGATGAA
>Ga0206904_1139_pt1 | contig 17954 bp, 17 predicted proteins | sample Alteio_BWOrgHeat_42_FD_152981 | JGI IMG/M metagenome (GOLD analysis project Ga0206904, IMG submission 152981) | Enriched cells from forest soil in Barre Woods Harvard Forest LTER site, Petersham, Massachusetts, United States -... | ecosystem: Environmental > Terrestrial > Soil > Temperate forest >...
GCACGTAAAACCCGCAACTTCTTTCCACATTTTTCCAAAACAATTGTTGGCAAATTGGGTAATGCGGGGGGCTGCAATTTTCATAATTTAGCCCCTCGTTACAGGGCATCATGATATTATCAGACAAAAGAATTCTGGAAGAAATAGAAGAAGGAACAATTATTATTGAACCCTTTAACCGCGAATGCCTTGGCACAAATTCCTACGATGTGCATCTCGGTAAACACCTTGCCACTTACCGAGACAGGGTTCTGGATGCAAAGCTGCATAATGAGATCATTAATTTTGAGATACCTAAGGATGGGTTTGTTTTACAGCCCCATACGCTCTACCTCGGTGTAACCATGGAATATACCGAAACACACCGGCATATTCCGTTTTTAGAGGGAAAATCGAGCACCGGGCGTTTAGGTATTGATATACATGCGACGGCAGGAAAAGGCGACGTAGGCTTTTGCAATACCTGGACACTGGAAATATCCTGCACGCAACCGGTTAAAATTTATCCGGGAATGCCTATTGGTCAGCTGATATATTTTGTGGTTGAAGGTGAAATAGAGACCTTTTACAACACCAAAGACAACGCTAAATATAACACCCCATCAACCCGCCCGGTGGAAAGCATGATGTGGAAGAATAAGTTTTAATAAGTTCATAGTTGATGGTTCATAGATCATAGTAAGAATTATGAGAAACAGACCATTGTTCATCAACCAAGTTATTACTAAGCCTCAAATCTAATTAAACCTTAATTATTTAGTTTCTGGTACGTAATCTACGGGTAACAGTTCGGCTACGAGCCTATTGCCCCAATTGCCATCAAAAACGAGGCTGCGGGGATTGATTATTATACCATTATTATCGTAAAGTGAATATGGGCCATTGAATATAAGCGTAGTGGTTAGTGGATCGTCAAGAAATTCGGGTGAACTTTTGGAGGACGATATTGACTTATCCTGCCGATGTGCTTTCTTTTTATTATAAATTATATATAGACAATCGGTAAAGCTTAATGCAAAGGTACCGGGCTCATTCGTAAGCTTTACGAAATCATTTATAGTTAAAGGTGTGCTTACCAGGGTTTGCAGAAATTTCGCATTAAAGCCATCGTAAGCAGGATTGGGCTTCCTGATCAATCTCAATGCTTTAAATCCCTCATCTTCCAGTGTGTTGGATATAGTAGATCGCAGAAAGCGCATGCTGGAACCTTCATAGGCATCAAGCCTGTTCTTTTTCCATTTACGTATTTGAGACTTTGATCCTTTAAGCTCCTCGAACAAGGTGGTTCCCTCGTAATAAAAATCCCCGGTTTTGTCATCACGGTTAAAATCCGACAGCATATATCTTATTTTATAACCGAGCGCTTTATTTTCTATTTCCAAGTAATCACTCGACTTTGCAGTAAAAGTCTTCGTTTGTCTGTCATAATCTAAATCAAGTATATCTGGTAGATTTTTATTTAGTATTTTACATTGTCCGGCATATTCTGATTCGCCAAAGAAATAACGTTTAAACGTTTCGTAATTTTTTGCCCAGTCATCTTTTGATTTAATACGGACTTCCTTTAACAGGATCATTTTAGAGACAATTTCAATGGCAGGCAGTTTAACATCTGCATTTACCATCACATTTTGGTGGGAGGTTTCATAACCAACAATAGATACGACCAGGTCATATTGCCCAAGCCTAACGCCGGTTAAAGTAAAGGTGCCATCATCATTAGTTTTGGTACCAACCACAGCATTATTCAAAAACACGCTGGCACTGGCTACCGGAGTTTTATCACTGCTATTTATAATCTTACCTGTAATAGTAAACTGAGAAATGGCGGTAAACGGCAGAAGCAACAGTAAAAATAGTAGTGATTTAAACATATTTAAAGATAAACTAAATATTTAGTTTAATTAAATTCGTTTTAAAAAATAGTAACTCTGTATTAAATTTCTGATATACAAATACTTGCATAAAGCAATTTACGGCTTGAATATTTTTCTTGAAAAAAATGAAAAAACATATTAAACCTTTTTTAAAAACGTTGTTCTTATGTATAATTAAACAACATACGTATGAAAAGAATATTATCAATCATTGGCTGCGTAATAGTACTGGCAGCGTCTTCGTGTACTAAGAAATACATTACGCCTAACCCCAACTTAACTGTATTTGCAAACATAAACCCATCTGACTGGACATTGTCAACCGATGGAAAATCTTATTCAGCTCCAATTGATGTAAAAGCAATAGGAGACGATTTTAACCATTATGGTGCTGTAATAGTTTCTATTTACTATCCGGCAGTAAATCCTAATGACGAAGTTTATGAGCAATTGCCAGAAGTTTATGGTGGTACTTCATTTAGTTACACCTACAATGCGGGCAGCGTAGCAATTTATGCTCAGTCGCCTGATGGAACCACACCTATTAAACCAACAGATGCTATTAAAGCGAAAATTGTGTTGGTAGCTTCTAATTAAAGATTAGAGTAATTCTTAAATTTAAAAGCCTCAAGTAGAAATACTTGAGGCTTTTTGCTTTTCTGATAGCTACTTATTTACCAGAGCTTTTAAGTCGATATAATTAATATGATCCAGATCATCACTCCCCATAAAAAGCTTACCTCCATATTCGTATACTGACGATATTTCACTAACTACATTTCCATCTGTATCATAATAACAGTTTAATATTTTACCATCCTCATTTACATGTAGAAGTAAGCCAAAGAGTTGGGCCTTGGGCCTCATAAAGGCAGGTAATCCAAATGCTATTTTTTTAAGCAGAGGATGAGGGTGCATGTTATCTAACTGATCATTCCGGGTGGTAGTAAATGCAAGCCAAAAGGTTCCATCCGGCCTCCGCACTATATTATTGGGAAACCCGGGAAGGTTATCGCTTATTATTTCCTCTGTTCCCTTTTTCTCACCTTTTATCCATATTTTTCTTAGCCGATAAGCTCCCATATCAACTGCTATTATAGCATTTTCATCCTGCGTCAGCGAAACCCCATTGATCCCTAAAAAACCCTTTTTAATGGTTTCCAATTTTTTTGTCGAATGGTGATAGCAATATAATCCTCCCTGGGGTTTTCCTGATGCCAGTACTTTTATCATATTATCTTTATTAAAAGAATAATCGCTTGATGTTACCGAAAAATAAATATCTCCGTTTGAAGCGATATCCATATCGTTTGGAATAGTAAAGGGCTGATTGTCGCTATCATGTGTGGCCAGGTAAGTTACTCTGCCTAAACTATCAATAGAAGCGAGGCCTTTATCAATAACACAGGCAAGCAGATTGCCATCTTTATCAAATTGAATTGCGCCAAGCCATGCAGGTAAAGAAGCAAATTCAACTACTTTTCCTGTGACGAGGTTTATCTTTAAAATTTTCCCATTACTATGAAAATCCATTTTGTTTGTGCGGGCCCCGCAATATAAAAAGCCATTTCTCTCGGCTATATCCTCTGGTCCGTAGTAACCATGAAGAGAAAGGTGTTTCACGTTTTTTAATACTTCATTTTTTGATAAAATACCAGTATAGCCCTGATGTTTGGGTGGATAAAAAGCCCGTGGAGAATAGTCCCAATCGTTGATCAATGCATACGCAATAACCAATATAATAGTAGCCACCATCAGCAGGCAACCCCTGAAAATTATTTTTTTCATGTCGTTAATATTTTTTCAAAACTATATTAACGGTGATGCAAGAAAAATGACAATTGTTAGGAAATTGCTGTAGATTGTGTTATTTCTTTTCTGATCCGGCTTAATGATTCTGGTGCGATCCCCAAAAACGATGCTACATATTGAATAGGTGTTTGCTGCACAATTTTAGAAGGCTTTTCTTTTATGAATTTAAGATACCGGTCTTTAGCCTTAACATGATGCTGGTTTTCAAGTAAATTGGACAGGCACATTACGGTTTCTTCCATCAACTTTCTCCCGACAATATTCCAGTTTGGAATAGTATCGTAAAGATATTGCATTTCTTTATGCGAAATTTCGAGAGTTATTGAATCCTCAATACATTGAATATAATCGTTGGTTGGGCTTTGTGATAAAAAACTTCCGGCAGAAACTATAAAGCGATCATCGCAAGCCAGATAGGTAGTAATCTCCTTACCATCCTGTAAATGAAACATCCTCACAAGGCCCTTCTTGATAAAAAAAAGATTTTTACATACGTTTCCTGATTGTAGCAGAAAGTCTTTTTTTAAGTACTGTTTAATTTTAAACTTTGTCGATATTATTTCTATTTCACTATCGGTAAAGCCAACAATTTCAGTAAGATTCCTGATCAATGATGTATTGTCCATAATCATTCAATAATGCTAATATAGCGTGTTTAGTGAGTAAATAATACTATTATAGATATAGACCGAAAAAAGTAAAGCCTTTGCATTTAATGCAAAGGCTTTACTTTTTTTAGAATAATCTCCAATAAGTTATTTCTCCATCTGCTCAATCACTTCAGGGGTTACACCTGTAAAGGAGAAACCACCATCGTGAAACAGGTTTTGCATAGTTACCATTTTGGTAAGATCGGAAAACATGCTTACGCAGTAATCGGCACATTGATCTGCATCGGCGTTACCAAGCGGACTCATTTTCTCGGCATAGTTTATAAAGCCGTCGAAGCCTTTAACACCCGAGCCTGCCGTGGTGCGGGTTGGTGATTGCGATATAGTATTTATACGTACATGTTTCTTTTTACCATAGTAATAACCAAAGCTGCGGGCAATACTTTCCAGATAGGCTTTGTTATCAGCCATATCGTTATAATCAGGGAATACACGTTGGGCGGCTATATAAGTAAGAGCCAATACTGATCCCCATTCGTTTATAGCATCCATTTTCATAGCTGTTGATAAAACCCTGTGCAGGCTAAGCGCTGATATATCTAAACCTTTATGTGTAAAATCGTAATTGTTTTCAGGGTAAGAAATTCCCTTACGAACATTAACACTCATACCTATGGAGTGCAGTATAAAATCGACACCGCCACCAAAATGTTCCTGCGATTTCGTGAACAGGTTAACCAGGTCATCGTTACTGGTAACATCGGCGCCCACAACAGGTGCGTTGCATTGTTCGGCCAGTTTATTTAATTCGCCCATACGTAAAGCAATAGGGGCATTGCTCAAAATAATTTCTGCGCCTTCTTCTACAGCCCGCTGAGCTACTTTCCAGGCTATTGATTGCTCATTAAGAGCGCCAAAAATTATCCCTTTTTTACCTTTTAATAAGTTGTAAGCCATGTTTCGAGTTTGATTATAATGCAGGCAAAGGTATATATTTATTGTTTAGAATGAAATGGATACGTTTTGTTAACAAGGGGGTTATAATAGCATATCTGGCAGTTATTATAGCGGATAAATTATCATCATTAACATAGCCGCAAAATAAAACACCCCGACAGAAGTATTGCTGACCGGGGTGTTTTTATATGTTTTAGCCTCACCTAAATCCTCTCCAAAGCAGAGGACTTAAACTGCACTCTTTTGAATCCTCTCCCTTGGAGAGGGCAGGGTGAGGCTAAACCGTTACCTTTACTTTTAATTCATAGAAAAAGAAGCTGTACCGCAAGTAAGGTTGACATTGTTAAACTGGGCCAGGGTCCCGCTGGCGCTGTAGGTTACAGCACATGACACGCCTGAAAAATTGTGGTTACTTCCACTGGTTGCCGGGACTATGGCTACTGTATAAGTACCTGCCGGAACAGTGATTTGCGAACTACCATTTGGCATTGGAAATTCATGATCATAGCTTGAGTTATTAAATATTATGCGATAATTACCACCGGTATTACTCGTCAAGGTTACTGTTACAGAGGTGGGAGCTTTATGGGTGGCTGCTACCGGGGTTTTTACAACAGATTTGCCTGCTAATGACATAGCGAAACTGGCTGCGCAGCATATAAAAATGCCACATACTACTAAGATTTTTTTCATGGTTTTGATAGGTTAAGTGTAATTTATGGTTAATAAATAATTGATAGTTAAATATAAAATATTTTGTGTGGAAATATTTATTACTGGATTAAAATAATTTTTACTCAGATAATTTAGATTAATCAGGAAGCCATAGGGAGCTTTTACTAAAATGGCCAAAATAAAATAATTTGTATACTGGTTTCGACAGATAGTTAAAAGCTAACGACAGAAAATATAAGGCAGTCGACGGGTACAAAACCAATAATTTAAATATAATGTAGCATTTTGAACATCTGCGTATCTAACAGCCGGAATAAACGATAAGCATAAAACAGGAGCATGACGATTTTAACAGGTATATTGGATAGCGTGCCGACTTTACAAAATAAAGCCCTCTATGGTGTTTGAAGATATTTACCGTGATTATTGGAACAAAGTGTTCAGAATTTGCATGGGTTATGTTAATGATACTGATGTGGCAAAAGATATTGCCCAGGAAACTTTTATAAATATATGGAAGCAGTTGCCAAACTTCAGAAATGAATCGGCCATAGGAACATGGATATTCAGGATTGCATCAAATAATTGCCTGAGGCAGATTGAAAGACAAAACCGCATGCCAAAAACTGAACTGCCAGAGCAAATTGAAGATAAACACGAACCTGATAAAGAGTGGCAAACCAAGCTGCTATATAAATGTATTGCAGAATTACCGGAGACCGATCGTATTATTATTTCATTAGAGTTGGAAGATGTAAAGCAGGCAGAGATAGCTAAAATAACCGGGCTATCGGAAAGCAACGTACGTGTACGCATTTACCGGATAAAAGAAAAGCTGACCTTAAAATTTAAACAGCATGAGCAACACAATTGATTTTAAAGCGCTGTGGAACCGCGAAGAAACCAGCGCTCCCGATGTACGGCAAATTTTCGCCAGGGCCAATAAGCTCAACCGAAATTCGCGCAGGAAGATTATGGTGTGCAATATTTTACTGATACTCACCATTATCTTCTATGCGTTCATGTGGTGGTATTTTCACCCCCAACTGATTACCACGAAGATTGGCTGGACGCTGATGATCGGCGCTATGGTAATGTATGTGATTTCAAATTATCAGTTATACCCTTTACTTATTAAAGCCGATATGGAGACGGATAGTCATGCCTTTTTATTGCAGATGATCCGTATCAAACACAAACAGGAGTTCATCGATAACATGATTATCAAACTTTATTTCCTGATGCTGGGGGGCGGTTTAGGGTTATATTATATAGAATACCTAAAACGCGGCACATTGCTTTTGCAGTTATCTATTTACTGCGTCACATTAGCGTTACTTGCGCTCAACTGGTTTTATATGCAGGAACGCAAAACAAGAAAGCAGCACAAAGCCATTAATGATGTTATTAATAAGCTGGAGGAAGTAAACAGGCAATTGCTGGATTAAAGACGGGTAACCTATATCTACCTGTTGATATGGATTACCCGCAATAGTAAAAATTAAAATATCACGCCATCTGGTGGTACTACGCCTTTTAACCGCAGATAGATGGCTGTTTGGCCGCGATGATGCGCCTGGTGCTCAAAAGTTTTACCAAAAGCTGCTGCTTTTGGTATTTCAAGGTCGCCATATTTAACCGTTTCAGTTAGCTGCTCCGGCGTTATTTCACTTAAAGCATCAATTATAAAATCGTAGCTGTCCATTACTGCCTTGGTTGTAACCTCTTTGGTTGGTTCAATTGTTTGTTGTGCCGATGTATAACCAAGAGGGCTTGGTTTGCCGCTTGCTACTGAAATAAAATAATAATTAGCGTCTACAATATGAAGCATCTGCTGTGCAAATGACCAGATCTCGGGGGTTGGCTTAAAATCATAACCATCAGCAGGCATTGCATCCAGATACCTTTTTGTGTAATCTTTGGCGTTTTCCCAGGTTTTGTTTATTACTTCTTGTGTTGTCATTTTTTTGTTTATTAATAGAAATTATGCACAAACGTAGTTGATAGTCAAAATATTAGTTGGGTGTGGATATGCCAACTTAAGGGGTTGTTTGTGCCAGTGGTTTACAGTAACTTAGTTACATGAAACACGTATGTTTTTTATTACCTGAAGGTGTTGTAATGCCAGGCACTATGCTGAGCTCGATAGAAATTTTCGAGGCAGCAAATGATTTTTTAACCCAAAACGGGAAAAGCCCTTACTATAATATAAGTGTTATAGGTGCAAATGTTAAACAGCCGCTGCACAACTCACAGTTTATGATACAGCCTAATACGCTGAACTATAAAAAAGCAGATCCTGATCTTATTATAATACCTGGTTTACACTGGCAAAATAACTTCTCAATTAAAGAGAATAAAGATGTTATTCAATGGATGATCAGCAAACATGCCGAGGGTTGTGAATTGGCAAGCTTATGTACAGGGTCGTTTTTCCTTGCAGCTACAGGACTTTTAAATGGTATTGAGTGCTCTACCCATTGGAGAGGAGAGGATCTGTTTTTAAGCATGTATCCTGATGTGAAACTTTGCACAGATAAAATTATAACAGACAATAACGGAATATATACGTCTGGCGGTGCCCAATCCTCACTTAATCTCATCTTATACCTTGTTGAAAAATATAATGGGAGGGAAGTTGCTTTATATTGTTCAAAGGTTTTGCAAATAGATATTGAACGCAGTTCGCAATCGCCTTTTATGTTGTTTACCGGCCAAAAAGATCATAATGATGAAGCGATTAAAAAGGTTCAGCAGTTTATTGAAAAAAATATATATGAAAAGGTAACCGTTGAAATACTTGCTGAAAAATTTGCAATGAGCAAAAGAAGTTTTATCCGCCGCTTTAAAAATGCAACTAATAATGTCCCTGTTGAATATATTCAGAAAGTGAAAGTAGAGGCGGCAAAGCGAGGCCTTGAAGGGAAAGGAAATAATATTAATGAGGTAATGTATTCAGTAGGATATTCTGATATTAAATCTTTCCGTACCATTTTTAAGAAAGTAACAGGACTGACGCCGTTAGAGTACAAAATGAAATTTAGTTACGGTACCTCTAAAACCATAAAACAAATTCAATGATCCGGATACTATTGCCGGATAACTAACTGTTCAGTAATTCCCTCGCATTTTGCATTGCACTTTCGCCCGGATTATCGCCGCTTAGCATTTTTGCTATTTCTAAAATGCGTTCATCCTTACCTAACTGTTTAATACGGGTATAAGTTGTTGCGCTCTCCTCATCTTTGTAAACAAAATAGTGGCTCTGGCCTTTACTTGCAATCTGGGGCAGGTGTGTTATGGTAATAACCTGTAAATTTTCGGCAAGGCGCTGCATGATCAACCCAACCCGGTTGGCTACCTCGCCGGAAACACCTGTATCTATTTCATCAAAAATAATAGTAGGTAATGCTGTGTTTTTAGCAATAAGCGATTTAATACTCAGCATTAGCCTTGAAAGCTCGCCGCCCGACGCTACTTTACTCATTTCGGCAAGGGCGTGACCTTTGTTAGCAGTAAAAAGGAAGCGGACTACATCAATCCCGTCGGCCCCCAAACCTCCTAAAGGGGAACTGTGTCCTGCAGTTGAAGATAGCTCGATTTTAAGGTTGGAGTTGGCCATCCCCATTTCAGCGAGGGTTTGTAATACCTGTTCCTCAATTAGTGGGATCACCTTTTTGCGGTTGGCCGATAGTTTGGCAGCCAATTTATCAAGCTCTGCTTTATCTATGTTTAATTGCTCTTTTAGTTTTTCAATGGCTTCGTCACCAAAAACAGCCTGTTGAATTTTGCCTGAAAGATCATCCTGTAATTGCAATAATTCGGCATTGGTATTTACCCGGTGTTTTTTCTGTAAATTATAAATAAGGCTCAGGCGGGTATTTATTTCTTCGGCACGGACCTCATTCGTATGGGTGCGCTGTTCAATAATTTCTATTTCGGTGGCTATATCCTTTAACTCAATAACTGTACTGTTTAACCGCTGATGTAATTCAGCAATTTGCGGATTGAATTTTTCGAGGGATAATAGCTGATGTCCTGCTTCGCGTAATTGTATAATGGCCGATGTTTCACCTTCTTCCATTAGATAGAATGCGCCCAGCAGGTTGCGTTTTATTTCACCGGCATTGTTAAGCGAGTAAAGTTCCTGTTCTAATAACTCCTGTTCGTCTGCAGAAAGTCCGGCTTTTTCCAATTCATCAAATTGGAACTGGTAATAATCCAAATCGGCTTTTGCCTTGTCGCTTTCATCAATCAACTGTTGCAGTTTAGATATCGCCTTTTTGTATGCCCTGAATTTCGATCTGTAACTATCCAGTAGCTCATCATGTTTGGCAACTGCATCAACAACCAATAGCTGAAACTCAGGATCGTTAATTTCCAGGGTGGCATGCTGAGAGTGGATGTCGATCAACCTTTCACCTAATGCTTTAAGTGCATTTAAATTAACAGGGGTATCGTTTACAAATGAGCGTGACTTACCATCGGCAGAGATCTCACGCCTTAATACGGTTTCGGCCTCATAATCAAGATCATTATCCTCAAAAAACTGTTTTAAGTGAAAAGCGCCAATTTTAAATGAACCCTCGATCACGCATTTTTTTTGCTGATTGAAGAAATAACGGCTTTCGGCACGCTGACCCAAAATAAGCGAAAGTGCACCTAATATGATGGATTTACCAGCGCCTGTTTCGCCTGTAAGTATATTTAAACCCTGATCAAAACTGATTTCAAGGTTATCAATTAATGCGTAATTACTAATACTGAGCTTTTGAAGCATAAAAAAAGTATCCTTGTTTGGAGGATACTAAATTACGGGTTTTATTGGGAGATTAGAGGCTGGAGGTTAGTGAAAAATTATTCAGCCCCCAGCCCCTGGTTATTAATTATTTTCAGACTCTTCGGTCTGTTCTGTTTTATCAGCTTTTTCTTTCTTTTCTTGTTTTTCTACTTTTTCTCTTTTCTCATGCCTTTCAGCCTTTTCTGCTTTTTCCGACTTTTCATCATCAGTGTTATAATTAAAATTATAATCAAAGCTGAAATTCATTTTTGATTTTAAGTATCTCCGGTACTCGGGGCTGCGCTGATAAGCGGTCATTTTTTTAACGGCTTGATCCAATAACCGCTGCTCGTTTCTTATCTCAGCATTATCCTGAAACTGGCTCATTTGGCGGCCCAACCTGTCCATTTCTTTTTGTCTTTCTTTTATTGCCGGGTCATCATAAGCTTTGCTCAAGCTATCACCAAGCATCTGAATTTTTTTACTTTTAGCTTTAAATTCAGGGGACTCATAATGGGCTGATACCTGTTTACCCATCTTTTCTAAATCCTCCTGGGTCCTTTTAATATCCGCCGGGATATGGGTATCCAGCTCAGCCTGATACTTTTTGTAATTATCGCTTTCCCTGTCTCTATTATCGTAATAAAAATCCTCAGGAATACCATATTTCTTTCTCAGCTCATTGTTCATTTTTTTAAACTCCGGCGTCTGATAGTAAGCGCCTATTTTGCGGCCTTTTTCGCCCATTTGCGCAGTAATCGCTTGTATTTTGTCGTCGCCACCATAGTTTTTTGAATAGGCCTGACCAGCTTCTGATAGCTCTTCCTGTAATTTTTTCAGCTCTGGACGATTATAAAAATCCTGCATTACTTTACCATTTTCTTCCAATTCGTGCTGAACCTGTTTAAATGCATCACTTTGATAGTAAGCACTAATTACTTGCGAATGCTTTTGTATTTCGGCGCTTAAAGCCTGCATTTTTTTATCGCCATCTTCATCAGCGTAACTATCCTCACTATGCTTAACAGCATGGGTAGCTTTTTTAGCCGTGTGTGCCTGAGTGTGCGCAGATTTTTTTACAGCTGCTTTGCGGCCCGTATCAGCAAGCAGGCGGTTAATTATAGGTGTAAATGCTTTTACAGAGATTTTTCCCTGGGCAATTTCGGGGTTAAGCAATGTTGCTATTCCTATTCCCGCGGTTAATATAAGCATGGCCAGCAATGTCGGGCGCAGGCTTGGTATTTGTTTTTTCGTTTTCATGATTCTTTCAATTCTGTTTAATAAATGGTACTTTTTGCCTGTTGCGGCCAGCGCTAGCTGCCAGTCGTTTTGGCGGGTTTGCTCCAGCTTTAATAAAGCCTTTGCGTATATGATAGGGTCTGCAGTGGCCTTTACAACCAGGTCATCGCAGCAATTCTCACGTTCTTCGTTAATAATCTTATTGATCAGTTGTGCACACGGGTTAAAGAACAACAGTATAGCTATAACCTGCTGTATCATGTTAACCAGGTAATCGTTGCGTTTTATATGGGCCAGTTCGTGTAATATAATAGCCTCAATTTCCTGTGTAGATAAATAAGTGGATAAGGTAAAAGGCAACAAGATGACCGGTTTAAAATATCCTGCCATGCAAGGCACATCAACCAGCTTGCTCAACCCAATCTTTACCTTATTGCTAATGTTAAGTTTGTTGCTAAATTTATTTACGGCGTGCTGCAATGCAATATCAATGCTCATGTTTTGCTTTATGGCATTTATTTTTTTACGCGCCATTATAAGACGGGTAGTATTAAACACCAGTCCCAAAACATATACGGCAGTTATATAAGGCAGATATTCCTCGATACTATAATAGTAACGGAGGCTTTGGTCATTAAACTGCCTGATGCCTGCAGGAAGCTCAGCCAATAATGGCATTACTGATAGCTTTGAAGGGACGGTAGCCAGCCAGTTATAAATACTGATCTCATTTATTAATGTGTAACCAAACCAGCAGGTTATAGCAAAGAGACTTATTACAGCAAACAGATATTTTTTTGAGGCTGATAACTGCCCCGAAAACATTAATGCTAATCTTAATACAAAATAGACCAGTAAACCCTGCCATAATGAGTGGATAATGGTTATGCCTAAAACCTGGCTGATATTATACAGTATGTTTTGCATTGTATTAAGTTAAGCGTCAGTATTAAATTGGTTTACTTAGTCTTCTTTTACAGTATCTTTTTCCGGAACGTATATTTTAGTACCGCTAACAGAATCTTTTAATTTCCATTTATGGTTCCTATAGTATTTACCTTCTTTTTTTAAATCTTCCATCTGTTTCTTCCACTCAGGGCTATCGAATTGTTTTTTCATTAGTTCGCCCTGTTTCTTTATCTGTTCCATCTGTTTCTTCCACTCAGGGCTATTGAATTGTTTTTTCATTAGCTCACCTTGTTTCTTCATGGTTTCCACCTGACTTTTCCACTCAGGGCTATCGAATTGTTTTTTCATCAATTCGCCCTGTTTTTTTATGTTTTCCATCTGGCCTTTCCATTCAGGACTATCAAATTGTTTTTTCATCAGCTCACCCTGTTTCTTCATGTTTTCCACCTGGCTTTTCCATTCGGGGCTATCGAACTGTTTTTTCATCAATTCACCTTGTTTCTTTATAGTTTCCATTTGGCTTTTCCATTCCGGGCTGTTGAACTGTTTTTTCATTTCTTCACCCTGTTTTCGCATGGCAAGCACCTGGTTTTTCCATTCAGGGCTATCGAATTGTTTTTTCATCAATTCGCCCTGTTTCTTTATGGTTTCCATCTGGTTTTTCCATTCAGGACTGTCGAATTGTTTTTTCATCAGTTCGCCCTGTTTCTTCATTGCTTCCATCTGGCTTTTCCATTCAGGGCTTACAAAGAATTTTCTTACAGAATCGGATGCAAAACTATCCCCATCATCATAAATCTCAGTCTTATTTTTATAAGCGAGCTTTTCCGAAGTGATTTTAGCTTTTTTTCCTTTGGCAATAATTTTACCCTTGTGTTTATGTTTTACAGTATCGCTAAGCAGGATATTATTGGTTGAATCAACTGCGGCAGCAAAACTTTCGGTAGTTAATAATTTTGCCTTTTTTAAAGTCACTGCTGCTTCGGCAATTTTGGGATTAAACCATGCAATACAGCTAATGCTTCCGGTTAACAAGAACAGCGCTATTACAAAATGGCGCATGTTGCCCATATGTTTCTTTGTTTTCATAATTCTTTCAATTCTGTTTAATAAATGGAACTTTTCGCCGGTTACAGCAAGTGCAAACTGCAGGTTTAGCGTCTTTACCTCCTCAAGCTTTAGTAGAGCTTTTGCGTAGGTAAGCGGCTTACCGGTTTTTTCAACAACAAGATCATCGCAACCATTTTCCCTTTCCTGGTTTATTATGCGATTAATAAGATGTACAAAAGGGTTAAAGAAAAGCATTATGGTTATAACCTGCTGCAGCAAGTTTATTAGATAATCGTTTCTTTTAATATGCGAAAGTTCATGTAATAAAATAGCTTCTACTTCTTCTGAAGATAAATCGGTACAAATTGATACCGGCAAAAGTATAAGCGGTTTAAAGTAGCCAATCATACAAGGCACATCTATCATTTCGCTGAATTTTAACTGTACTGGTTTTTTAATGTTCAGCTTTTTTGAAAAGGTGTCGATATACTGCTGCAATTGCCCGGCAGATATGAGTGATTGTTTTATTTCCCTTATTTTATCCCATTCCCAGCCAAGCCTTACCAGGTTTATTATAAGACCGGCAAAATACAAGGCGCATATATAAGGCAGGTAACCGGCAATGGTAAAATACCAGGCTGATTGATAATGGCTGTTTGCTGACAGGTTTAAGTAGGGTAGCAGGGGCAGTGCATTGTGCGATTTTAAACTCACCCAGTTATAAGCATTTATCTCTGTTAATAAAGTATAAATAAAGCACGCCGATATAGATAACATTGCAAAAAGAGCCAGGTTGTATTTTTTTACTGCTGATAATGAAGGGATGCCTGAAAATGCTATCCTTAAAATAAAATATATAAGTAACCCCTGCCATAACGAGTGGATGATGGAGATACCTAATACCTGGCTTATATTGTACAATATGGTTTCCATTGTTTTAGTTTATTAGTGATCAGAGACCAGAGATTAGTTATCTCTTCAGTTTCTGATCGTATATTTTACTTTACTTTTTCCTAACCTCTGGTCGCTAATCTCTAGCCTCTACTCTCAAACTGTTTTAAATAATCTTTAATAGCATCGATCTCATCCTTTGATGCACGGTGATGGCCCAAAGCCTGTATCACGAGGTCGGAAGTTGAGCCTTTAAATACGGTCGATATAATTTTATCAAGTGCGGTTTGCTGTGCTTCTTCACGGCTTATCAATGCTTTATATAAATGGGTTTTGGCTGTTGTATCGCGTTCAACCAATCCTTTATCATGCATTATCTGCATTAACTTTAATGTTGTGGTGTAACCGGCATCTTTATTTTTTGCCAATTCCTCATGCACGTCGCGAACGGTACATTGACCTTTTTTCCAGATCACCTGTAAAATTTCCAGCTCGCTTTCTGTCGGTTTTATTTCCATGTTATTTTATTGTACGAATTTCTTCGTACAAATATGTACGATAGATTTCGTATTTGCAAATAATTTATAAACTTTTTTAAAAAAGACGCTGAAAAAAGCGAAGTGTTACAGGATAGGAAGCTGAAAACTAAAAGAATAAAGCTGAAAAGGATGAATTTGGAAGGATAAAGCAGAAGGCTCTACTGATTCGGGCTTTGGTCTTTCTGCTAAACCTACTGCTTTTGCAGTTCTTTATATTTAAGACCATTAGCCGGATCGACCTCGCTAAGCAGGTTCATGGCCTGCAGTCGTTCCTGCGAATCGGCTTTGCTGAAAATAGATACAAGTTCATCTCTTTTTGCAGTGAAAAAGATGAGCGGGAACATGCTTCCAAGCCGCTGCCTGTCAACCTGCGAAAGGGTTGGAAGAATAGAGGCAATTTCTTTACGGCCCTTACCTGCATTATCGGCCATAACATCCAGGCCATTGCGATGGTAATCGTACATAAAATCGCGCAATGGCAGGTAAAGTTTATTGTTCAGGTTTTCAGCAAGCCAATAACGGTTGATGTTGCCATCAAAGGCTTTCCATCCTTTATTTGGCGCCCCCTGTGCATTGGTTACCACGGCCTGGGCGCTGGCAAAATAGGGCGTGCCTCCAAATTTTCCAAACGTATCATAATCCATGCCTATAATTACATAAGCATAAAAAGCCATTATCGAACTTAAATTACTTTGGAAATTCTGATCGGTATAATCAATACTTTGCCCTTCGGTATAAGTAAAATCAATGTCCTTATCGTTAATATTTAACAGGGTAGAAGTGTACGATGAATTGTAAACCGGCCTTGACGATTGTACCTGCAGCTCGCCTGTAAAGTTGCTGCTGCCATCCCAGGTGGTAATGTTTAGTATAAAATTGCAGTCTATCCTTTCCTGTGGCTGTATATCATCTGCACACCATTTGCGGCCATTTAAAAAATCCTTCATTGCAGTTTCAAGCGTTTGAAGGATTCGCTTATTGGTGGATTGTATTTTAGGTGAAACAACCTGTACGCGTGCATTTAAATCTTGTGCAATAGCCCGAAGGCTTAAACAGGCTAACAGAATATAAATGCTAAATGCTTTCATTTTTTTATAAGTTCAACAACCTTTTGGCAAATATCGTGAGCAACCTCATCCTTACTTTTAAGGTTATAGGCAGTTTTTTGTAAGTTTCTATCTATAATAGTTATTTTATTGGTGTCTTTTTTAAATCCGGCACCCTCATCGTTCAGCGAATTTAATACAATAAAATCAAGGTTTTTCTTTTGTAGCTTATCTATCGCATTTTTTTCTTCGTTGTTGGTTTCCAGTGCAAAACCAATCAGTATTTGCCCGGGTGCCTTTTGCGCACCTAAAGTGCTTAATATATCAACCGTTTTTTTTACATCGATGCTAAAACCAGCATCCTGCTTTTTTATTTTTTGATCAGCTACTGTAACAGGAGTATAATCTGCCACTGCGGCGCTCATTATACATACTTTGGAAGTTTTGAAGTTTTGCAGGCAGGCCTCCAGCATTTCTCCTGCCGAGGTTACATCTATGCGTTTGATGGATTGTTGCCGGCTTACCTGCGCTGTCGGCCCACAAACAAGGGTAACATCGGCACCTAATGCTGCCAGTTCATCGGCAATGGCAAATCCCATTTTACCGGATGAATGATTGCCGATAAAACGTACAGGATCGATAGCTTCATAAGTAGGCCCGGCAGTAACCAGGACCTTCTCATTAGCTAAGGGAAGTTTTTTTTTGATATCTGCCGATATAAATTCCATCATTTCTTCCGGCTCGGCCATGCGGCCCTCGCCATGAAGCCCGCTTGCCAGTTCGCCTGTTCCCGGTGGGATCAGGATATTTTGGAAAGATTGAAGCTTGCTGATGTTTTCCTGTGTAGCAGTATGTTTCCACATATCCAAATCCATGGCAGGTGCAAAATATACCGGACACTTTGCCGAAAGATAAACTGCCATCAGTAAATTATCGCACAATCCGTTGGCCATTTTGGCGAGTGTATTAGCGCTTGCCGGAGCTATGATCATTAAATCGGCCCAGAGGCCTAATTCTACATGGTTATTCCATTCACCTGTTTCAGGTATAAAGTAATCAACCAGCACAGGGTTTTTTGAAAGGGTGGAAAGTGTGAGTGGAGTTATAAAGTTAGTAGCATCGGGTGTCATTACCACCTTTACATTTGCCCCGCTTTTAACCAGTAGCCGTACGAAGGTTGCCGATTTATAAGCCGCAATACTACCACAGATGCCTAAAACTACATTTCTCATAAGCCCCTTAATCCTCTAAAAGAGGAATTAGTAAAATTTAAAATTAAACAAAAAAACTCCCATTGGGAGTTTTTTATATCATAAAGCACCTCTTACTCCCCCTTCAGGGGCGAGGGCCTCTTATACTTCTTTAGCCGGGTTGCGGTAGTAAATCTTATCGTCTAAAAATTCCTGAACTGCTACCAATGATGGTTTAGGCAGTTTTTCGTAATATTTAGAGATCTCAATTTGTTCGCGGTTTTCAAAAACCTCTTCCAGGTTATCGTTTGAAGATGCAAATTCCGAAAGCTTTTGGTGCAATTCTTCTTTTACATTGTTCGAGATCTGGTTTGCTCT
>Ga0206904_1140_pt1 | contig 17889 bp, 14 predicted proteins | sample Alteio_BWOrgHeat_42_FD_152981 | JGI IMG/M metagenome (GOLD analysis project Ga0206904, IMG submission 152981) | Enriched cells from forest soil in Barre Woods Harvard Forest LTER site, Petersham, Massachusetts, United States -... | ecosystem: Environmental > Terrestrial > Soil > Temperate forest >...
ATTGATCACCCGTATGGTGATCAATATGGTCAATGGAAAAGATAGCCTGGATGGCATCTTATAAACAAGTCTTCATTTTGTTCTTTATAGGTCAGTTAAGTTAATTAAGTGAAAGCGGTACCCACGGAAGAAGGGTGCCGCTTTATTTGACCGATAAAGAAATAGAAAAATATACATCAGGCATGCCTGGAAAACAAAAACGAATTGAAATTTAATACAATAATCATTATCGTCATTATTACTGTCATTGCGCAACAATGGAGGGTGATCTGATATAATTAAAAAAATGATCTGTAAGCCTTCCGAGACCGGAGGGCTTTTTTTTGACCAATAATTTAAGATGAAATGAAAAAAGACCTTCAGCAGACAAGTAACTCCAACCTGATCATGGCCATTTATGCCGACGATAAAAAAGGTTTATTGGGTCAGATATTGATGTTGTTCAACCGGCGCAGCTATACTATATACGACCTGAGTGTGGCAAGAACCGATATTAAGGATATTATATTGATCACCATTGAGGCGCAGCTATCGCCCGGCGAGGCCAATACCATAACTCATAAAATACGGAACATTATTGAAGTGCACGAGGTGATCAGTTACCCTGCCAATGAAGTAAAGCTAAATAAGATAGCCTATTTTAAACTGTCGGGCAAATGCCTTGACCATGGCTTATGGACAAAGCTGCAAAAATATGGGGCAACGATAACCGAAATGCAAAGCGACGCACTGATCGTACAAAAGATAGGCACAGATCAGGATCTTGACGAATTGTACCAGCAGTTAGATGGTGAGTTTCTGATCAGTTATTGCAAAAGCGGGCTGGTGATACCGCAAAGTATGATCGCTTTGGATAGCTTGTTCCAGGATGCATAGTTACGATCCCCGCACAGCCTCTTGCCAGCCTTTATACCAGGCAGATACCCGGGTGTTTTGTGGATCAGGTAAAAACGAGACCGGTTTGCCGGGCAACTGCCGTAAATGATCCAGGCTGTTGAATATGCCGCATTGTAAGCCTGCGAGACAGGCCGCGCCTAATGCAGATACATCGGCAATGCCGCGATTTATAAGTTCGCGATCAAGCAGATCGGCCATTAGCTGCAATACAAAACGGTTCGAGGTTATACCGCCATTAACCATTAGTTGCTGTAATTTGATGCCGGTATCCTGCTCCATGGCTGTGATCACATCTTTGACCTGGTAAGGGATAGATTCGAGCGCGGCCCTCACGATGTGGTTCTTATTAGATCTGAATGTTAAACCTTTGATCTCGGCCTTTCGGCTCATATCCCAATACGGCGCACCCAATCCGCTAAAGGCAGGCACAATATAAACGCCGTTATTATCAGCAACACTATTAGCCATAACTTCGGTCTGCTTGCTATCGCCGAAAAGGCCCAGCTCGTTTTTTAACCATTCGATCGTGGCACCGCATGATACGATAACACCTTCCAGCGCGTAGTTCACCCTGCCTTCCAAACTCCAGCAAATGGTAGTGATCATGCCATTGCCCGATGTTTTAGGCTTGTCGCCGATGTTCATCAGGATAGAGCAGCCTGTACCCAGCGTAGCTTTCGCAGTACCCGGATCAAAGCAACTTTCGCCAAATGCTGCCGCGTGCGAATCGCCGATCATGGCGCCGATGGTTATTGGATGAGGTAATAGCCCGCCAAGATCCGATGAGCCAAAATTGCTTGAAGACGGCCTTATCTGTGGCAAATTAATATTTGCAAGCCCGAACTTTTGTAGTAGTTCCTTATCCCACGAAAGTGTATGCAGGTTAAAAAACAATGTACGCGAGGCGTTGGTATGATCGGTGAGGTATTGCGCGCCATTGGTCAGTTTATACAACAGCCAGGTATCTACGGTGCCAAAATAAGCTTTACCAGCATCTATAGCTTCCTTCACGGACGGCTCGTTTTCATACAACCAGATCAGTTTTGTTCCCGAAAAATAAGGGTCGATAATTAAGCCTGTTTTGCTGCTGATCTCGTCCGCAAGGCCACGCTCTGTTAGTTGCTCACAGACACCGATCGAACGCTTGCATTGCCATACAACGGCATTATGTAATGGTTTTCCATGTTCATCCCAAACCACAAAGGTTTCGCGTTGGTTTGATATGCCGCAGGTTTTAATATCGGTCAGGTCACCACCACCCGTCTTAAACTCGGTCAAACAGTTTTTGACCGAAGCCAGCACATTGATGTATATCTCTTCGGGATCTTGTTCTACAAAGCCGCCATCGGTATAAAAGGTTTTAAGTGGTTCGGTAGCTTTCGCGATAACATTCCCCTCATCATCAAACACAATGGTTTTGGTACTGCTTGTGCCCTGATCAATCGCCAATATATATTGTTTGCCCATCGCCTACTCGCTTTTTGAATTGGCCTTATCAATAATTACAGCCAACAAGATCACACCGCCTTTAACTACCTGCTGCCAGAACGGCGAGACGTTCAATAACACCAGGCCGTTGTTCAATACACCAATAATGATCGCGCCAAGCACCGTGCCCATAATGGTTCCGCGTCCACCGGATAGCGATGTGCCGCCGATAACCACCGCGGCTATCGAATCCAGTTCGTAACTCATACCCGCGTTCGGTTGGGCAGAATCGAGCCTTGAGGTGACCATGATACCGCCAACCGCGGCCAGTACCCCTGCAATTGCGTATACGATCATTTTAACTTTGCTGATGTTGATACCCGATAGTTTCGAAGCATGTTCGTTTCCGCCGATGGCATAGATATATCGCCCTAATGCTGTTTTTTGGGTGATGATGACTGCCACAACAATAACTATCGCCGATATCCAAACAGGAACAGGTATGCCCACGAACCAGCCTGTGCCGATGTAAGCGAAGTTATCGCCCAGGTTGGATATAGGGAAGCCTTTGGTGTAGAGCATTGTCAAGCCGCGCGCTATGGTGAGCATGGCAAGCGTAGCTACAAATGGCGGCACTTTAAATTTAGTGACCGTCCAGCCGTTAAATAGCCCCAACAGCGAACCGGTTATCAACCCCGCAACAATGGCGCCTAAGAGCGTGAACCCGACAAATAAATTGTGCGATGGCACTTCGATACCGAACTTAAGCAAACCCGCTGTAATGGCTCCGCATAAGGCTAAAACCGAGCCTACCGACAGATCGATACCTGAAGTTAGGACAACGAGCGTCATGCCCACGGAAATACAGATATTGACCGATATCTGGCGCATTACGTTCCAGCCGTTATCAACGGTGAGAAACTTATCCGACATTAAACTGATGCCGATACAAAGCAATACCAGTGCAATGAGCGGCTGAAATTTTACCAAATGTGAGCGGTATTGTGATAATATCATATCAAGGTTTATATGCTTTGCGGAATGGCCGCTTTTAAAATATTGTCTTCTGTGGCATTGGCAGCGGCAAACTCGCCGGTCATTGCGCCCTCGGCCATTACCAGTATACGATCGGATATGGCCAGTATCTCGGGCAATTCAGACGATACCATGATGATGCCCAGGCCCGATGCCGCCAGTTCGCTGATCAGTTTATAGATCTCGTTCTTGGCGTTAATATCAATACCGCGGGTTGGTTCGTCCAACATTAAAACTTTGGGTTTGGTCGCTAAGCATTTAGCCAATACAACCTTCTGCTGGTTACCGCCGCTCAGGTTTTTAACGGTCTGCTTTTCGGATGTGGTTTTGATCTTCAAAGCTTTAATATAGTGTTGCGCCTTTTCCAACTCTGCTTTATGATCGATCAGGCCTGTGCTTTGGTGCTGATCTACAGAGCTCAGGCTGATATTGGTCCTGATATCCAAACCCAGAACCAGGCCGTCCTTTTTACGGTCCTCAGGTACCAGAGCCATACCTGCTTTGATCGCTTCGGTAGCCGAATTGAACTTTACAGCTTTGGTATCGAGTGTTATGGTAGCTTTGGTCAACTCCGGGTGAAGTCCCAAAAGCGCCTCCATCAGTTCTGTCCTCCCCGCTCCCATCAAACCAAATATTCCTAATATTTCTCCCCGGTGCAGTTCAAAGCAAATGTTGTTGAGGATATTCTTTTGTTTGTTCCCGGCTTTAGCAAGGCACAGCCCATCAACTTTAAGCAGCAAGTTCTTCTCTTTAACAAGGTTGCCATTGCGCACGATATCAATTTCACGACCCACCATTTTATGGATAATGGCATCGTGGGTCATACCTTTCATTTCGCCGCTTTCGATGGTCTTGCCATCGCGCAGCACTACATAATTATCGGCTATTTTAAACAGCTCATTCAGCTTATGCGATATGTAGACGATGGCCTTGTTTTCTTTACGCAGATCTTCAATGATGCCATACAACACTTCTACCTCGCTTTCGCTGATGGCAGATGTAGGTTCGTCCATCATGATCACTTCGGCATCGTAAAGCAAAGCCTTGGCTATCTCTACTACCTGTTGCTGGCCAACTTTCAGATCGGCAATTAAGGTATCGGCAGACACGGATAATTTCAGCTTTTTGAGCAGTTCTTCGGTTTTTAAGCGCATGGCTTTCTTATCCAAAAAGCCAAAACTATTCTTCAATTCGCGACCTAAGAACAGGTTCTCGGTAATGCTGAGATAAGGTATCAGATTCAGCTCCTGGTGAATGATGGCAATACCGGCATTCTGTGCTTCCCGCGGGTTTTTAAAGCGCACTTTATCGCCTTTATAGATCACATCGCCCTCGTATTCATCATAAACACCCGAAAGTATTTTCATCAATGTTGATTTACCGGCGCCGTTCTCGCCGATAATGGCGGTAACCTTTCCGGCGGGCAGTTCCAGGCAGATATTATCGAGCGCGGTAACGCCCGAGAACCTTTTGCTGATATGTTGTGCCGCTAACATTTATTGATCGATCTTTAATACCACCGGTATCACTTCTATCTTATCCAGGTTAATATGCTCCTGGTTCAGTTCAAATGCCCCGGCGAAGCTTACTTTATCGCCTTTTTTTACCACGCTTTTAAATGGCGGCAATACCTCGGTCCGAACGATCTTATCAACCTCGGCGGCGATGTTATTGAGGTCCATGGTGTTGGCAAGATCGTTGATGTTGATCAGCCCCGGAGCGTCGCGCAAAGCATTACCGAATACATACTCGATGGCTATTTTGATGGTCTGCTTGTCCTTAGTTAAAACATACACATCGTTCTCATCTACAGAAGTGACCACGCCCTGCCCCTGCACCATAAAAAAACGGATGTTGCCAATATCTAAACCATGAGCGTAAGTTTTGAACGCACTGCCCGGCTTGCTTTTGATCATAGCTAATAATTCGTCGACCTGGGGCGCTGTGCCTGCCGCCTGTATCAGTTGAGTTTTGAGATAATTGCGTGCGTATTTGGCCGCATCAAATTGCTTTACAGCGGAGGCTTTTACATCGCTCAGCTTTTTAAAGTAAACGGAGTTGAAGGCTATGAATAACACCAGGATAATAGCCACCGCGTATTTTATTACTTTTTTTACCATGGCTATTTTTTTCCGTAGGCTATGTAATCGTTAATATTATCGTAGGTGACCAATTCTACGGCTACCGGTATCTTTTTGGGGAAATCGCGCCTGCCTTTGAAATAAGCATCGGCATAATCGGCAGCGGTTTGCGCCATTACTTTGGGGAACTGCATGGCCGTGGCCGATATCTTTTTATCCTTAATGGCCTGCACAGCATCTTCCGCTCCATCAAAGCCGAACACCTTAACATGATCGGCTTTACCTGCGGCAACCAACGCCTGGAAAGCGCCCATGGCCATGGCATCGTTACCCGCAAAAACAGCGTCGATATCGGGATGCGCCTGGAGAATGGATTCCATTACTTCCAAACCTTTATTCCTGTCGAAATCGGCACTTTGCTGGGCCACCATTTTTAAACCGGGATAATAGTCGACCAAACTATGGAACCCTTTTGAGCGCGCCCAGGTATTGTTATCGGCAACTATGCCTAATAACTCTACATAATTGCCTTTTTTGTGCAACGTTTGCACGAAGTATTTTGCCAGCGACACACAGCCCGAATAACTATCGGATAAGATCTGCGATGTAGCATCTGCCGAATTCACTTCCCTATCCATACAAAAAACGGGGACGCCTGCTTTTTTGGCTTTCTGCACATTCACCACCGAACCGTTTGCATCAGTAGGGTTAAATAAAATGGCGCTGTAGCCTGATGCGATGGCGTTCTCAAAATGATCGGTCTCTAAAGCGGTATTGTTCTGCGAATCAAATATCTTCGACTCATACCCCAATGTTTTAGCTTGCGCGGCGGCTGTTTGCGCTAAAAAAACGAACCACGGGTTGTTCAATGTAGACACGATGATGGCCATCTTTTTTTGCTTCGCCGAACCCGAACGGTTTTGGCAGGATACAAAAACAAGCATCACTAATAGTAATATTTTGAGGTTCTTCGTCATCAGGGTTATAATTGGTTTAGTGCTATTTACATCAGGTTTTTAGTAGGTTAACAACGGCTTCCGCTATCCCATCAGCAGACAGGCCGTAATGTCCAAAAATCTCAACTTGCGAGCCGGTGACCGTGTACTCATCGGGTATGCCCATTATTTTAAAGGGCTTGTTGTATCTGTTTTGCAGCAATAACGATGCGCAGGCCTCGCCCAGGCCACCATTTACACTATGCTCTTCAACCGTTAGTATTGCTCCAGTCTCTTTGGCCAGCTTTAATACCAGTTCCGCATCGAGCGGTTTGATGGTATGCATACTTACCACTGTAGCCTTTATGCCTTGCTGTTCCAGCTTTTCAGCTGCTTGTAACGCAGGGTAAACGGTTTCGCCGTTGGCTATGATGGCGACATCATTCCCCTTTTTAATTACTCTTCCTTTGCCGAATTGGAAACCATTACTTTCATCCTCCGTCAGCAAAGGCATTGCCTTTTTGCCGAAGCGCAGGTAAAGCGGTTTATCCATTTTCACGGCAAGCTTTACCGCTTCGCAGGTCTCAAAATTATCGGCCGGTGCTACAATGGTGATATTATTGATGGCGCGTAGCACGGCAAAGTCATGCAAACTATGATGTGTTGAACCCAAAGCCCCGTAACTTACACCCGCGCTGATACCGATCAGCCTTACGGGATTATCCGAATACGCCACATCGTTTTTGATCTGTTCAAGCGCCCTTGCCGTTAAAAAACAAGCCGGTGATACCGCGAATGCTTTTTTACCCGCCGAGGCCAGTCCAGCCGCCACACCTACCAAATTCTGTTCAGCAATGCCTATCTCCACGATCCGCTCCGGTAACTTCTGCCCGTAGGTAACCAGTTTACCCGATCCCCGTGAATCGCTGGTCACTACAACGATATTCCTGTCGGCCTCAGCCAGTTCCAGCAATGTTGCCGAGAACACATCCTGATTAGGCTTGCCGTTTATTGTATTATTTTCTATTACTGCTCCCAATTGAATTCTATTTAAACGTTAGCCAGTTCCATATCCAGTTCGGCAATGGCGGCCTCGTATTGTTCTTTATCGGGCACACCGTGGTGCCATTTTACACTGTTCTCCATAAAGCTCACGCCTTTACCTTTTAGCGTGTGTGCGATGATCAGGTTTGGCTTCCCTGCTTCAAAAGGCATGGCCGCAAAAGCATCTTTCAAGGCCTTTACATCATTACCATCAACCTGCCTCACCGCCCAGCCGAAGCTTTCGAATTTGGCATCTATCGGGTCGGTATTACATACCTCGGCGTTGGTGCCTGTTATCTGGAGTTTGTTATTATCGATGATGGCGCACAGGTTATCCAGTTTGTAATGCGCGGCTGTCAGTGCCGCTTCCCAATTGGAGCCTTCGGGCAGTTCACCATCGCCCAAAAGAGTAAAAACCCGGTAGGCTTTTTTATCCATTTTCGCCGCCAGAGCAGTTCCTACAGCAATTGGCAAACCATGCCCAAGCGCACCTGTATTCTGCTCAACACCGCGTACTTTTTTGGTGGGATGACCTATGTAATGCGACCTGTATTTACACAAGGTCTCCAGGTCGCTTTCGGGGAAAAATCCTTTGTCTGCCAAAACCACATATAAGGCTTCAACACAGTGCCCCTTGCTTTGAATATACCTATCCCTGTCGGGCGAGGTGAAATTTTCCGGACCAACGCTCAACACCTCATTGTACAACACATTCAAAATATCGGTACACGACAAGCTGCCACCGGTATGCCCGGCCTTAGCCCCTACAATGTATTTGAGTATTTTTTTACGATAGGTTATCGAACGCTCTGTTAGTTGCTTATCCGTCATCATTATCCGTGGTTATGAATTTCCCAACCCATATAATTACCCAAAGCCTCTTTTAAAATGCCTGCTGTTTTAGATGCATTCATCACTACATGATGCTCAAAACCATTGCGGCAAACATATTGCATCAGGCCCTGCAGATCGGGTATTTGTGCTACCGCACGATTACCGAAAGTGTTCAGCGCGTCATCCGTCAGTACACCTTCGCCGAAATAGGCTTTGATGATACCTTTCGGATCGTCGGTGCTTATCCTGCCAAAGGTCAAAGGTGATGCAGGCGTCCTTCCCGCCAAAGCGCCATAGGTATTTTCAACGCCAACGGTAGTACCCAAGATCGGCGCGGTGCTGATCTCGATATCCGGCAGGAACGATTTTGCCCAGTTACCGCAATGGAACAGTACACATTTGTTCTCATCGTCAGCATAATTATTGTTCCAATCCACCAGCGCGCTTGGCGAACCTGAAGCCAGTTGCATGGCGTACATGGTCAGCGTTCCAGTAACATCAACCTCGCAAGCGCTGGGCAGCATGTTCTCGCTCATCATGCTCATGCTGGTACACACGTTACAACCATAATTTTTTTGCAGCGATGTCCAGCATTGTATGGCAGTGGCGTCTAATGCGTTCTCTTCCATAAAATGGTTCAGTACTACATCTAACTTGGCAATTTGTACCATGGCATCATCAGGTGTAAGGCCTTTTGATGCATAGGCATTTATTTTTTCAAGATGTGCCTTAACCTCGGCATCATCCTTAGTTAGTTTATTGGCGTTGCCCAGTATCTCGGAAAGATCGACGGTGGTTACCGATATCCCATTACGTTGCAATATTTTCTCGCTATAGCGGACGGTATTAAAAGCTCCCGGCCTTGCGCCTACCGCACCGATACGTACTTTGCGTAAGCCTTTTACTACCCGGCAAACAGCCACAAAATCCAACAGGTCGGCCGCAAATTCCGGGGCTGAAGGGTGTATAACATGATTGTTGGTCAGTGTATATTTAATACCGTATTGATACAAATTATTGCAGACCGATATTTTACCGCACCACGAATCGCGGCGGCGGGCAACGTCCATTTTGTTAAGGTCATCTGGATAAGCCTGGATCAATACAGGAACATTTAGACCTGACAATTTGATAGTATCTGCAACACCTTTTTCATCGCCAAAGTTTGGCAGCAGCACCAGTATGCCGGTTATCTCGTCCTGGTGTTTGCGGAAAAGATCGCCGCATTTTTGCGCATCCTTAAAGGTCTCCACGCCGCCCAACTTAGAGTCGGCTTCAGTGAGCATTATGGGTTTAATATTCAGTTTATCGAACAGGGCGATGATATCAGCGCGCGCCTCCGACACCAAACGATCGGGAAAAAAATCGCGGTTGCCGATGATCACGCCTAAAGTTGCTTTTGTACTCATTTGTTTATACAGGGTATCCTAAATTATCTAAATTGGTTTACAGGAAGGTCGATATCCTGCCATAATCCATACACTAAAAGACATCTGTATGGACGTTATTTCAAAACTATTACATTCTCACTTTCATTTGTAATGAAAAATTATCAGGAAGTTATGAGATCTTATCATTAAGCTGTTTTAAATAGCTGTAACAGATCTTAACTTGAACAAAAAAGACCGGGTACATAGCCCGGTCTTTCGTTCAAATTAATTAGTGATAATGCAAAGCAATAAACAGAAGCTAAAGTCCTTTCAAACCTTGGAGAAAACTTGTATAAGCTGGCTTTTTGGCTAAATTTTTATCAAAAAGTAGTGGAAAGTCGGGCACCGAAGCCGTATTTATCCAACTTTCATTATCCGTTACTCCCCATACCGTGATACCGAAGCGCTGAGCCGCCGGCACGTTCTTCAGGTACGACTGTACAACATATTTGTACATGGCCGCCTGGGATGCTAAGGTATTAGCGTCGGCAGTGAATGAACCCGACTTGGAAGTATTCACTGCTATGTCCAGTTCCGACACCCGCACCAGTAACCCGGTTTTTGCCAGTTTGATGAACTGGTTATCGATACTTGCCTGCGATGTCGACAAACTGATGTGCATCTGGGTACCGATACCATCGATCTTTGCGCCCTTGGCCTGCAACTGACCTACATAAGCGATCAGCGAATCCAGTTTAAAATTATACTCTAAATTGTACTCGTTGATAAAAAGCAGCGCGCTTGCATCAGCCGCTTTGGCATACTGAAAGGCTTTGAGCGCAAAGTTACGACCTAAATATTGCGACCATAAGAACTGGTTGCTCGCATTTGCTGCCGGGATAGTATAATTAGAGGCGTCGCGCAAAGCACCCGTACCGTCCGACATGGGTTCATTCACCACATCCCAGGCTTTGATCTTGCCTTTGTAGTGGGTAACGGTGGTGTTGATGAATTTCTTGAGCGCCGTATCGATCACCGCCGCCGACTGCGCCGCAGTTGGTGGAATTATTGTCCCGCTCGACGGATCAGTGACCGTTGCATTATCGATCACATAAACCCCGGCTGTAGGAAAATTGAACCGTAATTGCGGCGATGATTCCGTAATGGTCACATTCCAGGTATAAGTGCCCCAGCCAGCCGTGGTAGTTACATCGTATTGTTGGTAAGCCATATTCTGCATCAACAACCTTACTTTGCCCGCTGCCGACGACTTGATCGAAACAGTTACTGTATAAGTTTTATTTGGAGTGACCGTGAACGCCGTGCCAATGGATTGCATATCATAAGCATTAGCCCCAGGTGTGGTAACCGTGGCCTGCAAGGCCCTCGAACCACCGTCATTATCATCAACCACCGAACTGAACGATCCTACCGATGTACCACCCACAATATTTGTCCAACCCGTGAAAGTTGTTCCACTGCCGCCTTCGAAGTCTCCGTATTGCATCAGATTAGGCAGGGTGCCGGTCTGTTTGCTCAAGGCGGAGATCAGGCCGTTGAGGTAAGTTGCGTTTTGCTGCGAATACCAGCACAGATTGTGTCCGAATACCTGCAAGCCATTGGCAGCGCAGATACTGTATAAAGCGTCCGCTGTGGTATAGTTAAAAGTACCATCGTTCTGCACGATAGAACCATATTTTAACTCGTTACCAAAGGTCACCCAGTTAGCTTCCTTTTTTACAGTAGCAACATAGGCCGTATTGGTCGACATGGTACCATATAGAACCGCAAAACCAAAATTATTAAAAGCGCCGCTGGTTATCGCCGTACCCTTAAGTGTCGCGGTATCCGAAATAGTGGTACCTGTGGAACCGGTGCTGCCGGTATTGCCAGTGTTATTCTGATCACCGGAGGGCGGATCTTTTTTGCAGGAATAAACCAGCGTGGCGATCACGACCCCAATAATTAACGATGAGCGTTTTATGATGCTGTTTTTCATTTGGATAGTTTATGATTTAAATTATTTGGTTGCGGCTTGCCCGCTGCTTTGATATTTTTTGATGTGTTCGGCAACATCTACCATAGGCGCTATCCAGATATCTTTTTCGTTCTCTTTCAGGTAATGGAGCAACTTGCTATGCGCGGCCAGATCTACGTTTATATTATGGCCGCCCCCTACACCGTGAAAAAGGAAAACCAGCAGGGTATGCGTTTCCATAGCTTTCTTTACCAGATTGATCATATACTCAGCCGATTGCCCATTGATCCCGTAACAATCGATATTATCCAGCTTTACCTGGTCAATGGTCTGTAGCCCCGGCGCAACTCCCCTCGCTCCTGCAAAGTCATTTTGAAGCTGGTTATAAAAAAACACGTCGCCTATCTTCAGGTCGCCGCAAGGGTAGGCAAATGTGCGCAGGCTCTTCCCATCAATAGCTTTGAGTAAAGTGTTATTGATCCGTATCTCGTTCACCGCACGGCTTACCGTGTATTTGCTCAGGTCATTATCGGGCGTTACAAAGCTGCGTCCCGGCAAACTGCCATCGCAGGGATGGAACAGTGCATGGTTACCCAGTTCGTGCCCATGCTGCGCTGCAACCCGCCACTCCTGCATACGCAGGCTTACAACCGGCGATGAGCCGATCAGGTAAAAGGTACCCTTCAAATTCAATGAGTCCAGCGCCGGGATGGCATTATCAAGATCAACGTTAATGGCGTCATCGTAGGTCAGTACCACGGCGCATTGCTTATTGTTCCATACCTGTGCGTTCTGCGCTTTGGTGATCTGTGTACCGGTGAGCAGAAGGCCAATCAGTGCTATATTTTTTAATTTCATGTTCCTGATAGTGTATGTGATCATTATTTTAATGCGATGCTGACGGCCTGATGAACTTATCGGCCCACTGAATAAAATACTTAACATTCGGCGCATCGGTATGTCCGCCATCATGCTGTCGCCATGCCAGCTGACCATCCAGTAAACCAACATTCACGGCAGGCATTTTTTCGGTCTGATAGTCATTGGATACGCCCAGGTCTTTCGCCCCAAGCAGTTTGAATACCGGCCCTGCGGCTATCGCCGCCATATAACTACCCTGGTGATCCAGCCATTTGGCATCGCCCTGTGCGGGAACGCCATAACTGATAAAAGTTAACCGCGGTGCGCACATCGCGATCAGTTCGTGCGCGTCAACAGGGATATCTCCCGCGTTCTTGCTTCCGAACGTCGCGTCAGATGCGCCATATTTCATAAAATTACCGGCCATCCAATAGTACTCGCCGCCGGTAAGGCTTTCCACAGCTTCGCCCCAGTTACGGCGGTTCAGCTTTGCACCACCTTCACCCGATGAACCAATTAAACCCATCGCAAAACGAGGCTCGAACGCCAGTGTGACCAGAGCCGCCTTCCCGTAACGCGATACGCCTTCTATCCCAACATGTTTGGCATCTACATTGGGTTCGGTTTCCAGATAGTCAAGCGCCCTTGCCGCTCCCCAGGCCCAGGCGCGCAAAGCGCCCCAATCATCTGGTTTGCGTGGCTGACCTTTATTTACCAGACCAATAATACCTTTTGTTATCCCCGCGCCATTATCAGCCTGGATGCTTGCGGGATCGATCAATACATATCCCCAACCGGCCGCTATCAGTTGCTGATTGGTTGGCGGATCACCAGCCGGACGCGGGGCAAAAGGGTTAAAACCCGAAGCTTGTGCCGGTATCGGATCATACGCCGGGTACTTTTCAAATATCGCTTTCAGTTCCGGGTGCGCTTTCACCAGTAGTTCCTTTACCGCATTGTTTATCTTTTCCAGACTTTCGGGATCGGGCTGTGCCGGAGCAGGCAATGCACTGCGGCCAAACATCATTAACACAGGTACGGGCCCTTTTGCGTTGGCCGGTACAACCAGGGTCATGTTGATATTGACATCAATAAGCGGGTAAGTCGAATTATCGACATGGCCGATCAGTTGCTTCGCGATCACGGGGGTGAAACCCACAAATTCTTTATCCGTTACCTTAACGGTCCAGGTTACTTTAGGTACATTTTTGGGGATGCGGCCGTATACTTCGCGCTCCATATCTTCGGCTATCTCGGGGCGGCGCTGATCCCACCACATGGCAGCCGTGGTCACTTTCTTTCCGTTCTTTAAGGTCAATACATCGGGCAAGTTCGGATATGGGTTTGCTAACGTTTCATCATAATTGGCATGGTTCGGACTGGCCTCATTACCACTCGGACCCGGACGAAGCGCTTTGATACCCAACTGATCCATCATGTTCTGATGATCCTGCTCCGCCGTAAAATTTACCGGCGCAGGGTATTTTGAATTTTGGGCCTGGGCTTTTGCCGATAGGAGTATTAAAATAAGAAAAGCTACTTTTTTCATTTCTGCTATTCAGATTGTGTTAGTGTATTATTGGTTATCAGTGGTAAATGGCGAGGCGGGCAAACCTTCTTTATTGTAAAGGTTGGCGCCTTCGGGGTTATCGGCCCAGGCATATCGCACCGAAACCGGGTTGGGCACTTCATCGCTCCATACAATTACCTTATCACCTTCAATGGTCGCTTTGGCCCATACATATCTTTTATCGGCACCGGCTATGGCAAAATAATACAGGTCGCCGCCGCCTTTAACCATCAGGCCGCTACCTGTGTTGGTGAAAGTGAGGATGATCTTGTTCCCTTCCGTTTTATACGATTGGTAAATAGGTCCGGAATAAACAACATTCTTATCGCCATACGCCAAATGTTCCCCGGCAAGGGCAAGCCTGTCGCCCACATCTTTTTTATCCAGCGGGTGTATATCGTTCCATTCCCCGGCATCTATAGCAACCGCCATAGCAGTATTCTGTACCGAAAGCGTCTTCAACTGACTCTCCCTCAACTCGGCCCAATCACTTTCCGACGGTGAATAGTTCACTTCCATAAAGCCCGGTAACTGCGCATACAGAAATGGCAGATCGCCTTGTTTCCACTTATTGCGCCAGTCGGTGATCAGGGCTGGTAATAATTGTGCGTATTCTTTGGGCTTGCCGCTGTTAGCTTCGCCCTGGTACCATATCATACCCTTGATAGTGTAATTGATCGCCGGTGCGACCATGGTATTGTATAGGCCCGTAGGCGAGTTCTGCGCCGAGAATGGTGCGCCACCGCCAAAGCCTCTGAACGGTGGTAAAACCTGCCCTACCTGGTACAACCAATCGCCGCGCAGATCGATCTTTTCGTCGCCAGTGGTTATAAAATAGGGCTTATCAGGAACAAAGCCACCTTTCCCTGCTGTGTTCACTATCTTTACCACAACTATGTTTTTACCCGGTTTAAGCAAACCGCTGGGCAGCTCATACCTGCGGGGCGGATACTGATAAGTAACGCCTCCAACCAATACACCGTTCACATACGTCTGGTCGGCATCAACTATGCGGCCCATAAATAACTTGGCTGGCTTTCCGGTCATAGAAGCCGGAACTTCAATTTCTTTACGGAACCATACCGTACCGTTCAACCCCTTAACACCCTGATCGGCCCAATAACCCGGCAGCCAGAATTTATGCCATCCTTGCGGGACATAAGTGGGGTCGTACCACATCTTAGCACCGCTTACACCTTTATCGGGTTCGATCACCGGTATTTTTTCTCCGGTAACGGGTCGCCTGGCGGTCAGGTTTTTCATGTAAGCGGTATCCTTATAATTTTTGATCATGGCCTCGTTCTGCGGGAATTGCTTAAAGCCATCCTCGCTGATCCAGGCTTCAACAGGTGTTCCGCCCACGCTCGAATTGATCAAACCAATAGGTATGTGATATTTAAGATATATCTGCTTGGCGAAGAAATACGAGGCCGCGCCAAAACCCATAACGTTCTCCGGACTGGCAGGCACCCATTTTCCCGGAGGCAGGTCATCATGTAATTTGGTAACATCCGCCAGCGTTGGCACAAAAAAGTTCCGTATCTCGGGGTAATTCGCGCTGGCTATCTCGTCGGGATATTTTTCTTTTACCCGTTCCATCGGTAATACCATATTTGATTGCCCCGAGCAGAACCATACATCCCCTATCAATATATTTTTAATGCTGATGTTGTTGCTTCCGCTGATATCCATGGTATACGGACCACCGGCTTTCATCGGTTTTAATACGATCAGCCATTTCCCATCCGCGCCGGTAACTGCATGGTAGCTTTTGCCGTTAAATTTAACGGCCACTTTTTCGCCAACCGCGGCCCAACCCCATATATTTACATTGGCATCGCGCTGCAACACCATGTTATCGCCAACCAATTGCGGCAAACGCACCGCCGCGTTGGATAATTGGATCAGGAATAAAAAAACGATAAAAAAAGCAATCGGATACCTAACTGGAACTCTCATTATAAATATAGACGTTAATTGGTTTATTGATCTCAGGATGAGATATGACCGCCATTTATAACCCTGGCGTTCATTTAGTAAATGTCAAATAAATAATTCAATTTTGCAATCGATTGCAAAACTTTTTTTTCTCCTTCTGTCATTTCGACGAATTAGGGTGGGGTCAAGCTTGGGATGAGGAGAGATCTTTTGCGACTTGCAAAATGCACAGAGTTTTGAATATCGCAGAAGACCTTTCAGTCGCACCACCGCTCGCCCCCTTGCTCCATCGAAATAACATAATTTTATTTTAACGGCCTTGCATGATAACATAGTACAATGCATTGATTAGATCGTACAACACTCCTATCCCCATTCCCGATAAATTTGTTATTTACTCAAATAACCAATTATACATGTGTTTGCACCCGGCGATCGATCAATGCGCCGCGCCGGAATAAAAATTTCATATGGCCGATAATATAATTTTAAAGGGAATAACCTGGAACCATAGCCGTGGCTTTGTGCCAATGGCGGCAACCGCCCAGCGCTTTTCGGAACTCAACCCTAACGTGACCATTACCTGGGAAAAACGATCTTTACAGCAATTTGCCGATCTTTCCATCCAGCAACTGGCCGAACGGTACGATCTGCTGGTGATCGATCATCCATGGGCGGGCTTTGCCGCCAAAACAAATTCGATATTGCCTTTTGATCAGTATCTATCAAAAGAGTTTTTAGCCGACCAGCGGATCAATACGGTCGGTCACTCGTACGAAAGTTATAATTACGACGGGCATCAGTGGGCCCTGGCTATCGACGCTGCCACGCCGGTTGCTGCGAGCCGGCCCGACCTGCTTGAGAAGCATGGCCTGGCATTACCCAAAACTTTCTATGGTCTGTTGGCAATGGCTAAAAAAGGGTTGGTCGCTTTCCCCGCCATCCCTATAGATTCGCTGATGACATTCTATACCTTTTGTTGTTCCCTGGGCGAGGACCCTTGCCTGAAGGAAGATAAAGTGATCAGCGAGGCAACAGGCGTAAAAGCATTACAATTGTATCGAGAATTGGCTTCACACATAGATGAGGCTTGTTTTAATCGCAATCCCATACAAACCTACGAGGCCATGACCCAGGGCGATGATATTGCTTACTGTCCGTTTGCTTATGGCTACTCCAATTATTCGCGCGATGGTTATGCGCATAAGCTGCTCCATTTTCATGATATGATCACGATCGACGGAACGACGAACCTTCGTAGCTCACTTGGCGGTACCGGGTTGGCTGTTTCGGCCAACTGCAAACATGTTGATGTTGCCATGAAGTATGCCGAATACGTTGCCTCACCGCAATGCCAGCAAAGTTTGTATACCGATAACGGCGGTCAGCCCGGGCATTTATCAGCATGGACGGATAGACACACCAATAAAATAACACATAACTATTTCGCCAATACCTTACCCGCTTTGCAGCGCGCCTATTTACGTCCGCGTTATTTTGGGCATATGTTCTTCCAGGATCATGCGGGCGATGTGGTACGCGATCACTTGATGCATGGCGGCAGCGAACTACAGGTTCTAGATAAACTGAACGACCTGTATCAGCAGTCGAAACAAAAAGTACAGACCATATGAGGCCGTTGGAAGGTTTATTGGTACTGGAGTTCGCGCAATTTATGGCGGCACCAACGGCAGGTTTAAGATTGGCCGACCTTGGCGCTCGTGTGATCAAAATTGAGCGCCCGGTAAAAGGCGAGGCCGGGCGACAGATCGCTATCCGCAATATTTTTGTTGATGGCGATAGTCTGGTTTTCCATACCATCAACCGCAATAAAGAAAGCTACGCCGCCGACCTGAAAGACCCCGAAGACCTTGAACGCGTAAAAAAACTCATCGCTAAAGCCGATGTAATGACACAT
>Ga0206904_1141_pt1 | contig 17888 bp, 13 predicted proteins | sample Alteio_BWOrgHeat_42_FD_152981 | JGI IMG/M metagenome (GOLD analysis project Ga0206904, IMG submission 152981) | Enriched cells from forest soil in Barre Woods Harvard Forest LTER site, Petersham, Massachusetts, United States -... | ecosystem: Environmental > Terrestrial > Soil > Temperate forest >...
GGCTCGGTAGCTCAGTGGTAGAGCAGGGGAATCATAATCCCTTGGTCGGGTGTTCAAATCACCCCCGAGCCACCAACTTTTTCCTAACATACTGGTATCTAATAAACCCTCTGTTATAAAACGCTATTTTTCTATCGTGTGCTACACAAACATGCTACACACGAGGTATGAAAGAGATGGCAAAGATTCCGGGTTTAATACAAAGAGGGTTGACCTACTTTGTGCGTGTGCGCGTTCCTAAAGATTTGAAGCCGCACTTTGAAAAAGGAGAGATAGTCCGCACACTGGAGACGCGGGACTATAGCGCAGCCATTAAACGGATTCATGTAGCACGTTCTGCTATAGAGGCAGAGTTCGAGAAGAAGCGTCAGCAACTCAAGGCGCAGGCCGGGAATACGGATATGTTGTCCGGCTACAGCGATAACGCGCTTATGGCGTTGGCTGGTAAGTGGTTGAGAGATGTGAAGGCCGAGCAAGAAAAGTCTCGTGCAAAAGAAGTGTTTGATACTCCTGCAATATCGGACTCGGATGAACATTGCCATTACAACGAACTCAAGCTGGAGGAATGGAAATCCCGCAAAGAGTCGCAAGGTCTACCCAAAAGAATTCAGGGTGTCGGTGAAGAAGACATTCATAAAGGCAGTTTGTATGCCGAAGAATTTTTAGAAGCAGAAGGTGTATCGTATAACAGTAAATCCGAACATTTTCAGAAAGTTGCCTATTTTTTCAGCAAGGCCATTCACGAGTTCGCTAAGCAGAATTTGGATGAATATGAGGGCAAGCGCGGTGCACTTTCTGCCTCTTCTTTCCCCACCCATGCCTATCAGCCCGTAGCTACCCAGTCGCAACGAGTGATAACAATGGGCGGTTTGGTACAGGAGTATCTTGACGATCCAAAGGTAAAGCGCGGCGAATCTGTTTTGCGGAACTATCGCCTCATTATGCGTGCCATTCAGGAAGTCATTGGCAATGATGTTTATGCACATCAGGTCACACGCGGCCATTGCCAGGCCATTAGTGCTTTGATGTTGGAAATGCCATCCAATGTCACGAAAAAGATCGGCAGTGCTAAAAGGCTGGCTGATGCAGTAAAAATTGGAAAAAGCAAAGGCATGCCGAAAATATCAGCGGCAACGTACAACAACTATATGCAAAATTTTAGTGCCATCATGGATTATGCGGTGCGGGAAATGTATATCACGCAGAATCCTGCGAAGAAGCTGTTTATAAAAGACAATGTAAAGAAAAAAGATAAGCGCGATCCTTTTACGTTGGGACAACTCAAGAAAATCTTTTCCAGCGATGTATATGGCAAGCATAGGAGCGAAACGCTGCTTTATAAGCCGAATTCAGATAACCCAACCCTCTATGGACGCTATTGGATACCTCTTATTGGGCTATGGACGGGAATGAGGCTTAATGAAATCTGCCAGCTTCACATTTCGGATATCGACAAGATTGATGGTATCTTTGTAATTCTGATTCGGGATACAGACGAGGATGATGGAGAAACGGAAAAACGTGTTAAAACCGAAAGTGGCATCCGTTTCATCCCTGTGCATCCGGTGTTAGAGCGGGTGGGCTTATTCGATTTCATTGCCAGCGTTCGCAAGGCGGGAGCAACCCGGCTATTTCCTGATATAAAGCTAGATAGTCGGGGTTATTATACGCAATACTTTTCCAAGCGTTTTAGCGACCACCTTAAAGATATTGATGCCAAAACGGCTAAAACCAGCTTTCACAGTTTCCGCCATACATACCGGGATGCCGTCCGGGCAGCAAAATTACCACGCGATGCACATCTTGCTCTTGGTGGGTGGAGTTCGGATGCTACCGATGACCTATATGGATGCGGGCTAGGTGCCAAGGACTTGCATGAGGAATTATGCAAGATAACATACAAGGGACTGGAGCTTTCGCACCTTTATAAATAATGCAAACCAACACCACGGAGGGTGACATTGGGGATAACGATTATTAAGAAGAAGCACGCCTTTTGCACAAAGGCTGGAAACTCCCCCCATAACAAGGAGGAAGTTCATGTGGCCCCGGATCGGATTGTTGATAGGTATGACTACAGGGAGGCCAAGCTTTTTATCCTGCGCCCGATTATTGATAAGCTGGTGTTCGAGTATAATTTCTCCGATTGCGGTAGCCATAAGCGGAAGATACAAGAGATCGTACTGAAGGCTGCCAAAAAAGCCATTAAAAAGAAGGGAATAGCATTCCAGGAAGCAACGGAGAAGAATGTCGGTGGGAAACGCCTCTATTATCTGAATAAGCATTATCTACATAATTTTGTGCTGCTGTATAAGCCGACAGGCGCGAAGATCATTATACAGATCAAGGCTAAAAAAAGATTGGCATTTTTGCGGTGCGAATTAAATCCCGCCCGATTAGGCAATGGTGGCATGACCTTTTTCCGTAGCTTCCTGAATGGTATTCTGGCTAACGACCTCAAAGATATTTCATTTGATACGATAGCGAAAAAAGCGAAGTCCATAAAAAGGATCGACATCGCTGTGGATATGCTGGGCGTGGATGCCAGCGATCTGGAAGGGCGGTATGTCTATAAAGATAAAAAGCTCAAGAAGGAGCCTATACAGAATGATACCGGACGCACGGAAACCATGTATTTTCAGATGCCGGAGAACGATAAGAATGAAGCTTACTGGTATAATAAGAAGCAGGAAATTAAAGATAATGCCAAAGACCCGATAGACGGCGGACAGCAATCGCCTTACGGAAAAGCGTTATCGCCGAAGCCAAAGCACCTGCAATTCATTGTAACGGCAGCGCGGACGTGGCTCAGCGCATATCCAGACGATAGCGTCTTCTGGATTGATCATGCTATTGGCCGCCGCGTGTGTGCATTATTTGAAACATTGCTGAGCCAAGCGGTACCTGCACTGCCGGAAGATATGGCGTTGAAAAAAGAGGCCGGTGATATACTCGCCGATCTGGTGCGTATCGGTGTTGCTGAAGCGCATCGTTTAGAAGAGGTGTTAATAAATTTATGATGTTTTCGGAATTCTTGGAATGCGGAGCCAATATAGCTTCAATCACCACAGCTGTAATCGCCGGGATTGCGTATGGCCGATATAGCCTTGACAAGCGTGAGAAACGCTTGAGGCTTGAGAATTATTTGAAGCAGGAAAAAGTTACACGAAAAGATCAGGGACAACGAAGTGTCATGCACTTGGTTGCGGAACTCGGGATGACAGAGACTGAAATAATAGACGCTGCCTTTAAGAGCCAGCATATAGTCCGGAAAGTTACAGCGGACATGATCGGAGCAGCATCCAAGTTACTTCTTGAATATTCTGAAAGTAAGGTGAACTGAAGAGGAACGTGTGTCAGAGTCTACAAGTATCTTTTCCCGTCTCAAAAGCACAGGTCGTTTTACTGATGAATTAAGACGCTTAATAGAAGATAGTTATGATGTATGCCAGCTGTGTGGGGCATATCTTTCAGAAGGAATATCTGCCTTTGCCGGTTACAATGCTAATGAACAACCATTATATGTTGGCCCCTGTTGTACAGAGCATCTCACAGAATTAGCGTCACCTATCTACTGGTGGTGGGAAGCGGATAAGCGGTGTCATCCAGGTACACGCTTATGGCGTTATATGGATTTTGCTAAATTTATGTCAATGTTAGAGCATGGTATACTCTACTTCGCACGCGCTGATATGTTGGGAGACCCGTTTGAGGGAGCTGCTGGAATTGTTGATCGCAAGCCAAAATGGGATGAATTTTACCGCAATTTCTTTTATACATCGGTTCTAACAGCACCCAGTAGTATATTACCAAAAGAAGAAGCTGACAGACAGGCTCAGCAGCTATTTGAAGATTTTGAAAAAATAAGACAGCGTAAGAGACTTAGCTCATTTGTTAGCTGTTGGCACTCTGGTGACGGTGAGTCAGAGGCTTTATGGCGATTATATTCGCCACCACAAACAATGGGGGTTTGCATTCAGACAGATGTGAGATCGCTTCGAGAATCTTGGGGTGATAACGCTCACATAAAATTAGGCAAGGTTCAGTATATTGATTTCCGTGAAAAATATGCTGGTTTCTATGACCGAATCTTCTGGAAAAGAAAATCCCTTAGCCATGAGGCCGAGGTAAGAGCTGTCTTAGACCTGCACGATCCTAGAGAAGACATGGGCCTTCACATACCTGTTGATCTCAATAAACTTCTACATGCAGTGATACCATCTCCATTTGCTCCTGAATGGTTTGGTGTTCTCGTTTCTTCTGTGTTAAAACGGTATGGCATTGAGACGAAATTGGTTGCGTCAGAATTATTGTTACAGCCATTTTTCTAACGCAATCTATGCTATTCCGTGGGACACTGGTGGGACAGTTTGCCGTGAATTGATTGGCTGTATGCGTGGAAGCTGATGAAGGCTTCCACGCAATGGCATAAATGGTATTTTTACGAAACATTTTCGGCAAGGAACGATTCTTTTACAAATGCCAGTCCATGCAGAAGGGGGTATGCTACTTTGGTGACATCTTTGGTAACGGTATAACCAAATTCATTCTGAAGGCCGCGCAGCTTACGGAGTAGCTTTTTGTCTTCCTGATTGATAGCTATACCCTGACTCTTTGCCCATGCTGCGAAAACATTCCTGAAATCTTTTACCTTCATTTGTGCATCCGGATCTTTTACGGTGAAATCGGTTAGAAACGCATATAATGGATTGGCATGAGCAAAGAACTCCTTGCCTGCACGAATGCAGTCTGCTGGTTGGAGGAACCCACCTCTTTCTGTAAGCCGTTTCAGCCCTTGTAAGGCTCTGTTTAGTATGCCCGGCATCTCGTTTTCCCATATAGCAGGAAATAGACCCTTGTCATCTTCGGTAACAGTGAATTGGCGATCAAATGGAACTATGTATGCCCTGCGGATCATACCCGGTGAAATGTCATCTGTATTCGGATAATCATTGGAGGCAATCACCGTCATAATTCTGCTTAGGAAGTTGAACTTTTTCTTCCCGTAAGGATGTCGAGCTGAAAGTATCTTAATTTCTGACAGTATTTTGATTATCCTGTCATTCAAGATAATGCCTTGTTTTAGATCATCATCACAAAACAGCAATTTTCCATGCAATGCAGCCATATTGAATCGATCGTTCTGGAATGTTGCCAATGAATCGCATAAAACAGCTGCTTGACCTATAAGCCGCTGAAGGGTTTCCAGCAATTTGCTTTTGCCATTACGGCCATGACCGACCAGCATGATAAAAAGAGGAATATGCCGTTGACCGCTGATAGCGTACCCCATGATTTCTTCGAAATGCCTTACCATTTCTTCAGGGTTAGAGGAGTTAGCAAATATTTCGCGTATACTTTTATCAAAGGTGGGGCAGCCTGCATCTGAGACATATTCATATTCGGGGCAAGAGAGTAGGCGGCTTGTAGGCTGATGCGGTCGAGGCTCGAAAGTGCCGTCTTTTTTCAGCCAAAGCTCAGCATTTTTGCAATTAATGATGGGAAAGGGAGTTTCAGTCATTCCCAGTATGTCGTTATCACTGGCCAAAAGATCATCAAGGCATCGCATAGCATTACTTACTAAAGCAGCTAAAGTAGTGTCGGCTTCTAGAATGTAATCATTGGCTATTTTTTGTATGTTGCTGCGTACGACATCGGCGGATGTGAGCCTCCAGTGCGTTTTATCAAAAAAGTAATAACAGCCATCTGTATTACGTTTTAGGTATGAACCGGCTGCATATTTTTCTTTCAATACCCGTCTTGCTATTAAAAGGCCAATATCATTGGAATTAAATATTTTATTCTTAATATCCTTGTATTCGGCGCGGATAATCTTTAGTGGGCAGCCAAGGCCTTTACTGATAGCGTCAAGGACTTTCTCGGTTTGTATACCATCCAGCTTAGCTTTGGCTAGGTCATGCAGGAGTGCTGAATAGATAGCCGAAGATGAATCTTTTGTGAGTGCATCAGCTCTTTGCATCAGATGTTCACAGGATACGGGGGTAGCAGCGTCTTTTTTTGAAATAATAGTAATAGACATAATAAGCTCCATATAGGTTTAATGTTAAAAAACCCCGGAACTTTATGCAAAACAGACGTTTATGAAACGAAGACATAGACGGCAGGAAGCCAAAATCCGGGCATAGAAAAAGCGGCAACACGACGTAGCCGCCTCATCACAGCCCTCCTTGGCTCCGAGGCATCAGGAGACCGGAATTAGGTGGGACACAGCCTAATCCATTTTTCTCCTCTTAGTGCAGTACAGCACCGTCCCACCACCCCAGCAGTTTGTTAAAAAGTCAGAGGCAATGGTGTTTCCCCTGTAACGCATGTCATACCAAGATGTCAAGATAGATAAGCATTTCAAGGTAGATTTTCTGATATAAACAGTATGTCTCTTGTGAAGCTCCAGCTGTTCAGGGCAGGTCAAAATTATGAGTAATTGAAAGCAAGACCAGTTGATTAAGTTGCTTGCGTACAAGTCCTTAAAGACTGCCGATGGCAACCAGATTTTTGTAGGTAGTCTGCCGAAGCACAAAACTGGTATGCACACCTGTAACACCTTCGATGCTCGTGATGCGTTTAAGCAGTAGCTCGTGGTAGCTGTCCATGTCCGTAACAATCACCCTCAACTGGAAATCAGCCTGTTGGCCTGTGATAATCAGCAACTCCTGAACTTCCGGTATTTTTGCGATTGCTGCTTCAAAATGACTGAAACGTTCCGGCGTATGCTTGTCCATAGCGATATGAATTAACGCTGTAAGCGAAAGCCCAAGCGCCTTTGTGTTGAGCAATGCCTGATAGCCAATAATGATATTGGCATCTTCAAGCGCTTTGAGCCTTCTGAGCGAAGCAGAGGGAGAGAGGCCAACCTGATCGGCCAGATCCTGATTGCTGATACGTCCATTCTCCTGAAGGACTTTAAGGATCTTTTTATCTATTGGATCGATGCGCATATAATTTCATGTATTATGTATAATACGCAATATAATTGCTAATATATGTGTTTTTGTCAACAAATAAGCCAGATAACGCCAGGGAATTGCGTGTAATATGCCTTTAGTTTTTATAATATATTAAAGGACAACACGATGTTAAAGCAACCTTCTGAGAAATATACCGCCTTTCCTCCCATCAATATAGTAGACAGGAAATGGCCAGGCCGGGTGATTACGAAACCTCCCCTTTGGATGTCCACCGATTTACGCGATGGCAATCAGGCGATTTTTGAGCCGATGAATGCAGAACGTAAGTTGCGTATGTTTAAAATGTTATGTGCTATCGGTTTCAAAGAGATTGAAGTTGCGTTTCCCTCTGCTTCACAAACCGATTTTGATTTTGTGCGCAGCCTGATTAACGAACATCATATCCCGGATGACGTTACCATCGAAGTGCTGACGCAAGCCCGCGAGCATTTAATTACCCGCACGATGGAATCACTCCAAGGCGCACGCCGTGCCATCGTGCATATATACAATGCGACCGCTAAGCCATTCCGGGACATTGTATTTGGCATGAGCAAAGCGCAAATCATCGACATGGTGGTTGCCAGCGTGCAACAGGTCAAGCAACTCGCTAGCGAACAACCGCAAACGGAATTTATGCTGGAATATAGCCCGGAAACCTTTTCATCGACCGAGCTGGAATTCTCCCTTGAGATTTGCAACGCTGTAACGGAAGTATGGGGGGCGACACCACAGAACCCGATCATACTGAACCTGCCCGCTACCGTCGAAGCCGCGACACCAAATGTGTATGCGGATCAGGTGGAGTGGATGCATACGCATCTTGATAAGCGCGATAGCGTCATTTTAAGCCTTCACCCCCATAATGACAGGGGAACGGCTGTAGCGGCGGCGGAGTTGGCTCTTATGGCTGGCGGACAGCGTGTAGAGGGATGCCTTTTTGGTAACGGCGAACGCACAGGCAATGTGGATATTATTACGCTTGCTTTAAACCTGTATACGCAAGGTATATCGCCTGATCTGGATTTTGCCGATATCGACGCCGTTATACGCACCGCCGAATATTGCACGAAATTGCCGGTGCATCCGCGTCATCCTTATGCAGGAGAGTTGGTATTCACCGCATTTTCCGGTTCGCATCAGGATGCGATCAAGAAAGGGTTCGCAGCCCGGAAACCGGGAACGCTGTGGAACGTTCCCTATTTGCCTATCGACCCGGCGGATTTAAAGCGCAGCTATGAATCGGTTATCCGCATTAATAGCCAGTCCGGTAAGGGAGGCGTTGCGTATATTCTGGAAACAGAGTGCGGCATCGTATTGCCGCGCCGATTACAGATCGAGTTTTCTCAGGTGGTGCAGGCATACGCCGATACGCATGGCAGCGAAATAAGTCCGACGGGAATTAAAGAACTCTTTCAAAATACCTATCTGGAACCTGCGTATGTACTGGAATATAAAGATCATGAACTGTTTTATCAGGACAATGAGCAAGGTATTCGGTTGTCTGTCATTCAGGAAGGAAAATTGCATGAGCTGAGCGGTGTGGGCAACGGCCCTTTGGATGCAGCGGTCAATGCACTTGCAACGCTGGATATACACGTCAAAATACTCAGTTACGAGGAGCGTTCATTAGAGGGTAGCCACAACGGGAGCAAAGCGCGGGCTAGTGCATTCATTGAGGCCGCCCTTAGGCATGAGCAGTCAGGCAAATACGGGGTTGGGATTGACGGAAATATCGTTACCGCCTCCATGAAAGCGTTGGTAAGCGCAGTTTCCCGCAGCAAAAATAATAAAAAGTTTATTGTAATTCAAGATTGAAAATATTCCAAAACATGGTACACAAATGTGGTACACACGATAAAATTTTCTGTTAGAAATATTATTAAATATCAGTATAATGGCGAGGGATTTGAGATTTCACCCCCGAGCCACCAATTATTTCAAGTGATTGGCTTAAAATAACCAAAGAATTATAATGTTTTGTGCCGTCATTGTGCCGTGGAGCGCATTATCTACGATTGCGGCAAACTCCCTAAATTTTTCCGGAGCTAGGTGTGCACCTGAAGGGGCGGCAACGGTATAAGTACCATACTTGCGGCTATCATTTTACGGACACGCATAGGCGCAGCTTTCGCACTCCACACACTCTTCCATAAGGCTATGATAAATTAGCAAATTCCAAGGGCTGTACCTGCAGGTTTTGAGGCGCTTGTAAATATAATTGATAATGATTATTATTTGCATTAATACGCAATGATGGTTACCTATGATTACTAACGTTCCATGAAACTTCTGCCTGTGCTTATCCCTTCTTCTTTTTATCTTCCTATGTGTTTCCTGCAGGATATAAAAGCGCTCATACAGGACTCAGAGGATAGCCATGAACAGGCTGCCTATGTCCTCATCTCTGATCTTGAAGAGATAGCCAATACAACTATCACACCGGAGGAATTTGCACGTATTGTCGGCAAGGCGATGGATATATTGCGTTACTTCAGGTATGATTCCGCCTGTTTTGCGCAGGATTGCAGTGGCTATCGGGCATCTGTTATCCATCAAATGTGCTGCGGAATGCTGCGAACCGTATATCTGTTGCGCCCGGATATATACGCTACGATGTTAAGGGAATCGGAGCATGATCTTTACTGTTATCAACCGCCAATGGGGAAATGGTGGTTGCCGCGTCCGCTGACCTGTAAACGTTGGTAAAATTATACGGAAATATGTCTTTGCGTTATATCATTTTGAAGCTGCACCAGGCGATAGCCTTAACCGCCGGATTTTTATTTGTATTAAGCGGTCTGACAGGAAGCATGATGGTATTCGGCCATGAGATTGATAGCGTTTTCAATCCTGAATTGCTGACGGCCCCACCGGAATTCCCTGCTCAACCTAAGTTGACTTATGATGCATTATTCATAGCAGCGCAGAACTGCCTGCAGGCTAAAGGAGACGCTAATCTCTATATCAGCGGCATATCGGCTCCGTTCTATCCGGATTCAAACGTACTGGTATGGTACAAGTCGCGCAATAAAGCGGAGGATACGCTACATGAGATGTATATCCATCCTTACTCCGGAAAGAAGCTGGGGGAGCGGGTCTTTGGAGCGTATTTCGGCTCTTTCATCTATACGCTGCATTATAGCCTCTTCCTGGGAGATACGGGCAGGAGGCTACTTGGATATGTTGGCATAAGTATAATATTGCTGCTTTTCAGCGGTGTCTTCTTATGGTGGACGAGAAGAGGACGTCATCATTATTCCCATAACCGCAATCGCCCCAGCCTGCCATGGCACAGAAATATCCATCGCCTTACAGGAATTTATTTCGTGCCCTTGTTGTTAGTAATTGTTACAACGGGCATATATATGGAACTCCAGCAACCTGTCAGGCAACTATTCAGGCAATGGGTGCCGCTTTCGCAAACTCCTGAGACAACCATTATAGCCCAGGGTAATGCTCATAGGATGAGCATTGATAATGCGATTGCAATAGCAGAAGCCGAGTTTCCTGAAAGCGCTTTTAGCCGCATCTATTTTTCTGCCAATGATAACGCCTCATGGTTGCTTACGTTTACTCCCCGTTCCGATCCCAAGAAACATAATGGGTATGATAGGATATCCATTGATTCCTATACCGGAAAAATAATGACAAAACGTAACTGGGTAAATGCGTCCGGTGGTGATAGAGTATTGGAATGGATGTTTCCTCTGCATAACGGAGAAGCATTCAATTTACCCGGCAGGATACTTATCTTTTGGTCCGGCCTTATACCGTTGGTTTTATTTATAACCGGCATTCTGTGTTGGATTCGCAGAAGCAGAACAAGGAAAGCTCTATGAAATGGCTCTGTACTTGTCATTCCTGCATAAAAAACAGTATTTATAAGACAATACGTTAATCTCGCCATTTTCGTGGGGATAACATATAAGAAAATGGCCGAAATATGAGCGAGTTATGTAGCCCCGTCGTCAAACCATGGACATGATGCAGGCATGTAATAAAGCAACTTGAAATAGCGATGTTGAAAATATTGTCATGAAAGTTTCATATAATAACTCATTGGGAATAAATAGTATTTATGATATTATTACAATAGTGCCTTGCTCAGGCATGAGGTGAAATGGCCGATGATACGCATAAATCTTGGGGGAGTCTGCAGGAGCGCTGGGAGTTTGCGAAAACCCCGGAACAGGTAGGGCAGACCCGTATAACCGGACGCAGAAGGCTTTTTCAAGGTGTCATCGGATATCCCATCAATTTCTTCGCCAACCACTTGCTGGTTCCCGATCGCACCAATGTAAAAGGTTTTTTTGACGCGTCCGCAGCGTTGCTGTTCGCAAACAATGCGATTATCAGCCCGGATGCAGGACAGGTCATACGCTCAATGACCTCCGGCTATGAGAAGCACGAAAATTACATGCGTGCCAAAGAAACGGCAACACATCTGGCCGGTATGGCGATGTCGGCGGAAACTGCGGATTCCAGTCCGCCATTATCCCGGGAAATCCGCGCAGGCAGGCAATCCCTGTTTCAACATCTCTTTACAACGTCTTTTGAAGCAGGACAGCTGCTGGACCGATTTATTACAGGCACGTTGCCTATTACTCCGACCCACCTGGAAAATTTAAACCTTGTGCTGACGGAACTTGCCGAACTTTCTTCCCAGCGTGCGGAACTCATGGAAGGATATGCTTCCCTGGCCGTAGAGCCTGCACCTTCCGGCATACATAAGCCGGGGGACTATATACGTGAAGTCGTCCGAAAAGATAAAATTACATCGCTACGCGATGCACAGATTTTTATGGGATTTGTTTCTGCTTTGCTGATTGATTCCGCCGTGCCTTTCAGTTCCGAGATATATATTCCTCAGGAAAAAATCTTTATCTCCATGGCGCAAAACAAAATGCTGGCAAAAACCATACAAGAACGGCTGCATCACGCCGGGTATGCGCTTAATATTCCTGCGACTGCCAATTCGCCGTTGATTGCTGCGGATGTAGCTGAAGGAGTGATGGTCAAAAGAGACGAAACAGGCTACCGGATAGTCCCGCCGGAGGAAATTATTGCCTTTGCCGATGAGATGCGCAGCGAACTGGGAAAGCTGAAGGGCTTTAATATGGAGAGAATGCTGGATTTTGCGGATGCGCATTTTCTCGATATTGAAGATACGCTTGCTCACGATAAAAATGTGAAGCCGGATATAGAAAAACTGCGCCCGGAGCTGGATATGCAAGCCCAGGCACAGATTACGTTGTCGCCCGGAGCGAATGACAGCATTCCTGTGCGGTACGGTAATACTGCAGTACGAGATGCAGGCCATCTTTTTACTGCCGTGTCTGATTTTGTCCGGCGTCCGCATATGAAAACGGAACTCAGCAAGTTAACGGGGCGGACCTTAAGCAACCATATAATCGCCCTGCCTATGAATATCTTCAACGAGATGATTCGGAATTTTTTCCATAGTTCCGTTCCTGGAAAACCCCAGTCGGGTTTTGATATGATATTCCGTGGAAGCCATAACGCCTCGCAAGGCGTCCCGCCGCTCTTTGCCCAGGGACAGCTGGAAAAAATCCTGAAGTCCAGCCTTGTACGCTCCGGCCTGCTGGCGCTCACCTTGCCTGCAGGCACCGTCTATCTGCAGGAAGGCAGCCGTGTCGGCGCGGCGCTCGCAGTGGATGCCGCCAAACAATCCGATCCTCTTATTACCGCCGCGCTATGCAGCGGACAGCGATACATCCCTGAATTTGCCCATCGCATTGCGGCAATGCATGCACCACATCCCGCGGTTGCATCGTTAATGGACACCCCGGAGTATAAAAACCGCATTTCGGCGCTACTAAATGCGGACACCAATTCCATGACAGCGGATGATTTCCGGCTGTTATCGCAATTTTTCCATGACATGAGCCGGATTAGCGTATCCATGGCGGAAGAGGTATTGTCGCCGTTTCAGAAAAGCGAGGGCAGGCAAAGGCTGCAGTCCATGGATGAGGTTGCCGAGCGGCTTTTTGCCAAGCCTATTGCCACCGTACCGGACGCCATGATGGCGCTGGCATTCGCACAGGCGTTTATGCGGTTGTCTACGGAAAATTTAGAAATGATTGAGTATGTGGATCCGAAGCATGTCGTTATTAAGCAAGGCGATCTGAAACAGTTGAGCTATTTCATCGAGGATCTGGCAAAGTCTCAGAAGCTTGTTGTACGGAATGACAACGGCATACCTGCGCTTTTCCAAATGACTCTGAGCGGTCTTGTGCCGGCTTCGCCGCAATCCATTATTATGCTGGGGCGCAAAGTGGCGCAGAAACTGGGCGAAACCGTTTCTCTTCCCGGCTTGATAGCCTATGCGAAAGGAGAGTTTCATGAAGAAATCGTCCGGCATATGGAAGAGAGTCTTTTTAAGGATGTCTATTTTCCCACTGCAAGTATAGCGCAGGAGACGCCTCCAGCTGCCGGTAAGGATGTCACGCTTTTATCCCGGCCCTCGCTCACTCAGGCCTGGGTGGAAAAGACAAAGCGTCCCAAACCGGGTATTTTTACAAATATCCTGAATCGCTGGAAAAATCCGGAAATTGTCCATGAAGGACAGAAGCTCTATGATCGTTTGGCAGGCGAAAGGATCCCCTCTGTCCTTTGCTATATCATACAGAATGCGCTACTGCACCAGAACAGCATTTATGACCGTGGCAATATTGTAGCAACCGTCTGGAAGTACCTTGTAGATCCTATCGTGTATGGAAAGGGGCTGGTAGATTTTCGTGAGGTATATGACGAAATATTTACCCATAAACACAGTATGGTACATGACGCGGGACATGCCTCGCAGACAGCTATAGCCGCAGTGCGCGCTGCCAGTGTAATCCAGCCGGAACTTGCGGAACGTATCAGTCGCTTTACCGCTAGCAACCTTCAGCTTGAGGCGTTGCAATCCAATAAGGACGGCTCGGCGATTGCCCGTATCACGGTCAAGCCGCGTATGGAGCGCACCGCCGAGGATAATGCAGTGATGGCGGATTTTTATCGTCAGGCTGGCGACAAGCTACTACAAGTCAGTGGAGGAATGCTGGCATCTCTCCATCAGAACCCTGCTCCGGAATCCTTCCAGCAGGCATTGCTCCGGGTTACTTCCTCTCCGGTGGATAACCTTGCTGACGCCGTTATCGGACTTTCGTTCCTGGCGGGAATTATCAGGCAGAATGCTATTTATCTTGAAAAGCAGACCTATGTAGATCCCAGGAATATCATGATGGATAAAAAAGCGCTTCATGAATTAAGCGCGTATATGGCTGATCAAGCGTATGCCGCCGGGTTTGCAGTACAAAAAAAATCGACGCCGCAAGAAGCCGGCATGGAAGAGATGCTGGTAAAGACGACTATCAAAGGAAAAACAACGCCCTCTGAAGAAGATATTATACGATTTGCGAATGTTTCATTGGAGAAGTTTCGTATGATGCGCGAGAGAATGCCTAAGCTCGCACGCTCTTTTTCGTATATGACGCAGAATGAATCTAAACACTATGCCGTATCGCAGGCCAAGCAGTTGCTTGGGTTAAATACATTAAGGTAGTGGCGAAATCATAAGTCATCACTCTATTTGCCCGTATTCCACATAGTTGCCGTGCGGCACAAGGTGCTAATTTATTAAGTATTTATAATAGGGTGAATTATAGACATTCCAAGAACACTTATACACTCGTCATCCCGTGCGAAAGCACGGGATCTCAGTCTATTACCATGAGATACCGCGGTCTTCGCCGCGGTATGACGGGGTAGTTTATGTATAAAAGTTATTTGGAATGGCTATATGTGGAATCTGCTGGATATTTTATTACTTCTTAATTGCTAATATTTACTTACGATTCCGTATAGCGTATAATGTAAGTCTCTTAATCTAAGTATCCTTATATGGTAAATCAGGTGCAAAGAGTAATCTGGTTAAGTATTATTCTACTTATTTCATCGTGTAGGCCTGTGACCCTTGCCTTTTCCCAGCCGGAAGGGCCGCCAGAATTTAAGCTAGGATGGGAGGATGGATGTGATACAGGTCTTTCCGCACAAGATGCAGGCTATTGGTATCGGGCAATGTATGGCTATAAAAAACGGCCAGAAATGATGGAAAACGAACTCTACAAAAATGGTTGGAACGAGGGATTCAGCTATTGCCGATTTGCCGCCGCCGCTAAATAATAAAGATAGTATAATTCCAAGTAAAAATATCTCGCCCAATAATACAGCCCACAAAACACGCCCATAAGATCAGTGTTGCGCTGGCATTTATTTCAAGATATTAGCTTGAAATAAAAATCGTGGTTAGATTTGATTTTGCGTATCATTCTTTAAATTCCCTCCCTTAGATATATCTGTTTTCCACGACTGTCTTTCCATAGAAAATGGAGCAGTAGAAATAATACTATCTTTTTTCGGAGGCCCTCTCTCGATGGTGGCATTCTGCAAGTTCGTATTCGGGGTGGGAATATTAATACCCAGATATTGGGTCGCTTGCCGCGTTAGCATATCTACAATATCAGCCCCTAAGGTTTCTCTGAGGATATCGGATATGCTCATATGCTGTATAAGCTCCTGAGGATTTTGATTATAGGCTAACAAATTGGAGCTAAAATAACGGATATTATCCGAAGGCTTTAAAGAGTAATCCTCAAGGATGAAATATTGATTTTCAACTTCTTCTAGTAAAGTAAAAAAATTTCCCTGACTGTGTTGTTTTGTCAATTCAATCAAGTTATCTTTCACTTGTTTAAGCATTACATCTCTGGATGATGCAGATCTAAATACATAGCCATCAGGAAAGACAGGATTGAGATTGCTTCCGGTAACAAACCGGGTAGTAAATGAGCTACCGCTTTTTGCACCAATAGAGTTAATCGTATCTAGCACACTAAAGCGATGAGAGAAATGTTTTCCTCTTTCTAAAAAGACAATAAATTCATCCACAATATCTTCCAGCGTTCCTTCTTGGTTACGCATTTTGAGAGCATTTGCCGCTGTTATAAAGCCTTCTGCTTTTTCAGGGAAACCTTGTACTTCCTGCTTATATGCCTCCAACGCCACATTAATACTTGAGAGTAATAATGTCTGTGCAAACATCATCGGATTCGGAAAATCTTGTATTGGAGGACTATCAATAGGGGGAGCAAAAATATCACGCACTTCCCAATGATTGCGCCCACGGCGACGCACAATAAAATGATGCCGTCCCTCTTCTTGTATTCCCTTTCTATCTATAATTTCATTAACATAAGGGCCGTCTGTCGCCGGATTGGCTGCAAGCATTTCTTTACTGCACAGTACAGGCCGCGCAGCTTGCCAATTTAGCGTAAGCACTGACTCAAGAATTTCATTGAAGCGTCCTTCATTGAAAGATGACAATGTGGATTTATCAATCGCATAGCTTACATGCAAATGCTCTCCATATAATTGTAGGTGATCGACCTGCATAAAATCTTTAATTTCCGACATGCCTGCAAAATAACGCAAGAGACATTCCTCTGGGGTGGGATAGGGAGGGACATTACTAGGATTGCAAATTGCTTCGAACCTGGAGGTTCCTGAACCCGGTGCAGGTTCTTCCTTCGTTTTGATGGTATTATTAAAAGCAACCGGTGGAACTGTTTGCAACGCTTCCCCTGCAGGTGAGAATGCATTAAATTCACATTCAAAACTTAAACCAAGATTGAGCCCGGATTGCTTTAATTGCTCATTCTGGATTTTCCATTGCTCAAACAATTTTCTATCTATTTCATCTGTCAAGGGAGAGCCAATATTACCAGCCCATCCCTTTATATCTTCATAACTAGGAGTTGTATCCATCACTGGAAATTCCTGTATCATTATCGATTGTATATATAATATACTAAAATAAAGAATTCCCAAATACTCTAATTTTTGAGTATATCTAACTTATCATTAATCAAAGCTTAACCATTCCACAGTATATTGAGGGATTCTTTCCATCGGATGATAAGCAATGCAGATGCTTGAGCGGACAGCAGCGTGTGAGGTTAGTGGGGCAGTGGCTGTTACTGATCGCTATGATAGGCTAGCGCAGACGTTACACTGGATATTTGCCAGCATCATTATTTATGCCAGTGTTACCGGCTATGCGCTGGAATGGATTGAAGATCATTCCTGGCATGAGGCTCTCATTCGTTTCAATGCGTCTCTTACTACCCTGTTGCTCCCTTTGTTCCCCTTGAGGCTGGCATGGAAATATATACGTGTTGATCCCACGGATCCTGCGGGCGTTGGCAAAAAATGCCTGAAACTGGCATATACTGTGCACGATTTATTATATCTAATGATTTTTTCCGTGCTCGTTACCGGCGTTCTGATGATACCGCATGGCTACATGTTTTTCAGCCTGTTCTGGGTGCCGACTCCTTTTGAGAAAGGGGCGATGACGAACTTATTTGCCAACATACATTCCTTTTGCACCACGTTTCTATCCGCTCTGGTGCTCCTGCATATTACGGGAGTCATCTACCATACATTGTTCAAGCGCATCAATATACTGCGGCGCATGTTATAACCCGTATATGCTTAATGCTGCCTGTCCAGGGAGTAGGTATTTTTATCATCCGTATAGAGGGATGTGTCGTCGGTAAGGCTGTTATTATAATAGCTATAGATGACATTGACAAAATAGGAAGCATCCCGGGCCCAGGGATTGAAGGGACTCAACACCTGCCGTGAATGGACCGGAAATACACTGGAAAATGTATTGTCGTAACGCACGGCGAATTTATCACGGAAGTCCGCATTAGTGACTACATTCGCCACCACGATGCCACCCTTTTTCAGCAGGGATTTTACCTCCAGGAGGAAATCACGGGTGATGCATTCCATGGGAATGGCGCTTATATTGGTATAGGCATCAAGAATTATAAGGTCATACTGCGTAGT
>Ga0206904_1133_pt2 | contig 17878 bp, 15 predicted proteins | sample Alteio_BWOrgHeat_42_FD_152981 | JGI IMG/M metagenome (GOLD analysis project Ga0206904, IMG submission 152981) | Enriched cells from forest soil in Barre Woods Harvard Forest LTER site, Petersham, Massachusetts, United States -... | ecosystem: Environmental > Terrestrial > Soil > Temperate forest >...
TACCGCCTGGGGGTTTTTGGTTTTCTCGCCCTGCCGGAACTCAGTAAGGAATCGGCTCATCATGCGTCAGGGAATTACGGACTGATGGATCAGACCGAGGCGCTTCGGTGGATTCATAAAAATATCGCTGCCTTTGGCGGCAATCCGGACAATGTAACGATCGCTGGTGAATCTGCCGGATCTACTTCGGTGTGTGCGCTGATTGTTTCTCCGTTACCCAGAAATTTATTTGCAGGTGCGATTGGAGAAAGCGGCTCCGTCCTGGGGAAAAAATCCGTGGTAACTCTGGCCGAGGCGGAAGTTTACGGAACTCATTACAGTGATCAGCTGGGTACACATACTTTAAAGGAACTACGCGGCATGCCGGCCGATCTATTATTACAAGCAACAGCGAAACCCGGAGTGGATGATTTTCCCGTTGACATTGATGGATATTTTTTTCCCGAGTCGCCACTTGCCATTTACAAATCAGGCAGGGTTGCCAAAGTTCCGGTAATCATCGGATGGAATTCGGAAGAATCAAACTGGAAATCAATTTTAGGACAAGCAGAACCGACCAAAGAAAATTATGTCAGCGCGGTAAAAAAATTATATCCCGCCAATTCCGCGGAGATTTTAAAATTATATGCTGTAGCCAATGATTCCGATGTGGAAGCCGTCGCTACATCTTTGGCAAGTGACCGGACCAACGCATTTGGATCCTGGAGATGGGTTGACCTCCATTTAAAAACCAACAGCCCGGTTTACCGGTATTTTTTTACAAAGGCAAGACCCGGATTGATGGCCGACTATAATAAAACACCCGTAAATGATGCCGGAGAAGGGGCTGCGGCCGAAAAAAATTTCAGTGGACTAGGTGTATATAAAGGCGCCGTTCATTCTGCGGAAATTGAATACGCACTTGGAAACCTGCCGGGCAACCGGGTCTATGACTGGCAGCCGGAAGATTATATGGTTTCAGCAGTGATGCAAAATTATTTTCTGAATTTCATAAAAAATAAAAACCCGAACGGGCTGGGCCTCCCATACTGGCCCCTGTATCAACCCTGGCAGAAAGATCCGATTATGTATCTTGGACAGGACACACACCGGGCGCCGGACAAAACCCGCGAACGCTATTTATATTTTGAAAAGATTACAGGAGAATAGACATATTGGATGTCTTCATCCAATTTTCAAAATCACATCACTGCTTTGCGGATGACCCGTGCAGGTAAGAGTGAGTCCGTTTGCGAGATCTTTTTCGGTCAGCACTTCGTTATTGGATAACCAGACTTTTCCTGAAATACAGAAAGCGGCACAACTGCCGCATTTACCCGTTTCGCAACTATAGGGAAGATTCAGTTTCAATTTTCTGGCTGCCTGCAGAATGCTCTCCGGGTAACGTACGGCTATATCAAATCGTTCTCCGCGCAAATTTAATTGAACAGGAAAATCATTTTTATCCGGAGGCATCCGGTCAATGACTTTCTTGTTTCCCGGATTAAAATCTTCTTTTTTGATATTTTCATCCGGGAAACCTTCTTCTACCAAATGAAAACGGATCATACGCATATACGTCTCGGGGCCACAGGTGTAAAACAGGGTCTTCTCGCGTTGATACGAGTTGATAGTCAGGAATTCCATCAGCAGGTCCCGGTTTAACCGTGCCCTTCGCAGGTCTGATTCAGAACTAAACAAAAAATCAATATGCAGCTGATCCGGAAAACGGTTTTTCATCTGATTTAATTCATCATAAAAAGCCGTAGCGGCGACCGACCGATTACTGTATATCAGGAAAACGGAAATGTCCGGATAAAGCCGGAGTACTGTTTTTATCAGGGAAAGAATGGGCGCTATACCACTTCCCGCTGCAAAAAAGAAAATAGCTGCAAATGATTTAATATTTTCCGGCAGGCGAAAAAACCCACCAACACCCGTAGTTAACAGGCGGTCACCGACCCGGGCACGATCCACCAGATTCCGGGAGAAATATCCATTGGCAATACGCTTCACGGCGATGGATAGCCGTTCATTTAAAACAGGAGAGGAGGTGATGGAATAGGAACGTCTGATTTCCCGTGATTCCCGGTTGTCGACCAAAGTAAGGAATTGGCCCGGTTCGTAAGACAGATTATGTCCTTCCGCAAAAATGATGGATTTGAAACCGGTTGTTTCCTCCCGGATTTCAGCTATGAGGAGTGACTGATACGGAAATACGGGATTTGGTTCAGAAGTCTTCACGATTCCTGGTTTTGCCTTTGGGGTCAAGTTATGAATTTGATTTTATCCGGAGCAGTCAAACTATTATTCCGGCCGGATGGTTTGGCTTTTGATAGAATCATATTAAATGAACAGGTCAAAGATGATGATCAAATACCCGAAACCCAGACCCTGGATGTTAAAAAAAGAAATTTTGATTCTTTATTACGCGCTTCGTGACAAAAGAACTTCGGTCGTTGCCAGGTTACCGGCTATTCTCTCCGTTATTTATCTGCTGAGTCCGGTGGACCTGATCCCGGATTTTATCCCGTTTTTCGGATATCTGGATGACATCATCATTGTTCCGCTTTTACTGAACCTGGCAATCCGTCTTCTGCCTTCAGAAGTGCGCGAAGAAAGTATACAGAAAGCGGTGCGGAATAAACGAAAATTTCAAATTGTTTTCATTCTTTTTATCCTCGGAATGCTGACTCTTCTGGCAGGTATCTTTCTGCTCATCCGGCACCTGTTTTTCGGCCATTGAAGTATTGCACGAATGATATTGTTCGACAGCCTGTTAATTTTCCCTTTTCTGCCGGTCGTTGGCACTGTTTTTTAACAGTAGCGGGAAATCAATCAACCATTTTAAAAGATCATTATGAAGAAATTAAGCATTGTACTGTTTGTCATGTTCGGTGCGGTTCTCGGGTCGCAGGCACAGGTGGACAGCACGGCGAAGAAAGTAGGTAACAAAACCGCTGAACTGACTGTAAAGGGCAAATCCGCCGTCGTGGATGAAGTGTATAAGGATAAGGTCGGGGCCGGCGGCCAATCGCCGATTTATATCGACCACAGCTCAAAATATTATTACATCGACAAAAAGGGGAAAAAAGTATACGTTTCTAAATCGTCCCTGAAGGATAAGCCAAAGACGTAAAACGGTATTTAGTAAAATCTGTGTTTTAGTAAAGTGGGCTCCTGAAAGGGGGCCCCCTTTATAGGTATCCCTGGAATGGAAAGAATCGGTATGGTGAATAAATTATCTTTAAATTCAGGTTTAACATCCTAACATCATGCCACCCGACTCGCCCGCCATCAACACAAAATCCATTGCACAGAATACCTATGACGCCATTGTGGTTGGATCCGGAATCAGTGGTGGCTGGGCCGCCAAGGAACTATGTGAAAAAGGATTAAAGACCCTGGTGCTTGAAAGAGGCCGTAATGTGGAGCATATTAAGGATTACCCAACCGCCAACCAGGCGCCCTGGCAGCTGGATCATCGCGGGGCGATAACGGAAGAAATGCGCCGTGAACAGCATATCCAGGTTCGCGGATTCTGCAATGAAACCAACAAGCATTTTTTTGTAAACGACCTGGAACACCCTTACACACAAAAGAAACCATTTGACTGGATCCGGGGTTATCATGTTGGTGGCCGGAGCCTTATGTGGGGAAGACAGTGCTATCGTTGGAGCGATCTGGATTTTGAAGCCAATCTGAAAGACGGTCATGGCGTGGACTGGCCGATACGTTACAGGGAACTGGCGCCCTGGTATAGTTATGTGGAGAAATATGTGGGAATCAGTGGTTCGAATGAAGGACTGGCGCAATTGCCGGACAGTGAGTTTTTACCACCGATGGATATGAACTGTCTGGAGAAATATATCAGCGGCCGCATCGGAGAAAAATTTTCTGACGGGCGAAGGATGATCATTGGCCGGGTGGCAAACCTGAGTAAAGGACTGAATGGCCGGGGTCCTTGTCAGTATCGGAACCTCTGTGACCGTGGTTGCCCTTTTACCGGCTATTTCAGCAGCAATGGAGTGACACTTCCCTCGGCCTTCGCTACCGGAAATCTGACGCTCAGGCCATTTTCCATTGTCATCAGTATTTTGTATGACAAAGAAAAAAAACGGGCCATTGGTATCCGGATCGTGGACGCCAATACGATGCAGACGGAGGAATATTTTGCAAAAATTATATTTCTGAATGCTTCAACCGTCGGTTCGACGGCCATCCTGATGAATTCTGTTTCCGACGCCCATCCGGAAGGGCTTGGTGGTGCGAGCGGAGTATTGGGTCGAAACCTGATGGACCATCATTATCATGTTGGCGCCGGCGCCACCTATGAAGGATTTCGGGACAGCTATTTTTACGGCCGTAGGGCAAATGGAATTTATATACCCAGGTTCCGGAATATAAATGATAATACACGACAGAAAGATTATGTACGGGGTTTTGGGTATCAGGGCGGCGCCTACCGGGGAAGGGTAACCGAACTGGAAGGAATCGGCGAATCACTGAAAGCAAAACTAACGGAAACGGGAGACTGGTCCATGTGGCTGGGAGGCTGGGGCGAACATCTGCCGCATCCGGATAATCGCATGACCCTGAATAAAGATAAAAAAGACAAGTGGGGTTTACCCCAGGTAGATTTTGACTGTATCTGGCGGGAGAATGAACTGGCCATGCGCACGGATATGATGAACAGTGCCGCTGAAATGCTGGAAAAATCGGGATTAAAAAATATCTACACCTTTAACGATCCGGAAGCAAACCCCGGACTCTGTATTCATGAAATGGGCACGGCGCGAATGGGTCGCGATCCGAAAACGTCGGTATTGAATTCCTTTAACCAGGTATGGGATGCACCCAATGTATTTGTAACCGACGGTTCCTGTATGACTTCCAGTGCAAATCAGAATCCGTCACTCACTTATATGGCGCTGACGGCACGGGCGGTGGATCATGCCTTGATCGAATTGAAGAAGGGGAGTCTTTGAAGGCGTAAGGCGTAAGGCTTAAAGCGTAAATCGTAAGGCATAACGGACAATGCTCAACGCACAACGCATAACGCTAAACGCTTTGGGCCTTGCGCCTTAAGCCTTATGCCTTAAACGGCAATATAAAATGGACTTTTTCGTTTTTTTTAAAATAATCGTATGAAGAAATCCGCCTGTTGGGGTATACTCTCCGTTTTTTTCGTCTGTTTGATTTCCTGCAGTAAAGACAATAACAATACGGGTTCATCCGCCCTGAACGGCTCATGGACTTTCAATGGATTTCATGCAAAGACCCTTAGTTCTGCACAGGATACGGAGGCCGGCATCGTTTTTAAAACGGTTACCACATCTGACTATACAACCACCAATAACGCCGGAACGGTAAATATTTCCGGCACTACAATGACGGGTACCGGCGTAGCTTATTCGGCAGATTTAGGAATATTTGTTACTGATTATGAAGACGGCGCCATTACTGATACATTTTCAACCTCTCTGCCTGTTACGATACCGCCGACGAATTCGACAACCACCTTTGAAGTGATCGGATCCGATTCCATTCACTTCACCAGCGCCAGTTTGCTTGGTTCCGCAGGAAACGGTAGTCCGGCTTCCAACGGAGCCCGGTTTTCCGTAGCGGGCGACCTGCTCACCCTGACTTCGAATGTAATCGTTGACCGGGTTATTGATACTCTTGGCACCGTCATCACACAGCACGAAACAGCGACCGTCGTTACCACGCTGAAGAAACAATAAATATTCAGGCGACTAATTTTTTTTGGTCCGCTTAGATGCGGAAATAGATTTCATGATCGTTTTCGAATGCATGGTCTGCCTGGAATCTTTCACTTTTGCGAGCGAATTTGCGTATGCTTCTTTCAGGAGTTTTTTGATATAGCTCTTCGGAAATTCATTCCGGTCTTTTACGAGGATATAGCGGTATTGATTCCCGTTTCCCAATAATTTTTTCTCCGGATCTGCAATCTGGCTGCCCCAATAGAATCCGAAATGGACATTCAGACTGGTTCGGCCGACGGCAATGCTGCAAAACGTATGACTGACTTTATCGGTGGGGGACCATCCAAATGCCAGTGCATTATAATTGTCATAAATGAGTTCGTTTGTTTTGGGATAGAGTGTCCATACAAAATCCCGCAACCACAACGCCATTTCCTGTATTTCGGGTGGGAAGGGCTTCAGGAATTTTTTCAGATCCTTCAAATCTTCTTTTGCCATTGGGATAGAAAATCAGTTCCTAAAATTAAACTATTAAAATCGATCAACGACCAACGGTCATCGGTCATCGGTCAACGGTCATCCGTCAACCATCACACACTAATCGTCTTCCATTTCCCTTTTCTGAAAAAATACCAGGCAATCAGGGCGATGGCGGTTTCTGCTACCGGAATAGCTATAAAAGCACCGGTTGCTTTCAGGTGAAATCCGATGGCCAGTGTATAGGCGAGGGGAACCTGGAACAACCAGAAGCAGAAAAAACTTATCCAGGTAGGCGTTTTTGTATCACCCGCACCATTCAGAGCCTGCGTCATCACCATGCCGATGCCATAAAAAATAAATCCCGTTCCTACCCATCGAAGGGCAACTACACCCACCCGGATCACGGCTTCATCACCCGTGTAAATGCGCAAAATAACCTGGGGCAGAAAAAGAAAAATCAGCATCACGGTACCCATAAATAAAACGCTGTATTTCGCCGTGAGATTTACACTTTGTTCGGCACGAAGCGGATTTTTGGCTCCGAGATTTTGTCCGACCAGCGTTGCCGCTGCATTACTCAAACCCCAGGCCGGGAGAATAAAGAAAACAAAATTGCGAATAGCGATCTGATACCCCGCCGAAGCGGTCGTGCCACCGGTTTCTGCTACAAGCCGGGTCAGGATGATCCAGCTGCCGCTGCCGATGAGAAATTGCAGGGTGGCCGGCCAGCCAATACGTACAATAGATTTCAGCAGGGCCGGATCATAATTAAAATGTACCGCGCGCAGGCGGATAATTCCTTTTCCTTTGAATAAATGATAACACTGGTAAAGCACGCCACCGGTCCGGCCTATAACCGTGGCAATGGCGGCCCCTTTCAGTCCGAGGAAATGGATGAACAGCGGGCATAAAATAATATTCAGGATGCTTGCCAGCCAGAGGCTTTTCATGGCCATGGCCGCGTCACCGGCTCCACGGAATATCCCGTTGATCAAAAATAACAACATGATTACCAGACTGCCACCAAACATGATCCGGGTAAACACAGCGCCTTCTTTTATGACGATCGGATCCGCACCCATCAAAAGAAGAATATTACCGGCGAATAAAACGCCCAGCAGACTCACGGCCACGGTGGCGATAAAAGCCACAATCAATGACTGTGCGCCTGCATGCGCAGCGGCATCCGGATTTTTCTCGCCGATCCTTCTCGAAACGACTGCCGTAGCGGCTGTACTCAGTCCGATAGCGATCGAATAGACCAGGGATATTACGGACTCGGTTAATCCGACAGTGGCAATAGCGTGCTGCCCCAGTTTGCTCACGAAAAATATATCCACAATTGCGAAAACACCTTCCAGGCTCAGTTCCAGGATCATCGGAATGGCCAGCAGGAAAATAGCTTTGGAAATATTTCCCTGGGTATAGTCACGCTGTTCGCCATTGAGTGAAGTACGAACAGCCCTGTATATTGTCTTAAAGGTGATTTGTCTGGACATGCCTGCAGGTACGAATATCTGGCAAACATATTTAAATTACAGGCCGATTAATGTAAGCTATGGGACAAATCCGGATTATTAAAGAAGAGTTATTGTCAGACAACTGGTATACACTCAGGAAATACACGTATGAAATTTTAAAAAAAGACGGAAGTCGGGTGGAACAGACCCGTGAAGTATATGACCGCGGAAATGGGGCGGCGATCCTTTTGTACAACCTGGAATTTCAAACCGTCATTCTGACCCGGCAATTCCGCCTGCCCAGTTTTGTAAATGGAAACCGCAATGGCTTTTTAATTGAGGCCTGTGCGGGTTTACTCGATGAGGAAAATCCGGAAGACGCAATCAAAAGAGAAACGGAAGAAGAAACCGGCTACCGGATCAAAGAACCGAAAAAAGTATTTGAAGCGTATATGTCACCCGGTTCGGTAAGTGAAATCCTTTATTTTTTTATCGCTGAATACAGTCAGTCGATGAAAGTACACGAAGGGGGAGGAGTAAAACAGGAAGAAGAGGATATAGAAGTACTTGAAACAGGATTCGAACAGGCAATTGCCATGATGGAAACTGGCGAGATCCGGGATGCCAAAACGATTATTCTGCTCCAATACCTGAAGCTCCAGGGTATCATGCGACTGAGGTAACAAAAAAATAATGACCGGCTTCGGATTTTACCGTTAAATGCAACTTGGGTTATCCCGATAAAAATCAATGTTATGGATAAAAAATTACAGGGCCAGGTCGCCATCATAACCGGAGCCAGCAGCGGCATTGGTGCCGGTGTCGCGAAATCGTTGTCAGCAGCCGGTGCTACTGTAGTAGTAAATTATCCGGTTGCACCGGTTAAAGAGGCTGCCGAGGCCGTACTGGCTGAAATTACGGCCGCCGGTGGTACCGGGATAACGTCGATGTGTGACGTAAGCAGGGAAGATGAGGTACAAAAAATGTTCGCCGATACCATTCAACAGTTTGGAACAGTTGATATCCTAATCAATAATGCAGGTCTTCAGCGGGATTCACCCTTTGAAAAAATGACACTGGAGCAATGGAATTACGTGATCGCGGTAAATCTAACAGGACAGTTCCTTTGTGCCCGGGAAGCCATCAAAGAATATTTACGAAGGGGAGTGGACCTGAAACGTTCAAAATCAGCGGGTAAAATAATCCATATGAGCAGCGTGCACGAAGTGATTCCATGGGCCGGACATGCAAACTATGCGGCATCCAAGGGTGGTATCATGATGCTTATGAAAACCCTGGCGCAGGAATTCGCCTGGAAGAAAATCCGGATTAACAGTATTTGCCCCGGCGCGATTCAGACACCCATTAACAAAGCTGCCTGGGATACACCGGAAGCCTTAAAAGCACTGCTTACACTGATTCCTTATCAACGGATCGGGATACCGGATGACATCGGTAATACGGCTGTTTGGCTTTGCAGCGACGATAGCGACTATATAAACGGGACTTCAATATTTGTGGACGGTGGCATGACCCTTTATCCCGGCTTTACAACAAACGGATAGGGAGCCATAACAACCGCCCGGATTGGACAGCTTTAATGCACCATATGAAGAATTCAAAAAATCCACCGCTGGTTTTGATCCATATTTTTGGTGCAAAAGGCGACCTTACCCGGCGTAAGTTAATTCCTGCTTTGTATAATTTATACACCGGTGGTCAGCTGCCACCGAAATTCGCCATCCATTGCATCGACTTTCTGGCAACTGATGAAACAATATTTAAGAAAGACCTGTTGGCCGGCATTAATGAATTCAGCCGCAACGGAATTGCCGAAGAAATAAAATGGAAGGAGTTTGCGGCAAAACTTTTTTATGTTCAGGGCGATTTTCAGGACGATAACACCTATAAGCGACTGAAGGAAAGCGCAACGAATTTTGATAAACAAAACCGGCAGCGGAGCACGCGGATATTTTATTTTGCCACAGCACCCCGTTTTATCGAAATTATTTCGGATGGATTGTACAGACACCAACTATGCAGCCGGGTAGGGATGGACAGGATTGTAGTTGAAAAGCCATTCGGCACAGATCTTCATTCAGCCAAAAAATTAAATAAATTCTTAATCGAACGATTTGCTGAAAAGCAGTTATACCGGATAGATCATTATCTGGGCAAGGAAACCGTACAGAATATAATGGCATTTCGGTTTGCCAATTACATATTTGAACCATTATGGAATAACCGGTATATCGATCATGTTCAGATCAGTGTTGCCGAACAGGTGGGAGTTGGGAAAAGGGGCGGCTATTACGAGAGCAGCGGCGCCTTGAGAGATATGGTACAAAATCACCTGCTGCAACTGCTATGCATTGTGGCCATGAATGGCCCCGCGGCTTACCAGGCTGAACTGATACGCGATGAAAAAACAAAAGTTTTGAAATCGGTAAGACCATTTACTGCCAAAGATGTTTTTAAAAATGTTGTGCGTGCACAATATATTGCGGGCACCCAGGATGGTAAAACTCTTCCAGGATACCGTGAGGAAGAGAAAGTTTCTCCCGACTCAGCCACCGAAACCTTTGTAACAGCTAAATTGTTTGTGGACAACAAACGCTGGAAAGGTGTTCCTTTTTTCATCGGGACGGGTAAATCACTGCCCAGACAGGTGTCGGTAATAGTAGTACAGTTCAAAGACTCTCCCCATAAGATATTTAAGGGCGATATCATTCCAAACCGGTTAATAATAAGCCTGCAGCCGGAATTGGAAATAAGTTTATTGTTTGAAAGCAAAGTGCCGGGACCTGAGATGAATCTCCGGGCGGTTGATATGGATTTTACTTATCAGGCATCCTACGCTGAATCATTACCGGAAGCATATGAGGCCCTGCTGCTGGATGTGCTTCAGGGCGATCCGACTTTGTTTATGCGCGCCGATCAGGTGGAAGCCGCCTGGAAAGTGGTTATGCCGATTTTAAAAGCCTGGGAGAAGTACCCGCTAAAAAAATTGCATTTTTATGAGGCTGGCACCTGGGGTCCGCAGGCCGCGCTGGATCTGGTAAAACCGCATGCGGAAAAATGGTTTCAGTTACCAAGAATTGAACGGTTGGCGGGAAGACTCTGATAAAAACAATTTGAAATCATTATGAATCCAGAAAAGACACGTTTGGATCTTCCGGTCTGGAGAAAATGGGGACCTTATGTTTCCGACCGTCAATGGGGAACGGTAAGGGAAGACTACAGCGCCGGTGGTGCTGCCTGGGAATCCGTCAGTCATGATATGGCCCGGAGCAAAGCATTTCGCTGGGGCGAAGAAGGCATTGCCGGAATTTGTGATGAACAGCAGTTTCTTTGTTTCGCGGTTGCACTCTGGAATAAAAAAGACCCGGTAATCAAGGAACGTTATTTTGGGCTTACCGGTAACCAGGGCAACCATGGCGAAGATGTGAAAGAACTCTATTATTATCTGGACAGCACGCCCACCCATGCTTATATGAAAATGTTATATAAGTATCCGCATGCCGCCTTTCCATACCAGCTACTGATTGATGAAAACAACCGACGGAGTAAAACTGATCCCGAATTTGAGCTGATGGATACCGGTATATTTGATGAAGACAATTACTTCGATGTTTTTGTCGAATACGCAAAAAATAATCCCGAAGATATTCTGATCAATATAACAGTCTGCAACCGGTCGGGTCAGGAGGCATCGCTCCATATTCTGCCTACCATCTGGTTTCGCAATACCTGGATATGGGGATATGATCCATATAAACCGGAAATGTCCGCGCTTGACCCAAGGACCATAAAAATTGAACACGCCGCGCATGGAAATTACTTTTTCTATTGCGCGGATCAGGCGGAACTTTTATTTACTGAAAATGAAAGCAATAATAGAAAACTCTACGGTGTTCAAAATACAGGCACGTATTTTAAAGACGGAATAAATAATTATTATGTACACGCCGACGCATCCGGCGTAAATCCGGGAATGCGGGGAACCAAAGCAACTGCCGGCTATGATCTGCATATTCCCGGCAGAAAGGAAAAAAGGATCACCCTTCGTCTTTCCAAAACGGAAAATAAAAATCCGTTCGGAGATTTCGATTCCATATTCAACCTGAGAAAACAGGAGGCGGATATTTTTTATGATGAGTTACAGACTGGGATTGAATCGGAAGATGCACGGAACGTGCAAAGGCAGGCTTATGCCGGACTGCTCTGGAGCAAACAGTTTTATTATTTCAATGTCCATCAGTGGCTGACCGGTGATCCCGCACAGCCACCGCCACCGCCCAACAGGCATTCCGGCCGAAATCGCGAATGGAAACATTTGAATAATAGCGATGTCATCAGTATGCCGGACAAATGGGAGTACCCCTGGTATGCGGCCTGGGATCTTTGTTTTCATGCGGTGGCTTTTATGCCCATTGATCCCGGCTTTGCCAGAGCCCAGTTACTGTTGCTGACAAGAGAATGGTATATGCATCCGAACGGCCAGTTGCCTGCCTACGAATGGGCCTTCGATGATGTGAATCCACCCGTACATGCCTGGGCTGCCTGGCGTGTTTACCGGGGAGAACAACGATTTCATAATATAGCCGGCAACCGGGAATTTCTCGAAGCTATCTTCCATAAACTCCTGCTCAATTTCACCTGGTGGGTAAACCGTAAAGACGCTAATGGAAGTAATCTGTTTGAAGGAGGATTTTTGGGGCTGGATAATATCGGGGCATTTGACCGGAATATAAAACTTCCGGAAGGTGTGAACCTGGCGCAGTCCGATGGAACCAGCTGGATGGCCATGTATTCACTTAATATGATGCGCATTGCATTGGAACTGGCCCGGGAAAATCATATATACCAGGATCTGGCATCGAAATTCTTTGAACACTTCCTGCATATCGCGGAAGCCATGTGGAATAAAGGCCCGCAAAAGGAAGGACTCTGGGATAATGACGACGAGTTTTATTATGATATGCTATATACGGACGATGGCAGATCACTGAAATTGAAACTCCGTTCCATGGTCGGACTCATTCCGCTTTTTGCCGTGGAAGTTTTGGAAGACGATATTTTCCTGCAGCAAACAGAATTTGTTTCGAGACTGAACTGGTTCCTGAATCATCGTCCGGATCTTGCTTCCCTGGTTTCGCGCTGGAATGAAAAAAGTGTGGGTGAAAAACATTTGCTTTCGGTATTGCGCGGAACGCGGCTTACCAAAATACTTGTGCGTATGCTGGATGAATCTGAATTTCTTTCCGAATACGGGGTTCGTGCTATGAGTAAATTCTATGAAGCAAATCCCTTCCGGGTGGAATTAAGGGCGGCAATCCTGGCGGTCCATTACACACCTGCTGAGGGCGACAGTTCCATGTTTGGTGGAAATTCGAATTGGCGGGGTCCCATCTGGATGCCCATGAATTACCTGATCCTGGAGTCCCTCCGTCATTTTTACCTGTACTATGGAGACGATTTCAAGGTGGAATATCCGACAGGGTCCGGCAACTACCTGAATTTATTTGATCTTTGTCTCAAGCTGGCCGGGCGGCTGAATCGAATTTTCCTAAAGGACGAAAATGGAAGAAGAGCTGTTTTTGGAAATCATGAAAAAATGCAGACGGATCCTCACTTTAAGGATTATATTTTATTTTATGAGTACTTTCATGGAGATTCAGGACGGGGCGTGGGCGCATCGCATCAGACCGGTTGGACAGCTTTAGTAGCAAGATTGCTATTTCCGATGGAGAATGAGGAGAAATGGAAAAATCGTAATTAAGAAAGACAAACTCATGGAAAATCCGGAATCATCTGGCTCTGCAAATATGAAGTCGAGGCAAATCGTCCATATTACACTTCAATTGCTTGCGCTGGGTCTTTTGATCGGATGGTGTTTTTATATACTCGCACCTTTTTTTAATCCGATCATCTGGGCGGCGATACTGGCAGTTACCCTGTACCCCCTGCATCAGAAATTAAAAAGAAAACTGAAAGGCAAAGGCACCCTGGCAGCCGTGCTGATAACCGCCGTGATTTTTATTCTGGTAATTATTGGCGGTGGCTGGCTGGCTGTTAAAACAGGTTCCGATATTAAAACGGAAATCAGCGCGTACCGCGAAGGCAAAATAAAAATTCCCGCGCCCCCGCTCAGTGTGAAGGAGTGGCCGGTGATCGGGAACAAGGCCTATCAGATCTGGGGACAACTAACGACCGGAGCAGACAGCCTGATCCAAAACTACCCGGAACAGGTGAAATCGCTTATTACAGTCAGTATTGGCCTGCTGGCCACAACGGGCAAGGGGTTACTTATTTTTGCCATTTCGATCCTGATCAGTGGTGTTTTCCTTGTATATGCCGAACCATCAGCCGTTTTTGCGAGTGCAATATTTAACCGGCTGATGAATAGTACAAAATTTGACATGGCAAGCATTGCAGCCATAACGATACGAAATGTCGTAAAGGGCATTCTGGGTGTCGCTATTATTCAGTCGGTCTGTGCCGGAATCGGTTTTACACTTGCCGGTATCCCGTATGCCGGAGTTTGGATTTTATTATGTTTAATTCTGGCGATCATTCAGGTTGGCATATTCCCCGTCGTGCTTTGTGTTTTGATTTATATCTGGACAACAGACCGCACAACGGCAGCCATTATTCTCACCATTTATATGATACCGGTCGGGCTACTGGACAATATTCTAAAACCGCTTTTGATGGGAAAGGGCGCCCCGGTTCCGATGCTGGTCATTTTTTTGGGGTCACTGGGTGGATTCATGTATTCCGGCTTTATCGGATTATTTACAGGTGCCGTGATCCTTTCCCTGGGTTACCGGTTATTTGATACCTGGTTAAAAGGCGCTGAAATCTAAAAACGAAGTATTGCAAAGCATTTCAGAAAGACTCACTACTATCTGGAAAGAACGGCAGAGTTTTACCTTTCTGCTGGTCGTTTTAGCCGTCTATATATTCATCGTAGTACCATTTCTGAATGAAGGGTTTACCGGAAGGCTTTTATTCATCGTATTTTATTTTATTTTTTTATCCGGCGGTATAAATTTTCTGGCTAAGAAAAGAAAAACCGCCATCGTTCTGATTTTCATCATTGCTCCCTTCATCATTTTGGTTGCCGGGATATTTTTTGAATTGCCCTGGCTCACGCTGGGAGTGGACCTGTTTATTATTGTATATTGTATTTGGCTTGGTACCGTAATATTGAAAAAAACATTTTCGAAGGGGCATATTACGGTTAACCGGATTGAGGGAGCGATCATAGTCTATCTTCTATCCGGTTTTGTATTTGGTCTGATTTATCACGGTATATATTTGTTAAACGGGCCGGCTGCATTTAAAGGATTGCTTAACTTCCATCGTGCAGAGTTCATGTATTTCAGCATGACCACGCTAACGACTCTGGGGTATGGGGATATTGTACCGGTGAATGTTTTTGCCAGGTTATGTTCCAATCTCGAAGCATTAAATGGCCAGCTCTACCCCGCCATATTAATTGCGAGGCTGGTGTCCATGGAAATCACAAGTTCTAAGGACCATTAACAACCCATTAAATTTCTCCATTTATGGTTTAACAGATAAATGCTATAACCTGTATTTTTATTAAATTTATAAGAATATCTTTAAATAAATTCCTTTACATGCCTTCTACTTTAGCCAAGGGGTTGCTTATTGGTTATTTATTTTTTTCTGCCATTTCCTGTAAAGAAGAAGAAAAAAAAACGGCTGATGTCTCACCAGAAGTGAATGTGGTTGAGGCAGGTAAACTGAATATCCCGGTCTTTAGTGACTATGTCGGCCAGATTTATGGTCTTTCCGATGTGAACATAGATCCCCGCGTGGAAGGATGGATAACAGGTATTTATTTTAAAGAGGGCTCGCTGGTTCAGAAAGGCGCGCTGTTATATACCATCGATGATGTTCCCATATTAAACCAGGTGGAGGCATCCAAGGCAGAAGTGGCCAGGACTCAGGTACTGATGCAGAACAAAAAATCAGAACTTGACAGGGTAAGGCCGCTCGCGGAAATGAATGCCCTCAGCCAGCGTGACCTGGATGATGCAAAAGCAGCGTACCAGGCATCGGTAAATGAAGAGCAGATTGCCGAATCGAAACTGGCAAATACCAAGGTGCAATTGTCTTATACCAAAATGACTGCACCGATAACCGGCATTATCGGAATCTCCAAAGTGCAGGTAGGCGACTATGTGCAAAAAACAGCTCTCGGCACCGGGATCAATGCCATTTCTTCATTGGGCGAAGTCAGGGTTCGGTTCCCGATTTCAGAATCTGACTACCTGACTTTTGTCCGGGGTTATAAATCTGATCCTAAAAAAAATAGCTTCCAGAATGTACCGGTGGATCTGATCCTGGGCGACGGATCTGTCTTCGGTGAAAAGGGGCAATTGCAATTGACGAATCGTCAGATTGACCCGGCTACAGGATCTATCCTGATTCAGGCGCTTTTTAAAAATGCCAGCGGAATATTAAGACCCGGTCAGTATGTTAAGGTAAGGTTCCGGACAGGTGAATATAATAATGCGATCCTGATTCCTCAGCAGGCCGTAAATCAGTTACAGAATGTTTATCAGGTTTTCTTATTGACCGACAGTAATAAATTAAAACCAACGCTTATAAAAGTGGGAGACCGCGTAGGAAGCAACTGGATCGTCAATGATGGGTTGAAAGAAGGTGACAAAGTAGTCGTTGTTGGCAGCACTTTTTTAAATCCGTCTATGGTGGTCAAGCCGGTCATGATGAAATGGAATTATGACTCCACTTCAAAGGATTAGTGATTTCTCAGAAATAAGTTTCCAACTATAATTTATGAGTGAGTTTTTTATAAGGAGACCGATCGTTGCAATGGTAATTTCCATTTTTACCATTATCCTGGGCATTCTGGTTCTCAGAAAAGTACCCATTTCCCAATACCCGGAGATTACGCCGCCAATGGTTAAAATTACCGGTAACTATAGCGGGGCGAATGCCGTTAATGTTGAACAATCCGTAGCAACTCCGATCGAACAGGAAGTGAACGGGGTTGAGAGTATGCTTTATATGTTATCCATCAACGCCAATGATGGAAGCACTACGATACAGGTTTCTTTTGAGGTGGGGACCAATCTGGACAATGCCAATATGCTTACGCAGAACCGCGTGGCGATTGCGACGCCCAGTTTGCCGGGCCCGGTGAAGGATCTGGGTATCAGCACAAAAAAGTCTCTCGCTTTTCCGATGATGATTGTATCGTTGTATTCGCCCAACAATACATACAACGCGCAATTCATAAATAACTATTCATACATCAATGTGGTTGACCAGATCAAGCGGTTAAAGGGGGTGGGAGACGTGGTCGTATTCGGTGCCGCCCAGTATGCGATGCGGGTCTGGTTACAACCTGACAAGATGAATTCGTTGGGCATTTCCGTTGATGATGTTACCAATGCATTAAAGGTTTACAATAATATTTATCCCGGTGGTTCATTTGGCAACAATCCGGCTCTTCCGGGCATACAGAATACCTATACGGCCCAGTTGCAGTCAAGGCTGGTGAGCGTGGAAGCATTTAACAAAATAACGCTCAAGTCCAGTTCAAGCGGCGCACTGGTGAGGCTGGGAGATGTTGCAAGAATAGAACTGGGAACAGAAAATTATTCGCAGTCCTGCCGCTACAACGGCCGCAATGCATCAGCGATTACAATATATCAGGTACCGGGAAGTAATGCCCTCGACCTGGCAGCGAGCATAAAGAAAACAATGGCGGGCCTGAAAGAGGATTTTCCGGACGACCTGGACTATACGTACTCACTGGATACTACACTGGCTGTAAGCGCGGGTATTGACGAAATCATGCATACCCTGGTGGAAGCCCTTGTTTTGGTTATCCTGGTCGTATTTTTATTTTTACAGGACTGGCGTGCCACACTCATACCCCTGTTGACGGTACCCGTATCCCTAATCGGAACATTCATATTTTTTCCGCTTCTTGGATTCTCTGTAAATGTATTATCCCTGCTGGGTATGGTATTGGCTATCGGGCTTGTGGTGGATGATGCCATTGTGGTGGTGGAAGCGGTGATGCATGAAATTGAACATGGGTTAAGCCCGAAAGAAGCTACCAGCAAAGCAATGAAAGAAGTGGCGGGGCCGGTAGTGGCCATCGCCATTGTACTTTCTGCGGTATTTATTCCGGTTGCCCTTACCGGCGGAATTACCGGCAGACTA
>Ga0206904_1142_pt1 | contig 17862 bp, 15 predicted proteins | sample Alteio_BWOrgHeat_42_FD_152981 | JGI IMG/M metagenome (GOLD analysis project Ga0206904, IMG submission 152981) | Enriched cells from forest soil in Barre Woods Harvard Forest LTER site, Petersham, Massachusetts, United States -... | ecosystem: Environmental > Terrestrial > Soil > Temperate forest >...
AATCACTTTGCCAATTTCATCATCATTAAGCCCTTTCTGAAGGGTGACAACCAATGTTGTGGAAAGATTCAATTGATTTAAATGGTCAATTGCCTTCTCCCTGATCTTTTTTAAATTGGCTCCCCTTAAGCTAAGTAACGCATTCTCCTTAAACGAATCGAATTGCAAATAAATCTCGAAGTCAGGTGAATAGGTTTTTAAACGTCTGGCAAATTCAAAATTCTTTGCAATCTCAATTCCATTGGTATTCACCATAAGGTGTTTGATGGGCAGTGTTTTTGCATAGTCAAGAATTTCGAAAAAATGCGGATGAATGGTAGGTTCTCCGCCGCTGATTTGAACTACGTCCGGTTCCTTTTCATTGTTGACTATCGTGTCAAGCATAACTTTTACTTCTTCAAATGTTCTATGCCGTCCATGCATTGGAGAAGAGTCAGCATAACAGGTAGGGCAGGTCAGGTTGCACCTGTCTGTTATTTCAATAATGGTAAGGCAGGAATGTTGTTCGTGGTCGGGACAAAGTCCACAGTCATAAGGACATCCGTAATGTGTTTTAGTGTTGAAGGTGTAGGGGAATTCGGATGCCTTATTATAGTTTCGGATGTTTTTATAATAAGCTATATCGTCTGCTATTAACACCTTGGAATTGCCGTGTTCCGGGCATCTTTTAAGCATGAAAACATTGTTATCTTCAAAAACAATTTTGGCATCAATGCGCTTTAAGCATTTCGGGCAAAGACTAATAGTATAGTCATAGTAGATATATTTTCTAGTGGGCATTTTTCATACTTTTCTTTAATGTTGGCATGTAGTATACCCAACAAGTTATGCAAAGCCACTGAATACTGCTGAGACCCAATACATAAAAAACATTGGGTTTTATAAATTCAATGAGAAAGCGAAAGCCAAAATAAGAGATCATAAATGTCTTAAACAACTCCCCGTTATTTTCACCTGCACGGGGATAAAATCGCTTTAGGAGGAAAAATAGCAAAAGCAAAAAAACGATTTCATATAAAGCTATGGGATGCCTTGGCAGTCCATCTCCTAAGTCCATGCCGGTAAAAAGCCGCGTGGTGCTTCCATAAGTAAATTCGTTTATACCACTTAAAAAACACCCGACCCGGCCGATAACTATTCCGAGAATAATCGGGTAAGTAAATAGGTCGCCTGAAGATCGCCTTTCTCTGATTATTTTTTTTGAGAGTTCAACTCCAATAAGGCCTCCAAAAAGGCCGCCCATAATTGATTTTGTATTTAGTAAGTGTATTACATTAAAAGTGTTAAATGAAATTAAAGGGTTTTCCAGAAATCCAATTAATCTTGAACCCAGCAATGCGCCCACAATTGCACCCAGAATAATTGAAAGTCTGTTTTTATCTGATATTTCGTCATTTGAATTTTTGCGTAAAGAAATGTAATACCTGAATGCAATAAAAAACGCCAGGTATTCAAAAATCAAATGGATATTTACTTTGATTCCAAAAACAATAGGTTCAAATGGAATTGCCAAGGTCGGGGAGCTTTATCTATCGTTATACATATTACGTCATTGTTATTATGTTCCATTGGTCGGTGCGGATCATTGCGTGTGTGTTACCAGCGGGCTATTCAAATTGATTGATTTGACCGGTAGATGCATGTACTGCTTTCCATTGATAACTTTGTGGGTCCATCGATTTTTTGCGGCTGGTCAACAGTTCAATAGGCACGTGTATAAACCGGTCGTGCATATATCCGATAACCAACCCTGTTTTTCCGGCCATTGCTGCGTGAACAGCGTTACGGGCAAACATATCGCAGAGTATAGCATCTGCTGAATTGGCCGCACTGCTGCGAACGATATAACTTGGATCCATGTAGCGCATCACTACAGGAATATTTTCACTTCTGAAATATTCTTCAATACGATCCCGCAGAAATAATCCGATGTCTTTGGCCTTTATGTTCCCGGAGTCGTCTTTTTTCAATTCATCTGCAGTAAACAAATTCTGCCCGGCCCCTTCAGCTACCACGATCAATGCATGTGAACGATTCATAATACGCTCTTTTAAAGCTGCCAGAAATCCATTTGGACCTTCCAGTGTAAAAGGCACTTCAGGAAGAAGGGCAAAGTTTACGTCCTGGCTGGCCACCGTTGCACCGGCAGCCACAAATCCGGCATGCCTCCCCATGAGTTTTACAAGCGCAATACCATTCTCAACACTTTGTGCCTCATTATGTGCATGACTCAACACTTTGCTCGCTTCTGATACTGCAGTCAGATAACCGAACGTTCTCGCAACAAACGCCACATCATTATCAATTGTTTTTGGAATACCGACGACGGCCAGGGGGTAGCCCCGCTTCCTGGCTTCCTGAAACAATTCATTACCGCCCCGCTGGGTTCCATCACCTCCTACGGTAAAGATGATATTTACTCCCCGTTGAATCAGGTTGTCAACTGCGATATGAATATCCACCGGACCTCTCGAAGTACCCAATACGGTTCCACCTTCTTTATGAATTTTATTAACAAATTCAGGAGTAAGCACAACGGGCTCTTTTCCTTTTGAAGGATCCAACCCCTGGTAACCGCCACGAAAACCAAGCACTTTTTTCACTCCATAGGCGTAATGAAGCTCCAGGTACAGCGATCGGATCACATTATTTAAACCGGGACAAAGTCCACCACAGGTAACAATGCCTGCGCAGGTATGCTTTGCATCAAAATATAATTTTGCCCGGGGTCCTGCCAGTTCGAATTCCAGTTCTCCTTTTTTAGTTGATGCCGGATCCGTTATAATGTTTTCAGGAATGTGAAGACTATCACTTATACTATGACCGATGGGAGATTCAAATTTTGCTTCGCCCAAAATAGTTATTTTCATTGCCCTGATCGATTTAAGCTTTTAAAATGAAGGTACTATGTTATGGCGGAAAACGGCCCGGGCCCCTGCCTGGTTGCTCCCGAGTTCAGGGCTCGTTCCTGCCGGAAGTTGAATGCCAGGTTCAGGGCCGGAACTTCTTTTGTTGAAAAAAAGATTTAAATTCACTATGAAATAATATTTCACCGCGCAATGAGCGGGGTTTTACCTGATTGTTGTCTGATTAGTGCCAACGGAGCCTACTTCTCAAATCTGTCTTCTTGTACAATGCATTGGTTTAAGTGTTGATCAGATTCTACCATTCGCTCATGAACAGATAATAATTAAAACGTTGGGCAATGGCAAGAAAACCTGACAAAGATCCTGAGGTTAAAGATCTCTCCGGAGGGCAACAGCCCGGACCCGGTATTCCTCAAAAAATGTCTATGTGGCTGGCCAATTCATTTCTTATTGGCTGTTGCATGCTGAGTCTCGGCGCTACTGCACAAAATGATATTACACTTCCCGGCCTGGTAGTCATGCAGAACAGCAAGTATAAAACCGGTCAGAGAGAATTTATTCCATTTGCTTCAGTGAAATCTTCTGCCAAATGTACACCGACAACCAGCGACACCAAGGGAGAATTCACGCTGGTATTTGTTGATAAGCCCGCAGGTGATGCCGCTACCATTTTTGTCGAAAAATCCGGGCTGGAGGTTGTGAACGCAAAGGATTTGGAGGAAGCCGCCATAGTTGGCAGGCTAAAACCGCTCACCATTGTTATGTGTAAGAGCGGCACTCTGGAAGAAAATAAGGAATTGTATTACTTAATTTCTGACAGCGCAATACAAAAAGCATATGAGAGCAGGCTAAAAGCGCTGGCTAAAAAGCAAGGTGCTGAATATGAGGCCGTCATTGCTTCACTCAAGAAAGAAATGAAAAGAAACATCAAAGATGCTGAAGATGCGATAAGCGCATTGAATGACCAATTACAACTGCAAAAAAAACAAGTAAAGGACCTGGTTAATCAATTTGTAGTCGAAAATCTGGATGATCAATCCGAAACTTACCAACAGGCGTTTGAGGCATTTACAAATGGTAAAATAGACGAGGCCATTTCCATTCTCGACAAAGTTGACCTTGGTCAGCGTCTGGAAAAAAATTCGGAACAAATTAAAAATATAAAATCTGCGATCAACAACTTATCCGAAAATATTGATTACAAAGAACAGCAAATGCAGCAGGATGTTCAACAAGCTCTTTTGGATGCCAGAATGCATAAACTCAAGTACCAGTTTGACGAGGCAAAAACAAGCTATGCCCTTGTTGTAAAATACGACAGCACAAATTTTGAATATATCAAAGAATACTATTCCTTCCTCAATTCCATTATGGAATACGATGAAGCAATAAAAATCTTAAATACGGCACTTACCATTAATAAAAACATGAATGGTTATTCCTCATTTAGCAAATGGGATATCGTACTGATACACGAGCTCCTGGGCCTTTGTTACTTTTCAAAAGAGAATTATTCATCCGCAGAAGAATCATACAATGAAGTATTAAAGCTCGAAAAGGAATTGGTAAAGGTCAATCCTGATTTTTATGAGCCAAAAATAGCGGGCCAAAAATTTTTACTGGCGCTTTTATATTCGGATAAAAATGATTGTGATAAGTCGGAAGCCCTTTTCCTGGAAGCTTTGGACATCTACAAACGATTGGCTAAAGTAAAACCGGAAGCACATGAACCGGATGTTATGATGACTGAAAACAGCCTGGCTTATTTATACTGGAATTGTAACAATGATTTTCAGCGTGCCAGTCTTGTTTATAAAGATGCCCTGATACGTTATAAAAAATTTGGAAGTCTGGATCTTACGGTTGCCGGGCTGATGCAAACTAATATTGGGGATATGTATAAATCCAAAAAAGACTTTATCATAGCAGACTCCTCTTATAATGAAGCCCTGAAGACATACAAAATATTGGCACAAAGCAATCCACTCGAATACGATCATTATGTTGCCGATGTGCAGGTCTCTTTAGGTGATTTAAACAGAGATAAAAAAGACTATTCAACTGCGGAAACCTTTTATTTAACGGCGCTGGACACATATAATAACCTGGTGAAATCAAATGCCCAGGGATTCTTAGGCAAAGTGGCAGATATAAAAAATGACCTTGGGATCTTATATGAAGATGAAAAGGATTATAAACGGGCAGAATCATTTTATCTGGAATCGCTTGAGACTTACAAACTACTGGTTAATTCAAATCCCCAAAAATATGAATTGGACGTCGCCAGAATGCAAAACAATCTTGGGTTACTGTATAAACGCATGAAGGAATATGTAAAGTCTGAATCCGAGTTTTTAAGAGCGTTGGAGATAAGGGCAAAATTAGCAAAACAAGACTCTGCCATTGAACATGATTTTGCTGATACCGAGAATGATTTAGGCGTTCTGTACAAAACCATGGAGAATTATCCGAAGTGTGAAACTGCCTATCTGAAATCTCTTGAAATTTATGAAAAGTTCGCCGCAAAGAGGCCGAATATATATGAAAAAGATGTAGCCAGAATGCAAAATAACCTGGGGGAATTGTATAAAAGCACAAAGAGATACCCGGAATCTGAATCAGCCTTTTTAAAAGCCCTGGAAATTAAGAAGAGACTGGCCAAACAAGATTCAAGCCTGGCATATGAGGTTGCCGAAACACAAAATGATCTGGGTAATTTATACGAAGAGATGAAAAATTATTTAAAGGCTGAGCCCACATATCACAAATCACTTGAAACTTATCAGTCAGTCGCCTTGAAAGCACAGGATGCAAATTCTGCGGACGTGGCCATGGTTTATAGCAATCTGGGTTTAATGTACAGGCACAAAAAAGACTTCTTAAAAGCAGAATCGGCCCAGTTGAATGCAATAAGAATCTATGAGCAGCTGGCATTAATAAATGCTAATAAATATGAAGAAAAATTCCTTAACTCAAAGTTAGCCCTCATCAGATTGTATGGTGATATGCTGGACAGCGTACACATCGATACAATAATGGTGAAATATCGTATGCAAATTATTTCAACCTGCAAACGCGTCTCTAATAAATTGCCAAAGGAAGGAAATGTTCTTCCCGGAACTTCTGACATATGTGGTAATCTCTCCTGGCATCTTCTGATTGTTGACAGCTTTAAACAGGCCGAAAAATTTGCGAGGCTGGGTCTGCAAATGGATACCAGCCAGATATGGATTAAAACCAATCTTGCTCATTCATTACTCTTACAAGGGCGATATTCCGAGGCGGAAAAAGAATATCTCAGTATCAAAGAAATAAAAGATATCGATGGTACACTGTTTAAAGATGAAATCCTCAAAGATTTTGCTGATTTGGAAAAAAGTGGAATAACGAATGCCGATATAAAAAAGATTAAAGAACTATTAAGATGAAATTTACAGTGTTATAGAGCTACCTATTTTGTTTTTATCTCATTATTGATGCTATTTAATAAAACCAACCGATTTCCATTCGGCGTCTTCACGTATTGAAAAATTTATTCTCCTTTCCTTCATTACATTATCACAAAAGGTGCTTACATCACTCTGTTTCAATCTTGGTTGATCTATATAATATAACAATTCCCGGAAGCCATTCCTTATTATCCGCGCCACAAAATGTACTGTTTGGTTTTGCTTCAGTAATTTTTCAATATCCTCTTCAATCTTATTAAGTTTTTCTGCTTCAGAGCTTGTTGGATGACCATTTTCGTTCTTGTCGATTACTTCTATCTCAATAAAAACATGCCAAGGATATAAGGACTTATTTGGATAATTATCATAGGCTTTATTAACGGTCGCCAATCCCCAGCCATCCGGGAAATTTAATTTGAGGATACTAAAACTTTCGCCAGGAAAGATCGGTCCTGAAGGTTGGGAAGCACTTGTACCTCCAAATAGCTTTTTAAATATCCCCATGTTATTTGCAATTGTTGGTGTACGTTAAACTCAAAAACAGAATACCCATCATAAATATTTAGAGTTTATTCGACTCCCATAATACATTAGACTATGCTGATATTTTTTAAGTTTAGTAAAAGTCCATTTTTAAAAGATTCATCATTTCGCCTGTCTATAAAATATTCTTCTGGGAATTGATCGTCATAGGATCTCTTTCCCGTCAGAAGGTAGTTAAGTTCCTTTGAATAATTACCTAGATTTAAGGCAATGTCGATTTTATATTTCAGCATCAAACCGATTTGGGTATTTCTAAGTAATAACAAAACACTTTATGAATATATCGAGTTTATTCAACTAATCAGTGCTCAAAATACGGCCGGGTGTCTAAGTAAAAACCCTTAGACCCGATTCGGTTACCCTTGTTATCAATAAAACAGTTGGGAAGAGCGTTCTATATGTGATTCTAAACTTTTATCTTAGAATGAGGGCCCTCAAACCAACGAACACTATGCTGAAAGGAATATTAGCATCCATTTTATTTTTTATAGCTGTAAATGCAGAAGCGCAATTGGGCGTTATAAAGATGGTTGGACCGAATACGGGTCAATATTCTTTTGGGATCGGCGCTTATGTTAAAGGAATATTTCCCGTTTCCCAGGCGGCTGATCTGACACTGGAGCTGGGAGCAAATCTTTTCTTTTTAAATGATGGCGGAACCGGGGATGGCACAGCCGTTATACCTATAAAAGCCGGCTATCGTTATTCGCTGAATGGAACCGGGATGGGGTTTTATGTTGAGCCACAGGTCGGTTATAATATTTACGGTGTAACGTCAGAAAATGTAGATGGGTATACAAAAGACCTCACGTTTCATGGATTGGTGTTGGCGGCGGGCACCGGCTATTTGTTTATGGCAGGGAAAACCCCGCTTGATTTAAATCTTCATTATGAAACCGTTATAGCCCATGGAGGATCTGATAATTATGTTAGCCTGGGTCTGACTTTTTATTTACGTTTTGGAAAAAGAGATACCGACTATTAGAAAGGTGAACGCTTCTCAATAGTACTGAGTATGAGAAAATATTGAATTATGAAACAATTGTTACCAGTCTTTTTGATAACCCTGTTTCTATCGTCCTGCCTGAAGCAAACGATCGCCGATGCTATGCTTGCTGATTCCGAAGCTCAGGTTGGAGTTGCGACGATGAGTTATGAGGTAAATGGAAATACGGTAACAACTTCTGTTAAAGACCCGGACAGTCAATCGCCTACTGCTTATCAATTGGGATGTAGCAAAACTCTCTATTACGGCACAACTATCCCTATTTACTCCCTTGATTTTTTAAGCACCTCGGGAGATATGGGATTTATATTTTATTCAGATAGTTTATCGGTTGGACATTACGCTTTAAACGGCAGCTACGGAGATACATTTGTTTTAAACTACTACAACACGGCTGAATTTGTGCACGATCTGTCGGACAGTATCAGCTTTAATATAACGTCTTACAGTCATGGGCATATCAGCGGAAATTTCTCCGGAAGACTGACGCCAATGATCACGGCCGGCAATCCAAACAACACCTATGGTGCACCCGGATCGGTCCTAATTACCAACGGTTCTTTCAAAAACGTTCCGGTGTTTTACTAAGGATCTGTATGAAAATAAATCGTTAGATGCCTGCATTGCACAAAATGAGTATAAAAAACCCCACAAAGCTGATCAGTACTACAAAAATTATTTACGTTGGTGAAAGGCATAATTGTTGAATTTCTCATAGACAGGCGGTGGTTAAACGTTTAAATAGTCAACGCAATTCACTCACGTTTAAAATTTTTTTATGAAAACAAAAAGAATAGCAGTCCTTATAGCAAGCTTAGCAATGGCATTTGCTCTATTTGCTTTTACTGCTTTAAACAATGGCTCCATTAAAGGGACAGTAAGCCCATCGGCTTCCGCAACTTCAGTTTACATTGTTTCGGGAACGGACACGATGAGGACAAATATTCAAAACGGTGTTTTTGCAATTGGTGAAGTAAAACCTGGCACTTACAGACTAGTGATAGAAGCCATTGCTCCTTATAAAAATTTTCAAAAGGAAGGAGTACTTGTTAACGAAAGGAAGACTACTGATGTAGGAGAAATTTCGTTGCAGCAATAACAGGTTTTTTATTTGGAAGCGGTTATTGATGAGTGCATCAATAACCATTTTCATTTTCAGGAAACGGTGTTCAAATAATTTTTCAATGCCAGATAAACCCCATTGGTCCAGCCAAATCCTTCCTGGCTTTGATATTCACCACCACCGGCCAACTTTGTTATATCCACCACGTCGTATTTTTCCATCATCTTTCCGGTCGCGCCAAACACTTTTTCATTGAGAGAAACCCAGTTTTGGGCAATCGCTTTAGCTAAATCTCCTTTACCAAATTTTTGCAGGCCGTTGACAGCCATCCATTGCAATGGCGCCCATCCGTTCGGCCAATCCCATTGCTGACCGCTGGAGACGGTGGTGGTAACCAAGCCACCCGGCAGTAACAGATATTTTGTAACCGTGGCGGCTATGGGATCCACTTTACTCTTCATAAAAGGATTGTCATTTCCGACAATAAATAAAGGAGTGAGCCCCGCTGCCGTAACCTGGTCAATGATGGATTTTTTTGCCCAGTTATAATCGGTAAAAAATGAAAGGTTTTCGTTCCAGCAATATTTTATAATGGCCTCCAATCTTCTTTCCGCATTCGCTTCGAACTTATGTGATTCCTTTATTTTACCATCCAGCGACCAGGCTTTTGCCAATACCTTTTCCATTTTGAACATCAGACAATTCAGGTCAACCGGAATGATATGAGTGGTTTCAATCGTGGTAAGTGTTTGATGATCCGCAAACCACCGGGTGCTGAAATCCCATCCGGATTCGGCAGCAGCCCGGATATTGGTAAAAAACTCCCTTGAAGTCTGTCCGCTCCTTTCACTGGAATGCAAATCTTCAGAATAGCTCTCGGGTCTTGGTGTCGGACTTTCATCAAAATAACGGTTTAGTATTTCACCGCCTTCCAGTTTTACGGTACGGAGGTTTGCCCCAACAGCATCTTTGGCGCCCAACTGCCAGAAATCATATTCTTTCTGCAGAACCGGCAAATATTTTACATAGATGTTTTCGTCGTTTTTGGAGTTGGCCAGCAATTCCACCATTAAAGCAAAAAATGGCGGCTGACTACGACTCAGATAATAGGTGCGGTTTCCATTGGGAATATGCCCGAAGTTCTGAATGAGATAAGCAAAATTATCCACCATATTTTCTATCATCTTCACCTGACCATGAAGATGCAAGCCCAACATGGTAAAATAACTATCCCAGTAATATATTTCACGAAACCGGCCGCCGGGTACTATAAAAGGATAAGGTAATTCGATGAGCGAGCTTACTTGTTCATCCGGTTGCCGGGTCAGTACAGACCATAATTGCCGGATATGCTGATCGACCGGTTGATGAATATCACTTTTAAAATCGCTGGCAATTTCGGTCGGCAAATCAAAATGAGTCAGGACGAAGTCTTTTAAATTAAAAAGAGGAAGATCTTTTTGTTCCAGATATAACTGAAGTATATCACGCATATCACGCTTCGGCAGACAATCGGGAAACGTCTTCCCGTCTTCAAAAACATGGTTCATTTGCACGTCTTCAAACAACGGGTGATAATCAGATGGGTTGATTCCTCTTAGCATTTTAAAAATTTACTGTTCTTACTTAATGACCACCGGCTGAAAATTCAATTTTTGCATCCGTTTTCTTTTGAATCTGATAGAAGAAAAACAAACAGATCATCAATACGCTCATGGGAATGAGTGAAAAGTAAAAAGCCTTTTGCCCTCCGATATTTTTAAACAGCCATCCCACCAGCCTCGACCCAAGCGTTCCCCCGACGGCGGAGAAAAAAACAAGCAAGGAAGCCATCGGGCTATGAAACATTTTCTCCGTAGCGCTCAATACAAATGAATTTACCAAAGGATAGATGGGCGCCAGAAAAAAACCGATCAGCGGAAAAACATAGGCGATCACCGGAACATCTTTCAATGACGAGATCTCTAAGGGCGGGAGGTTTTGTGTATGTGGTAATACCAGCAAAACCATCAACGCCGCACCGATTAAACAGCCGGCCAATATCAATATCCAGTCTATTTTTTTCACCAACCGGGATGATATAAATCTTCCCAGTGCAATGGACAGCATCAAAATAATCGCCATATAGACACTCGTCTTTTCGGGAAGGTGAAGCACTTTCTGATTAAAAGTGGGCAGCCAGCTCATGATGCCCTGTTCGGTCATAACGTACATGAAAGCGGCAATGGCAAATAGGGCCACCAGGGGTCTTTTCAATAATTTGATCATTTCCATAAAATCATCGCCGATGCTGGTACCCGGTATTTCATATTTTATATTGAAATCAGAAAAAAACAGTATTCCAAATGAAATGGCGATGATGCCTGCCAATAGCAGGTAAATTCGCAGCCATGCATCGGGGTTGATATCGCTGTAAAAAAGCGGAAATATGACAAATCCGGAAGCAATGCCGATCATAAAAAAACTCTCTATGGAAGTCAATACGCTCTTGTGCTCCTTAGCATCTTTCGTAACGAGACCAATCATCGAATAAACGGAAACCTTAATCACGGCGAATGAAATACCCACGCAGGCAAAGAGAATTCGTACGGATGTGAACGAGTTACCGAAATACATGCCGATACAGCCAACGAAAACCAGCGCCAGCGCGATTAACATGCCTCTTTTATATCCGAGTCTTGGCAAAAAAGATCCCACCAGGAAGGAGACAAAGGCAATGGAAAGGTCTTTGAATGCCTCGAGTGAACTTGCCTTCAATTCATCAACATGATAGGTGTTGATGGATTTTTGAATGAGAATGCCTACGCTATTCAGAAGGATGGCAAAAACAAAATAATTCAGATATAGGGAAACCTTAATCGTTGAATTGGATGGCATAGCAATACGTTAATTGATTATTCAAATATAACCTATTGCTTAGTTAATAATTTCCGCTTTTGAATCCGCTTTGATATTCGCTATTCTCTCCCGCCATTTTTGAAGTTCTTCGGGTGCCAGTCTCACCCAGTCCGTTACTTCGCCGATTATCTTTAAAGGTGCGCTGCTGCGATAGGAACGCGTCGGGTTACCCGGAAATTTTTTGTCCGTAACGTTGGGGTCGTTCTCAAAGGGTCCGGTTGGTTCAACGATATAAACGCGTTCGCTCCCGTCCATACCCTGAGCCAGCTCCGCGGCAAGTCCCGCTCCATGAACCAGGGCCGTAAAATAAATGTGATTCATGATGACCTCCGGCTTGTAATTTGACCTGAATCCGGCCTGCAGCAAATCGCCAATTTGCAAATCCACTTTCGTCCCGTGATAAAAGGGGCCGGTGTCTAAAATATTAGTCCCACCCGGCTCCGTAATTTTGCTTGTCATCCTTATTCTGTGTTTGAATGCAAAGGTACAATGACCGCCGACTTTCCATATTATGAAACCGCAGACCGTGATTCAATGATGTACCGTTATCGGACAATGGTTCAACATAAACGAACACTAAAAAATGATATGATTTTATTATATCATTGACTATCAGACCCCTTTTCATTGGCATCGATATTGGCTAACTGTCAAACATGAACGCAATAACGATACACATCAGGAAATCCATAAGTAAAATTAATTTCAACCAGGTAAATAAAATGGCCCGTGCTACGCTGGCGATCATCACCGTTTTCACCTGCCTTGCTACGCGGGCCCAGGTCAGCACTTCCTCATCATTATATCAAACTATAAAAAAGCAGGACAGTCTTTTATTCGATGTCGGTTTCAATACCTGCCATATTCCGGTATTCGATACGCTGGTCAGTGATAACTTCGAATTCTATCATGACCAGGCCGGGATGATGTTGTCGAAGACTGCCTTTATCAATAGTGTAAAAAACAATGTATGCAGCCTGAACTATAAAGCAAGCCGGGTGTTGGAGCCGGGCAGCATGCAGGTTTACCCTCTTGAAAAGAACGGGGTATTGTACGGTGCCATCGAAACCGGTATTCACCGCTTCTATGCATTGGAAACGGGCAAACCGTTATATTTTACCAGCCGTGCAAAATTCAGCAATGTGTGGAAACTGGAAAACAGTGAATGGAGACTGATTCGAAGCTTGAGTTATGACCATCAGGATACGGAAACCGGAGCACCGAACCTCGAAGATGTGCGCAGCGTGGAAGCCTGGCTAAAGCAAAACAAGGTACCGGCATTGGCGGTCGGCCTGATCGACCATGGTAAATTGCAGCAGATAAAAGTATATGGTGAACTGGACAAGGGCCGGCCGGCAGCGTACAATTCCATCTTCAATGTAGCCTCCCTCACAAAAACGGTTACCACCATGATCACGTTGAAACTGGTGAGCGAAGGGAAATGGAATCTGGATGAACCTCTTTATAAATACTGGACAGATCCGGAGGTAAAAAATGATCCAAGGAGTAAATTGCTGACAACAAGGCATATACTTACCCAGCAAAGCGGATTCCCGAACTGGCGCTGGGAACTCAACGATAAAAAACTGGCCTTTCAGTTTGATCCCGGAACCAAATATCAATACTCGGGTGAGGGATTTGAATACTTAACCCGGGCATTGGAAGCGAAGTTTCAAAAACCACTGAGTGAGCTGGCCGATGAAATGATCTTCAAACCCCTCGGCATGACCGACAGCCATTTGACATGGGATGCAGGTATGGATGAAGCCCGGTTTGCTGTTCAGCATGATGCGAACGGAAATGCGCTGCCAATCGAAAAAAACAAAACATCGAATGGGGCCGACCAACTTAAAACCACTATTGGCGATTATGGAAAATTCATGATCTCCGTAATGAATCATGAAGGAATATCAGAAGGGCTTGCCAAACAAATGGTAAGTAATAATACCAAAACTAAAGACGGGCGCTATATTGGCCTGGGCTGGTTTATTTATGATCCGCTGGGCAATGGTGAGTACGCCATCTCTCATGGTGGTGATGATCCGGGCGCTCATTCCATTTGTTTTCTTTTACCCAAATCTGGCCAGGGCATAATCATCTTTACCAATTCAGAAAATGGAACCAAACTGTACATCGATCTTATCAAAGCCTATTTAGGTGAACAGGGACAGGCGATATTGGACATTGAATTAAAATAAATAAGCAGCGAAATAGAAATTAGTCAACCGGCAGACTTATTGCACGAGCAGCATCGCTTTAAAACCTGAACCACCGTAACTCTTATTAAACCTGTCATCGTACTCTCATCATGAAAAGCATTTCATCATCGCACTTATACCATTCCATACCAGAATAATTTCTATCGGCCCTGTTATCTGGCATTAACCTGTGAAACAGATCCTTCATAGAATCAAGTTCGCTTAACCAGTTTATTTCAAAACTTTGAAGGAAGATGAATACAAAGACAACCAACCATAAGGTCGCCAGCCAGTCTTTCGCCAGGAAACGCCAGGTCTTTAGGTGTTTCATGATTTTAAGACAACGGGACCGCCGGAATCCGGACAGGGTGGCGGAGTATTTTCGTCATTGAATTTCAACCCTTTGCATAGACCATCCCGATTTGTTTCATGGCGATACATGCGGGACATTCAAATTTTCATGTTACTTTCAATCCCGCACCTGCGGGATCACAACGAATCTTTTCAATTGTTCCATATGAATCTTATTATGCGACCGGGAAAGCCGGAAGATGCCAGGGCATGCGGAGATATTTGCTACAGGGCATTTAAATCCATAGCAGATGAACACAATTATCCACCGGATTTTCCGGATACTGAATCGGCCATCGGGTTGATGAACTATGCATTTTCCGCCTCTGGAGTATATTCTGTGGTAGCTGAGGGGAACGGGCAAATCGTTGGCAGCAATTTTCTGTGGGAAAATGACTTTATCGGAGGAGTGGGTCCTATTACGGTGGACCCGGGCTGCCAGAATACGACGGTTGGCAGAAAACTGATGGAGCAGGCTCTTCACCGCGCAGAAGATCTCAAACTTGCTGGCGTGCGACTGGTACAGGCGGCTTATCATAACCGGTCATTGGCCCTCTATACAAAACTGGGATTCGATGCACAGGAACCTCTTTCAGTAATTCAGGGCGTTGCACCGGGCATTCACTTTCCCGGTTATGATGTTCGCCCGGGAAATGATGCGGACCTGACTTCCTGTAATCAGCTTTGCTATAAGATTCACGGTCATGACCGCAGTCATGAGTTGCCGGGTGCCATCAAGACAGGAACATTTGCTGTTGTTGAGCATAATGGAATAATTACCGGATATACGACCCAGATTGGTTTTCTGGGTCATACGATAGCAGCTACGAACACCGGGCTGAAAGCATTGATTGGTGCATCTTCTCATTATTCGGGACCGGGATTTTTACTTCCGACGCGTAATGCAGAAGTGTTGCGCTGGTGTTTACAAAACGGTTTACGAATTATTATGCCGATGACATTAATGAGTAAGGGATTGTATAACGATCCGGCCGGCGCCTTTCTGCCTTCAGTTCTTTATTAGCGTTCGTTTTTCTTTTCGTCAATTTCATTTTTAATTCTATCTCTTATGTCGATTTTTGCACCCGTGAAGGAAAAGATCGTGGTTCCAAATTCTCTTGCATACCTGTTTTTTATTGAGTCTGCAAGTACTGAGTTTTTAAAAAAAGGTGCCGTTACCTGAAGTTCTTTATTCGGATCCCCCTGATCCTTAACTCTAATTAAGTTTTCGTATTTTTTTGTCAGGTCAAACCAGTTTATATAGTCTGCATTGAATGAAACTGCTCTTATTTTCAGGTTTGTATAATAATTTATTGCACCAGCCTGCCCATAGTTGTCACAAAGAACCAGAGTATTGCTTTTATCCGGTAAACCTGAATAAACACTATCTACTTTAAGTGCTAATTCTTTCCAACCAAGCATATCTGCAAAATCCTGTGGCAACAAATGGTCCCTGCCATCTTCCCAACGTAGCAATCCGAATTTTTTATAGTTTTTTGCATGCTGCCTGATATAATCCGGACTTTTATTTGGAAAAGCAACATTAAAAATAGGAATAAATAATAGCAAAGGAATTGCTACCAACACAGGTCGCAAATATTTTTTCCAGCTATTTCTAAATCTCTCTTCGAGATAAACAGAACCAAATGCAATATAAATCGGGTATATACCCATTGCATAATAGTCTTTCGCTTTGAAATACACAAACGTAGCCAAAGTGAAAAACATTGACCAGAAGAAAGAACGATATGGCTCAAATGGTTTATATAACAGTAAAGCATACAATGAAGATATAATCACCCATATAGAACCGATGAAAAATAGTAATTGAGATCTCAGGAAATCCATTCTATTTACATTTACTAACTGCGTTTCAGCCAGTTGTTTTAAATGCTGAAATACAGGAAAATGATTATTGAATTGCCAAAAGAGATTGGGTAAAATAATGACAAGCCCTAAAAAAGTTGCCAGGTATAATTTTGGCTGTGCAAAAATCTTTCTTTGTTTGGTAAGCAGCAGGGCAGGTATAAGACCTATCAATAGAAATACGATATTATACTTATTCAAAAATCCAATGGCAAATATAACTGCGCCGATAAAAAGCCATTTTGTATTCTCCTCCTTAAAATACCTGAGTACTACATAATATAAAGCCGTCCAACTCAATACGTCAAAAGAATTCGGTTGGTACAAAGTATTAAGCCTTAAAAGAGCCGAGAATAAAATCGCAGTGGAACCTAAGATCAATGCAAACAGATTCCCATTCAATTCTTCAATCGATTTCCAAACTATATATATTGTCAATGCACCATACGCTGCAGGGAAAAACTTAATCCAAAATATTGAATTACCAAGTAGTTGAATAATATATGAATTCCAGGAAGTAAACGGTGGAACAGAAAGATAGCCCCAAGCCAGGTGATTGGCCTGATCAAGATGTAAATATTCATCACGTTGCAGGTCATAATCAGGACTTAACAGTAAAAATTGCAATAAGAATTTTAGTGCAATGAACCCTATTAATATAATTGTCTTTCTTGTCATTCGTGGTGTCAGTCAAAATTACGGCTAACACTCAAATCCTGTGATGACTTCCCATGGCCAGGTTCGGAAATTACCCCTTTGGGTTATTGAAAAATGGTTAGAACTTCGCAATTTTAGAATCACGGGTTCTTAATGAATGCTATTCATATGAGATTCATGCTGCTTCTATTGTTCTTCTTACCTGTCCGGGTGATCACGGCACAGGACCGAACCCCTCAAAATATTCCAAAAGATAGTATTCAGGCCATCCAACGATTAATTGATAAAGCTATCCACACGGGCGTACAGGATACTGCAAGGGCTGAACCCATATTCCGCAATGCCATCCGCAAAGCAAACCAGGTTGGAGATCCCTATCTCGCGGGAAGGGCCTATTATGAAATGGGCAATATGTTTTATGCCTGGAAAAACCATAACCACGCATTCGGCGCCTATTTTAATGCCCGTGCCTTTTTCACTAAGGCGGATGCAAAAAAAGAACTGGCCTATACCCTTTTTGCCCTGGGCCGGCAGCAATATTACCGTGGGAATTATAAAGTGGCTGCCGAACATCTCGACTACGCTGTTTTGCAGGCAGACACCATGAAACTCCGGGATCTGGAATCCGACGCCCTGGAATACCTGGGAATCCTCTATCACCTGATGCCCGGCACCGAACTGAAAAGTATCAGTCAGTTCAAAAAAGCTTTTGTAATCAAGGAAAAACTTGGCGACAAGCGGGGCATGCTCCGGATGGAGGAGAAAATGAGTGAAGTATATTATGACCAGAAGCATTTCGACAGTGCGCTCTATTTCCTGAACCGGTCGATCGTTCTTTCCGATGCACTGAAGCTCGAGCAGGACAATATTATCTCCCGGCTGGAACGGGTCGCTACCCTTTTACAGTTGCGAAGATCCGGCGAGGCGAAGAAAGATCTCGACCGGGTGGCTGCCCATGGCGATA
>Ga0206904_1143_pt1 | contig 17736 bp, 13 predicted proteins | sample Alteio_BWOrgHeat_42_FD_152981 | JGI IMG/M metagenome (GOLD analysis project Ga0206904, IMG submission 152981) | Enriched cells from forest soil in Barre Woods Harvard Forest LTER site, Petersham, Massachusetts, United States -... | ecosystem: Environmental > Terrestrial > Soil > Temperate forest >...
CAATTCAAACAAAAAAAGAATCGAAGGTATTTTCAGACGTATTATTTGGTGAAGTATGGCTATGTTCCGGACAGTCAAATATGGAATTTAAAGTCAGACAGACGTTAAACGCGAAATATGAAATCCACCGGGCTAATAATCCGCTGATCCGAGAAGTAAAGATTCCGAATAAGCTAAGTTATCAGCCGGAGCCCGATACCGATTCCACTCAATGGATAGTTTCTTCCCCCGAAACCGCAGGTGAGTTTACGGCTGTTGGATTTTTTTTTGCGGGAGATATTTATGCAAAACTTCACGTGCCGGTTGGATTGATTTATGACAACTGGGGCGGTTCACAGGTAGAAAGCTGGATCAGCCGGAACGCTATGATGAGTTCCGGAGATCTGAATGAATATGCCAGTCAAATGCCCACCAATTGGGATGAAACCAACGACCAGGTTGAAAGAAAGCTTGTTGCGGAGCTGACTAAAAACAACAAGGGAATAATTCCGGATGCAAATCTGAAAAACATAAATAATCCAGCGTATGGTTTTACCGGATGGATGTCTTCGGCCGCGCCTGGAGATCTGGACTGGATTGGATTGCCGGGGTATCGCGGGGATGTTTATTTGGAAAAGGATATATGGGTGGACTCCATTCAGGCTGCACTTCCGTCACAACTAAGCCTCGGAGTAAATGATGCACGTTTTCATATTTACCTGAACGGAATACCTTTGTTAAAAGCACCATACCTGGAGGCATCGTCGAGTACCAAAATCCAATCCTGCCCATATCCGGAACCTGGTGGTACAAATACTCTCCTGCCATTATTGCTGATCTGATTCTCCTGCTTAACTGACCCGTTTCTGGGATCGAACCAATAAACATTCAATTTTTCCCCTTTAATCTTATCCAATACCACGGTAAACGGGTTGCCCGCAGCAGAATAAATAAATGCGTAGTCCGTTCCGCGTGTTGCCTGTATACGTACAGAAGCAGGCAGATTATTTTCCAGGATTAAACTTTGATCAGGCACGCGTTCAGTCAGTGGGTGTGACTCCATCAGTTTCCTGACATATTTCATTTGATTTGCCCCAGGCAATTCCATTGCTTCAGGCCAATATACATGCGGGCCGTTAACCGGATCACGCTCCGCTGAATAAAACTGCCATATATCATGGCATCCGTATGTATGACCAAAGGCTCCGGAGAATAAATCCAGGTAAGCATACTGCCTTATGTCATATGCATTGCTGGTACCCAGATCCTTTACATTAAAACATACCGGGTGATCTTCATAAATAGGTTCTCCGTCCAGTACCGGTTTCGCGGGAACTCTCGACCATGCCGGATATATTTTTTCATAAACGGGCGAATTCCTGCAATGCCCGTTTTGGAAAATGTTAAATGAAAACCATTCATCATTATAAAAATATTGCCCGGAACCCCGATAGTTCGGTTGTGGATGATATGTTATTAAAGCCGTCCCTTTCCCTCCGGTTCCTTCAATAATTCCGGCAGCCATCGAACGCCAGATTTTCAGGGCTGTATCGTTCTCGGGGTTTCGGTCACCTCCCAGAATCCAAATAATATTTTTCCTGCTTTTATACCGGTTACCCAGCCAGCGGCCGTATATGGCTGCATTCACAATATTAAAAACGACAGGACCCTTTCCCCAGGAACCCAAGGTTACTTTGTCCCCCCAGGTTGGAAGAAGACCGATGACCAGACCATACTCCGCTGCTTTGTCAATGATATAATCGACAAGTTCGAAATAATGCTCGTTGGGCTTAGTGGGATCATCATTTATCAAGGGCAAATCGCCATAGGCGTTGGGAGTATGCAACCCGTCAAATTCCGCCAATGCCACAGCCTGAATAACAGTGAAACCCTGTCTGCTCCTGGTTTTTAGATACTTGTCGGATTGTTCCCGGTTCAGTCGGTGGAATAATTCCCAGCCTGTATCACCCAACCAGAAAAAATCTTTCCCATCCCGTAACAGATAATGACCATCAGTACTGGTCCGGAACTGTGCACTGACCGGAAGAAAAAGCAGGCAGCATAGAATGGCTGTCAATCCTTTCATGAAAGAGTAAGTTATCAAAAAAAATCAGAATCATTTTTTGGCTATATTCATTCAATAAATTCGAATATGAGTAAACACAGTCAGCATGAGGCTATACCACCTTCTCCGCTCGGCCCGATAGGTGGTCAGCGCTTATATTCACTGGATGCACTACGGGGATTTGATATGTTCTGGATCATGGGGGCTGAAGAAATTTTTCATACACTTGCAGAAGCCACCGGATCACCTGCGCTGCAGGCCATTTCAAATCAGCTTACACATCCTGCATGGAACGGGTTTCATTTTTATGACCTGATCTTTCCGCTTTTTCTTTTTATGGCCGGCGTCGCGACGCCGTATTCGGTTGGAAGGGAACTTGAAAAGGGTAACGGTAGAAAAAAAGTTTTACAACGGGTGATCAGGAGAGGACTTATTCTCGTTCTTTTGGGGATTTTTCATAACAACGGGTTACATATAAAACCCCTGGCAGAAATCCGATTTGGCAGCGTATTGGGCAGGATCGGGATTGCATATATGTTTGCCAATATCATTTTTATCTATTGTAAACGCACAACCCAGATCATCTGGTTTTGGGCACTGATCATTGGCTACTGGCTTCTTCTGAAATTCACATCAGCACCCGGATTCCCCATAGGGGATCTGACTATGGAAGGAAATTTCGCATCATATCTTGACCGGAGTATTTTACCCGGGAAACTTTACCTGGGCATACATGATCCCGAAGGATTAATGTCGACCATCCCGGCTATCAGTACGGGCTTGCTGGGAATATTAGCCGGAACGTTTTTGAAAACGAGTCCACACAAAGGTAGCCGGAAGGCCTTCTGGCTGGCCATTACAGGTGTCGCATTTATATTTCTGGCATTGATTTGGAATCTGGATTTCCCCATTAATAAAAATCTTTGGACAAGTTCATTTGTCTGCCTGGTAGGCGGGTTGAGCCTCCTGCTTTTGTCGCTTTTTTATTATGTAATCGACGTGCTTGGATATAAAAAATGGGCTTTCTTTTTTAAAGTGATCGGCATGAATTCCATTCTGATTTATTTATCCGGTCATTTTATTAACTGGGAATATGCAAACAATGGATTTTTCCAATGGCTTGGACAGCTCACCCCACTGCTATACGTTCCCGTTGTAATGTCAATTTGTTACGTGATTGTAAAATGGGCGTTTCTGTACTTCCTTTATCGTCAAAAAATATTTCTAAGGGTCTGATCCGGCGGGTCAGTCGAATTATTATTTATGAAAAAAACCTATCTGCCTATTCTGTTGTCTTTGTTTTTGCAGGGGATTCGTGCGCAGTCATCTCCATCCGGATTTGTACGCGACAGCATCGACGCATATATTCAAAAAGGGCTCAGCGACTGGAACCTTCCCGGTTTGGCAGTCGTAATTGTCAAAAACGGCCAGGTCGTTTGGATGAAAGGATATGGTGTCCGGGATATAATAACGAAAAAACCAGTAGACGAGCATACGCTTTTCATGATTGCCAGTAATACCAAATTATTTACCGGAAGTGCACTGGCAATGCTCGAAACGGAAGAAAAACTTTCACTGGATGATCCGATCTCAAAATATTTTCCGGATTACCGCCTCTACGATTCAACTTCTACGAAACTCGTAAGCATCCGGGATATGCTCTCTCATCGTATCGGGACAAAGACCTTCGAAGGTGATTTTACATTCTGGAATACATCTCTCAGCCGGGAAGAAATCATGCGCAGGATGAGATACCTGAAACCACCATTTCATTTCAGGCAGGAATTCGGGTATTGCAACAGTTGTTTTATGACTGCTGGCCAGATCATTCCCGTCGTCACCGGAGAAACATGGGAAAAATTCGTTCAATCACATTTCCTCAGTCCACTCGGAATGGATCAAACAAGGATACTTTCCACTGCCGTTGGAGATCAGCCGAATGTGGCGACACCCTACACAACTTCGTATTCTGATAGCTTAAACAGAGTGCCTTATGATAACTGGAATAACCTCGCTCCCGCGGCCAGTATCGTAAGTAATGTGTCTGATCTTTCCCATTGGTTGTTGATGCAACTGGATAGTGGACGATACCAGGGTAAACAAATCATCTCCTGGGAGGCACTTCAAAAAACCCGGCAGGCGAATACCTGGGTGAGAAGTTTGAAATCCGGCCGGTATCCGACACATTTTACCGGATACGGGCTGGGCCTGTTCATGCAGGATTATGCGGGAAGACAGGTTTACTGGCATACCGGTGGTGCGGGCGGAATGGTCAGCAATGTTTGTTTTGTACCGGAAGAGAAACTGGGTATCGCGATACTTACAAATAACGACAACCAGGATTTTTTTGAGGCACTGCGTTACCAGATCCTGGATGCTTATCTGGGTGTACCATATATTAACCGCAGCCAGCAAGCTTTGCCCGATTTCCTTAAAGATTCCGTAAAAACCAGTAACGAAATAAAAAGCTGGGAAATGCGCTTAAAATCGAATAAACCCGAATTACCGTTAAGTGCTTACACGGGTAACTATACCAATACATTATATGGAAAGATTCAACTGAGCCCGGAGCAGGATCATTTGATAATTCACTTTATAACCAAACCGGATCTGACTGCAAGTCTGGAATATATGGATAACGGGGAATGGCTGCTCAGGTACAATAATATTCTCTATGGAATATTCCAGGTGAAATTTGATATTACGAATGGAAAGGTAAAATCACTGACCACCCGTGAAAATCCTTTCGTGGAATATGATCCATATGTATTTATAAAATCGGAAATACAAAAACGTTAATAATTTATTATGCGACCCTTATTATATGTTGGCATCGGTGGCGGCCTTGGCAGCATACTTCGTTATCTGTTACAGGTTTTTGCAGGCAGGCATATTCCGATCGCTTTTCCAGTTGGCACATTCCTGGTGAATTTTTCGGGATGCCTACTGATCGGTATATGTTATTCACTGGCTTCCAGATATGCAGGCTTCAGTCCGGAATGGCGATTATTTCTAATCACAGGAATTTGTGGCGGATTCACGACATTTTCTACGTATTCGTATGATGGTTTGATGCTTTTAAAACAAGGATCCTATGTATACTTTTTCCTCTATGTAATCGGAAGTGTGGTGCTGGGCCTGCTGGCTACCTTTGCCGGAATCGCCATTTTCAAGTAATGCTGTCTCCGTCATTAAGCAGACATCTCAGAAATCGTCGGATGAGCCTGTCGTTATCAACCAGATCTAAGTCTTTATCTTTGTTTCCCGAATGAAATCACCCTCCCTTAATCGTCTCCGCCGGGCGAATGCAGTGTATTTTTTTATCTCCGGATTTGGATATTCAAGTTGGACTTCCCGGATTCCGGGCATTAAGGAATCGCTAAAACTAAATGACGCTCATTTCGGTACCGTTTTGTTTATGATGCCTGTGGGATTGATCTTGACCATGCCATTTACAGGAAAATTACTGGATCATTATAAAAGCCGAACCATTCTTTTAATTGGAGCCATGATATATAACGGTGTTTTGGCATGCCTGGGTTTCAGCAGGTACACATGGGTGTTAGGCATAATATTATTCTTTTTTGGCTCTTCCAGGAATCTTATGAATCTTTCCATGAACGCTCAGGCCATCGGTGTTCAGGCACTATACAGCCGGTCCATCATGAGCTCCTTTCATGCCGTCTGGAGTATGGCAGGATTTGCCGGGGCAGCTTTTGGATATTTGATGGTTACATTGAATATATTACCTGCCTGGCATCTGCTCGGAGTAAGTCTGTTGCTTTCTGCACTTACTCTTTTTTACTACGAAGACACGCTGAACCAGAAACCGGATCATAACCACAAAAAATCGCTGTTCAGTCTGCCACCAAAAGGCATGCTTGTGTTCTCCCTCATTTGTTTTACTTCCATGGCATGCGAAAATACCATGTATGACTGGAGCGGTATTTATATACGCCAGGTTTTACATGGATCCAAAGCGACCGCCACTATTGCTTTCGTGGTTTATATGGTGGCTATGACCAGCGGAAGACTTTTGGGAGATCGCATGGCAGACCGGTTCGGAATTCAGCGTGTGCTGGCAGGCAGTGGGATTTTGATAACGTCGGGCTTTGCCATCATTGTTTTGTCAAGCTATATTCCTTTTACAATGGCTGGTTATTTGCTCACCGGTTTTGGTGTTTCCTGTGTGGTTCCCTTTGTATTCAGTCTTGCTGGCAAAATCCCGATGTCAAATCCGGGCGCAGCACTGGCATCCATTTCATCCCTCGGCTATCTGGGTTTTTTGCTGGTTCCGCCAATGATCGGGTATGTGGCCCAGGCATCGAGTTTGCGGGTATCGTTTGCCGTAATCGCTATAATGGGCTTGATAATGATTAAGTTAAGCAGTCGGATTAAAGTTGTATCCGATTTATAAATCGGACCCCGAGATTTGGGTAAGTGGATCTGTAAATAGTTTCTTTAACCAGGCAATATCCAGAGAAGCTTGGTACTTGGCAATTTCCGCCCGTTTGTACGTCCCATCCAGAATGGATTTAATATCACTTTTCATCATTCGGATAATCCGGGATTTACTTAATTCTTTAAAATATTGACCGGGTAGTTTTTCGTCATGGTCCGGCGTAAAGGGCAAAACCTTATCGAGAATCTCCTGTAAATAATGGCCGATTTCAGGCAGGTTATTGGATTGGAGAATCTTAATATGCAGATCTTTAATCCCTTGCAGGAGAGATTTGTGTATTGGGTTCTTCATATTCTCAGGTTAACGTATTAATTAAGGATTTGTTTCTTAAAGAAGCCGGATTTATACATCAATCTTTGAACAAATATAGAGTCAGAAAGCCAAAATCGAAAGATTCAACATGTCCTTTTATCCCCGAGTTCCTAACTTTCTGAATTACAATAGATTCTTGATCATCCACAGGTCACATCCAAAATGCCCGGATTTTCCCATCGGGCCGGACAAATATTCGAATCCCGTTTTTTCATACAAGCCAATTGCGGTACGCAATTCCGGCATCGTTTCCAGGTACATCCGGCTAAATCCCAGTTCAATCGCTTTCTGAAAACATTTCTCCATAAGCTGAATCCCAAGTCCCAGTCCCCTTATTTCCGGAAGCAGGTAGAGTTTGACGAGTTCGCAACAATTTACCGGTAACCCGGGTGTGGGATAAACGCCCGATCCTCCAACGAGTGCGCCATTCACCTCTGCGACAAAATATAAAGATCCGGGAATAGAAAATAGCTGAAACAAATCATCGGTGGTCGGATCAAAAAAAACCGTACCCGGCTTGTCTGCCCCAAACTCAGCCAGTGTCATCCTTATAATCCTTGCAATGCTGGCATTGTCTTCAGCCCGAATCGGCCGGATTTGGATATTTGTCATACCACTGCAATTTGCCATAATTTAGTGGATGGGAAGCAGAAAATTCAATCGGAAAAAGTAACGAACCGTCCCGGAGTCGGCAATCGCGAGTTTAATTTAACTCATGTGGCACTGCAGCATCGAATAGAACCGGCTCTTTAGAGAGCGCAATAATCCGGTAAATAAAATAAATAAGTCCGCCAAGAGAAAGGAAGAAAAGAGAAGCCGTAATGGTCTCCATTGTAATACCGACTTTTAAAATCATCAGGAGGCCGGTCAGGACACAGACAACCGCGAAACAAACAGACCAGGAAATAAACTCTCTGATTTTCAATCTCTTTGAATGACTGGTCGAATCCGGAACAGGAGAAATAATGGTTTTTAAGCCGGAGGTGGAAATGTTAACCCTGTTGGCCTGCTCACGAACCGTTTGCATCTGAAGTGTTTCCTCCACAAGTTAAAAAACCATGCCAAAATGGGAAATGTTCATATTTAACAGGTATTCATAACATTTCTTATGGATTCGTCCCTACTCTGAACGCAAACTCTTTACGGGATTTGCTACGGCTGCGCGGATTGCCTGGTAATTGATCGTCAATAGGGCTATGATAAAAGAAATTCCACCTGCCAGCGCAAATACCCACCATTGTATAACCACCCGGTAAGAATAGTTTTTTAACCAGGTTTCCATCGACCACCAGGCAATCGGTGCGGCGATAAGAAATGCGATTAAAACCAAGCGAAGAAAATCCTTTGATATTAAAAAAGTAATACCTGTCACGGATGCACCCAGCACTTTACGTACACCAATTTCCTTAATGCGGGTTTCCGCCATATAAGTTGCCAGTCCAAACAGGCCCAGGCAGGAGATAAATATCGTAAGGCCGGAAAAGAACGCCGCCAGCACAGCCGTTCTTCTTTCGTCTTCAAATTTTTTTGCATATTCTTCATCTACAAAATGATATTCAAAGGGGTATTCGGGATTATATTTTCTAAAAATGGCTTCCGCCGTTTTCAAATTCGTCGAAGTCGGATAATTCGAACTCAGTTTTATATGCATGGTTTGAAACCATCCTTTCCCGCCTTCAATGATCATCGGGTGTGTAGGTTCGTAGGGCGACCGGAGAATAAAGTCCTTAACAACGCCAATCACATGAAATTGCGCATCCCCGTCTTTGATAAGCTGTCCGATGGGTTCTTTAAATTTCATGATTTTCAAAGCAGATTCATTCAGAATCATAGCGGATGAATCAGTGATATATTTTCGGAGATCCATGTCTCTGCCTTTTACCAATTGCAAACCGGTAGTTTTTAAAAAATCCTCATCAGCCGAGTACCGGTCGAAATCTGTTTTATCATTGGGGTCTTTCCCTTCCCATTCAAAGCCCCAGCTATCGCTCCATGCCTGCGTAAGAGGAGCACTGGTTTTGGTAACGGAACTCGCGGCACCGGAAGAAATCAAATCGTTTTTGATTAGGGTATAATTTTTTGCTATGTCTCCGGTAAGAAAATGATAAACCAGATTAGCTTTATCATATCCTGTTTCTCTGTCTTTCGCGTGATTGATTTGCTGCTGCACGATGATCGTACAGATTATAAGTATGATCGCGAAACTAAATTGCAAAACAACCAATACTTTCCGGGGCGTGACCAGAGCATTAACTTTTTTAAATCCTCCCTTTAATACTTTGACAGGCTGGAATGACGAAAGGAAAAAAGCCGGATAGCTGCCGGCCAGAATGCCGGTTATAAATATAAATCCAAAAATCATGACCCATAATCCGAAACTTCCAAAATGGATGAACATTTTTTTATCCGTTACCTGGTTAAATAGCGGTAAACTCAGCTCTACCAGAATAATGGCCAGAATTGCGGCGAAAAAACTAAGGAGAATAGATTCCCCAAGGAACTGACCGATCAGACCGCCTTTGCGTGCTCCGACCACTTTCCGGATTCCGACTTCTTTTGCTCTCTTTTCACTGCGTGCCGTATTCAGGTTCATAAAATTGATACAGGCAATCAATAAAATAAACGCGGCAATGATCGCGGATAATTTTACAAATTCAATTTTTCCTCCGTCCTCCCCCGCTCCGTTAAAACTGGAATATAGGCGCCAGCGGTTCATGGGATATAAAAACATTTCCCATTTCGCGTCCTCTTTTTCATATTTCCCTTTCAACGTGAGTAATTTTTTTTGAACGGATGGCAAACTGGCGTTCGGTTTAAGTAAAACATAGGTTTTAGTTGAATTGTTACCCCAGTTCAGATCGGGTCCGTTTGAATGGTCCAGATACGACCAGGGTATCAGGTATTCAAACTGAAAGCGGCTGTTTCCCGGAGGATCCTTCGCCAGTCCGGTTACCCGGAATGTTTCTTTATTGTCGATCTTGATCATCTTTCCCATCGGATCGTCGATACCGAAAAATTTTTTGGCAAGTTTTTCGGTAATAACTATTGAATGCATGTCATTCAGCGCTGTGTGTGGATTCCCTTTGAGCAGCGGGAAACTGAACATGTCCAGAAAAGCAGAATCCACTATATTCCCGGGTTCCATGATTCTTTTTTCACCTACACTAAATAATAAATCATTGCTCCAGTTTACACGAACAGCCAATTCAACTTCAGGATAATCATGTTCAAGAGTCCTTGCCAGCACTTTTGGAGTAGTGCTCCAGCTGTGTAAGGCCCCGCTAAACTCGGCCCGGTTCCAGACTTCATAAATCCGGTCTCTTTTTTCATGGAACCGGTCAAAGCTGACTTCATCATAGATCCATAAAAGCAGCAGCATTGCGCTGGCCATACCGATAGCAAGACCTGTGATATTGATGAAGCTGAATGCCTTATTTTTCCAGAGATTACGGAAAGCGACTTTGAAGAAGTTCTTTAACATAAATTGGTTTTTAATCGAAACAAGATTCGCTATTACAGACGCGGCAAAAAACCAAAATGTTGCACAGGAGTTGGAAATCCTGCCATTCCATTGCTCAGGCTTCAGAATCAGTCTGAAAATTATTGAATCAGACGTCTAATCTGTCGGGTATAACCCTTTTATCCAACGGATGCAGATCTTCATCCAGTTGTCTTTACTGGTTTTATTATTCATTCCGAAGCCATGGCCTCCCTTATCAAAGAGATAAACTTCCACGGGGATATGAAGTTTTTTCAGGGCATCCGCAAAAACCAGACTGTTGGCATAGGGCACTGTATTGTCGTCCCTTGCATGAACAAGAAAAGCTGGCGGTGTCAGGATCGTTACCTGCTTTTCGTTTGAAAATTCCTTTATTTGTTTAGCTGAAGGATTAAGGCCAAGAAGGTTGAGCTCGGAACCCCGATGTGCAATCGTGCTGTCAAAACTAATGACGGGATAAATCAGGACCAGAAAATCGGGCCGCAGGCTTATATGGTCGGGATTTTCGATGTAGTTTTTGTTGAAATGTGTGCCGGCAGTAGCGGCCAGATGACCCCCGGCGGAAAATCCCATGATGCCAATCCGATGCTCATTGATCCCCCATTCCTTTGCCCGGGATCGTACAACCAATATGGCCTGCTGTGCGTCCTGCAACGGACCGAAAGCTTTATCTACCATTGTCCTATCGTCAGGTATCCGGTATTTCAAAACAAATGCAGCGATTCCTGACTCTACAAAACGACGGGCAACATCTTCACCTTCATATCCGACGGCCAGGTTAATATAACCGCCTCCCGGACAGATAATCACTGCCTCTCCGGTAGCATTTGCCGCTTCAGGGAGAAAAATGGTTAAGCCAGGTCGCGAAACTTTACTCACGATCTCGATGCTATCGGCCTCATATCTGACATTTTCCTCGTCAATGGTCTGTCTGGAATTGGGGATCGGGCCATGGTATAATGGAATCATAGTTTGGGCCAGCATCGATTTGAATGAAAACATAGTGAGCAGAAAAAACAGACAGTGTGCAGTCATTTTTTTTGTCATGAATTAAAGTTAAGCATCCGATCAACCGGTTGTGCAACAAATGACCCTAACTTTGCATTTGAATTAAGTTTATGCGTCTTCGCTTCAGTGGGCCGGGCAGGATATTTTGCTTTGTTTTTAATTTATTCCTGTTCCAGGTCGTAAATGCAAATCCGTTACCCGTTCAACCGGTTCATCCTGTCCTGACTTCCGGAACCTGGCGGGGTGAAATCCGGCGTAGTGACGACCATCTGATTGTTTTCAACTTTAATATTCGCCAAACTGCCGGCAAAATACGGGTTACCATAATGAATGGAAAAGAACGTCTGCTGGTTGATGATATTCATCAGGAGGCTGATTCCGTTTTTATTGAAATGCCATTTTTCGATTCTCATTTTGCATTGCGGATTTCCTCTGAACACAGACTAGAAGGCAGCTGGATAAAAAATTATGGTAATCGCCTGGTAATATTGCCTTTCCGGGCAAGTTTCAATGAAGCCTGGAGATTCCCTGTTACAAGTCCCCCTGCTTTTAATGTAACCGGGCGGTGGTCAGTCCTTTTTAAAGGAGAAGGGGATACAACCGTTTCTGTTGGTGAATTCTATCAAACGGGTTCGCAGGTTAGAGGAACATTTTTAACCACCTCCGGTGATTACCGTTATTTGGACGGAGTCGTGTCGGGGGATACGCTGAAACTCTCTGCATTTGACGGCGGACATGCATACTCTTTTGAAAGCAGGATCCTTGACTCCCAAAAAATGGAGGGATTCTTCTATGCCGGCGCTACTTCTGTTCAATCCTGGGTTGGGGAGAAAAATAATGATGCAAAGCTTCCGGATGAATTCAGCCTGACCCGACTAAAAGACTCCGCTAATGCTTACCTGCATTTCACATTTCCCGATTTGAACGGACATCCGGTGTCCCTTAGTGATCCTGGATTTAAAAATAAAGTGGTGATTGTTCAGATTCTCGGATCCTGGTGCCCAAACTGCATGGATGAAACCCGTTTTTTAAGCAACTGGTATCTTCAAAATAAATCCCGGGGTGTGGCGATTGTCGGACTGGCTTATGAAAGAACCCCCTCTTTTACCAATGCCCAAAAATTATTGAAGCCCTTCGTTACCAGATTTCATGTTACTTATCCAATACTGGCAACCGGTGTCACCGTGAATGATTCACTGCGCACCGAAAAAACCCTTCCCGAAATCCAGGAGATCGTCGCGTTTCCAACAACCATCTTCATCGACAAAAAGGGAATGATTCAAAAAATCCATACCGGTTTCAACGGACCCGGAACGGGCGAACACTATGAAATATACAAAGCAGAATTTAATAAGCTTGTAAACCATCTGCTGGAACAGTAGTCATTATCATCCGGCTGCTGATCCGTTTACCGGGAAGTGCTCATACCCGGCTCAACCCGGTAAAAGTTTCATTTTGCTATTACTAAATTATTTAGTAATATCGTGTAAACTTCCGGTGCATGCTTACAACACCCGATAACAGGTCCATTGTACATTTTGACCTGGACGCTTTTTTTGTAAATGTAGAATATTTGAGGAACGCTAGGTTGCGGGGTAAGCCTATTGCAGTTGGCGGCCACAGCGACCGGGGCGTAATTGCCTCCTGCAGTTATGAGGCCCGGAAATTTGGCGTTCATTCGGCTATGCCTACACGGCTGGCTAAACGACTGTGTCCGGAATTACAGATCATTCACGGAGACATGGATAACTATTCCCGGTTTTCAAACCTGGTTACCGAGATCATTCGGTCGGAAGTCCCTGTTTTTGAAAAATCCAGTATCGATGAATTCTATATCGATATGACGGGCATGGATAAATTTTTTGGCACTACGCGTTATGTACAATATCTGAGGAAGAAAATAATCAAAGAAAGCGGACTGAGTATATCGCATGCACTGGCCACCAACAAATTAATCAGCAAGGTGGCCACCAATGAATGTAAACCAAACGGCCAGTTGGAAGTAAGTCCGGGCAATGAAAAATCATTTCTGGCTCCCCTACCCATTGAGAAAATGCCCATGGTTGGAAACAAAACTGCCGCATTGCTTCGCAGCATGGGTGTGGAAACTATTTCCATCCTGAGTCAGATTCCGGTAGAAATGATGATAAACCTGTTGGGAAAAAATGGCATTGAACTCTGGAGAAAATCAAACGGAATTGATGACACGCCCATCGTTCCCTATCATGAACAAAAAAGTATAGGTACTGAAAATACATTCGAAAAAGATACGATCGACATGGCCTTCCTGCATAAAGAACTGGTGAGAATGACTGAAAAAATTGCCTTCGAACTTCGCTGCAATAATAAACTGACCGGATGCATTACAGTTAAGATTCGGTACAGCGATTTTCAAACACTAACTATGCAGTCCACCATTCCTTATACGGCCAATGACCACCTGCTGCTGCAAAAAGTGAAAGAGATTTTCAATAAATTATATGACAGGCGACTGCTTGTTCGTCTGATCGGGGTCCGTTTTACAAACCTCGTTGAGGGCAGCTATCAAATCAATATTTTCGAAGACAGCCAGGAAATGATCGGCCTCTACCAGGCGATGGACAGTGTTAAGAAACAATTTGGGGAAAAACTCTTATTCCGTGCTGCATGTATCTGAACTGTAAAACCTATTTCAGTTTTCGTTATGGAACCTATTCCACCGAAGAACTGGTAAAAGAAGCCGCCGGACTGGGTATTTCCCAACTTGCCTTAACCAATATCAATAATACCTGTGACGCCTGGGATTTTATTGATCATTGCCGGAATTATGGTGTAAAACCAATAGTGGGCACCGAGATCCGCAACGATGGTGAGATATGCTATATCCTGCTGGCAAAAAATAACAGTGGTCTCGAACAAATCAACCGGTTTATTTCGGAACACAATCAGGGAGAAATAAAATTTCCCAAAAGGCCGGACCTTCAAAATGTTTATTGCATCTATCCATTTGGATCTTTATCTGTAAATGAGTTACAGGCCGGCGAACTGATCGGTGTGCAATTGTCTGATATCAATAAATTATTCGGGCTGAGCGTACAGTGTTATCCGGATAAATATGTGATCCGTCATCCGGTTAGTTTCCAGGATAATACGTTTTACAACCTTCACCGCCTTCTTCGCGCTGTTGATAAAAATATCATTCTGAGCAAACAGAACCCGATCGACCTGGCCGGGAAAGGGGAAACCTTTCGTACGCCTGCACAGTTGCTGGATGCCTTTCATTCGTATCCCTCCATCATAACCAATACGATGAATCTTACGGAGAACTGTTCCGTCGGAATGGAATTTCATACCGATAAAACAAAGAAAATATTTTCCGTTTCAAAAAAGGATGACCGGGAACTGCTCGGTAAACTGGCACATGAAGGCCTGCTGCAACGATATGGCCCAGATAATAATATGGCGGCGTTACGGGTAGAGAAGGAGCTTGCGATTATCGAACAGATGGGCTTCAGCGCATATTTTCTTATAACATGGGATATAATCCGATATGCCCGCAGCCGGAATTTTTTCTTCGTCGGCCGCGGTAGCGGAGCCAATTCTATTGTCGCTTATTGTTTACAGATTACCGATGTTGATCCGATTGATCTTGATTTGTATTTTGAACGTTTCCTCAATCCTTCCCGCTCCTCACCACCGGATTTTGACCTCGATTTTTCATGGAAGGACCGCGACGAAATAATCGCTTATGTTTTTAAAAAATACGGCAGAGAACATGTTTGCCTGCTTGGATCCTACACGACTTTTCAATCCCGTGCCATCCTGCGGGAACTCGGTAAAGTATTCGGGCTGCCAAAGGAAGAAATAGACCAGCTTGATTCCGGGAATCTGAGCAACGACAGGATCCAACGTCAGATCCTTTTCTATGGAAATCTCCTTCGAAATTTTCCAAATCATCTGAGCATTCACGCAGGGGGCATGCTGATCAGTGAAAAACCAATATATCATTATACGGCAACGGAATTGCCGCCTAAAAATTTCTATACCTCACAGATCGATATGTTTGGTGCAGATAAAATTGGTTTATATAAACTGGATATTCTCAGCCAGCGAGGTCTTGGTCATATTCGTGAGACGATCGACCAGGTAAAGAATAATCAAAACATTTCCATCAATATTCATGATATCGGGAAATTTAAAAAGGACCCTAAAGTCGCTGATCAGATCCGGAATGCAGATACGATCGGATGCTTCTATATTGAAAGCCCGGGAATGCGCCAGCTTTTGAAAAAACTGGAATGCAGCGATTATCTGACCCTGGTGGCGGCCAGTTCAATTATTCGGCCGGGTGTGGCCCAGAGTGGTATGATGAAACAATATATCCACCGATATCATAACCCGGATGATTTTGAATATTTACACCCTTTGTTGAAAGAATTGTTGAAAGAAACCTATGGAGTCATGGTTTACCAGGAAGACGTCATCAAAGTGGCGCACCATTTCGGTGGATTGGATCTTTCAGAAGCAGATGTACTCCGTCGCGCAATGAGCGGAAAATACAGGGGAAGAAAGCAATTCGAGGAAATTAAGTCAAAGTTTTTTCATAATTGCCGGGATAGGAAATTCCCGGAATCCACTATATCGGAGGTCTGGCGGCAAATCGAAAGTTTCGGCGGATACTCTTTCAGCAAAGCGCACTCTGCGAGTTTCGCTGTGGAAAGTTATCAGAGCCTCTATCTGAAAACATATTTTCCCGTAGAATTTATGGTGTCCGTCATTAACAATTTCGGAGGCTTTTACACACGTGAATTGTACTTTAATGAATTAAAAAAAACGGGTGCGCAAGTACATGCTCCCTGTCTGAACCAGAGTGAATATCTGACCAGGGTATCCGGAAAGATGGTTTTTATGGGTTTCGTTCATGTACAGGGACTGGAAGAACAACTCATACAATGTACAATTGAACAGAGGAACCGATTCGGCCCTTACCTTGATCTTACTGATTATATAAGCCGGGTAAATCCGGGCATAGAACAGTTAAATATCCTGATCCGGGTGGGTGCCCTTCGATTCAGTAATAAAACTAAAAAACAACTGTTGTGGGAGGCGAATTTTCTAATTAAGAAAAATACCAAATCTTCCGGTTCCGGATTTCTTTTCCATGAAAAGCCCCAGCATTTCAACCTGCCGGAACTTGTTTGCCACCCGCTGGATGATGCCCTGGATGAGATTGACCTGCTCGGATTCCCGCTCTGTAATGTTTTTGAATTGGCAAAAGAAAATCCGCAGGATTATTTGCCGGCGCGGGATCTATCCCGGTTTTCGGGAAAACAGGTATCCGTGCTGGGGTGGCTGGTAACTTCCAAAACTGTCAATACCCTTACCAATCAACCCATGCATTTTCATACGTTTCTCGATGGAAGAGGTGATTGGCTTGATGCCATATTTTTCCCGGATATATCCAGATATCAGCCCGTTTCCGGTAAAGGGTTTTATGCAATGAGAGGAAAAGTGGTGGAAGAATTTGGCGTGTACTCAATAGAAGTTACTGAATGCCGCAAAATAGGACTGCGTGACCGAAATGCATTTCCAAATACGTTGAATGCTGAAGGCGAAACTTTTATGTCAGGACATATTCAACCTCGGCATGTATTCCCAAATTCGGAAAAAATAACATCCCCCTAAATAACAAATCTTTATCAAACATTCGCTTACCTTCATTTCTGAAATCCTGTGTAAACCGTGTTTTTATTTATATTTAAAATCATGCACGGCAATAGACGATATAAATTCAAAGTAATAAACGGGGTCCTTTCCTGGAAAAATGATGAGATGGATAGATTTACGCCTGTCTCTGCTGAAATTCTCACGCGTGTAATCCTGTTATACGAAAAGGAATTTAAGAATGGCATCCGGATATGGAAAGAAATGGAAGAAAATAACCATTTTGAATTATCAGCAGGCTCCGGCGACCCGCTTCTCAAGGAGCTGACAGACTGGATGGAACAGCTTCAGGGTATTTTTTCAAATATGGAACCCTATCGGGAAAAAGGGAAATGGATAGATGATCATTTTCATTTAAACTGATTGTGCGGTTTCCTGCCTGAGTATGTTGAGCTTAATGATAAATGCGGTTCCTTTACCCTGTTCGCTGAACACTTCAATTTTTCCTTTATGATTGAGAATGATGTTTTGGGTATTGGTCATGCCCAGACCATTTCCTTTTGACTTTGAAGTAAAATATGGATCAAAAACTTTTGCAAGGGTCTCTGTATCCATACCGTTTCCATTATCCCGGATAATAATAATGCATTGATCGTCCACAGCAGAGGTTTCCAGATCCAACCGCCCATTTCCTCCGGTCATCGATTCTATCGCGTTAACGATGATATTTAATAGGGCAATTTTCATCCTGGACTTATCTACATTCAA
>Ga0206904_1144_pt1 | contig 17682 bp, 17 predicted proteins | sample Alteio_BWOrgHeat_42_FD_152981 | JGI IMG/M metagenome (GOLD analysis project Ga0206904, IMG submission 152981) | Enriched cells from forest soil in Barre Woods Harvard Forest LTER site, Petersham, Massachusetts, United States -... | ecosystem: Environmental > Terrestrial > Soil > Temperate forest >...
ACAGCCGATGCTAAATACACTATGAATAACAGCAAGGACGGTACGCGCTGGTGGATTCAGATAGATGGCCTTACCGCGGGCACTGAATATGCTTATCAATATTATGTTGATAATTCATTAAAGGTAGGTGACCCGTACTGTGAAAAGATCCTTGATCCTGATAATGATAAATACATCCCAACTACGGTTTATCCTAACTTAAAGGCTTATCCTGTAGGAAAAACAACAGGTATTGTGAGTGTAATGCAATCCAATCAGCCGGCTTACACCTGGACAACTACCAGTTTTACCCGCCCCGATCCTAAAAACCTGGTTGTTTACGAATTACTGGTGCGCGATTTTGTAGCTACACACAGCTATAAAACCATAAAGGATACCCTGAACTATATTGCCCGTTTGGGTGTTAACGCTATTGAACTTATGCCAATAAGCGAGTTTGAAGGTAACGATTCATGGGGTTATAACCCCGACTATTATTTCGCTCCTGATAAATATTACGGTACGAAAAATGATTTAAAAGCACTTATCGACGCCTGCCATGCAAAGGGTATAGCCGTAATACAGGATATAGTTCTTAACCACTCTTTCGGCTCATCGCCAATGGTGCAATTGTATTTTGCTAACGGTGCGCCAACTGCTCAAAACCCTTGGTACAACACAGTACCAACACACCCGGCTAATGTTGGTTATCAGTTCAACCACCAAAGTGCAGCCACTAAATACTTTGTAAAGAATGTGCTGAAATGGTGGGTGCAGGAATACCATATTGATGGCTTTAGGTTCGATCTTGCAAAAGGGTTTACCCAAACCTATTCAGGCCCTACCGATTACAATGCATGGGGGCAATATGATGCCAGCCGCGTTGCCATCTGGAAAGATTATAACAATTACATGAAAAGCCTCGATCCGAAACTTTATGTGATACTTGAATATTTTGCAGGTAACCAGGAAGAAGGCGAACTGGCTAATGAGGGTATGATGACCTGGACTAACCTTAGTACCCCCGGAGAACAGGCCTTGATGAGCTTTAATGATTCTGGCGGATCGTGGGATATATCGGGCTTGTTTTATGATGGTTATGGCTTTACAAATCCGTATGCCCTGGTAGCTTATTTTGAAAGCCATGATCAGGAACGCCTGCAGTATAAAAACAAGATGTATGGTAACAGTAACGGAACTTATAACATTAAAGACCCAGCAACAGGTTTAAAGCGCGATGAATTGGGTGCCGCATTTATGTTTTCGTCCCCAGGCCCAAAAATGGTTTATGAATTTGGTGAACGTGGGTATGATATCGGCCTTGGCGATGATAATACAAAGCTGCAGTTTAAAGACCCGCATTGGGAATATATGAACGATGTTAACCGCCAGCATTTATTTAAAGTGTATTCGCAAATGATCAAATGGAAGATCAATAACGCAGTATTTGCAAGCACGAACTTTAAATACAGCTTAGGCGGAGCAGTAAAAACTATCCAGATGCTGGATGCTTCTAACAATATTGAGGTAATTGGTAATTTTGATGTGGTTGCTCAAACAGCCAATATAACTTTCCCGTCTACAGGAACCTGGTACGATAATTTTACAGGCACAAGCATTACAGTTTCAGCTTTGCCTTACAGTATGACACTTGCTCCTGGCGAGTACCATTTGTACAGTAATACGGCCTTGAAATAATAGCTATTAGCTAATTATAGAGAACAGACTTACGAAGTTTTTAAAACTTCGTAAGTCTGTTCTCTATAACTATTTCCCAAAATCGTAAAACTTCCACTGCGTTGTAAAATCGCGGGTTAAAGCCTGGTTGGTAAGGGTTGCCCTTACCATCTCAATCGGCATAGTGTTTTCCTTAATTATGGCATCGTGAAATTGTTTGTAGCTCATTTTACCGCCGTCAACGAGCTCACGCTTTAAGCTCATTAACTGCAGCCCTCCGGTAAGGTAGGCTACCTGGTAAAGCGGACTGTAATCCCCCTTAAACGACCTGCGGACTTCGCCCTCTGCATTAGCACGCTCATGGCCTACACGCTCAACTAAAAAGTCAATACATTGCTGTGGTGTCCAATTACCAAGATGATAGTTTAACGAGAAAATAATGCGTGCGCAGCGGTGCATCCGCCAAAACAGCATACCTACCCGTTCTTCAGGTGTTTTTGCAAAACCCTGATCGTATAACAACAGTTCCCAGTATAACGACCATCCTTCAATCCAAAACGGCGTATAAAACATATTGCGGTAGCTTTTATAACGGCTGTTCATAAAATACTGCAGGTTATGCCCCGGTAAAAGCTCATGCTGAACGGTTCCCCTTGAAAAATAAGGATTGTTGCCTCTCATGCTCATTAGCTTATCGGCTTCGTTCATGGTATTGGTGGGATAACTGATAATGATCTCACTGCCACCTAAAAAGAAAGGGTTTACCAATTGCTGTTCTGGTGTCATCATCGTCATTCCCCAGGTTTCTTCTGCCAGTGGTGGAATGGTTATCAGGTCGTGCGCTTTTATAAATGTAAGCGCATCGTTGTATAATTTTAATATCAGTTCAGGTTGTTTGCCAGCCGGTACATAGGTATTCTTTACCTTTTCAAGTGCTTTGTGCCAATCATCTCCAAACCCCATTTCCTGCGATGCTTTAAGCATTTCCTTATCGCAAAATGCAAACTCTTTATTTGCCAGCTTTATCAGCTCTTCCGGAGTATAAGGTATCATTTCGGCTTTTAACTCGCGCATCAGTTCATCATGGCCAACCGGCACACCTTTAATTCCGCTGCTGTCGGGTTTTTGCGTGGTGTTGATCTTGCCTTTGCTCATTATCAGTGTAGCATAGGTATTTAATGCAGAGTCAAGCTTTAGATAAGGCTTTGGTACCCACCATGTAAAATCAGGATCGTAGTTTATGTAGAAATCATAAAAGCTTTTTAGGCGGCTGCGTAAACCCAGCACAGCGGCTTTTCCTTTACGGGCCAGCGGCATATCAATTGATGAAAGGGCTGTGAACGATGCCTTTGAATTATTTAACGACTTTAAAACATTGTTAAGCTGCAAGGCAACATCCTGGCCATTAACCGATATTCCACGGCGGCGTTTCTTTTCCAATTGATAAATATCTTCAGCAAAAGGGATGTATGCGCTTATTTTATTATAATCATCCTCATCTACCTTTAACTCACCAAGATTAAACATTATTTGTTTTTTCAGTAAGGTATAATCTACCTTTCCGTAAATGCTCATGCTGTCGAAATCTGTCTGCTTAAGCTTTTCAAGATAATCATTGCCAATTTCAACCAGGCGTTTTCTCTCTTCGGGAGAAGTCTGCACTGACTGATTTTCATAACCATTAATAGCAGTATAAGGCGAGTAAAAATCTCTGATGGCATTAACATCCTGCCCGTATTGAATAATGAGCCCCGAAACTTCACTGGCTTGTTCATACATGGACGATTTTGGAGCGGTAGTTTGTGCTGCTAGGTTATTTATCGAACCCAAAAGAAGAAAATACAGCACAACTGGTTTTACTGAGCTTTTAAAAGCGTGTAAAAGAAATTTACATGACATAGTTATAGGATTAAGATTTACCGGGTGAAATATAGGATAATTTAATGCCTGATAAAAATAGCGGATAATATGGTTAGCGAATACCTGTAAATTAACAGGTTATAGCAGATTATTAGCAGAGGAGGAGGTACATAACCCGACCAAATGAGTAATGTATTTGTGTATAATTCATTTTTTATCCTGATTTTAGGCGTCCACAAACAATGAAACCATCATGGGCCACCGCTCACAAGCTGAAATGAATAAACCGGCCCATGATAGCTTCATCGCCATTAAAAACAATTTATTCTGATGAAAAACATGAACACTATTAAAACCCTGTTATTATTAACTTTCATTATTGCAGTAACTTCTGCTAATGCTCAAACAAAAACCATTAATACCAAAGCCGACTTTGATGCTGGACGTGTTAAAATAGACTCTCTTGATAACCAACTGATAAAAATATTAGGCGAACGGGAGAGAGTTGCGCAGGCAATAGGCGTATACAAAGCTAAAAACCATATTGCGCCATTGCAGGAAGCCCGGTTTAAACAAGTAGTTGCAAAGAGTATTGAAGCAGGTAAAAAGGAAGGCCTATCACCTGAATTTATTACAGAGTTGATGAATGCTATCCACAAGGAAAGTCTGAGATTGGAAAGTGATCCATCAATTATAAAGCAATAATATTTAAAACGGATGAAGATTAAGAACCAGCTAATTATAGCTTTTATATTGATAATAACCACCGCCAATGCACAGCAACTGCCTGTATGGGATGTAGCAAAACAAACAGGGATAACACAAGACTGGTTGGTTAAGCCTGTTGCCATAAAAGCACAGGTTTTTAAAAGTGCTAATGGTAAAGACATTATTTTGTATAATGGATTGGTTAAAAGAATATTCAGGATTTCTCCGAATTTAGCTTGTACGGATTACAGCAACCTGCATACAGGACGACAACTATTAAGAGCAGTACGAGAAGAGGCCCGGCTTACTATAAATGGCAAAAGTTATAACATTGGAGGATTAAAAGGTCAGCAGGAAAAGGCGTATTTATTGCCTGAGTGGGTTGATAGATTTACAGCTGATCCGAATGATTTTCAATATGTTAATTACGAGGTCCGGCCAATAACACCTCAGCTTAAATCTAAAATGAGGTTCTGGTCCTTGGGTACACAATACGGAACCGGTAAAACTATTTCTTTTTTATTTAAGGCGGGAGCTTCGGAATTATCAGGACTGGAGCTTAGGGTAAACTATGAAATTTACGATGGCCTGCCCTTGATAGTGAAATCGCTTTCTATTGAAAATAAAAGCAATAAAACATTTAAACTAAACAGGATAGTAAACGAAGTGCTGGGTTTGGTAGAGGAGGATAGCGCCGTTGATGGCGACTTTGAGCAAATGAAAAGGCCACAGGGTATTTATTTTGAAACCAATTATGCATTCAATAATGCAATGCGGTACGAACAAAGTGATCAAACCACACACTGGAAAACTGACTCAACCTACACCTCGCAAGTGCATTATCGTTTGCAGACCCCGGTTTTGATGGAGAACTATGAAGATAAAGCGCCTGGTATAGAACTTAAACCGGGTGGCCATTTTAATTCGGTACGGACCCATGAGCTATTGATGGATAGCTATGACCGTGAAGCCCGGGGAATGGCAGTAAGAAAAATGTACGCGGCTGTAGCGCCATGGACTTTGGAAAACCCTATATTTATGCACCTTGTAAGCAAAAACGATGAGCAGGTGCGTACCGCAATAGACCAATGTGCTGCAACAGGTTACGAGGCATTGATCCTGAGTTTTGGCAGTCATCTGCAGGTAGAGGATACAAGTGCAGGTAACATAAAGAGATGGAAAGCCATGGCCGATTATGCCCACAGCAAACACATCAGCATTGGCTGTTATTCATTATTCAGTTCACGCTCTATAAATGCTGAAACAGATGTTATCGACCCAAAAACAAATAAGCCTGGTGGCGCTTTTTTTGGTAACGCCCCATGTTTTGGAAGTAAATGGGGATTGTGGTATAGAGATAATATTGAGAATTTCTTTACCGCAACCGGTTTTGATATTTTTGAGAACGACGGCCCCTATCCCGGCGATGTCTGCGCTTCAACCACACATCCGGGGCATAAAGGCTTGGAAGACTCTCAATGGGAACAAATGGAAATACAAAAGGGACTTTATCATTGGTTGAATGAACGCGGGGTATATATTAACGCACCAGACTGGTATTTTTTAGATGGCAGCAACAAAATAGCATTAGGTTATAGAGAAGTAAACTTTTCGCTGCCAAGGGCACAGCAGAAGATCCTTAACCGCCAGAATATCTTTGATGCTACCTGGAATAAAACGCCATCAATGGGCTGGGGTTTTGTACCGCTTACCCAATATCAGGGAGGCGGGGCCGCTGCTACCCTCGAGCCATTATCAGAACATCTTAAAGATTATGAGCAACTAATGATGCAATATTATGGGGCCGGAGTACAGGCTTGTTACCGGGGGCCAAGATTGTATGATACCAAACAAACAGAGCAAACGGTAATAAAGGTCATCAACTGGTATAAGAAATACCGGGAGATCTTAAATTCCGATATAATCCATCTACGCCGGGCTGATGGCAGGGATTGGGACGGGATATTGCACGTAAACCCGGCTTTAAAAACCAAAGGTTTAATGATGTTATACAACCCAACCAATGCACCAATTACCCGGACAATTAAAGTTCCGCTCTATTATACAGGGCTAACTACCCTTGCGAAGGTCAGAGAAAAAGAAGGGCTTGTTAAAACCTATAAACTGAACCGGGATTATACTATTGATATGACAGTTACTATTGCACCTGAAGATTATACCTGGTTTGTTATAGAGTAATATCTAAATAATCCTATTTTTATAAATCAATTAAAACCAAAATGAAACTCTTCTTTCCCGCAGCCATAGTTGCAATACTTACCATTACATCTGCAACCGCCCAGCAAAATCAGCCTAAAAAAACAGATACCATCTTTTTTGAGGACTTTAACCAAAAAGTGCTCGATCGCAGCAAGTGGAATGTAGAGGTAACGGGTAATACGGTTAATGACGAGCAACAGGCCTATGTCGATTCGGCTTCAACTATTTACCTGTTGAAAAATGCATCAGGAGAAGGCGCCAATAATGGAGCATTGGTTTTAAAAGCGCTTTATCACCCCGGTTACACCAGTAAGGAAAATAAAAAATACGATTTCCTTTCGGGAAGGATAAACACACGGCATAAAATGGAGTTTACCTATGGCACTGCATCAGCAAGGATGAAAATGGCCAGCGGCGCTGGTTTATGGCCTGCCTTCTGGGCGTTGGGAAATGGCAAATGGCCTGATTGCGGCGAAATTGATATGATGGAAACCGTTGGCGACAGCAGCTGGACAAGTAATGCATTGCATGGCCCGGGCTATTTTGGTAATACACCATTAGCTTACAGGGCGTTTCTTCCAAAAGGGACTGATGTTACCCAGTGGCATGTTTATTCTGTTGAATGGACACATGACAGCCTGATTTTTAAAGTTGATGACAGAGTAACTTATACTGTAACCCGGGCTATGGTCGAAAAATATGGTCGCTGGGCTTTTGATAATCCTAAATTTATCATCCTCAATTTTGCTTTGGGAGGGGGCTATCCGGCTGGGGTTAATAAGGTGAAAGCGCCTTATTTTGGTATATCTGACTCTACTGTCAATAAGATAAAGGCAGGGCAAGCGAAAGTGTTTGTCGACTGGGTTTTAGTAACCAAAGCTTCAAACTAATACAAATAAAAAAGGGCCGCTGATTTTCAGCCGGCCCTTTTTTATTTGTAAATATTAGTAATTACGATAATGATGATCACCGTCACGGTCGTGGTCATGATCATGTGAATGACCGTGACGTTGCCTGTATTCAACCGAGCAACTTGATAGGGTAGCAGATGCCAGTATAAGCAACGCAATAACCCTTAAAACATACTTTTTCATAATAAATAAATTGATTTATAGATAGATATATTATGGACAATTGAATGAGTAAAAAGTTTTAACTTTTGAGTTATTTAATTGATTTAAAGAAATTTAAGAATGTATTGAGGAATATTCAGGCTGTTGCTGTTTCCTTTTTGCTCATCAACTTGCCTGTACCAACATATAAGGCCCCAAAGCCTGCAAATACCAGCAATACTAAAAGGCAGTTAATAGTTACTTTAACATAACCAAAGTCGGCTACGTTCATAAAAGGATAGGGATATTCGCCTGTTACAGCACCGCGGATAAGTATATATATAAAGTAAGCAAAAGGATACCATAGCCAGGGTAATATATTTACCCACTTTAAACCTGCTTTGGGTACAAAAGCCAGCCAGTAAATGATAAACAATAACGGATTAATGGTGTGCAACAACTCGTCGGCTAATTTAAACCACCCTTCCGGATGCCATAACTGTCTTAACAGTAATGAATAAATAACACCTACAACAGTAATGTAAACCGCTATACTGGTTAAAACAGTGCCCCTGGAAAAAAAGCTACCCCAGGCCAATTTAGGCTTTATCAATAGTACAGTTAAACAAATAACAACCAGCAAATTGCTTAAAATGGTAAAGAAACTAATGATCTGTACTATAGTTCCAATAGTTGTATAACCTGCTGAAAGGTAAGCAGGGATGGAAATACTAAACTGCAGCACAAGGGCAAACCAGATGATTATAACAGTTAAGGCAGTATATGCCCATTTTATTTTATTAGATAGCTGTGGGTCTGTTGTGTTGCTCATTAATAATGTTTAGTATTTTAAAGTTACTTAAAAACATTCCATTTAACTATTTCAAAAACATATTTGCTGAGGATAGGGTAATTATGAAAGTATTTTATCCGGAAATACTTCTTAAATAGCCTGCCGAAAAGTCACAAAAACCTAATCCGGGCACCTGCAAAAACTAAGATTAACTGCTTGAGAATGAGGAAACGGGCAGTTTTGATCCCCTAATTATTTATTTTATTAATTATTAATAAAAAAATGAATTTTGTAGCAACTTCTTTTTAGTTCGTGCCGTAAAAGGTTAATATGAGGGGCTATGTAAACATTCCTGGATCTATTTACTGCAAGCTGTGCAAAGAGTGCGGATCGCGTGCTGTAATTGCCCGTGTGGAAGATATAGGCTATGTGGTTAAATGTTCTAAAGACGATAACCATTACCAAACTATGCCTGGCTTAATTGATATTGACGACTGGAACCGCCATAATACCATAACACCTACCTCTATTGATTTTAACCGTAGCCCGATGCTGGCCTGGTAACTGCCTGTTTCTTATTCGTAAACCTGGCGGTTTTGCTAAATTATATTCCCTACCCCTGTTTAATTGATATTTATTCTTTATGTTTATTATCAAAATAAAACCTAAAAATGCACAATCCATTAAAAAATATTTTCCATAAAATAATTCTGGTTAACTTTTGTATACTACTTAGTGTATTTGCTTTCCCACAATTAAGCAAGGCACAAGGTGTAGGAAATGTCAATCAGCCATTGTTTAATCATGCGGCTTTGTGTGCACATAACCTGAAAAAAACAGCCGACTTTTATCGCAATGTTATTCAGCTTAAAGAAATACCCCATCCATTTAATGATACTGTGCATGTTTGGCTTAAAATAGGTGAGGGGCTTGCATTGCACATTATAAAAGGAGATTGCGCAACAGGAGTGCATGATATTGGGATCCATTTGTGTTTTAGTGTTCCCAATTTGGATGCTTTTATACATCATTTGGATGACTTGAAAGTGCCGTATGGCAATTGGACGGGTCAACCGAAAAAAATTCAGCTGCGTGCCGACGGTGTGAGACAAATTTATTTACAGGACCCGGATGGGTTTTGGGTAGAAATAAACGACGCCAAATAATTTAAGGCGTTTGATGTAAATATAGATGAGGGTGATTAAAAAAATAAATCGGTTTGTAGGTCTTGATAATCCTGAGTTATCATTAGAGAATAAGCTTTTTAACATAGTATGCTTATTTATAGGGTTTAGTATGATATTAGGCCTAATAAATAATTTGCTGTTAAAATTTCCAATATACCTCGTACTTGTTCAAGTATTTATTTGCGGGTTGTGTGTTTTTATGTTTTACAAAAGCAGGTATAAAGGTTATAGCGAGAGCATAGCCCTGGCTTTTGTCACTACAGGCATCTTGCTGTTTATCCCCGGTTGGTTTTTAAATGGGGGGATAGAAGGATCGAGCACACAGATCGGCGTCTTTTTGATCGTATTGATCATGATGTTGCTGAGGCGCAAATACCATCTTTATTATATCGGTTTATTAATTGCAGTATTTTATTGCTGTTATACATTAGAAAAAAGTTTTCCGCAATGGGTAACACCGGCGCAAAGTGTGACTCAAAAAGAAACGGACCTTATCTCATCTGCTCTTATCAATATTTTAATTGCGGGCCTATTGGTTAGTTTTCTGAAAAGGAGCCACGAAAAAGACAAAAAAGAGCTGATCGAAAAAAGCGAAGAGCTTCAAATCTCACAGGTCGCTCTGTCAACAGCGAAAGATCGCGCCGAAGACGCAACCCTGGCCAAATCGAACTTTTTGGCAAATATGAGCCATGAAATACGGACGCCATTAAATGGTATTATTGGCACCGCCCAGTTATTGTCGCTATCAGAATTATCTCCCGAACAGCAGGAATTGCTCCAAACCCTGCAATCGAGCAGTAACCTGCTGATAAATATTATTAGTGATATCCTCGATCTTTCTAAAATTGAAGCTGATAAGCTCACACTGCATCCAAAGCCTGTTAATATTCGCAATTGTATAAAAACAGTGCTCGATATAAGCTATCCCGGCGTAGCCGTACCGGGTAAAAACATTACTTTAAAGTATAATATTGATAATAAGCTTGCTGCATACCTTAAAATGGACGAAAGCAGGGTGCAACAGATATTAGTGAATTTAATTGGGAATGCCATTAAGTTTACTGATGATGGATCTGTAACACTCGATGTTTCGGTTTCAAAAGTTGCAGGAGATGTGCAGGAGGTTGTTTTTAGTGTTAAAGATACCGGCATTGGTATCAGTGAGGAAGCTTTATCGCAATTATTTAAGCCTTTTACACAGGTAAATACCACAGCCTTACGCAAGTATGGTGGTACAGGGTTGGGCCTGTCTATCTGCAAAAAACTGGTTGAAATGATGGATGGTAAAATATGGGCTGCAAGCAAGGAAAACGAAGGATCGGTATTTAGCTTTAGTTTACCCTTAAAAATTGTTTCTGAAAATACCCCAATAGCCGAACAGCAAACTTACCGGCGCAGATCGCTTCAAAAAAGGTCCCTTAATATTTTGCTTGCCGAAGACAACAAAATGAACCAGCTTATTGCTGCCAAAACATTTAAAAAAATCGGGCACGAAATTGATATCGCCGATAACGGCTTGATTGCGGTTGAGATGGTAAGTAGAAAAAACTACGACCTTATTTTTATGGATATCCAGATGCCTGTAATGGATGGCTTGCAGGCTACGGAACATATTATTGATATATACGGGGAAGACAGCCCGCCGATTATTGCCATGACCGCTAATGTACTTAGCGAAGATGAGGATAAATGTAAATCTGCCGGAATGAAAGATTTTATAAGCAAGCCATTTACCATTGACCGCTTGGAAGATATTATATACAAATGGGCTTACGAAAATGAAAGAACTGTTTTAAAGTAGAATTAGGGGCTCTGCTCATAATATTAAACAAACCATCCGCAATATTTTTCTTTATCTTGATTCTTTACTCTTGGCTCTTGATTCTAATGAATAGTTGATTAGTACCACAAAATTTTCAAAAAGTACCATTATTAATGGTAATAGAGTGCGTAGTTTTGTTTCATGTTACAAAGCACTCCGATTTATGATATATGCACCTTGTCTGATTTTAGGCAGGACGATATCCTGATCAGCCGTTTTGCACCATATCTTGAACACCATAAAAATCTGCATGCCGCCCACAGGCATACTTTTTATCATGTGGTGTTTTTTACTGATGGCGCGGGCAGCCATACCATAGATTTTGAAAACTTTGATGTAAAACCTAACCAGGTTTATTTTATGATTCCGGGTCAGGTTCATTCCTGGAGTTTTGAAGGGTTTACAGACGGATATATCATTAATTTTTCCTCATCCTTTTTCCAGTCGTTTTTATTAAACCCGGGTTATTGCGATGGTTTCTCTTTTTTTAGTGGTGATGTTAATGATGCAGTGATTAACCTGCCCGATGGGTTACATCAAAAAGTAAAAAGCCTGTTCGAAGAAATAATTAAGGAGTGGGAGATACAAGCTCAAAGCGCAGATCTGTTGCGGACATTAATGCTTCAGCTTTTTATTTTAGTAAATCGCTTTAGTGCCGGGGGGAATAATAAGGGGCCAGCTTCCTACAATCAAATTTTACTCAAAAACTTTCAAAAATTAATTGAGGCAAACTATAAAAACATCAAGTTGCCAAAGGATTATGCAGCATTATTATATATCACCCCAAACCATTTGAATGCTGTTTGTAAAGATCTGCTGGGCATGCAGGCCGGAGAAGTTATAAGAAACAGAACCATACTTGAGGCTAAGCGCTTACTGACTAATCCGCAATTAAATATTACCGAAATTGCCTTTGAACTCAATTTCACCGATAACTCTTATTTCACCAAATTTTTTAAGAAGACGGAAGGCATAACGCCCGAAGAATTCAGGAAAAATATATTAAACCAAAATCACCATGAATGATCAGCAAAAAGGCTTGCCTATGTGGCCAGCCATTGTACATGCTAAATGCCCGCGTTGCCGCAGGGGAGATATGTTTGCAACATCAATGTATAGTTTTAAATCGCAGGTAATGAATAAAACATGCGAGCATTGCGGATTGGTTTACGAGCGCGAACCAGGATATTTTTATGTAGCTATGCTTTTAAGCTATGCTATGTTTGTTGCCGAGATGGTAACAATAGCTATTGCCATACACGTTTTAACCGGAAGTAATAATCCCTGGGTTTACGTAACTATTATATTATCAGTTGGTGTTATTCTTTCTCCGTTTAATTTCAGGTATTCAAGGGTTATACTGCTGCATTGGTTTACACCGGGCTTACATTATCACCCAGAAATGAGCGGCGATAAGCAGAATTAATTGTTAAGAAGGGGGTAGTTTAAACATCTTATTGTAACTAAATTACTTCATTACTTTAATTTCATTACAATTTCACATTAGTAGGTTAATTTGCACTCGTAAACTATTGATGACGATGATGAACAGAGCGCCCCTGATAAACCCGATCCCCTTTAACAATATTCTTTATATAGGCGATGAAGCTAAGGCTTGCTTAAATATTATTGAAAAGTTTAACAATCGTCTGCTTGAAATTGAGCAAACTTATTTTACATGGTTCAGCAACAGAAATGCAAAAAACCGACTTGCTACACACGATAAGCTTCAGCACCACATCCATTATCATTTTGAGGGCGGTATAGCTATTTTTAGGTTTAAAAATGAAGATAACCTGCCTGCTGTTATCAGGAATGAATGTGTTGTAGCTTGTAAAAATGTAGCCGCAGGACAATTTTACGCTACTTCCTGAATCCCCTTATAATATTCTCGTTTTGTTATCTTGAGTGCTGCTAAAGGATTTTATAAGCGCGTAGGATAATTGTTCACATGCTTTGGTGTCTCCCAGTCACATCCTTGCCTTCCCGTTATTTACTCATGTTTTGCAGGGGGCTAAAAAATAATTTCAAAAAATCAACATAATATTTGCAACGTACGTTTTTAATGCATACCTTTGAATCATGACATTGTTTAAAAAGGATATGGCCACAGAAACAGTACCCACCAAAACCGAAATGGATGTGTTACAGGTACTGTGGCAATACGGGCCTTCAACTGTGCGTTTTGTACACGATAAGCTGAATGAGCAAAAGGAAATCGTACAATATACCTCAACTTTAAAGCTGATGCAGGTGATGAAAGAGAAGGGTATGCTTGAACGCGACGAAACCAATATGAAGCATATTTATAGTGCCGCTGTTGCGGAAAATAAAGTAAAGGGTAACCTTTTAGGCCGGTTTGTTGACTCGATGTATAATGGGTCGCCAAGTAATTTAATGATGGCTTTGTTAGATAATGACAAAACATCGGGCGAAGAATTGCAGAAAATAAAAGAGATGTTAAGCAAAATAGACAATAGCAAATAAGTTATGATGCACCTACTTTTAATAAGCGCTACACTAAATAAAATAATTACAGCTTTTAGCTGGATGCTGATCCATTCGTTATGGCAGGGGTTATTTTTGGCTATTGCTACCGGGATAGTTTTAGTGCTTGCTAAAAGATCAAGTTCAGCTTACAGGTACAACCTATCGCTTATTTTATTTCTCTTATTTATTACAACTTGCACTTTAACCTTTGTGTATGAGTGGCAAAGCACAGCAGCCGCAACAGTTTTAACACCGGTTGCGGGTAATATTGATGTTAATGTATCGACACTGCTTTTTGGAAATGTACACACAATTAAACAGCTCATCAAAACCTTTACCGACTACTTTTCGGCAAATGCACCGTTTATCATATTGTTATGGTTTATGGTATTCCTGTTTAAAAGTATAAAAATGATTTCCTGTCTTACTTATAATCAGCGCATCCGTAATTACCAGGTTTATCAGCCATCCGGTTTGTGGGTTGATAAGATTAACCAATTTTCTGAAAAGCTGAAGATCAGCAAAACGGTGAAATTGCTTCAGTCTGGTTATGTAAAAGTACCCGTAGTTGTGGGGCATTTAAAGCCTGTAATATTAATGCCTGTTGGTTTATTGGCTGGTTTACCTGTTGAGCAGGTTGAAGCTATTCTACTGCATGAACTAGCTCACATCAAACGCAACGATTACTTTGTTAACTTTTTGCAGAATATTGCCGAGGCTGTATTTTTCTTTAACCCGGGTTTATTGTGGATATCATCGCTGTTGAAGGAAGAACGTGAAAACTGCTGCGATGACATTGCTTTGCAGCAAACCAACGATAAAATAGGTTTTGTGCAGGCGCTTATCAGCTTTAAAGAACACCAGCTATATGGTGCTGCATATGCTACTGCATTTCCGGGTAAAAAGAATTACCTGATGCGTAGGGTTGTAAGAATATTGAACAATAACAACAAAACATTTGGCTTTGGCGAGAAGGTGTTTTTTTCGGTAAATATACTTTTACTTTCGGTACTAATAACCGCAGCTACTATTGTGCAGGTTAAGGATAATAATAAAACCAAAGCGAAACAGGTCAATTTAGAATTTGCGCGTATTATTAAGCAAAAGACCGATATGGAAGTTGAACTAAAGAAGAAGACGATAATAAACACAATACATTCGCATAGTAGGGTTAGTGGAAAAATGAAGTATGGCATAGATGTCATAAATAAAATAAACCCGTCCGAAGTACCGGTTGTACCAATAAATGTTATTACGGGAGCCATACCTGCAAATAAAAAACATACGCTTACCGATCAGGAACAGTCTGTAATAGATCAGTTGCAGGCCCGGAAAGATCAGGAACAGGCATTGAGAGATCAAAAACAGGCTATGCGGGATCAGCAGCAGGCTTTATTAGATCAGGAACAAGCGAAACGCGATCAACTACAGGCAACAAAGGACCAGGCACAGGCAAAAATTGATCAGTTGATGGCCGAAAAAGAACGCGCTGATGCCGATATGGCAAGAGTAAAAGAGCATAACAATAACATAAATTAAAGATTTAGCAGGTATTTACCTTTATATACTTTAACAACACATTATAAATAACGATTAACAATTATAGTCTTTTAATTCTTATATGCAGGCTTTGCATAATACAGACCGCGCACCTGTAAAATTGTAAATGCTGGCTTAAACAACCAATAAACAAGCAATTATTTAAAAACCCGCAAAATGCCGGGTGGCTATTGTATTGCAATTTTTTAACCTTAAAAATCAAATTAAAATGAAAACCAATTTTTTTAAATACAGTGTATTGTTATTAGCCTTAGTATCTGCAACTGTGGCCAATGCCCAAAAAAAACCTGTAGCACACACAATTCATAGCAGCACCGGATATACAACCGAAGATGGCAAAGAACACGTGACCGACTACCATAATGGCAAAGAATATCGCCTTACGTTTATAGGCGGAAAGCTGACTGCTATGTTTATTGATGATGAAAAAATACCTGAAAGTAAATTTTCTGATTACTCTGCTGAGATTGCCCGCATAAAGGAACAAATGAGGAAGGATAAAATACAGGCAAAAAAAGATCAGGCGCAAGCCTTATTGGATGAAGCCCAGGCAAAGCGTGACCAGATTCAGGCTGAGAAAGATCAGATCCAAGCAAAACGCGATCAGGAACAAGCCATGAGAGACCAGGAGCAGGCGAAAAAAGACCAATTACAAGCCGACAAAGAACGCGAAAATGCAAAACTTGACCAGGAGCAGGCCAGAAAGGACCAGGAACAAGCCATTAAAGACCAGGCCCAGGCAAAGTTAGACCAGGAACAGGTGCTGAAAGATCAGGCTCAGGCCAAAATAGATCAGCGGGAAGCAGAAGAAGATCAGCGACAAATGAAATTGATGATTAGTGACCTGATAAAAGATGGTATTATACCAAACGAGAAAAGTTTATCATCTGTAACATTATCTCAAACCGAAATGACGGTAAATGATAAAAAAATGCCTGACGATATTTTTAAACGCTATAAAGCTAAGTATACAAGGTTTGCGCGGGGCACATTCTCCTATGGTAATGAAGGTAACTTTAGAGGGATCCACATGAGCAGGGAAAAGAAATAGAACCGGTAATATTATTTAATACAGGCAATAAAGTAAGGCAGAAGAGGCTAAAAAGGCCTTTCCTGCCTTATTTTTTTAATCTTTTTAATCCTTTTTGAATTTTTTTTATCAAAGATGTAACCTTATGAAATTATGAGACGTAGAAGACCACATAATTTGATAAATTATATTACTGATAAATTAATTGATTAAGAACAACTTAACCGTACCCAATCATGGAACACAAATTAAACACCTTTAAAACTGATTTACACAACGTATTTGTTGAAGGAAATGCAAACAGCATTCAAATGGCAAGAGTATTTATTGTAATGGCTATCCCTGTATTAACTATCTGCATGATAGCTGTACGTCATATAGTATACTAATATTCGCATAAAAACTAAACCGGGCTTTAACTGGTTTTGTACTTGCCCGGTACAAATATTAATACAGCATATTTAAACAATATTGATAAGGTTTAGCCTTTAATATAAAGTCAGTTAAATCCTTAAAACATAGTTTATTTATAAAGCAAAACAGTCGTTACATACATAACAACTGCTTGCCCCTAACTAAACTAACTAACCAAATTGTTTATTAATTACTTTGCCACTTTTTATTTTGAGATAAGTTATAACTCTTAAAAATAACGTAAGGATTATAAACTATACCCGGCCTGTTCATCCTGAGAAATGAAAGATAATACATAGGGGACGTGCTAAAAACAGGTAAAATAAACTTGCTGCTAAACCCTGTATTTTTTTTTGAAGCTGAATTAGCGGACAAATTCATACTTGTTTTTTTACTGCCGTTGAAACTGGCTTTTGTATTGCTTTTTATAACAGGTGCTTTATGCCTGTGTGTTGTTGTCGGTGATGGGAACATTTTAGCGCATTGCAGGAATATTAACGATGAGACAACAAAAAATAGAAAATAAAGTAATAATTGTTTCATATAGATAGTATTTAGCAGTTGCTTGTAAATAAAGAACTTACATACAATATTTACATTTCAAAATTAGTGGAAAAGCCCCAAAGTAAATCGTGGGTTTTACGGAATTTACTTACGTAGTTTTACGCAATTCACGGTTTACGATAGCAATAACAAACGAAATTATTTTTGGTTTTATATTTTTTCAATCTGTATCCCTTTATCTGCAGATTTAATAATTAAGCATAGCGACCCCCTTTGGTTTTTTAACTTTTGAAGCGGCAATACGTAAAGAATCTGCCTTCAATGAATCAATTGGTGTTAGTACCTGACTATAGGCAAAGCTATTAAAGCCTGCAAATAAGACAAAT
>Ga0206904_1145_pt1 | contig 17663 bp, 16 predicted proteins | sample Alteio_BWOrgHeat_42_FD_152981 | JGI IMG/M metagenome (GOLD analysis project Ga0206904, IMG submission 152981) | Enriched cells from forest soil in Barre Woods Harvard Forest LTER site, Petersham, Massachusetts, United States -... | ecosystem: Environmental > Terrestrial > Soil > Temperate forest >...
ATTTTTTTAAACAATCATGAATATATTCCTTTGCTGTATTCAGGTCTGTTATATAACTTATCGCAGGTGATGGATCGTTATAAGGTTTTATGTTAAATGTGCTGCTATGATGGTCCCAGGCTAAAAAATGTCCTTTTGCCAGGCTGTATACATTTTTTAGAGTGGTATAAGGCTCAGGGATATGCCCCAAGGCCAAAAACCTTACAGACCATGTTGGTTCAGGTTCAATTGCCAGCCCCGCTTTTTTAAACGCCTTTATTTCCGAAGCAAAGCTTAACTGGCCATCATTTACATAATAATAAAGGGGCTTTACTCCGGCGGAGTCCCTTACCAGGTAAGTTACAGCCTTTTCAATGTCATATAAAGCAAAGGCAAACATGCCGCGAAATTTCGAAAAGGCCGAAATTCCCCAATGCAGGTAAGCTGCTAAAATAACTTCTGTATCACTGTCCGAGTGGAATTTCGCCCCTGCTTTTAACAGTTGCTCTTTTAGTTCAAGGTAGTTATAAATCTCCCCATTAAAAGTTATCCAGGCTTTTTGCTGAACATCTGCCATTGGCTGATGCCCGTTCCTGCTCAGGTCAATTATGGAAAGCCGGCGATGACCAAATGCAAGGTTTACATTTCTGTCTAAAAATATACCTTCATCATCAGGACCTCCATGTTTTAGTACTGTGCACATTGTACTAATTTTTTCGTTAATTTCTGCTATTGATAATCTTGTTGAGATTATTCCTGCTATCCTGCACATAAGTTATATATATTCATAGCTTCGCCTCGTAAGTCACATTGTTTTAAACGTAACTAGTTGCTTTTCAATAAGATGTGTTTTATATATAAATAATTATATAATGGCCTTAAAGTAAACAAAATGTCATTTAATGCCTATTAACTATAATATTAAATCTAAAATCTATCAATCAGTGATGCTGAGGCATTTACAATTATTGAGCATCCAAGGTTTTCAAGGCGTAAAGCCAGCTGTTTTTGCGAACGATAGGATATAACCTCGCCAATAAAGCCCTTTAATGGCCCTGCTTTTATCATTATTTTTTCTCCGGGTTGCAGATCTTCGGCAGTAACCTCTAATTCATAGGGACTTGCCATCAATAATTTAAGTTCATCTATTTGGCGGTCGGGCATTGATGCTATCTTACCCGAAAAATATATAAAGCGGGCCACTCCCTTTGTCATTAATACCTCTGTTTGTTCATGTTCTTTTATCCGAACAAATAAGTATGATTTAATAAATGGCTCTTCAGTCCACTTCCTTCTGTCGCTCCATTGCTTAAGCTGGCGATGTAAGGGCAAATAAGTTTCAATTCCTTTGTTTATTAATGCCAGACTAGCTTTTTTTTCGGCCCTGGGATTAGTGTAAACAGGGTACCATTTGCAGCTATCATTATTTATCATAACCATATTGCAGGCATCATTGTTTTTTAAACCAACGCCTTAAATCCCACCACTTGTTTTCATCTTTATCAACGTAATACCCCGAGCTTTCATAGCCTGTATAATCCGAATAATAGTAATACTTGGTGCCATAACTATCTCCGGTAAGTTTAGTAGAGTAGTACCTTGAATGTAGCAGGTCCTGGGCAAATGCGTTAAGTACTATTACGGTGTTATCCAAATGGTATTCCTGTGCTATTCTTTGTGGAATAGTGGCTGCATAAAATTTTGATTTTCCTGATCTGATGACGAAAAGATTGATGTCACTTGCCCGTATCAATGGTATTGCATCCGAAACCAAACCAATTGGAGCAGTATCTATCATTATAATATCATACTTTGATGTAAGATCAGTAATCAATTCGGTCATCCTTTTAGAATGTAATAGCTCTGATGGGTTTGGAGGTACTGGGCCAGAGATAATAAAGTCAAGATTCTCCTGATTTGAGTGGGAGATAATATCTTCCACCGTACATTGATGTGCCAGGTAGTTACTTAAACCCACATCATTTGGCACATGAAAGGTTTTGTGCAGCTTCGACCGTCTTAAGTCGGCAGCAATTAAGATTACTTTTTTATCAATAAGCGACAAGGTACTCGATAAATTAACTGCCACAAATGATTTTCCTTCGCCTGCTACTTCTGAGGTAACACAAATAACTTTACTTTTTTTCTCCGAAGCCAGGAAACTTAAATTTGTACGCACAGAACGCACCGATTCGGCAAAGATTGACTTGGGCTTGCTAATGGCCAATATTTGAGTACTGTACTCATCAATCTCTTCGGGAAATTTTCTTATCACACCAATAATAGGTATGGTGGTAAGACTTTCAATAGTTTCTTTATCGTAGATGTATGGGTTTAATATCCTTATTAAAATAATCAGTCCCAAACCAATTACAACACCAAAAATTTCCGCCGAACGCTGAACACTATGATCGTCGGGAGAAACAGGGTTATAATTAGGCTGGGCCATATCGATTATAGTGGCGCCGGGTAAAATCCCGGCACTGCTGATCTGGGCATCTAACTTCTTTTCAGAAAGGAAAGAGTAAACTTTATCATTAATATCAAAGTCCCTTTTTAAGCTCACCATATCACGCTCAGCAGCAGGCAACTCCGAAATCTGTTGATTAACAGCCCCAAGCTGGTTTTGTATGTACTTTAATTTATTTACAATTAAATCGTGAGTAGAGTTAATGCTGTTTAAAATGTTGTTCTTTAATTGCAGTATCCGCTGATCAACGTCCTGTATCGGTAAAGAGTTAGCGGTATATGTTTTTAACATACCCTTTTTCTCTGTAATAAGCGTATTAACAGCGGTAATGGCTAAGCCCAATTGCTGATGCTCATTATCTCCCACACTAAAATTGGGGAGCTCATTGTCGTTGTTTTTTATTACTTCCTGTTTAAGCTGGTCAATGGCAAGCAGCTCGATTTTTAATAATGAACTTTGCGACTCAAACTCCGTTGCTTTTGATAAAGCACGGGTTGATGCCGTTGGTACGTCCATTATATTTTTTTTGCTTTGATATTGTTTTATGGAATTGTCTGATCCTTTAAGCTCATTCGCCAAAAAATCTAACTGGTTATCAATAAACCTGATCATTTGCGAGGCCGATTGCGTCCTCTGGTTGCGGTCATAACTCAAATACTCCTTCATTACAGCATTTAGCACATCGGCAGCAAATTGCGGATTCGAGTCTGTTTCCTGTAAGGATATAATATTTGAGTTCTTAGCTGTTTCGCTGGTATGCAGGCCGCCTCTCACCCTGCCAATAAAATCTTCGGGAGAATTTAGCTTGAATAAATACAAAGCCGTCCGGGGTAAGTTTCCTGGGTTTTTAATGCTAAAAGCCGTTGGCCCTATTGTAAACGGGGTATTATAGCTATAGGTGTTTCTGATCTCTCTCCCCGAAATTTTATAGCTGATGCTAAAAGAATTATTATTGACTGGCCTGAAGGTGATCAGGTCATGAAAAAAACTTAAACTATCAAACTTAATAAGCTGAACATCGAGTGGTTTTTGCGGATATAGTTCGTTAGTGCGGTTAAGTATACGACCTACGATATAAAAACTGATGCGATAATCAAGATGTTTAATCGCATTCAGCAAAAGGGCCGAACTTTGCAATACTATAGTTTCACTCTGTATTTTAGAAATGGTGGCCCGGTCATTTGCTCCGGGAACACTTATAAGATCGGATATTTCTGATTTTTTTTCTTCAAACTTTATTGTGGCCGAAGTTGCATAAGTTTTAGGCGTATACCATAAATACACATTAGCAATGATCATGCTGATTGCAACCGATCCCACTATCCAGTACCACCTGCTCAGGAGTATTTTAGCAATCTTAAAATAATCAATCTCCTGATTAACCAGTTTTGGCTTTACCTTATCTAATTCTTCCATTTAACGACGAATAAGCGTAAGAATAATTAACGCAGTGTTAACCAGTAATAAGCCGGGTTGAAATACAGTTGAAAAATTCTGAAGGTTTTCGCTTCTTGCGGCCCGTTTATTTTGTGATATATAAACTATATCTCCGTTTTGAAGTATGGTTCGGGGGTCATTAACCGATTGTATATTACCAAGGTCTACCAAAATTACTTTTGGGTCTTTCTGAGTGCCCCTTATTATCTGTACGTTACTTTCATTAGCCTTATCTGTAATGCCGCCTGCTTCTCCAATCATTTCAACTAATGTGGTATGGCTCTTAACTAAAGGGTAGTTGCCCTGCGATTTAATTTCCCCAAGCATTGTTACCTTAAGGTTTACAATCTTTAACTCGATAATAGGGTTCACAAGCAGTTTTTGCCTATATGTGTCCTCTACCACTTTCTGAGCTTCTACACGGGTATACCCGGCAACTTTTATATGGCCTATAACGGGTAATATAACGGTTCCATCATCATCAACCTGGAAAGTGTTTGGATTTTCCACGGTATTTCCGCCTAAAACATTGGTGTTAATATGGGTAGTTGTTGGGTCATTAACAAGATATTTACTATCCTGTAAATTTCTTACCTGTAAAATGTCCTGCGATTTTATTCGATACTCATTTAAGTTGTCAGCATTTTGATAGGCACTGTCTGGAATGGAGTTTTTTTGTTGAAAAAGCACCTGGTACTGCTTGTTTGAACACGATGTGCAAATTAAAAATAGCCCTGAGATTAAATAAATATAAATTAGTTGACGCATAAATACACCGGCAAGCTGAATGTTTAGTTAGGTATCGATCCCAAATTTACATATTTTTGGTCTATTAAACAGTGTATTTTTTCCTAAGTGCAGGATTTAAAAATTTCTTTAATCACAGTTACTTACAATGCCGAAAGCACCATTAGCCAGTGCATGGAGTCTGTTATCGGGCAAAACTTTAGCAATATTGAGTATATAATTATCGATGGGGGATCGACCGATGGAACCATTTCAATTATTAACCAATATAAAGATAACATCAGCCATTTTATATCGGAGCCGGATAAGGGAATATACGATGCCATGAACAAAGGCATAAAACTGGCAACAGGTCAGGTTGTTGGTATGCTTAATGCCGATGATTTTTTTGCAGATGAAACTGTGTTAAGCACCGTTGCACTCGCATTTACTCAAAAAAATGTAGATATAGTGTATGGCGACCTGGATTATATAAAAGCCAACGGGGATATTGTGCGCAAATGGCGGTCGGGGGAATATATAAGAAAGAATTTTGATTGGGGATGGATGCCACCGCACCCAACTTTTTATTGTAAATTAAATTTATTTCATAAATTTGGTCTCTATAGCCTGGAATATGGAACTGCTGCGGATTATGAATTGATGCTGAAATTCCTGTATGTCAATAAGATAGATGCTTATTACATAAAAAAAGTAATGGTTAAAATGAAAGTTGGCGGAAAAAGCAACAAAAGTTTTACCAATCGCGTAAAAGGGTTATACTTTGATTTAAAAGCGATGCGGAACAATGAGATTTTACTCCCGTTTGTTACAATGATCGCAAAGCCGATGCGTAAGCTGGGGCAATACTTTTAAGTCAGGGCAGAAAATGTTAATATGTTAGTAAGAAGTAGCTGTGTAAATTGACAAATGTTGTTTACTTGCAGCGCTATTTAACTATTGTATAATTGGCGAAACGATTACGATGATGGAATTTCTGCATAATTACACTTTTATTTATTACATTTTTATCATTGCAGTTTCATTACTGATAACTTCTTTCGCAATACCTTCAATTTTACACGTAGCACGTTTCCGGCATTTATACGATGATCTGGGCCATTTCAGAAAAGAACATGACCACGGCATCCCGAGGCTTGGCGGAGTAGCTATTTTTGTTGGCTTCACAATAACTTCCTTACTATTCTGTATGACTGATAAGTCACTGCCTATAAATTATCTGCTTACAGCATGTATAATTTTATTTGCAATGGGTATTAAAGACGATCTGTCGGGCGTAAATTCAAATACAAAGTTCCTGATACAATTTATTGTTTGTGCAATATTGGTATTGCTTGGTAATATCCGTTTAACAGGTTTATATGGCGTGTTCGGAATTTACCAGCTGCCATACATTGTAAGTGTGTGCCTTTCAATAGTAATAATTGTATTAATTGTTAATGCTTTTAATTTAATCGACGGTATTGATGGCCTGGCAGCTACAACAGGTATTGTGGCTAATGGCGCTTTTGCCGCCTTATTTATAAACCTTAAGCAATATGAGCTGGCAGCAGTATCGTTAGCTATGGCAGGAGCTATAATAGGCTTTTTAAGATTTAATATAACACCAGCCAAAATATTTATGGGCGATACAGGTTCACTGCTTATCGGCCTGATCTCGGCAGTAATGGCTTTGAAATTTATGGAAGTAAATATGGGTCCCAATGGGAACCCGGTTACAAGCTATCCGGCCCCTGCATTAACGGTTGCAATATTAATCGGGCCGATATTTGATACTGTGCGGGTTTTTGTTTTACGCATATTAAACGGCGTTTCCCCTTTTAACGCCGATCGTAACCATATCCACCATCGTATGTTAAAGCTTGGGTTTAACCACTTACAAACCACACTTATTTTAACAGGTGCAAATATTTTAACCATTGCTATGGTACTGTTGTTAAGAAGCTATGGGAACTCTGTCCTTATCATCTTAATCATATTAATGTCTCTTACCTTTAACTGGATGATAACCTTTTTCATCCGTTCGAAAGAACGCGAAAGCCTCGCATTTCGTAACCTATTTGTTTAATCCTTTACGGTTAATATCTCTTAACTTCTTTCGGGGAATGAAAAGATGACACTTGCTAAACCATTTTTAGCAGGCTTTCAAAGTCCTTAAAATATTCCTGTTTTAAATTTAGTTAAATTTGCAGCCTTATAAACCACTAAAATGAGGATTGCTATAAATGGGTTCGGCCGTATTGGCCGCATTTTTTTAAGAAATATTTTAGACAGATCGGGTATCTCCGTTATTGCCATAAACGACCTTTCGGATACAAAAACGCTCGCACATCTTTTTAAATACGATTCTGTTCACCGTGGCTTTAAAGGAACTGTTGATTTCGATAACGATCATCTTATCATAAATGGTCACAAGATAAAAGTAGTCTCAGAACCCGACCCTTCAGCGTTGCCGTGGAAACAATTGGATATTGATCTTGTGATTGAATCCACAGGAAAATTTACATCAAAACAAGGCGCCGGGCTTCATCTGCAGGCTGGCGCGCGGCAGGTAATTATCTCCGCACCCGGAACCGATAAAAGCCTGCCTACGGTTGTACTTGGGGTAAATGACGGCTTGGTCGATCTCCGGTCACCAATACTGTCAAACGCATCGTGTACCACCAATAATGTGGCTGCAATGGTGAAAATATTGGATGATAACTGGGGTATTATTGATGGTTATATAACTACCGTACACTCCATGACGGGCGATCAAAACCTGCATGATGCACCACATAAGGATTTACGCAGGGCGCGTGCGGCATCCGGATCGATCATACCCACAACAACAGGGGCAGCTAAAGCAATTACTGCTATTTTCCCCCATCTTGAAGGCAAACTTGGCGGCGCAGGTATCCGGGTGCCGGTATTAAACGGCTCACTTACCGATTTTACCTGTAGCTTAAAGAAACAACCAACCGTAGAGGCTATTAACAACGCATTTAAACAGGCAGCAGCAGGGGCGATGAAAAACGTTCTGGAATATACCGAAGACCCAATAGTTTCAACCGATATATTAGGTAATACACATAGCTGCATATTTGATGCCCAGCTTACTTCAATTGTTGGCGGTCTGGTAAAAGTAGTAGGATGGTATGATAATGAAATGGGCTATTCAAGCCGCTTAGCTGACCTGGTTGAAAAAATTAGTTTATTAAGCTGATCAGATAAAATCTTCAAACCTTAAATTACTTCACATAAGTAATCCTTGCCACAGCAGCGGTAACAGGATAGTTTTTTTGGTTGTAATAAGTATATGATGAAAAGGTTATGATGTCGTTAGTTCTGTTAAGCAAGAGATTTTGCTGATCGGTGGCTAATTGATTTGAATTATAAACCTTTGAAAAAGTAAACGGACGATGAACATTTACCTTTACCACATCAATACCATTTATCACAGTGTCTTTTATCGATTTTAGCTTTACATTATTTAAATTATCATCAACATAATTAAAATTCGTTTGTCCATCCCCGTTAACTGTAGTAAAATCAAAAGCAGGTAGTGCCGATGTTTTAAAATCTTCCAGCAAATGTACAGCCGACGTTCTTTTATAAGCTTCTTGTAGTATGAAAATGTTTACATCTTCGTCTAACACTAACTTAAGGGTTCGGTCTGATACGCTGGTCTTAACTTTTTGAGCATATATTATAAATGCGGCCATGTGGATAGAATCCTCCCTGGTCAATTTATTTGAAGAATCAACAGGAGGTATAATTGGGGTGCCGCCGGGTTTTGTGTTATTGGCGGATGTACCACCGGGCGTAACATCGCCCTGCTTATTGCAGCCGAACAGTACTATACAAATTAAAATTATTGAAGCAATTACTCTCATAATAAATATATCTGATAGGTGATTTGGTTCAATACTGTAATACAATAGTTATGCTACTTTTACCAGTGGTTAATAAAAATCACAAAAAGGCTTAACTATTACTCAATTACAGGGTTTTTGCAACATACGGGGCTTTTATATGTATTTTAAATTAAATAGATTTGGGGAAATATCTGCACATTTTTGGGCAATAAAAATGAGATGTTTTTAAAGAAATGATAAAGTTTATTAAGGTTGAAGATCTGCTTCAGATCCGCAATGAAGTACTACGCGAGGGGAAATTAACACTCGATGAATGCCGGTTTCCATCAGACAATTTACCGGGCGCGTTTCATTTAGGGTATTATGCTAATGAAGAACTGGCCTGCATAGCATCATTCCACCCTCAAAGCTATGAGGGATTTACAGGTGCAGGTTACCAGCTGCGCGGCATGGCTACGGCTGAGCAATACAGAGGCAAAGGTTTTGGAAATCAACTACTCAATTTTGCAATAGTTTACCTGCGCGGGCAAAAAGCAAATTACCTGTGGTGTAATGCCCGTAAAAAGGCAGTTCAGTTTTATTTAAATATGGGGTTTGAGATTATTTCTAACGAGTTTGAAGTGCCTGTTATCGGCCCTCATTATGTAATGTATGTTAAGATTCAGTGATTTTTTTATTAATTGAAACACCTTTTTAACTTTTACGTTCCGAATTAAGAATTAAATGCTGAATTTGGCGGCTCAGAAAAAAGCTTTCACTATCAAATTGCACCATACATTATGAAGACAATAGATCAAATTAGTTTTTCGGGGAAAAGAGCCCTTATCCGGGTTGACTTTAATGTTCCACTTGATAAGGATTATAATATCACCGATGATAACCGGATGACGGCTGCTTTGCCTACTATTAAAAAGATTTTAAAAGATGGTGGCGCAGTGATCCTGATGTCGCATTTGGGAAGACCAAAAGGTGGGCCGGAAGAAAAATATTCGTTAAAACACCTTGTACCTCATTTGGCCGATCTACTTGGTCAGCACGTTGAATTTGCTGATGACTGTATCGGTGCAGCAGCGCTTGCAAAATCAAAAGCATTAGGAAGTGGCGAGGTGTTGTTGTTAGAGAACCTGCGCTTTTATAAGGAAGAAGAAAAAGGTGATAAGGACTTTGCTGAAAAACTTTCAAAACTTGGCGACATTTATGTAAATGATGCTTTTGGTACTGCACACCGCGCCCATGCATCTACAGCCGTAATAGCGCAGTTTTTCCCTAATGCCAAATTTTTTGGTTACCTGATGGCCGGCGAACTTGCAAATGCCGAAAAAGTATTGAACGGCGCAGTAAAGCCATTCACTGCCATTATGGGCGGAGCAAAAGTATCCGATAAAATTGAGCTGATCGAGCGTTTGCTCGATAAAGTAGATAACCTTATTATTGGTGGCGGGATGGCTTATACTTTTGCAAAAGCACAGGGGGGAAATATCGGCAAGTCATTAGTGGAAGCTGATAAGCTTGACCTGGCCTTGAGCCTGATAGAAAAAGCAAAAACTAAACACGTTAACTTATTATTGCCAACAGATTCAATTATTGCCGATAATTTCAGCAATGATGCAAATACCGATAAGGCGCAAAATGATAATATAAAAGATGGCTGGATGGGCTTAGATATTGGCCCCGATTCAATTGCTGCATTTACTAAAGTTGTTGAAGATTCAAAAACCATATTATGGAACGGCCCTATGGGGGTCTTTGAAATGGAAAAATTTGAGACAGGCACCAAAGCAATTGCCGAAGCAGTAGTTAAAGCAACTGAGAAGGGCGCTTTCTCCCTGATTGGTGGTGGCGACTCGGCAGCGGCTGTTGCTAAATTTAATTTTACTGATGAAGTTAGCTATGTTTCAACAGGCGGCGGCGCATTGCTTGAATATATGGAAGGCAAAGAATTGCCTGGCGTAAAGGCGATAAATGATTGATAAGCCGACATACACATCGTAACGATTTTATGAAGACAACCCAAATAGGTTGTCTTTTTTGTTTTATTATGTACTTTTAGAAGTTAATAACTGACTAATGAAAAGAACACTGTTTATTGCTTTTAGCATTCTGCTTTTAGCTTTTAACTCTTTTGCGCAACCGGGCCAGGGCAATAACCCGGATGCTGCGTATGTAAAAGATAACTATACAAAATACGAGTACCAGATCCCGATGCGCGATGGCAAAAAGCTGTTCACTTCGGTTTACGTGCCAAAGGATCAATCAAAAAAATATCCGTTCATGATGGATCGCACCTGTTATAGTGTTGCACCTTATGGGGCAGATAAATATAAAGGCAGCCTCGGCCCGTCACCTGCATTTTTACACGACGGCTATATTTTTGTTTATCAGGATGTACGCGGACGCTGGATGAGCGAAGGCATATATGAGGAAATGACCCCTGAAAAGGAAATTCATAAAACCAATAATGATGTTGATGAAGGTACCGATACTTACGATACTATAGATTGGTTGCTTAAAAATGTACCAAATAATAATGGAAAAGTTGGCGTATGGGGAATATCCTATCCCGGCTTTTATACTACAACGGCATTGCTTAGCCGCCACCCTGCATTAGTAGCTGCATCGCCCCAGGCGCCAATTGCTGATCTGTGGCGCGATGATGGCTGGCACAATGGCGCATTCTTTTTAGTCGCAAATTTTGGCTTCTATCCGGGCTTTACCAACAGGCAGGATGATAAGCCAACACAACGTAGAGGCGGTCGTTTTAACCCCGGAACAGAATACGGCTTCGATTTTTTTATGAAAATGGGGCCAATGAAAAATACAAATGATAAATACTATAAGGATACCATCCGCCTCTGGAATGAAATGATGGATCATCCGGATTACGATCAGCATTGGAAAGACCGTAATGTATTATATCACCTGCACGATATTAAAACCGCAGTACTGGTTACAGGCGGATGGTACGATGCCGAAGACTTATATGGCGCTATTAATACTTATAAAACGCTGGTAAAAGAAAACCCTAAAACACCTGTTTATTTTACAATGGGCCCCTGGGTACATGGTGGCTGGGCACGTGGTGCAGGCGATCATTTAGGTGATGTAGATTTTGGAGGCCCTACAGGCCCGCATTACCGTGATGATATTGAATTTAAATTCTTTAGCCATTATCTTAAAGGCACAGAATTGAGCATTGCATCGGTTAATACTTTTGAAACAGGCGTAAATAAATGGCACGAATACAAAACCTGGCCGCCAAAAGAAGCTGAAGAAAAACAATTATACCTTTTACCAGGTGGTAAATTATCCTTTACCGCTCCTGCAACGGGTAAGGATAGTTATGACGAATATGTATCTGATCCCAATAACCCGGTACCTTTCCTTAACCATAAAAGCATGGATATGGACAGGGAATATATGACAGCCGATCAGCGTTTTTTAGCCGACCGTAAAGATGTATTAAGCTATACGAGTGATGTGCTGGATAAAGATATAACCATAGCAGGTAATATATGGGCAAACCTGAAGGTATCAACAACAGGCACCGATGCTGATTTTATTGTGAAAGTGCTTGATGTTTACCCCGATACCGCTTCGAACAACAAATTTACCGGCAAGGATGTAAAAATGGCTGGCTACGAGCAAATGGTACGCAGTGAACCTATGCGTGGCAAATACCGTAATGCTATTGATAAACCTGAGTCATTTGTACCGGGTAAAGTAACTCCGGTAAACTGGGAGCTACAGGACGTATTGCATACCTTTAAAAAAGGCCATCGTATAATGGTACAGGTACAAAGCACCTGGTTCCCATTGGTAGACCGTAACCCGCAAACTTTTGTGGATATAATGAAATGCGATACCAATGCTTTTCAAAAAGCTACACACAGGATATATACTTCAAAAACACATCCAAGCTTTTTAAAGGTAAGGGTGATTGAATAATATACAAATTAGTGGATATACAGATGAACCCTGTATAAAGATTGAAAGTTTTAATGTGCAGATATAAATTACCTGCACATTAAAACCTTCGGCAATTAGCAGGCGCATTGAATTTGAAGTCCGGCAGTTTGTTCATTCCCTTCAGTTGCATACCCGTCAAATTTCCACCACTCTATGCCGCCCATCAGCTCGCGCACATTAAAGCCAAGCTTAGCCATATTAAGCGCGCCACGGGTAGAGGCATTGCAGCCAATACCATGGCAATAAGTTACATAGATAAATTTCTTATCAAACCCGGCTGTGGTTTGTTCATTCATTTCGCGGTGAGGCAGGTTAATAGCGCCGGGAATATGCTCACGCTCGAAACCGAAAGCCTTGCGGGCGTCAATAACAATAACCGGCTCACCAGCCTCAATGGCTGCGAACAAGTCTGACGGGTCCATTTCAAATGATAGTTTGTTTTGGTAATGATCAATTGCTGTTTTCATAATTTACTATTTTGTTATATCCAAAAGTAACAGTGGTTAAGTGTGATTTTATATGAGATGTATACATGTGCATATGTATAAAACACATTATTTTAATGGGCAAGAACTCGCTATTTTTACTTGATGGAACTACGGCACCTACGAATGATCAAAACAATTGCGGATGAGAAAAGCATCACGCGGTCGTTGGATAAATTATTTCTTACACAGTCGGCAATCAGTCACCAGTTGCGCGATATTGAAGAACGCCTGGGTGTAAAGTTATTTTATCGCACAAAAAACCAATGGATCTTAACTGAAGAGGGTAAGATATTGTACGATACAGCAACCAGCGTATTAGCCGAAATAGACCAGGCCAATGAAAAAATAAATGACCTCCGAGCAGGGCATGCCGGCGCAATCCGCATCAGTACGGAGTGCTATACCAGCTACCATTGGTTGCCAGCTTTTATGGTAAAAATGAAAATGCTGTATCCGCGGCTGGAAGTAAAAATTGTGATGGAAGCTACTCATAAACCATTGCAAAAATTACTTGATAACGAGCTTGACCTCGGCATTACTTCGGATCCATGGCCTGATAAAAGCATTAAATATATTGAGCTTTTTAAAGATGAGGTGATGGCTGTATTGCCAACAGACCATTTTTTAGTCAATAAGAAATATTTAACAGCTGATGATATAACAAGCCAAACCCTTATTATCCATTCCTATCCTTTAGATACCGTTACCGTTTATCAGCATTTTTTAAAGCCGCAACAAAAAGAACCAGGGGATATAATAGCAATTCCGCTTACAGAAGTAGCCCTGGAGATGGTTAAGGCAGGCATGGGAATTATGGCTATGCCTAAATGGGCGCTTAAACCCTTCACCGCTTCTACAGAGCTAACCCTAATGCCAATAGGTACAAAAGGGCTCATTCGTACCCATTATGCTGCTATCCGCCATGAAGACACTGGCAAAAAGCATATTATTGAGTTTATAGATAACCTGAAAGAGGAACTTTTAAAATGATATCAGATTATATTATACGACCAGTTAATAAAAACGACCTCGATAGTTTATTGATTTTGATGCAGGAACATGCTGATTATGAACAGGCTGCATTTAATCCTGCAAATAAAAAGGAAAAGCTTGAAACGGCATTGTTCGGGCAGCCAGTAAAGCTAAACTGCTGGGTAGTGGAGCAGGGCGAAAATTTGAATGGCTTTGTATCTTTTACGTTTGACTTTTCAACCTGGGATGCCGCCGACTTTATGTATATGGATTGCCTTTACCTTCGGCCCAATGCCAGGGGGCACGGAATAGGTACCACTATTATTGAAAAGCTACACAAAATTGCCAAAGAAAAGAATTGCATAAACATCCAATGGCAAACACCCGATTTTAATGAAAGTGCTATTCGTTTTTATCACAAAAATAACGCTGTTTCAAAAAATAAAATGAGGTTTGCTTTGAAGGTGGATCAGGTGTGAAGCTTGTTAATTCGATTTTCCAAAAATCCGCACATCTGCATATCCACACATCAAGAATTCACTTACTTCGCCAGATAAAACTTCTCCCAAAAATCTTCCGATTTAAAGAGTTCGCTGCGACCACCTGACTCGCCACCACCGGCTCCGCCACGCATTCCGCCTCTTCCACCACCACCACGGCCTCCGCGACCGCCACCACCACCTGCACCGCCGCCTCTTCCGCCACGGCCTCCTTCTTGCTCACCTCCGCCTTGTGGTGTAGTTGGCCTGGTTATTCCGTTTATTTTGATATTAAACGCCCACTCGTTTTTAGCGGCATCATCGGCATGGAATAATTTTAACGGGATAGCAGCCTCACAAATAAGGTAGCCTTTATCATCATAATTTATAGCAGTTTGAATGCCATAAGTGTTGCTCGTGGTGATCATCTCCCCCTCAACATCCTTAAATCCTTCAACTTTTATACCTCTCAGCACGGTTAACACGGCTTGCATTAATGCGTCGTGGTTTTGTTGCGCTGTCTGGTCGTTATTATCATCCCTTTGCAGGTTAAGCGCCGAATTGCTGCCGTTTGTGCTTAACGGGAAGGTTATGCTGAAGGTTTCTTTTTTCTTTCCTTTGGTATTTACGCTTAAAGTAATGCCAGCCCTTAATATACGGGTTTGCTCCGATCTGTCATCTATACGTACAGCCATGTACAGGGTGTCCTTAGTATTGGCAATAGCATAATTAATCTTCTTTTCGGTATTAAAATAACGCAAACTGTCGCCCCATTCTTTGATAGAGCCGTCGATTATTATATTTTTTGGAGGAGCCTGTAAGGTAGCTATCGGCGATGTTTGGGCATTACTTGAACTTGCTGTACCAAATTGAATAATGACAGCAAGAGCAAGGCAGGGGAGATATGCTTTCATAAAGTAAAATTAGAGCTTTAAAGCCGTTTTAAAACATAATTATAAGTAATTTATTATTGTTTTTGAGTAATTTTGTAGTTACGTATGCCAACTGAAGTACAGGAAGAAACCTTTACCCTCGAAGAGTTAATGGTGGGGCTGAAAGAATTGCACCGCCTCATTTTATGGAATGACGATCATAATACATTCGATCATGTTATCTTTTGTATGATGAAGTATTTGGATTATTCCGAAGCCCAGGCCGAAAAAATAGCATGGAAGGTACATAATGAAGGAAAATGCGCTATATTGGAAGGCTCATTTACCGAAGTTGAAGTTTACCGTAAGATCCTTCAGCAGGAAGGCCTGACAGTAAGCGTGGAATAATTGTTTTGGCAATACCACTAAATAAAAAGCGCCCTTAATTACTTAAAGGCGCTTCATGAAATCTCGGACTGAGAGAATTATACCATGTAATTCCATCCGTGAGTATCAGCTACGTTACCGTATTTTATTGCGTCAAGCTCTCTTAGTACTTTCTGTGAAAATTCGCGGGTTTTCGGATCGCTTAAAAAGTATTCTTCACCGTTATAGCTTATTGAACCAACGGGTGCAATAGTAGCTGCAGTACCTGCACCGAAAGCATCCTGTAGTTTACCGTTTTTAGCGCCTTCAATAATTTCGGCTACAGAAACACGGCGTTCTTCAACCTCCATACCCCATTCGCGGGCAAGGGTTATAACAGTATCGCGGGTTACACCATCCAGAATAGTATCGCGGGTTGATGGAGTTATCAGCTTGCCATTAAGCACAAACATAACGTTAGCGGCTCCCATTTCTTCAACATATTCATGGTTTTTAGCATCTGTCCATATCAACTGATCGAAGCCTTCTTCTGTGGCTTTTTTAGCCGGGAGCATGCCACCGCCATAATTACCTGCGGATTTTGCATAACCCATACCACCTTCAGCAGCCCTCGTATAGTGAGTTTCTACCTTAACCCGTAAAGTTTTTGAAAAATACGGGCCAACCGGGCCTATTAATACCATGTATTTGTAGGTTGATGATGGCGCTACACCCAGGAAAGGATCAGTAGCGAACATAAAGGGCCTTATATATAAAGCATGATGCGCTTTTGATGGCACCCAGTCGCGGTCAACGTCAACCAATGCTAAAATACTTTGTATAAATGTTTCCTCAGGCAGGGTTGGCATGCACAAACGCTCGGCTGATTTATTAAAGCGGATAGCATTTTTATCCGGACGGAAAACAGAAACCTGTCCGTCGGCATGTTTGTATGCTTTTATTCCTTCGAAAAATGCCTGGCCATAATGTAAAGCAGAAATAGCCGGACTTAAACCAATCTCTCCATAAGGAATAATCTGAAAATTCTTCCATTCGCCATCGACATAATCGGCCACAAACATGTGATCGGAAAATGTTTTACCGAAGGGTAAATTGCTAAAATCCGTTTCTTGCAAACGGGAATGATTGGTTTTGGTGATTTTGATGTCCAGGGTCTCTGTCATGGCCTTAGTGTATTTAATTCTGAAAATGGCAAGGTAGGGATTTTTTAGGAAAAGTCCATGGTCCATTGTCGATAGACCATAGTATTTACTTTTCTATAACAATTTTACTATGGTCCATGGACTATCGACTATGGTCTTCCTTCTTTCAAAATCTTCTCTACCCAACCCTTGCCCCATTCATTAATTTCTTGATCGGTCCATAACGAAGGGTAAAAAATGCGTTTTTGAAAACGCGGAGGAAGGTATTTTTGCCAATTGGTTCCGCCCGTTGCTTTGATTTCTTCGGGTTCGCGGTTTAGATAGCGAACGGCAGATTTATAATGCACCAACGGCCAGTTTACATTTACATTTATATCCAGCTGCCTCAATTCGGTTTCAAGCTCGGGTGTAGCTTGCGATGAGCTTTTGAGCTGATTGTACAATGCATAAAAATTATGATTAGCTGCTGATCTGCCCAAATCAATAAAGATTTTGGCATATTTTTTCTCGAACTGCTTAAGCGTTAATGTTTTTTTGCCTGTTGATAGTTCAGTTGCACCAAATTTCCAGTAGATGTATTCAAACTGTTCATCAATGGTAGCATTTCTTAATTCGTCACGTTTATCTTTTGCTACCAGGTTTATAAAATCAGTTGCATATATCTCTATCATACGGTATTGCCCAGACTGAAAACCGCTTGCCGGCAGTAGCGACATCCTGAATTTTAAGAACTGCTCCTTATCCATTCCATCTATCATAATATCAAACGAATGGGTAAGCGCCTCAAAATATTTATTGATGCGTTTCAATCGTACAGAAAAAAAGTCTGCTGTTAATGGCTGAGCTGTGGTTATTTGTTCGCATTCA
>Ga0206904_1146_pt1 | contig 17548 bp, 14 predicted proteins | sample Alteio_BWOrgHeat_42_FD_152981 | JGI IMG/M metagenome (GOLD analysis project Ga0206904, IMG submission 152981) | Enriched cells from forest soil in Barre Woods Harvard Forest LTER site, Petersham, Massachusetts, United States -... | ecosystem: Environmental > Terrestrial > Soil > Temperate forest >...
AGGTTTAGAAGCCAGCGTAAACCTGTCTTGGTAGGTTACAGATAGCTCCCAACCTTTGGTTCTTAAATCTGCTGCATTTTGTTGTGGTACTGAGGTTCCAAGTACGCCCGGCAATTCCTGCCCTGCGGTAAGCATCCCTTTGGTATTGCGGATATAATAATCAAAACCCACCAGAAATTTATCATTTAGAAAGCCAATATCGGTGCCTATATTAAAGGTAGATACCCTTTCCCAGGTATAGGTATTAGGGTCAACGGATAATCCGGGCGCACCGGTAATAATCGGACTTTGATTATTGCCTCCTATTAAATAACCCGAAACACCTGTTTGCAATGATTGTATATAACCAAAATCGCTAACATTTTGATTGCCAAGGTCGCCGTATGATGTACGTAATTTAAATGTAGATACTACAGGAGCCAAAGGCTTAAAAAAATCTTCGGCGCTTGCTATCCATGCCGCTGATGCCGATGGGAAAAAGCCATAACGACTCTTTGTAGGGAAACGCGATGAACCGTCATATCTGCCGGTACCTTCTAAAATATAACGCCCTTTATAGGTATAGTTTACACGGCCAAACTCGCTGGCGGTGGCATAGGCTGAATAGCTTGCGTTTACTGACGGGGTACCGTTTGTAAGTGCAAGATAAGGCAATGAAGATGATATAAGCCCATCCTTTGAAGCACCTATAGTTGAATAATTGTAGTCTTCGGAGTTATATCCAACCATGGCGCTAAAAAAATGGTCGCCGATGGTTTTTTTATAGGTAGTATATAAATTGAAAGCATTATTGTACAGATAACCGTTATTTTCGGTTACGCCACCCGTACCACCTTCCTGCCTCACATCATTTGGCCCATACCCGATATTATACGAATTTGCATCAGAGTGATATTTCCACAATTCTCTTTTAAACGAAGCATCGCCGTTTACCTGTAAATCTCCATTTAAGAATGTAGCTGTTGCACTGGCAATATTTTGAAAACCAAACATAGTTTGAAGGTTATTCCCCCCGTCAACTAATTTTGCTGCAAGCCTGCCTGCTCCCGTATTGGCCCAGGTACCGTCCGGGTTTTTGGCTACATCGGTTGGTTGCAGGTAATAAATATCTGTAATACTGTTAAGCGGCTGGGCACGTTTAGTTTGATAAACATTGAGGTTATTATCTATTTTAAGCCATTTTAAAGGTGAAAAACCCAGTCTTGATCTCAAACCATACCGGTTCCAGAAATCATCAGTAAGTTTATTCAGGCCATTTTCCTTGGTATAATCTGCAGAGATATAATAAGTTAAAGGCGTGCTGTTTACATTGGCGCCTCCCGAAAGCGTTAGGGTATGATTTTGTGATAAGCTGGCATTATTAAAGAAATATTTATACCAATTATTGCTTCCCATGTAATCCCATTTGGTTGGATCAGATGGATTTAGCCTTGTGTCTGGAATAGATGGATTATCAGATCTTTCTTTGGCCCATTTGTAATATTCATCACTATAATTCACGTAGTCCCATGGTGTATTATTGGTAGAAGTTTCGAGCACCTTTGAGTAGATAAAAGGGTCGGTTACCGGTTGTGGCAAAATGGTAGGTTTACCCCATGAAGTTAACGCATTGTAGCTAATGAGCTGATGACCTACAGAGCCTTGTTTGGTTGTAATCAGTATTACGCCAAAGGCAGCTCTTGCCCCATAAATAGCCGCTGATGCAGCATCGCGTAATATGGAAATAGAGGAAATATCCGAAGGGGCTAACCGCAACATATCGTCGTTGCTCGATGCCGGGATACCATCAATTACAATTAATGGTGAGCCACCATTAATGGAAGTAAATCCCCTGATATTAATTGTCGGAACTGTACCGGGCGCTCCGCCGGGGTATATAATGTTCAGGCCCGGACTAAGGCCCTGCAAACCCTGCATTACATTTGCTATTGGGCGCGATTCGAGCTGTTTACCCGAAATTTGATCGATAGCTCCCGCAATATTTATTTTCTTTTTGGCTCCAAAGCCAACAACTACAACCTCGTTGAGGTTACCGTAATCGGGTGAAAGGGTTACATTTAATTGTGTTCGCCCGTTCAGATTAATCTCCTGAGGTTTGTATCCTATAAAGGAAAAAACCAGAACCGCCTTTGGGTTTACATTGGCAAGGGTGTAAATACCCTGTGGGTTTGTTGTCCCACCCTGGCTTGTTCCCTTTATCCTGACGTTTACCGAGGGAAGAGGTCCTTTGGTTTCGGCATCAAAAACCTCACCACTTACCGTGATGTTTTGAGCGAAACCCTTTGCTGCAAAGAACAGCAAGCAGATCAATAGTAATTTTCTTTTCATAATTGGGTTAAGATTTTAACGTGTTTAATTTCCGCATCTCGTACTATCCGAAGCGCGGCTAAGTTCTGGTTCTCATGTTATTAATTAGTTATCGTAAAATTAATAAATTAATTGAATAACCAATCAATTTATAAAATTTCAAAAATAAAATTACTTTTGATTAGTTTAGCTGTTTCAGATAATATTGACATGGGTAGAAAGAGCCTTAAAGAGATAAGACAATTAGAAATTATAAAGACCTTTTACAAGGTTGCCAAAAAGGAAGGCTATGAACATGCCTCAATAGCCAAAATAGCGAAAGTGATGGATGTTAATCCAAGCCTTGTCAGTCACTATTTTGAAACAAAAGAAGACCTTACCTATGCGCTGATAGATTATATACTTGAAAGATATCTGCTGATCTACACAATTAATACTAAGGAAGGGGTTACGCTTGCAGATTTGCAAAAAACTATTGAAATGCTTTTTTCTAAAAAATGGAATTTGCTGTTTGATGATGGCTTATTTTATACTTTTTATGCATTGGCATTCAGAGAGAAAAAAATCAAGGCAAAATATAAGACCATACTGGATTCTCTTCGCCTTGCGCTTGCATCAATGATAGAGCAATGCAATGAAAAGCATCTAATAAACGTTCCGGCCCCTAAAGCAGCGGCTGATTTAATTTTTGTGCTGGTAGATGGCGCTTATTTTTATCTTTCATTAGAAAGTGACAAAAAAGCCTATGCAGAAAGGCTTGAATACTATAAAAACAAAGCCTATGAAATTTTGGGTATAGATCTCTCAATCAGTTCCGGAGGTATCAGTTCTGGGGGTACCCTGAGTTCTTAACTGGCGCCCTAAAGCATAAACACCAATAAACATCCATAACAGGTTAGCTACTGCATTTGGCATATCATTATTATCAATAGCAGTGGCAACCAGGCATAGTCCACCCATAATATTCAATAGCTGAAAGCTTCGCGATTCTGCCTTTATTACTTTCGTACTTAATAATAAATAGCCTACTGTACATAAAACAACACCCAGCCAGCCAATGCTTGTCAAAATAATTTGTTTCATCGTGTTAGATTAATATTACTCATAACCGAGCTATTTAAAAATGTTTCGGCATGAAAGTAAAGTATATTTCAGGAACAAAGATGATTTTTTAGAGCTAATTCCATAACACTTTAACCATGTAATATATTTGATTATTAATTGTCTATTTCATAACTGCCTACACAAACCGGTGCTCCAAAGCGTAAGAACAAGCTGGTGAAGCCTCCCTGAATATCTACTTTAATTCTCTTTATCTCCGTTAAACGAATCCCTGAACATCCTCCATCCGGTCGCTGTCTTCTTCCATAGAACAAGGTAATTTCCCTTAGCAATCAACTTTTTATTTACATCAAGAAATTCAAATACACCTGTCTCGGCTACCATGTTATTGGTAGTCCCTAAAAGCGAAGTTGTTGTCTTTTTGCCGTATCTTATTCCTAATTGTCCGTAAGCAATTTGATAGAAACCAATCGGCGCGTCTACCCCGCAGAATGTTGGAACGTCGGGCGCCATTATCCAGCAATCTTCTGTGTACCTGCTGATAAAAAGTGTTGAATCATTTTTTTCAAAAGCTTCAAAATACAACTTGTTGCTTTCGGTTATAGCCTTAAGTGTTCCAGATGGCACTTCGTGTTTTGAAACCTGGGCGATTGTTTTCGATCCAATGATCAAAAAAAAGAAAATAAAAAATTTGGAAAGATTGATGCAAGTCTTCATATCTGTGTTATTATTACTTTTAATATTGTTTACCATCACTGTTGAATGAGTCGCGGAACATTTTCCATCCATTCTTTGTTTTTTTCCAAAGGACCAGATATTTACCGCTGTCAAATAATTTATGGTTTTTATCGAAGGATTTCCAGAAGCCCTCTTCGGCTACACACCCGGCACCAATTTCATAAACATCAATAGTTAAAAAGCTACCGTCCCGAAGTCCTGTCTTATCATAAGCAAACCTGAAGAAGTCTGACGCGCCTTTACGGCCTTTTTGCGCCGGTGAGTCAGGAGCCATAATTAGGCAGTCCTCCGCATACCTGCTTATAAATAGTGAAGGATCATTTTTCTTAAAAGCGTCAAAATAAATAGCGTTACTGGCCTCAATTGCCTTCTTTGCTTCAGTAATTTCGTTAGTTGTTATATTTTGAGCATAACTGCTTTTGAACAGAAGACAGAAAAACAGTAAAGCTGCTACTAAAAATTTATTAAGGTTTTTCATTTTTATATTTTGATTGAATTTTAACTAATGATGCAAGTTAGCCTGCCTGCCGCTCCGAAAATTGTACAAACAGGAACAGTTTTATTAGTCAGCATTAAAATTGTTTTAGGTATGATATCTTGGTGATCACCTGTCGGTCAGTGGTTTTGATAACCCTTGTCAGGCTATTATCCTGCGAAATACTATTATTGTTGAACACAACATAAAAATAAGACAGCGGCTGAAATTCCCATGAAAAACGCGCATTGTATCCTATAGTGTTAGTGACATTGGTCTTTTGAAACAGACCCGAAAGCTGCACCCTCGGGTTCAATGCTATTCTGCCCTCCAACGTATATAACGTTACGTCTTTCGATACCATATTTGTACCTACATTTGTCAGCCTGCCGTACTCAATACTTGGCGAGATGAAAAAATAAGGGCTTGGCGCATAACTAAGGGTGGTGTTAAGCGAATTATAAGCGCCATTATAAAACTGTCCAAGATCTCCGGTTAAAGCAATAGAGAATCTGGTGGATGGGTCGCTGTTTAGCGTTATTTTATGGCGGGTGTAGCTATAAGTTCCCTTACTGATTGGAACATTTAAAAGGCTAAACGCATCATCCAGATTTTGCTTTGCTACAATTACATACCAAGAAAGCAAGCCACCGTTTTGAAATTGAAATGTAACCGGGTTTATGTTTATATACCGGTCTGTAAGCTTTTGCGTGGTAGCATTATGATAGGTAGTAAATGAAAATCCCGGACTAAAAGTCCTTACAAATTTGGGGAGCCAATTTCCCCTCTCCTGGTATAAAAAGCCGGGGTCGGTTACTATGGTGTTGCCCCGGGCAACAAAGCCCATTTGCGGATCATATTTTTCTGTTACAATGGATTCATTTAACCATGCTACAAGTGTATTGGTATTATAGTATAATTGTGAGGCGGCTGCATATCCTGTATGACTTTTTGAATCATTTGTTGTTGATATCATAAAACTTTCTGACATGCCCTGGTTAAAACGAAAAAAACCGTCAACCGTACCGGTGAAGTTGCGCGAGCCCGTTAACGAACCGGCATCCCCATCTTTTACAGAAAGCAATGCACCGATGCGATTTTGTTGCCCAAGGTTTTGCGAGTACCGGCCCACGAAAAAATTAGTCGAATTTGTAATAGCGTTGCCTTCCTGGCGAATAAATAAACCCCCAATATTCATCTTGTCAGATCGGTAAACCAAACGCGCGCCACCGTCTATAGTTAATGGGCTTCCGTTAGCATCCAATCCTATCGCCCGGCTGAAAAAGGGTTGAATGCGTGCCGAGTAATCAGATTGACCATTGGAAAGCGGGTCCATCCCAACTGTGAACAATCCTGCATTTTCAAGGAAAAACTGTCGTTTCTCCGGATAAAAAACGCTGAACCTGTTGGTGTTATTCACCACTCTGTCAATATCCGCCTGCGCAAAATCTGTATTAAACGTAAGGTCAAGCAGCGTGTTAGGATTTATAGCCCACTTAACATCACCCCCGGCTTTAAAAACGTTATTCGAACTAAGGGTTTTGCCATCCTGTATTGTTGCATTATTAGCATCTAATACATAGGGTTGCAGCCTTATATTTGTTGAAGGCTTGGGTGCCTGGATATCGACTAACTTGCCTGCATAAGGCATACGCAGGCCACCGAATGCACGTGGAAAAGCAGGCCAGCCGGATATTTCATTACTACCGCGGGCAGTCCTCCCAAAACTCAGCCCCCACGTTTGCAGTGAATCGGCTATATTTTTATACCGTAAAGTTTTCCATGGAATTGCTACTTCTGCAATCCATGCTGTATCTGTCCGTTGGGTCCTAACCGTCCATAATCCATCCCAATCCGGATCATAATAATTATCATCGAAAGAAAGCAGGTCGCGTTGGGCGCCATATGGGTTCATCCCGAACATCACACAATTTCTTTCATCGTTATAGCCGTCTATCGCGATTGCAAAAAAATCAGCATTACTTGCAGAAAAATCCCGTTGAAGGTTCAGTAACCTGTAATTGTTTTTACCTACAGTATCATAACAAATAACGCCCATATACAAGTAGGTTTTATTATAAAGCAGCCTAACAGATGTCTTCTTTTTAGCTGGAATGCCTTGGATTGGGTCTTGTTCAATAAAATCTTTTATTGGCACGGCCAACAACCATTCGGGCTCGTTTAATTGTCCGTCAATTTTAATATTTCCATCAATTTTAGTAGCCCTGACAAGCTTCTTAATGGGATCAGGGGGGAAAATCTCTTGCGAAAAACTATGTGAAACGAAGAGAAAAAATAAAGCGGTAACAGTGATGATAAATTTCAAGGTCTTAAAGTTTAAATGTTTACAGGGCAAATCTATCCCAGCCACATTTCTTGAAATTGTACAAAACGGAATAACTTTTCTACCATAACCCAGCCTATAAAGCAGGACTCATATAATGAATTTGATTATGAAAATATGCATTGGTAAACCCATGGAAATATTTCATATTTACATTATAAAACCTAAGCAGTCCATTTGTATAACCGGGGTTCAAACCTTACAGCTTCAAAGTAATGAAAACGCGCATTCATTCCATTGACATTGCCCGTGGTCTGATCATGATCATCATGACATTGGATCATACACGCGATTTTCTGCATATACCCGGGCCTTCCCCGGTAAACATGCAAACCACGACAGTTATTTTATTTTTCACACGCTGGATAACGCATTTCTGTGCGCCAACGTTTGTGTTTCTTAGTGGCGTTTCTGCCTTCCTTGCAGGGCAAAGGCGGACAAGAGGTGAACTCAGCCTGTTTTTAGTAAAAAGGGGCTTTTGGCTAATCCTCTCAGATATGCTGATCATATCATTGCTTTTTACATTTGACCCTGGCTACCATGTGATCGTGCTGGAAGTACTTTGGGCCATTGGGTTTGGAATGATCCTCCTTGCAGCGCTGATACGATTACCATTACGCGCTATAGCAGCCATAGGCATTCTTATTTTATTCGGCCACAACCTGCTGGATAATGTATCGATACCGCAAGACACCTTTTTGGGCGGCCTGGCTACTGTTTTCTTAACAGCTGCCGGCAGCATAATACCATTGGGTGGTGGCAGAATAGTGGCGGAATTATATGCAGTTCTCCCATGGGCTGCTCCTATGTTCCTGGGGTATGCTTTCGGATCACTTTACAAAGCTGATTACAATAGCGACAGTCGAAAAAGAATATTATTGGTATCGGGCATTTCACTAACGCTTTTATTCGTTGCATTGAGGCTGATCAACCATTATGGCAACCCTGTTCCGTGGAGCGTTCAGCGAAATGCTGCCCACACCTTTCTGTCCTTCCTGAATACAACGAAGCAACCACCATCGTTGCTGTATTTTTGCATGACCCTTGGCCCGCTGCTGATCTTTCTATCTTTTGCAGAACGCTGGCAAAACCGGATCACTGAAATTTGCCGGGTTTATGGCAATGTGCCTTATTTTTACTTTATAGTACATTTGTGCTTGTTACGGGCTATCAATGTTTTTCTCGTAGTAATTCAAGGCATTCCTATTAAGTTCACAGGCTTCCCTTTGGTATGGCAGGCAGAAAATTTTGGTTACCCCTTGTGGGCTGTGTACTTATTTTGGTTGCTGATCGTAACCCTGCTCTACTTTCCATGCAAATGGTATGGAACTTATAAAAAGACGCACAACAATTGGTGGCTTTCTTACTTGTAAATAAGCAAAAAGCCCCGCTAATTAATGCAGGGCTGATATTACAAAAGATTTGGGGAAATCTTATTATCATCTCTATTTGTATCGTTCAAGGTTTGCAATAAAATTTGTTTCCCATGTCTTACCGCCGTCATCCGAATAGGCTTGTTCAAATCTATGTGTATCTGTTTTAATCTCCGACCATATACCTCTAACTAAAACAGCTCTGCCGTTATAAACTTCCTGGCTGTAAAACTCACCGCGTCCGTTTTTAAATTCACCTATTGATGGAACTTCCAGGCTTCCTGACTCACTATTGGCAAAAGTTTGGCTCCACTGATGAGATTTTGGATTGTACAAAAACAGTGTGGTACCTTCAAAATGACCACCCGGGCCATCAGCTTCAATTTCTTCCAGGCTGGCGCGTCCATCCCATACTTTCCTTACAGTAACTGTTCCTTCCAGTTTCACCCAGGTAGTTGAACCGCTTAATGGGTGCTGCAGGTTTTTGATATGCGTTCTCCATTTGCCAAAATTGAAGTCGAAGTCGTGCTGACCATTATGTTGTATTGGGCGCTGCATTGCAAACCCCTTATACGATTGAAAAGTTAGTATACCGCCTATTAGCAGGAAAGCTGCAATAAACAGCGAAAGGATTGATCTTTTTTTCATTAGTTTGATAATTAAAATGTTAAAAATTCTAAAGTCAAGAAAGTGCGGCTCAAACAATATTGCTTTGCCTGCTTTCTTAAAATAATTCCTGATTTGGTGGTTTTATTCCTTTTAAATGAAGGTAAACTGTTGTTTGGCCCCGGTGATGTGTTTGATGTTCAAAGATCTTATTCAATAAAGTAGCCTTGGTCATCGTATATTTATCAAAAACCTTTACACTATCCTGAAATTGTTCGGGTTTCATGTTTTTGATATTACTGATAACAAAATCATAACCGGCCATCACCATTTTTATGGTAGCAGCTTTGGATTTGTCGGCTGATTTTTCAGCTGCACCAGGCCCAATCGGACTTTGTATACCCCCGGCCAATGGGGCCAGTTCAAAATTGGCGTCGGTTAAATGCAGCATATGTTCTGCAAAAGTTCGCATTTCTGGTGTCGGTTTAAAAGCGTAGCCATCCTCGGGCATTGCCTCTAAATAGTGCATGGTATAAACTTTAGCTCTTTCCCAATCCTTAATCATCTGTTCGGCGCTTTGGGCTTTAGCAATAGGTGCAAGCGATACCATCATTAAAAAAAATAATAACTTACTGAGTTTTTTCATTGTTCTTAGTCTTGATTTGTGTTCTTCCGAATTAAGTGCGCAAGTTATTTTTAAAATTATTGTGGAAATTGTACAAAATCGTCGTCGCAACAGGCCGGATCTTATTGGGTGTTTTTAAATCAATAAAATTTAAAAAGACAGCTAATGGCTTCCAGATAAGAAAACCTGATGAGCGTGGAAAAGCTTATTTTTAGTTGATACAGATTGAGAGCGGGAGCATTGGCCTAAACAAACCAACCACAGGGCAGGTACCCATTAAACTGATGTTGCTCTTTTACATTAATAGAATTCTTATTCAACTTAAAAGGTTCGGCATGCTCCTGGCCTATCAATTTAAAATATTGAAGCGGCTGCACACCTGAAAATTCTTTGAACTCCCGGTTAAAGTGCGATTGGTCGTAATAATTGCAGGAATAGGCAAGGCTGGTCATTGACTGGAATTGGTTTGAGCTATACCTGTCCTTTATCCCCTGGAAACGGCTTATCCTTGCAAAGTATTTTGGAGGGAAACCGGCAATGGCTTTAAATCTTCTTTCAAATTGTTTTACTGAAAGGCCTGATTCCCGTTGCATGCCAGCAATGTCAACCTGCCCTGTACTTTTAATTACCTTATCAACAAAATATTTGATCGGATCCACCGGGTGCAAGGCAGCTCTTTTTACAAGAAAATCTGAAACCCTGGAAATCCGCTCGATTGTATTTACCGAGCTGTATACCTGGTCGGCCAGGTCTGTTCCGTGTTGTTTGAATAAAGCCGAAAAATCAAAAACATCATTTACCACCTCACTTGCCGGCATCTTTAACAATTGACTAACCGCATGCGGATATAATCGTACCCCAAAGAAACCGATCTTGTTCCCAACAGTAAACCGATTATGGATAGAGTGCTGAAAGCGAATACGCGCACTCTGTGCAGAGTAAGACCGAAAGCCTTCATTGTACTGAAAAATAATTTCGGGGCAGCTATCGGCCATCAAAAAATAGTCTTTGGGCGTAACTTCGTTTTGGGTACTTTCCAGCGCCCAAAAACATTGTACTAAGTCCCTTAACTCCAGAGGCGGGGTAAATACTTTATATTCCATTTTAAGGAATTGCTTTTAGCTTTTAAAATTCATCGGACCAGTCATTAGGATTATCTTTTAACGATAACACATTCAATTCTGATACAGCGTTTTAACCTTTTCAAATATACGAATTTGAAAATAACCGAGGTATAGTTTCGCGCGCCCTGGCTAAAGTTTTACAAAAGTCTGTTCTATCCGTTTTCCTATTTCTTCAGGCAGCTTGCATTGACCGGAATAATCTGCCCACTTTTTGAGTATGCTTTCCGTTTGATAAATAATGGCATCTGCTTTTTTTATATTCATTTGCTGTGCTACTTCGAGCAAATCGTTCCTGTTTATGCCTTGCCGTTTTCCATTTACACTTAACGATTGCTGGCTTACCCAGGGGCTGTCAGGTCGGTAAGCATGGCAAATATCAAAGGCAGGCCCTAATCGCCATATGCCGCTTTTATCCATAGTAAAAGCGAAGTTTTTGGTATGATCGTCGCAGTTACGTGCCAGAACATTAAATACCATACGACGGTACAATTGTTCTGCCTGCGGATAATCCAGGCGAAGGGCGCGCATGGTCTGGAATAATTGCTCATAACTATAAGCGCCTACCAGGTTAAAATCAAAATGTTGCATGGCACAAAAACTTTGCATGTGAATTTTGCCCTTACCCGGTACACGGTCGAACCTTTGTGTCATAAAATGCGCACGACCGTTTTCTTCTAATAAGCGGCATTCGGTCATTTCAATTCCGCAATCTTTTGCCATCAGGTAATAGGCCATTTCTACCCTGCCATATTCTCTCGAAGTACCAAACTGTGCATCATGCACCCCGTCAAATTTAATCAGCCAATGGGTAAATCCCTTGGGGGCCTCCGCCTGTCCGCTTCTCACTTCCCCGGTTTCGGGGTTATATGCAATTACGGCTTTAGCCCGTGCGCCACCGGCCGAGGTACCAATCTTTAAAACATCAAGTAATGCTTTTTCTTCATCCTCCGAAAGATTGGCGTGGAAGTTTTTCCTGCCTGATAATATTTCCTGCGATATCTGGATCAGGCTGTCAATCTCTATTTTTGTAGATGATCCTTTTCCTTTTGGTATAGCCGGCTCAAACTCCAACGCGCCCATCCCCCGCTGACCGATAAAACATAACATTTCTACCGGGTTCATACTATCTGCCGGGCGGCCGTTCCTTGCAAGCCAGGTGTTTATTAAAGTATTACCATATTGATCGGGCAATACATCCGCAAGCAGACCCGGCAATCCTTTAAATGTGTTATTATCCCGCAGTTCAGGAAAAAAGAAAGTCCTGTTCCGGGCGCTGCTAATTGGCATTTTTATGGGCGCTAAGTCCAGCTCTTTTTGAAGAAAGGCCCTTTCATATTCAAAACTGCCGAGCCCGGTTTCTGTATTCCAGGCTATTGCGCCAACCCGTATATTCCATAAATTAATATAGGCCGTACTAATCATTACCAGCTTAAATTAGTGTCGTTTTCCTCTGCTTTATTATTCCTTATCCTTTTACGTTTTTGCTGTTCAAGTTTGGCCAACAGCAATGGGCTTACCTGCTGCTGAACCTCAAAGTTTTTAAAAAGATGCAGTTGCTGTAGTACCCGCAGTATTTTTATCAACGAATTCAAAGTTCCGCCCCGCCCATTTTCAATTTGCACCAGTGTGGACCGGTTGATCTCAGCTGCATCTGCGGTTTGCTGTTGGGTTTTGTTTTGATTTATGCGGGCTTCTTGTACAAACTGACCGATAATACTCAGCAAAGCCTTATCGCTCATTTCATAAAAACTGTTGGTATTTTCCATCTTTATTAGTGATATTTGATGATAATGTTGGAAATATACATCAAATTTAAATAATAAAATCGATAAATCAAATATGTTGGAAAATCCCATCATAATGATAATAATATAGGCTTATTGGTGGAAAATTACAACAATTATTGGTTTTTAGAATACCTTAGTGAAAGAAGCTGGAGCTTATTGGTCTATTGAAATAATATAGCAGAGTTTATTTACCGCCTTTAAGTATTTCGCCGGCAATTTTCTTAAGGGCTATTGCCAGTTGATTTTCAATAGTTTTAACCGAGAGGTTTAATAGTTTGGCAGTGTCTTTATATTTCAGTCCGTCCTCCTTTATCAATTTAAATATCAGCTTACAACGGTCTGGTAAATTATTTATGGTTGCGTTTATTTTCGCTACACTTTCTGCGCTTATCATCAGGCTTTCAGGGTCCACCGAGATATAGTTATCATTATTATACAACACATCAATCTCTTCTGATGCATGCTTACGTTCGTTTCTTAAATAATTTAAGGAAAGGTTTTTTACCGATACATATAAATAGGTGTCGAGGTTTTCAATTTCGGTAAACGTATTGCGCTTTTTCCACAAGTTTATTAAAACGTCGTGCACAATCTCTTCTGCTGATTCTTTATTGTGTACCAAAGAGGCGGAGAACCGGTATAATTTAACAAAATATTGGCGGTACAGATCTTTAAACACCTGTTCGTCCTTAAGGAGCGTTCCTTCAAATCTTTTATTAATGATTGCTTGCATAGGTGCAACCCGGCATAAATTGGCGAAAAATAAAGGTATACTTTTTTTCGACACTAAGTTTAAATTAATAAACGAAACTGGCTCATTAAGAAAGAAAATCAGCATTATTTGATATAATTAAAAAGGCTTTGGGGGTTTTTCAATTTAATGGTGTCCTTGTCTTATATATGGAATCGGAAGAAAGAACATGGGTACTAATTTCGAGGGCTGTTGCAGGAGAAATATCTCCGCAGGAGCTCGAAGAAATGCAATCGTTATTTTTGTTGCACCCAGCGTTACGTTCTGAATTTGAAGCTCTCGAAAAGATAAAAATATCTTCAGGGATAGCTACAATTGATGAGCGGAAAGCAATGGAAAGGGGCCTTGAAAAATTTGATAATGACTTACGCACAAAAAGCAATTTTAACGACCTGTCGTTTTTTAATTATGCAACAATAGAGCCTTTACCAAAAAATACAGGCAAAAAATGGATGATCGCTGCATCAATCATATCGGTGCTGGCTATTAGTGCCCTTGGTTTTTATTTTATTAAAACAGGCGGCATTTCAAGTGAAGTTTCAAAACAGGAAGTGTTATATACCCAATATGGGAAGCGGATACATGCCCTGCTTCCTGACGGATCAAACGTTTGGCTTAATTCGGGGTCAACTATCAGCTACTCCGAAAAATTCAATCAGCAGGATAAAAGGGAGGTAACTTTAAATGGCGAGGCTTTTTTTGATGTTAAACACGATGTAAAGCACCCTTTTATAGTACACGCAGGTAAGCTGAGTGTTGTTGTTTTAGGTACGGCCTTTAATGTTAAAGCCTATAGCGCCGATTCGTTTGTAGAAACTACCCTGATAAGGGGTAAAGTAGTAATAGACAATGCTGCAAAACCAGGTGCAAACATTGTGCTATACCCCAACGAAAAAGTTATTATCCAAACAGGCAAAGCAATTGCTAATACAGGCACAACTCCTGAGCGTGAGCAAACTTCATCCAAAGAGCTCATGGCTTTTAAATATGATAAAAAAGCGGTAGTCCCGGAAGTTTCTGACGGGGCAATTGTAGAAACATCGTGGGTGAGCAACAGGCTCATTTTTAAAAAGGAGAACTTTACCGACCTGGCCTTACAGCTTGAACGCTGGTACGATGTGAAAATAATTTTCGATAACGATAAATATCAAAAAACGCAGTTTACAGGATCATTTAAAGACCAGGATATAAAAGAAGTAATGAAAGCTTTGAAACTTATCGGGTCGTTCCATTATACTATTAACGATAACCTAATCCATATCTGGTAACCAATTATTATTAAACTTAAAGAGAAGAAAGGAAAAATATTATGACTTAACTATACAACTCCATAACCTGTTGAGTCTCAAAAAAAGAAGGAAGTGCGGGAACACTTCCTAAGTGGGGCAATACATGTTTTTTTCACCTTGAATCTTGCTGGATCTCAGGTCTTTTATCATTTTATTAACCTCAACAAACCAAATATATGAAAAAAACTTTTAGTTCTTTCATTAAACGTACCTATGTCAAAAAAATCCTTTTGTGTGTGAAACTAACCTATGCTATACTGCTGATAACATTTATGCATGTTTCAGCAAGCGTACATTCGCAGGAAAAAATTAATGTAAATGTTAAAAACATTAGTCTTGACCGTTTTTTTGAACTTCTGGAAAAAAGAAGCAGTTATTCTTTTTTGTACAACAACCAGGTCATATCCGACCAAAAAGTAAATATTACAGTAACCGATTTTACAGTACCGCAAATACTCGACATCGCTTTAAAAAACACCGATCTTTCTTACAAGATCCTGTCGTCGAACCTGGTGGTGATCACCCAGCGGGCCTCGCCTCAAGTCAGCGATATTAAAGTCGCGGGTACAGTAACAGATGCTAAGGGCGAAGCGCTTATAGGCGCCACCGTGGGTGTAAAAGACGGTAAAAACTTAACTGTTACCGATGTTAACGGCAATTTTTCCGTAACTGTACCCGAAAACGCAACCCTGCTGATATCGTATATAGGCTATCAAACGCAGGAAGTCGCTGTAGGCGGGAGAACGCAAATTACCGTGGTATTAAAGGAACTTACCGGCAGCTTAAACGAAGTTGTTGTGGTAGGTTACACCACTCAGCGTAAAAAGGACCTGACCGGTGCCGTTTCACTGATCAACAGTAAAGATATCAACAGCATTCCTGTTGGTGGGGTTGACCAGATAATGCAGGGTAAAGCCGCAGGTGTGGCTATAACCCAAAATACAGGCGCTCCGGGCGATGCTATAGCAGTACGCATCCGTGGTGTTGGTACTATAAATGATAATGATCCGCTTTATATTGTGGATGGTGTACCAACTAAGGATGGCATTAATGAAATAGCCCCCGGCGATATTGAAAGCATTAATATTCTTAAAGATGCCTCATCAGCTGCTATTTACGGGGCAAGGGCATCAAACGGTGTTGTTATAGTTACCACAAAACGCGGCACTTCGGGTAAAGCGAAACTGAGCTTTAGCGCATATACAGGTGTGCAAACTGCCCAGAACCTTATTAAGATGGCCAATACCGCGCAATATGTAAATGCTTACAATACTGCTGCAAGAAATGATAACAGGGCACCCATATCTGATAGTTTGGCAAGAACTTTTTCGGATGTAAACTGGCTGAAACAAGTACTGAAACCTGCCCCTGTAAGCAATGCGCAGCTATCAGTTAGCGGCGGCAATGAAAATTCGCAATACATTGTTTCGGGTAATTATTTTACGCAGGATGGATTGATCAAAAATTCATCATACAACAGGTTTAACCTGCGCACTGCCATTAACAGTACTATATCACAGTATTTTAAAATAGGCACCAATATAAACCTTGCTTATTCAAAAACAAGGCAGGTAGGTACATCGGGCGATGGTTATGGCAGCGGCAACCCCGGGGCAAGTGTTGTGCGTTATGCGTTATTCCGCACCCCGGCTACCCCGGTTTATAATGCACAAGGTCAGTTTGTTGACTTGCCTGCCCATTATGATGTTTTAGGCGACGGAATAAACCCGGTGGCATTGGCTGATGCAACTAACCGTAATTTTTATGGTTATACGGTACTCGGTGATGCTTATGCAGAGGTTGATCCTATCAAAAACTTAAAAATAAAATCGGATATCGGAATAAACCTGATTCAAACTGATTACAAACAGTTTTTTGAAACTTTCGGGATAGACCGCTTTTTTAACACGCCAAATTCGCTTGCGCAATCGCACTCAAACGAGCTGAATTATAACTGGACAAACACTGCTACCTATGACCTTACTTTAGGTAAGAGTGTGTTTAACTTTTTAGCGGGCAGCGAAGCTATTAAGCAAGACATACAGGCTCTTTCTGCTTCGCGGAATACATTTGTTAGCCAGGATCCTGGTCTTCAATATCTTGACGCCGGCAGTGCGGCCTCGCAGCAGAATGGTGGTAACGAATCGCATTATACATTGTTCTCTTTGTTTAGCCGCATTAATTATCAATACAATAATAAATACCTGGCCAGTGTAAATTTCAGAAGGGATGGATCATCTCAATTATCTCCTTCATCAAGATATGAAAGCTTCTATTCCGGATCGTTAGGATGGCGGATAGACCAGGAGGATTTTATGAAGAATATTAAGCCAATATCTACATTTAAGTTAAGGGCAAGTATTGGTCAGTTAGGTAATTCGCAAATAGGCGATTATCCATATACTTCGCTTTTAAGTGGTGGTTTTTATTATCCATTTGGCGGCGTTACCAACCAGGGATACAGCATAGTAACAAAAGGCAACCCCAATATTCGATGGGAATCGAGCACGCAAACAGACGTAGGCTTAGACCTCGGTTTTTTTGAAAACGCATTAATGCTAACTGCCGATTACTACGTAAAAAACAGTTCGAACGTATTGTTAAATCTACCTGAACCAAGCAGCGCAGGCAACGGCGGAAACCCGGCAGTAAATGCAGGCAAGGTACGCAACAGCGGCCTTGAGCTTGAGTTAAGCTATAAAAAAACAATCAACCATGATCTGTCATATAGCTTAAGCGGCAATTTTGCTACGGTAGATAATAAAGTTGTTTCATTGGCTGGCGGTTTGCCTATTGTTGGTGGCAGGATAGATAATAATTACTACGCTACGCTTACAGAAGCAGGCCACCCGATAGGTTCATTTTATTTATTGCAACAGGAAGGTATTTTTCAAACCGCGCAGCAGGTATTTACCCATGCCTACCAGGGCCCGGGTGTAAGGGCCGGCGATGTAATGTATAAAGACCTTAACAATGATGGTGTTATTGATGACAAGGACCGCAGCTTTGTGGGTAGCCCTATCCCTAAATTCACCTATGGTTTTACAGGCAATGTGCAATATAAAAA
>Ga0206904_1148_pt1 | contig 17421 bp, 19 predicted proteins | sample Alteio_BWOrgHeat_42_FD_152981 | JGI IMG/M metagenome (GOLD analysis project Ga0206904, IMG submission 152981) | Enriched cells from forest soil in Barre Woods Harvard Forest LTER site, Petersham, Massachusetts, United States -... | ecosystem: Environmental > Terrestrial > Soil > Temperate forest >...
GAAAATACCCACTAAGCCCGTGAAGAAATTTTTACTCTGCGTGATAGCTTTCTGCACATCTGCCACTGGAAAATACGGTATGACCACATAGAACTTCTTATCCATAATATTGGTCTGTTCGGCAGTCGCGGCCAGGAACTGGATGTAGTCTTCCATCAGCAATGCCAGCAACATGTTGTCATGCTCAGTCCGGATCTTATCGAGCTTCTCCAGATAGGGCCGGATATCGACTTTTTGGGAGCGGATAAAAATCTGGACTGGGAAATAGAGTGAGTTGAGAAAGCCTTGGTAACTGTACTCTACTGCCTCTCGTTCCTGTGGGCTCATCAGGTCAAAGTTGATTGACTTGACCATTAATACCGAACGGAAGGAACCGTCGTTCATGATCACAATGCCGTCGCGGATCTCCGCTATCTGTAGGGTATTCTGGGTGCTATTGGGGTTGGTCCTGATTAGTGGGGCTACTGGTGGCTGCCCTGGTACCTGAGCACCGCTAATTACCGGTTGTGGTGGAACGTAAGTGTTAGGATTGGGTATGGTTTGGGGTGTGTTAACTGGTGGTGCGGCATAGGGTGGTTGTGGCGGCGGCAAAGGCTGGGGGTTTTGCGGGGGTATGTTATAAGACTGGCTACTAGCTACAGCCGGTTGTGGCCCGTACGCCCCATAGGCTGCAGTATCACTGGCAGCATTACCCACTTGTGGAAGCCCTGCTCCGGGAGCTTGTTGTTCATTTGGATTCATAAAACGTCTAATTTTCCACCTTGTTTGATTGAGCGATGACCAAAAGTCTTAGTGCTGGATCGAAAACACGACTTCGTCAGGGGGCTCTTTACGCGCTCTTTTGGCTTCGCGCCCTAGCACATCCACGTTTAGATCATTGCTCTTTGCCAGGTTCAGTATATCAGGATCGCTGGGCCCTGTCGTGCTTGTGCTTGCCGGTGCAGGCACGTTGGGGAGAGGCCTGTCATTCGACTTATCAGCTAGGGGCTTCTTAGCGCTTAACGGCTGGAGGGTCTTTAGATGATGGTAGCTTGACTCGGGCTTGGCTTTCTCAGCTAGGATGTGTTCCATCACAGCGGTTTCATCGGGAGTGGGTTTTGCGGTTGCGGCTGGACTTTGATTATCAGTTGCCCCGGGCTTTACTGTGGGAGCCACGGGGAACGTGGCATAGCCTTTGGGGACGGAGCCCGGATCAGGCTGGTGCATGAACCAGTAGTCATCAGTCTGAGCTTTGGCGCCATGGCCAGGGCTACCCCCTTGCTGCATTTGCTGAATAACCTGCTGGCGGTGGGATTGCGAGCTGGCTGCCACCATTTGGTCAATGTGTTGGGCGGTTAAGTTACTACGCTCATCCATCATATCGTCGGAGCCCGACACTCCATAACTTGGTACTTCCTGGGCAATAGTACCCGGGTCAATTAAACGGTCAGAATCCGCCTGGTTGAGCACATAAGACGGCTGGCTAAAAAGATTAACACTCACGTTTTTAACCGCCCAACCACGGCTATCAATTGTACTGGCCAGGGCTTGTAGGCGGCTCCGCGCCTCTTCTTGGTTGAAGCTTTTGGTTAGCTGCCGCTCTATCCTTTTGGGCACGGTGATAGTGACCAATTCTTTCAGCCCGCTCTGATCCCATATCCTCCGCTGCGGCTTCAAGAAAAAGCGAATCTTAGCTAGCAACCACACCTCGTTTGATTGTGCGGTTCCAAACGGGGCAGCCAATAACGCGAAAAAAGCCATTGGCGGCACAAACGGCAACGCCAAAAACCACGTAGCTTGCCCTAACTTAAAAGCTATAAAACCAAGTACCACCACAATACAAGCATAGATAAACTGTCTGAGGGTCAACGGCCCCAGAAGTTTGTCCTCGGCCTCGATGTCTTGTATTACTTTATATGTCGCCACAACATCTTCCTCGCTTTAAATCAGTAACTCTAAAGATCAATAAGTTGACCGTTCTGATCATACTTCTTCTTAATTCTAGCTGTGCTGCCATCTGGGCGTGTAGTATCGCGATAAGCAAGGCGCTTAGCAGCTTGCTGCACACCCTCAGCAGCACCGCTGAGCCCAGGATATGATTGGACTGTGCTACCTTCTTCACCTGCAGGTATGGGTTGCCCAGGCACCCGTTGTTCTTGGCCAACCCAAGTGTCTTCCATTTGTTGGATTTGGGCGAGCTGCTTCCGGCTTTCGCTGAGCCGTGTGTTTTGTTCACGGGTGAGCGGGCCACCGGCTGACCCAGCCAGCATGGCACGGATCTCTGTGGCGTAAGCGTCTTTGGCGTCAGATACTTCATTGATCGTTGAGTCATGCATCTGGCTGACTAAGTAGCTACCCTTCTTGTCATAAAGTTCTTGGATAAAGGCGTCACGGCCACCAAGCGACTGGAGTTGACCATCACGGCCTATCTTAGTACCTAAGTTAGCGGTGGCCGGCACGAATCGGATCCTGCCGTCGCTACCTCTTCCAACACTACCATGCTTCAACTCAAGTCGTTCGTTCTGCCGCGTAAAGGCCACGCCAGTGAATATTCCCGCGGCCTGTTCCGTAGTGAGCCCCTCTTGCTCCGCAAAGTCGCCATATTTGCCCAGAAAGGTGTCGGTATCACGGTCAGTAAGGGTCTTCTTAGCTTCATAGTTAACTGCTTCCTGGAGTTCGCCCATAGTCCGGTAAAGCTGCGTTGACTTCGTGTAGTCGTTATCAGTGTATCTTTTCTGACCATTCAATGAGGCGCGGAGCGCGTTCCCTGTTGCGTCTGTCATGCGCATTGCGTTACCCTGAGCGTCTAGGGCAGCCTCTGCCATGTTGGCTGTTTCCCCTCCGTCCGCCTTCCGGTAAAGAGGGATAGAGGTACGTGCCCGGACGTAGGTATCATCACCTACGCCGGTGGTGCGACCCAGCCTACGCTGGGCGTCCTCGTTAATCTCGGCTTCTTTGTCATATATGTTACCGTAGTTTAGGCGCCTGCCAGCAAAACCTCTGAGGCCCCCCCTATTAGAATTACTACGCACGAACTGTGCTCTGTTTTTAACTAGGTTACCCGTAACTTGGCGGCGAGCAGTATTGCGCAAGCTGTTGGGGTCGTTTGCGTTGCCCTTGACGAATTCCTGCCCTTTCTTATGATAATTGGTAAAAGCGCCATGCAGATTGCCAATTAGGCCACCTGCCAACTTAAATGAGTAGGGTATAAAGAATAGGGGCGCGATTACCACGATGATGGCCACGATGCCACCTATTGCGCTTGTCACTCCACCTGTTGAGGTCGTGGCACTGATAATCGAGGGCAGGATCCTTGATATTGCAAAGACTGCGAACACAATCGGGTACACCAGCAGAGCCTCAAATAGTAATTTCCACCACTGTCTAAAGTATTTTTCAGTGTTTGGCAAACAATATAAAGCAAAGGCAACAGGGCTGACAATGACAAGCAGCAAGATTAGACCTCGTCGTACTATGAGTGTTAGTAAGATAGCCGCAAAAGCCAGGAATACTGGCATAACTACAAAAAGCAGAAGGAAAGTTATAAGAGCCTTGCCGGCCGCCGCCGCAAAAATACCAGCAACGATGACTGCCAAGCCAAGACCAGCTGACCCGCCTCCATTCAGGGTAATGTGGAAGCCAGCGTCCTTGAAAGGCGATGTCAGTAAACTGTATATGCCGCTCCCAAGGATATTGGTGATATCTACCATTAAGGCCACAATGTATATCGACAAGTTTATTAAAATAGCTGCCACCAAAATTCTGGGAACAACTTTCTTAATTGTGTAAGCTTCAAAAACACCCCCTCCAATAGATTGGGCGAATACAATCACGATCACAGCAATGACGAGTAATATATCGGCTATATCTCTGAATGTCGCCCAGGCTTTGAAGGTAGAAACACTTGCTGAGTCGCCAGTGTTTGTTACGCTAATAGCCGGCGTATTTAGCAGAGGGGCAACTGCGTTCTGAAAGATGTAGTCTGAAGCGTCAGTAACAGCGTTGATAATAGGACATGCCAACCAGGCAAGCGTCCAGCCGGTTGCTTCACACTTCAAGGCCGTGCTACTGTCACCGGCGCCTGTAGCAGTGGCAGCTGCTTGGGCTGAGTCACTAGTTGGGCCGGCAACAGAGACAGTTTCTTTCTTGCTACTGTCCTTATTGTGGATAAGGGCGTCACCTACCCCTGCGCCCAGCTGGGCAAAGCTATCAGGGGTGCCGTCTATGATCAGGGGGTCGGCACTTGTGCAGTTCTGGTGTTGGAACTGTCCAGCCCCGCCGTTAGCACCAGGGCACCAGACGTAATTATTGCTTTTGTCCAAGACACTGAGTATGGTTGTACCTACCCCTGACCCATCCACTCGGTAGGTAGTATTAAAGGCGTCTTTATTGGTGTAAGTGTTATAAACTTTAATTCCTGTGTCAGAGCTGAGGTTATCTGATTGGCACTTCCAGTAGAGAGGGCCATTGTCGCCTCCTTTGACAGACAGTTCGAAGCTTGCTGATGAGAAATCACAACTTACCCCAGGTACTCCGACCTTTGAAGGCGGAATGCCTATGATGTATTCAGTGCCCTGGAGGCTGTTATTAAGGTCGGCGTCACTAACCTTTGCATCATCATTGCCAAAGGGGTCGTTATGCATCGCGGAGTAGATGTTATTACCAAATTTTAGGATATGGCTTTGGTTGGGGCAGCTATTGCCGGAGCATGGAGTGTAGACTAAATTGTTAAAAAAGCCGGTCGTGTAGCTACCGGAAATAAGTGAGGCAAACTCTTTCTGGCCAGCAAGGTATTGCGCGCTGTTCCCGTTAGTACAATTTCCGTTCGGGGTATAGGTCAGCTTAATAGTGGCGCGATCAATCCACTGTAATGCCAGCCAGCCAGTAGGCTCACTGCCGGTCTGCTTGCCATTGATCACAAAGGGTTTAGTCGGGGGTATACATAAGCTGCTAAGCCCAGAGTCAGCATAAGCTTTGGGAGGATTAGCAAAAGTTCCAAGGAGACTAATAGCCAAAGGAAAAAAGAGCAACAGCGTGAGGCCGCCAAGCTTAAGCCTATTCATGCGCCTCATTATAGCTAACCACGAGTAAGACGTCTAACCGGGATTTGAGGTCAATTTTATTCATAGTAAGGCATAGACTATAATAAACCCAAATGAACAGAAAACACGCAATAGCTTCTCCTCATACTCTTTCGTTCCTAATCGTCATCACATGTAGTCTCATTAGTACTATTTTTGTCGGTGGCGCAGCAGCACAGATAGCTGGTGGCTGCTTCCAGTTACAAAGCAATGGGCCAAATAGCGGCGGCTACGAGCAGCTTACTAGCGATATTTGTGCCGGCAAACCAACCTACCCTAACAGTGGCCTCGCAGCTCCTGATCAAAACTGCTACGTTGAAACTACCGCGCCTGACGGAAGTGCGGCTTGGGTTACGAAAGACTGTAGCTCTATCCAGCAGACTGGAATTACTAACCCTGGGGCGGTGGTGAATGGGCAAGCAGCTCCTGCTGCCAATAGTAGTGGTGCACCAGCGGGCACACCGATAACGACGAATGATTACCAAGGGCCACATGTCTGTGGGTTGCCGCCCGATAAACAAGTTCATATAAGTATTGATATTGGTTGTGTGGGTGAGAAATGTGCAAAAAACCCATCGCCGGCTATCTGCAGCACTAGTATTAACCCAATTGTTGACGCTCTTTATGCAATTTTACGGTTTCTGTCAGCAGGCGTTGGCCTAGTGATTGTGGTATCAATAGTTATCGCCGGTATACAATTTACTGCTTCAAGGGGTGACCCAAATGGAACCGCCAAAGCAATAGAGCGAATAAGGAGCACAGTATTTGCACTACTGCTTTATTTATTTGCCTTTGCCCTTCTCAATTTCCTTATCCCAGGAGGTTTGTTCCTTTAGCCGGAACGTTGAGTCCTCTCTTGGTATCAGCCTGGTGTCTCTCTTCTTTGCATAGTGCTATAGATAACCTATAATTGTAGAAAATGTTAACAACCAGCTTTATTAAACGGGGCATCTTATATACAACCTTGCTTTTGCCGACAGTGCTTATACTGACGCTTTTATTTTTAAGTACGGGGTTGGCTCATCGGCTTGCTATTGCGCAGGCATACAGTTCATGTGCTGATGGAACATCTATCCCACAAGCCGCAATCACCGGAGGTACCGAAAGTGCCTTCTGCAGCAACCACGGGGGAAGTGGTGGCGCAGGTAGTGCAGGGGCAGCCTGTTCGGGAGATTCAAGCAGAGGTTTCTTGGGGTTCCCAAAATGGTATACATATCTCCCTGGGACAATTGAGACAAATGTAAATGGGGTTTCTATCTGCCATCCAATCATTGATAACATTAATGATTTTTGGCTTATCGGGGCTGCTGTCGTTGAAATACTCTTACGATTTGCCTCGTTGCTAGCAATAGGCTTCGTGGTTTATGGCGGCGTAGAATATATTCAAAGTCAGGGCGAGCCAGACCGTCTACAAAAGGCTCGAGGGACAATCTTATATGCCATTATCGGGCTAGTTGTTTCCATAGGTGCGGCCACAATCATTACATTTATAGCGGGGCAATTCGGGTAGAATGTTACAAGCTATGCAAAATATTACATTATTTGCCCAGACTATAAAAAACTGTGCTCCTGGAGCCACGGACCCTAGTTGCCAAACGATGCTCCCGCAGGTCTCTGCGAATGACGCAAGTGTCAAAATTATACTTCAGCTTGTTTTTGGTATAATTTCCGCCGCTACAGTTATCTTTATTCTGGTCTCATCGCTTAAATTTGTAACATCTCAAGGTGACCCTCAGAGCATAGCTAAAGCTCGCCAGAGTATCCTCTACGCCATCATAGGGCTGGTTATTGCCTTGAGCGCTGAAGCAATAGTTACTTTTACGCTGGGGCGTATATGATGCGCGGTCACAAACTTACTTTAAGCTTGGCCGCCCTCACCCTAACAGTTCTATGCACAGGCGTTTTTGGGCAGGCCAGGGCAAGGGCTGTTGACTTGCTTAACCCCATCTGCCAAACCCAGTCGGTGCAGAGTATGATACCTGCAGACAGACCTGCGATCTGCCGTGACAACGCGGCTATGCCTGGTAGTCCAAACCCCATTTTTGGGCCTAGTGGGGTTATGACTAAGGTAATAGAAATATTAGGCTTTGTTATAGGTTTCGCTGCGGTCGTAGTGATAATTATCTCGGGGCTAAGAATGACTATCTCTGCAGGTGATAGTAATGCGGTGGCCGCTGCCAAGAGCTCTATCCTCTTCGCTATTATAGGGCTGGTAATTGCTGCGCTAGCAGAAACCTTGGTTAATTTCGTGCTAAATAAGCTTTAGGAGATAAATAATATGCGCAAACTGAGGGTAGTTTTAGTAATTGTAGTTGCAGTAGTCTTGGCTCTACTTATCGCTGTGCCACAGCGTTCCCAAGCTTTATTTGAAAATGCCAAACAAGCTGCTTGTAGTGGTATTGCTCTTCAAGAAGGCAGCACCGCATGTCCTGATAGTGGCAGTGCGGTAGACGGTATAGTAAAGTTGGTCATTAACATTCTTAGTGTCGTCGTTAGTATCGCGGCTGTAATAATGATCATTATCGGTGGGCTTAAGTATGTAACTTCTCAAGGTGAATCCAGTAACACCGCTGGTGCCAAGAATACAATCATCTATGCCCTTATAGGCCTGGTAATCGTTGCTCTCGCTCAAGTGATTGTGCGCTTGACGCTCAACAGATCAGCACAAGCGACGTGTGCACCAGGGACAAGTATCCAGGCGGGCACGTGTAAGTAAGAAAATGCGGTCTTGAAAGAGCCAAACCACTTGTGGTATAAGTAATGGTAATAATGAAAGGTCTCTTGGAATGATTACAAAACTGAAGAAGTTATTAACTATTGGCTTTGCTTTTGGCTTAATCAGCGCGCCACTGATAGCTGTGCCCGCAGTTGCCTACGCTGACACCATAGGCAGTGGCCTGAGCTGTGGCGCGGAACTGAACCCTGGCTCAGTAACGTCAGGGACTTCCAATTGTCCTAGTGGCACTACAGACCCTGGCAGCACCCTCAATAACATCGTTACCCTCGTTATCAATATCTTTTCTGTCGTTGTTGGTATCGTGGCGGTAATCATGATCATTGTTGGTGGCCTGAAGTACATCACTTCCGGAGGTGACTCCGGGAACATAACTGGTGCTAAGAACACCATCCTCTATGCCATTATTGGTTTGGTGGTGGTGGCGCTAGCTCAGTTTATTGTTCGCTTTGTTCTGCAAAAAGTCGGCAACACTGCTACTGGCGGCTAATTAGTTACTTCGCGAGACGATACAAAATGCCCCTTCGGGGGCATTTTTATTACCGCTATAAATCCGCGGCATTTTAAAACCCCTGCTTCACGGCAGGGGTTTTTGTTCGTTAGGGGCTCTTTTACAAAACCTGGATCTTCTTGACCGTGTCTTGCTTCAGCTTGGTGAAGCTGATGGTCAGAACGCCGTCTTTTAGCATGGCTTCAATCTCATCCTCTTTGACGGGGACGGGTAGCGCGATGCTGCGGGAGAATTCGCCCCAGTAACATTCCTGGACGAAGTAGTTTTCCACGTCTTCTTCGGTGCCGGCGGACAAAGTGCCGCGGATGCTGAGGGTATTGTCGGAAATGCTGACATCCAAATCATTCTTGTTGACGCCGGCGGTGCGGGCTTTTACCACCAACCGCTCGCGGGTTTCATAAACATCAACGGCCAGCTGGCCAGGAACGGCATCGTCCTCTTCCCATTCCTCAGCCGGGGCTGCGGCTGGTACACCGGCAGCTTCTTCGTCAATCGGCAGGTCGTCATCGCCCAAAAAGGCTGCGCTTAGCTCATCTTCCATCAGTAGGTCTTCGTCACGGCTCCGTCGCGCCATAGTTGTTACCCTCCACGGTAGGTTATAAGAAGCCTTGATTGGCTTGTCCGTCAGGCCCAGTCATATTCGCCGGGACCATTATTCATCTTAAGATTTGGATGAATAGCATTTGCAATTTTTGTTGACTCTAAGTATAGCTATTGAGACCCAGGGGTGCAACTACAAATACTCGATTTACAACACTATAATCACAACATGGGCTCAGTAACGACTCGCGAAATTTAATAATTTGTTCACAACTGGTTGCTAAGATCAGGGTATGTTTGTGCTGGAACGTATTATTGGCCTGGTGGCACCGCACCAGTGCTATATCTGCAAGCGGGAGGGCGCCCTGCTCTGCGAGTGGTGCGCGCAGGATTGCTGCCTGCCATTATCGCCGCGTTGCTACCATTGCTACGCGCTGAACCCAGGCTCGGCAGTTTGTAACGCTTGCCGCCACCGCTCACCACTCAAACACGTTTGGGCGCGCACCGACTATGAAATTTGGGCCAAACAATTGCTGCATGATTTTAAATTCAGCCGCGCCCAGGCGGCCGCTGAGACTATTGGCCAGCTGATGAGTCGGGGGATGCCCTATTTACCCCGAGATACGCTTGTAATGTCAGTGCCGACTGCCACTAGTCGCAGACGTCAAAGAGGGTACGACCACGCGGCACTGCTGGGCAAACAAGTAGCCAGACAACTCGGGCTACCCTACGCTCCTGCTCTACACCGTCTTGGCCAGGCCCGACAAGTTGGTGCTGATAAACATACGCGCGAAACACAACTTATCACCGCTTTTCGGCTAACCAATGCTAGCCTTGTGGTCGGCTCGAAGATATTACTGGTTGACGATATCATCACCACGGGCGCCAGCCTGGAGTCATGTGCCCGGCTTTTAAAGGCCTCCGGGGCTGACCGCGTCGACGCCGTGGTTTTTGCCCAGAAACAATAACAAAAGGGGGGTTGAAACAGAATTACTTGGCGGAGAGGGAGGGATTCGAACCCTCGGTGCCTTGCGACACTCCGGTTTTCAAGACCGGTGTACTAAACCACTATACGACCTCTCCCCGGTTGGGGATGGCAGACTATTACGAAACAACTATCTTGGCGGAGAGAGAGGGATTCGAACCCTCGCGGGGACTTGCGCCCCCCTAATGATTTAGCAAACCATCCCCTTCAGCCACTTGGGTACCTCTCCAGCTGCGGGTGTAACAGATAAGAATTATAGCAACTAACAGATTAATTACCAGCTCGAATACTAGAAGCCCTGCGGCCCTCAGCTGAGAGATGGTACAATACGCTTATGCAACCAGGGCAGACTCTAACACCTGACGGTGACGCGCAACCGCCGGAAGATACCAAGCCGCAAAACTCCGAGCCTAATACGGAGGGCTCAGACGAAGTTACGCATAATGCCGAACCTGACCAAGATTCTTCCCCTGTCGAGCCCACCCCAACCTTGCCTTCTTCTTCGTCTGAACAACCTGTTCCAATCAATGAACCAAACAGCTGGCAGCTTAGCCCGCCGCCGACTCGGCCGCCAGACCAAACCCCCGCTGGCAACAACCATTTAGTTAGCTGGTCAGCCTCCGAATATGTGGCCCATCAGAAGGGCTTGAGCTGGTTCATGGGTTTAGGTTTTGTAGTGGCCGTCATCGCCATTGGGATATTTTTGATCACCCACGACTTAGTATCCCCAATAACGATTGCCCTTCTTGGTCTTGGGTTTGGCGTTTTTGCTACCAAACAGCCGCGGGTGCTGCAGTACGGTATCGGCCCCCACGGTATAACCATTGGCGAAAAACTGTACACCTATGATAGGTTCAAGACTTTCTCAGTGGTCGACGAAGGCCCGCTGCACTCTATAGTGTTGGCTCCCCTGCAGCGCTTTATGCCACCAATCACTATATATTACGACCACGCAGATGAGGATCGCATCACGGATATCCTGGGCGACTACCTACCCTTTGCCGAAGCCAAGCGCGACGCCGTAGACAGCTTGATGCGCCGCGTCAGGTTCTAGTTAGAACCCCAGAACCCTGGCAATCACCTCTGGGATGTGCTAAACTCTCCCCTGTTCTGCCATCAGAATTATATGCACCCGTAGCTCAGCTGGATAGAGCGTCTGTTTGCGGTACAGGAGGTCGTGCGTTCGAATCGCGCCGGGTGTACCAAGCATAAGCGGTATAGAGCTAAATCATCGTGGGTTTTACTGAGGCGGTGGTATACTTTGGGGCTTTGAATTTATAACTTTATTTAATTGATGTTGTCTTGAAACTTCCGTCCATATCGCAAGCCCAATGAGGAGTCCTATTAGTATAAAAAGTGCAGCCTTCTTTAATAAACCAGAGTGAGGGGGTGATACGTAATCATGTGGTCCCGAGCGAGGCACTAATTGATAAGGATTATCCTCTACACCTGGAGAAGTTATGCCCTCGTCTTTTTGGTTTTTAATTTCGTCTAGTGCAATAAGCTTTTCAGCGTCTTGGCCGGGCGAAGATTGATTATCAATGTTTTGCTCATCTTGATTATCCATACTATTGAATATTCTATCATTTGCCAGTAGTTGTTAAGTGTAGCGACATACTGTAAGCAGATCCTCGTGTTGCCTACCATAACATTATGGTCATGACTCATGAGATGCTGTGCCGGCATACTGAGATAGACTCAGCTGAAGCTTTGTCAGGCCAGAAGAGTAAACAAAAGTCCCTCACTTTTCTAATCAAGCAGTAGCCAGAACTGTCCTGGCGTTGTCTAATGCGGCGTACCATTTGACTACATTACATGTTTATGTTAATATAGTTTTATGTCAGAATCTCCCTTCGGTGGTCAAGTTCCCCAGCCCTTTTATATTAAATTATCCAGCGGGGAAATTATTGGTATAAATGACCTCTATAAACGGGAGCAAAACAACGCAGAGGCATCAATGTCTGTCTCGGCATTGAAACCCCAAGATTTAATGGCCATGCAGTACCAAGACGAGAACAGCCAGAATCGAAGCTTCCTTTTTGAGATAAAGGATGCCGCTTGGAACGATATTGGTGTGTGTAACAGTTTCGCTCCTCAACCGAGAGTTTCTGGTTTTCTTGAAGGTGATGAGTTGCCAGGAGAAGTCAAAGGCAAAGAGGTATATTTTCAAGGTTCTGGTTGGGGCGGTTCTTCACGGTCTCCGGGTGTTCTTGCTACAGGGCGTTCGCCTTATTTCTTTGTCCCAGGTGAAGGTGAAATAAATATGCCCACGCTTAATTATTTTGAAGTCTTTAGACGTGGTGATGACGGGTACTTAAGGTCGCTTGAACCTCAGCAGTTAGACTCAGAAGCTCGGGCGGAGAGTCAGAAACACGGAGAACGCTTGGCTAAGGCCGATGAGCTTATGGCGTTGTTTGGATTAAACTTTGATTTTAAAGATACTAGCAGGTGGATCCGCAGGTTTAAAGATGTTAGTGATACAGAAAATATGTCGCCATCTGATGTGACACATTACGAAGACAACCGATATATTGCCCAGTATGAAGGTAGCGCAGGAATGGGGAATGATTTGATAATCTTTGATAAGCAAACATACCAATGGGTAGAGCTAAAATATTTCAATGGTATGGGTAATGATATCTTTCAGATTGCCACGGCTGACCTTGGGAATAAACGCAAAACCAGAATTGGATACCTCAAAGGGGGCTTAGTAACTGAGCCGGCTGTCCTCGATGCTGGCTTAATTACACATACTACTTCAGAACGTTATGGCATCAGTGCTATTAATATTAGTCCCTCGGATAAACAAGCTAGATTGATGGGTGTGCCTAATCCAAGAGAGCCGGAAAGAATGTTCGTGCCTAACATACAAATTTGGGACACCGGTGAAGTTAAGATTCCAGATGTGTATCCTTTTAGTGTTATCGAAGAAGCGAATCCGGGTACTATTAACCGTTTGCTGGAGGCAATTAAAACAACCTATAAGGACGGGCGTATCAATGTAAAAATCAAAGATGCCAATATCGACATACCTGACCCTGATAAGATGACTGACGATATAATCAAGAATGTGGAGTTGATTCAATCTCGAAAGCATAAGGCTTCAAAAGGTATAAGCGGTTTATTACGAAATCGGTTGCGGTAAACCTAAACGAGGGCTTCTGACTCCCCCAACCACGCTGTATCAAAGCATAAGCGTTATAATAGATCTTATTACCACGGAACAATATATTCTGGTTTATTGCTGTCCTTCATTCATGACCAGAATCTGGCTATCTTCGAAAAGCATTTTGCCACTTACACTATCTATTAGAGGCTTGCCGTCTACAAAGATACCGTCATGACCAGCTTCTTGTAGCATAGTCATCATCGCCTCTCGTCTACCAGCTTCTTTACCAAATTGTTCTGCCCACAATTGGAAGTGAGTTCTGTCAATAAGAAGGGGGTTAACAGATTTAATAAAACACCTTGCACCTGGACTTCTTGGGTCATCAAATAACCTAGGTTCACCTTTTTCTAGGGTCTTTGATACATCAGAATCGGCGTATTTAATTTCTGTTACCCTATTACCAAGGTGAAGTTCACGCTTCCATTGGCCATCTGTGTCAAGAAACTTACGGGTATCAAAGGCATTAAGCCCAACTGCTGGTTGAAGTGTAACTCTACGAGCTTGTTCAACATTTTCTTTAGTGAATGTACCATCTGGGTTCTTTCCATTTAATATGGCAATTGCAAGGGCGTCAGGATTACTAATATTGTCTCTGGAATTTATAACTCTCCCTGTTCCATCCGGTAGTTTTTCACCGAGCCGGACGCTTAATTTTTTACCATCAGGTCGCTCTTTCGTTTCATCTCTATAAAGAACTGCTAGAAAATCTTGTTGTTCATCGAGGGGCATACCAGCGAAAACAGTCACGTCTTGAGCATCATGTTGCTCGCCGGTAGCTGTTTTAAAGCGTGTGGTTTTGCCAGCATCGTCATACGTATATACGCTGCCTTGTGTAGTTCTAAATTTCTCAATAGGTATATGTTCCCAATCACCAAACCAGCTTTTAAAGGCCTCAGTACGAACAACCTTCCACCCTTGTTCTGATAGTTGTGATACATTGCCCCCAACCACAGCGTATCGTTCACCTTTTTCATTTAAGTCTACGGGTGTAATTGGTATGGCTTCAGCCTGTTGCTCTGCCCGTAAGCGTACTTGCTCGACTTCTGCGGAAGCAGGAGCAAAGAGTGTAAGGTCTAAGGTGTGAGGGTCAAATTGTTCTGGCATAGTTTGTATTTTATTTCTACTGATTGGATAATAGCATAAGTTTGATAATCTTTCAACTTTGTTACTCTTAAGTTCCAGTCTGGTTCTTTGGGTTTCTAACTTCCTCAACCACGCTGTACCATAAGCACTTTGTTATAATGCCGGCATGCCACGCAAACGCTTTGTTATATCAGCTTGTTTGGCTTTAGCCATCGGTGTAACACTGCATTTTGTGCCTTTGTATAGTAAGCAAGGCACGTTAGATACTGGGTTGTGTCAGGGCTACAACCTTGAGAATGGGCAACAGCCTCCCTATATCCCTCACAATTACCGAATAATCGAAGGTGGCTTGAGCGGTTTCTCGAGTGATAAAAAACAGTTTATAGCTGGTAAGTACGATGGTGTGACTTGTGGAGAAGCTATCACCTTACGACTGTTTCTGTGGTGACCAGACTTGTCCGAACATGGTCTAATGCGCTGTACCATTTCGCTTATGTTTAAAAGACTCTGGTAACGAGGAGACTTTTTTGTTATGGTTTCGCTATTCGGCTACTATATGACTATAAGGAATAATACTAATGGGCAAACTCCAGGATAACCAATCAGGATTCGGTGCTGTTGGAGTAATGCTAGTAATTATTGTCTTAGCTTTAGTAGGAGTTGTGGGCTGGATGGTTTACAAGAATCATCCTAAAGCAGTAAGTAGATCAACAACTACATTAAGTAAGACAAGTAGTCCTACGTTAGTAACCAAAACTGATTCGACCACAACAGTTAAGCCTACAGGTTCTATTACTGGTGATATGAGTTATCCTGCAGATGGGTTGCCCGATCACTTTAAGCTGTGTGCAGCTTTGGTGTCTGACCAAACAGCCACACCACAATGTTTTGATAAACCTTTAGTTGGAGGATCTGATATTCTGGCCTACAAGGTTGATGTCGCCCCAGGTGATTACTATGTTTACGAACAACTCGCCACCGCAAAAGGAAGCTACACCCCAGCGTACCTGGCTTACTATGATCAATACAGCACAACATGTAGTGGCACCACGGAATGCCAATTTATCACTCAGCCGAGACCCTTACAAGTAACAGTTACCGCAAACCAAACCAGCAGCGGGATTAGTAATTTTGATTGGTATGATCTACCACCCAGGTAGTATCTTCTCACTTCCTCAACCACGCTGTACCAAATATAAGCATGGTATTATGACCATATGAAAAAGAAGCATGCGCTTCTGGTACTTGGTAACGCACTCATTTTTATTGGCTTAATCAGTGCCATATTACTGGATCAAGGTGCCCCAGTTGGAGCAGCAGTAGTGGGGATAGTAGTTATCGGCTTACAACTGTGGGGAAACCCACCAACAAAGAAAGCTACCCTTGTGAGCCTACTTATCTTGGCAGGAGTTTCTATAGTCTTCCTTGCTGGTTATCAGCTAGCAGTTTATCAATCAAACAATGGTGATAATTTTTCGCTTCCTCATTTTAATTCCGGATGTGGCACCTCACAAACTTATTGCGCTTCTACGAACTGCGGCACTAACTTATCAGGGGGGTGTTGCTCATTATATGCCGGACCGGGTACCCTTTGCCCTGATTAGCTTGGTTCTAGCTTCCTCAATCGCGCCGTACCATTTCGCTTATGCTTTGAAACTCTGATTGTCTGGCTTAGAATTCAACTATGTATTTTGGGACAAAACCTTACGGCCTAGAGGGCTATATCAGGAACCATGGCGATGGAAGCAATATGTATAGAGGGGAGACCTTTGGGCAACCACGTACGCTAGAACCTGGAGATATATTAGCTAATGGTCTTGAGATTGCTGAAGAAAGTTACGATGCGGGTAACGGGAGTATTGGTCTGATTTTTGTTGATGGTTCAAGACGAGAAGTCGCAGCTAGAGTTCCTCTATTATTACAAGGTGAAGGTCGGGGCAAGTTACCTATGCAACTCGAAGTCGGGGATATTTTTGCAACAGGCTGTGTTGTGCTAACAAAACCAGGTGTATATGAGGAAGATGACCCTAGATTTGAACAAGGTAGGCATGAAGTTGATATTAACATTACTGGAGGGTTCGATGGCCATCATATAGGAGTGCCTAATGACCTTTTTATTGCTCTTTATTCAGAAACATATCCTCCATCATCCGACACTACGTTTGGAACTTTTATTCTGGCAAATACCTTAAAAAATGAATGAGGCTGCACGACACAACTTACCTAAACTTGGTCAACTTGCAATTGAGGTTTGAAGCAATAGTTTGGTTCTAGCTGTCTCAACCACGCTGTACCATCCCCTTATGCTTGTGTGTTGAAGCCCAAGTGGTAGTATGTACTGCATAAGGGAGAAAGCGTCATGTCTAAGACAAGAACACCCAAAATTTTACCAATACCGTTGGAAGAAGTAATAGCTCAAGTAACAGAATTGTATGAACGTGACCCGTTAGCTTTTGCAAAAGGCATGGAAACCGGTAGACGGCAGTCTGACTATGCGGCGGGGAGAGACTATCTTGGGCTTGTACTTGGTAATGTGGTTATCTATAGAGACGACAGGACTCCAGAAGCGACAAGACGGGCATTTAATCTTAATGATTCTTCGTTCGCACTGGGCGCAGTGATTGGGATAATCGAACAAATACCAAGAGGCAAGTTTGCGAACGTGTGTGATTAGTCAGCTTCTAACTTCCCCAACCACTCTGTATCATACTGCTTATGTTTATAGACTCTCAATGTGTGAAGTCTTTTTTATTGTCTCAGAGCTATTCTTCAGATATCCTAAAGTTAACTAACCATAAGGATAATTAATGCGTAAGCTCCTCAGGAACGAAACAGGCTTTGGTAATGTTGAAGTAGTACTATTGCTCGTGATAATTGGTATGGTGGGGTTTGTGGGCTGGTACGTGTATCAGTCAAAGAACAAGACCAACAATATCTATAACAATGCTGCTCAGACTATTGGCACACCAGGAAAGGCAAGCACAGCTAAAGCAAGCACGGCCGCCAATACAAACAGCGCTTCCAGTACGAAATGTGCCTCTAGTGTTGTATCAACTCCGACAGAAGTTAATTTTGCAGAAGTAACCTACTGTTCTTATGTGCAGACAGTGCTTGCTGCTCAATCATCTAGTCAACCTACGGAATTGACAGGCCTAGCCTCAATACAGTCACGACTAACACCTGCCCTGTATTCACAGCTTGTTGCCTCATACCACATGACGCAACCACCTGACCAGATGAATGACAACATTGCATGCGCTTACGGGCAGATGGGGTATTTTGACTTTCCGATAAAGGCATCTCTTAAATCAAACGACGGGAAGATTGCAGTTGTTTCTA
>Ga0206904_1149_pt1 | contig 17341 bp, 15 predicted proteins | sample Alteio_BWOrgHeat_42_FD_152981 | JGI IMG/M metagenome (GOLD analysis project Ga0206904, IMG submission 152981) | Enriched cells from forest soil in Barre Woods Harvard Forest LTER site, Petersham, Massachusetts, United States -... | ecosystem: Environmental > Terrestrial > Soil > Temperate forest >...
ATTGAAACGATTAAAAATATTCAACCCCTTGCGCTGCAGGAACTGGCCAATAAATACCTGAGTGACGCTGATTTTTACGAGCTGGCGGTATTTTAAAGGATCAGAATTCAGTATTTTCACAGGACTAAATCCTGCAGTTATGAATATTATTTTGAGGATCATCATTTCTGCTATCGTCGCATTTGCCCTTTCTTATTTATTAAGCGGCGTTCATATCCAGTCGTTCGTCACTGCACTGATCCTGGCAATTGTGCTGGGCCTCCTGAACATTTTTGTAAAGCCCCTCCTGATCATACTTACCTTACCTATAACCATTTTTACATTTGGACTCTTCCTGTTTGTGATCAATGCGCTGATCATATTGCTGGCTGCAAAATTCGTTAACGGATTCCGGGTTGATGGATTCTGGTGGGCATTACTGTTCAGCCTGCTGCTTTCAGTTCTTACTTCTTTTTTTTATAAGAGGTCAACCCAGTCGGAGAATTGACGTGCGGCGGCATCTTTTCAAAATCGGCCTATGTTTTTCGACCGTAAATTTTTTTCTGACACTGTTTTGCTGGATCTGTACAAGGCCCTGCTTTTCCCAAGAATGATTGAAGAAAAAATGCTGGTACTGCTGCGTCAGGGCAGGATCAGCAAATGGTTCAGCGGGATCGGACAGGAAGCTATTTCTGCGGGAGTGGTTTCGGCCCTGGCACCGGATGAATGGATCATGCCCCTGCATCGTAATCTGGGTGTTTTTACCGGCAGACAAATGCCGCTTGATAAACTCTTTTTACAATGGCAGGGAAGTGAGGAAGGTTTCAGCATGGGCCGGGAGAGAAGTTTTCATTTTGGTTCACGCGAACATTTTGTCTGTGGTATGATTTCCCATCTCGGGCCCCAGCTTGCCCTTGCAGATGGCGCAGCACTCGCCTATAAACTTAAAAAAGAGCAAAAATGTGCCCTGGCATTTACCGGGGAAGGCGGCACCAGTGAAGGCGATTTTCATGAAGCGCTCAACGTTGCAGCAGTCTGGGACCTGCCCGTCATATTCATTATTGAAAATAACGGCTATGGACTAAGTACCCCTTCATCGGAACAGTACAGGTGTAAAAGACTCGCTGATAAAGGGATCGGCTATGGTATGGAGTCTGTGCAAATTGATGGCAATAATATTCTCGATGTATATGATACGGTCCGCGGTGTGCGCGAATTCTGCATCCGGGAGCAAAAGCCCTACCTGATTGAATGTATGACCTTCCGGATGCGTGGCCATGAGGAAGCCAGCGGAACAAAATATATTCCCTCCGCTCTTTTTGAAAGCTGGGCGAAAAAAGATCCGGTTTCTTCCTATGAAAACTGGCTGAGGGAAGCCGGTCTGCTGCCGGATATTACAATGAATGAGATTCGGAGCGGATTCCGGCAGGTTATTGATGCGGCCATTACAGTAAAAGAAAACCCGGTTATCGCTGATTCCAAAAAGGAACTGGCCGATATGTATTCCCGTCTGCCGGAAAATACCTTTGCCGGCGACGTTGCACAAATTAACGAGCCGTCCACACCTCCCACCAAACGATTTATAGACGGAATCCGGGAGGGTTTGTGGCAAAGTATGGAAGCGCATGAAAACCTGATCCTGATGGGACAGGATATCGCCGAATATGGTGGCGCCTTTAAAATCACGGAAGGATTTTTAGAAAAATTCGGTAAGGAACGGGTTCGCAACACGCCGCTTTGTGAAAGCGCCATTGTGGGCATTTCACTTGGACTGGCCCTGGAAGGATTTAAATCGGTTATGGAAATGCAGTTTGCCGATTTTGCTGCCGTGGGCTTTAATCAGATTGTAAATAATTTGGCCAAGATTCATTACCGCTGGGGACAGTCCGCGAACACAGTTATCCGGATGCCAACCGGAGCGGGTGTCGGAGCGGGGCCGTTTCACTCACAAAGTAATGAAGCCTGGTTCACCCATGTGCCGGGATTGAAAGTGGTTTACCCCTCCACTCCTGCCGATGCAAAAGGACTTCTGAACGCAGCAATTCTCGACCCGAATCCGGTTTTATTTTTTGAACATAAAGTATTGTACAGAAGTATCAGCGGTCCGCTCCCGGAACATTATTTCTGCACTGAGATTGGTAAGGCAAACCTGGTTTTGGCCGGTGATGATATCAGCATTATTACTTATGGTGCGGGAGTACACTGGGCCCTGGCGATGGCTGATCAGAAGCCGGAAATCTCTTTTCATATACTGGATCTCCGGACGCTTCTTCCGCTGGATTATGAAGCCATCCGTGAAGCCGTTGAAAAAACAGGTAAAGTAATTGTTCTGCATGAAGACACACTAACCGGTGGCATCGGAGGTGAAATCAGTGCCTGGATCGGGGAGTTTTGCTTTGAGCTGCTCGATGCGCCGGTATTACGTTGCGCATCCATGGATACAGCAATTCCATTTAATATCGAATTGGAGAAAAATTTTCTGGCCAATGCCCGTCTTTTGAAAACGGTTGAACAATTACTTTCTTATTAACGGGTGCCGGCAAAATGATCGTTGGCTTTATAAACGCGAAGAAAATTACCGCCCAGAATTTTTTTAATGTCTGTTTCATTATACCCTCTTCTTAATAATTCTTTCGTAATCTTTGGATAATCTTCCACTCCATCCAGGCCGGCCGGAGCCGAATCGATCCCGTCGAAATCTGATCCCAGTCCGACGTAGTCCACGCCCACGAGTTTTACGATGTAGTCTATATGATCAAACAGGCAGGAAAAGGGGGCCCGCATGCTATCCAGTTCATTTTTATATTTCTTTGCAAAATAATTCCCGGTCGCCATTCCCGATCGTTTCGCCGCATCTATCGAATCGTATTCCGCCTGGTGTATTTTTACAAATGCATTCATCTTTTTGAAATAAGTAGAATCTAAAAATGCGGAAAAGAAGTTCACCTGTATTACGCCTCCGTTTTTAGCAATCGCTTTTATCTGATCGTCCTTCAGGTTTCGGTATACCGGGCACAGTGCATATACCGAACTGTGTGATGCAATGACGGGCCGTGTGGTAGTGGCCATCACATCCCGGAACGTTTTTTCACCGATATGTGAAACATCTATCATCATGCCCATCTGGTTCATTCTTTTTACAACCTCTTTTCCAAAATCGTTCAACCCATAGGGCGTTACGATAAAGGCATGCTGGGTTTCGTCCATCGCCGATGTGGACCACGATGTACTGTTGTTCCAGGAAAGTGTCATATATCGCACACCTCTTTTGTAAAAACTATCCAGGTAATCCATCCGGTCTTCGATCATATGGCCGCCCTCCACTCCGGACAAGCAGGCGAGTTTGTTTTTTTTTACTGCCTGCATGAGTTCGTTATAGGAATAAACAATCTGCATTTTCTTTGGGTTTCTGCCGGCAATTGCATAAAGAGAATCCAGTTCCCGGTTAGCGAATTTAAATGCGGAACCCCGCCCATAGTGTTCATCGCAAAAAATCGAAAATACCTGCACTTTTATTCCGCCATCCCGCATCCGCTGGAGATCCGAATGGGTAGTCCCCTTCAGGTCCGAGTCGAACACCACGTGATCTTCAACCACTTTACTTAAAATATCATTGTGCGTATCGATCAGTATCGCGCTGAAATGTATTTTTTTTTCCGGCTGCGCATGAGCGGTAAGAAATAAAAACATCATGGAGAAAATCAGGGAATACCTCATATTTTTGATTGGTAAAGTAGTTTACTAAAAGTAAAACATTCCTGCAATGGATATGGAAACCATCCGGAAATATTGTCTGGAAAAAAAAGCGACAACAGAATCTTTTCCTTTCGGAGAATCCACCCTCGTTTTTAAGGTACGCGGTAAAATATTTTTACTGATGAGTCTGGACAGCCGGCCTTTGCAATTCAATGTGAAATGTGATCCCGAAATGGCAGAAGAACTGAGAGAACAATACAGTTCGGTGATACCGGCCTTTCATATGAATAAAAAACACTGGAATACGATCATTCTGAACGGGCAGGTAAGTGCAAAATGGATCCTGCAGTGGATCGATAATTCATATGGACTGGTCGTTCAGTCGTTGCCGCTAAAAGAAAGAAAAAAACTTAGTTAGCTATAAATAGTACCGGTTGCGTTCAATTTCTTCTTTTACCACGTCTGGAACCAGGTACCGAATGGATTTCCCTTCCTTCAGAATATTACGGATATGGGTAGCCGAAATCTGTAACAGGGGGGCTTCCAGGATATGGGCGCGGGCACCGGTGTATTCCGGTATTTTTTCAAATCCCGCCCGCACGTAAATATAGAGCTCTGTGTTTTTTAATAACTGTTCGTAGTTTTTCCAGCGGGGCAGGTTTTGATAACTGTCGCTACCCATTATAATGGAAAATTCGTGCTGCGGATATTTCTCATGAATATAGGTCAGTGTTTCAATCGTAAAAGAAGGCCTGGGTAGTTTGAATTCTATATCAGACGCCCTGAGCCGGTTTTCACCATCGATAGCGGCTTTGATCATGAATAACCGGTGATATTCATTTAAAAGACCGGCGGTCGGCTTCAGTGGGTTTTGTGGTGACACTACAAACCAGACCTGATCGAGCGAAGTGGATTGAACAACGTGGTTGGCAATGATCAGATGACCATGATGAACCGGATTAAAGGAGCCGAAATACAATCCAATTTTCATGTAATTGTTTGAAAGTCAGTCGTTTAGTTGTAGTTATGCGGGTATGGGATCCACGAAAATATTGTCTGCCTCGTCCAGGCGGAGACTTAATTGGTAGCCCGCCACAGCAATAGATATCGGATCTCCCAGCGGAGCTATTTTTTCAACTTTTATGATTTCACCGGGCACACAACCCATTTCCATTAATTTTAGAAATACATCGTTTTTTTCAAAAGAGTGGATTCTGGCGCGGGCTCCTGTTCTTAACTCAGAAAGTCTTTTCATTATGAAACAAATGTAGTTTTGTTGGCTCAATCGGCTTTACGATTTTCGGAAATGGCATGAATAAAAAACTCCCTGTTCAGTTTCACTTTCTCGTCTCCTGCACCCTGACCAACCGTGGTTCACTTAAGAACTTTATCCTCTCTATTTTCAAAAAGGAAAAAAGATCCCTTGAAAATATTAATATTGTTTTCTGCGATGATAAATACCTGCTGGACCTAAATCGCCGGTTTCTTCAACATGACTTTTATACGGACATTTTAAGCTTTCCCCTGTCGGAGGTAGATAAACCCCTCGTTGGAGAGATTTATATAAGTATAGAACGAGTCCGCGAAAATGCACGTTCCCTGGGCTCAACCCTAAATGACGAGCTTCACCGGGTGATTTTTCACGGTGTTCTCCATTTTTGCGGCTACCATGATAAGTCCGGTTCCGACATCAGAGTTATGAGAAAAAAAGAAGAATATTACCTGCTTGCTTATCACAAGGCCTTAGGTTAGTTCCACGTGGAACAGTTCCTTAACCAGGCGTACACTTCAGGAACCCACGGCTAAATGTTTTGCCGTTGGGAATGTATAGTGATCAGCTACCTAAGGCACCCTAAGTCCACACGAAGTCCATTATTTAATGGACTTCGTATGGACTTAGGCCCTTAGAGATAGTAAAACGATAAGTTGAACAACTAAAACCGTCAGCTTTCCCCGATATTCCACCTTCCTGCCCGATTGGTGGCAATTATCTATTGAATGTTTCACGTGAAACATCTCGTTGAAGTAAATAAGCTTAAAGTATTAACTGCCCAGCCCAGCGCTTAGAGCCAGATAGCTGTAATTTTGCAGCATGTTTTCAACATATGATGTAATTGTGGTCGGAGCGGGGCATGCGGGTTGTGAAGCAGCCGCTGCCGCCGCGAATATGGGCTCCAGGGTTCTGTTGATAACCATGAACCTGCAAACCATCGCCCAAATGAGTTGTAATCCGGCCATGGGTGGGGTGGCCAAGGGCCAGATTGTGCGGGAAATAGACGCTATGGGTGGCTATTCAGGTATTGTGACTGACAAAAGCATGATCCAGTTCCGAATGCTCAATAAATCAAAAGGGCCCGCCATGTGGAGTCCCCGGGCTCAAAACGACCGTATGTTATTTGCCGCCACCTGGCGGGAGATGCTGGAGAACACGCCTAATGTTGAGTTTTACCAGGATATGGTAAGCGCACTGATAATTGAAAACGGCCAGGCAAAAGGGGTTATCACCGGGATGGGAAATAAAATCTATTCCAGGTCAGTGGTACTGACAAACGGTACCTTTCTCAACGGTATCATTCACATCGGTGAAAAACAATTCGGGGGCGGCCGGATGGCGGAAAAAGCTGCGACCGGAATTACTGAGCAACTGGTTTCTGAGGGTTTCGAATCCAACAGGCTGAAAACGGGCACGCCGCCCCGGATCGATGGAAGAAGCCTGGATTATAGCAAAATGGAAGAACAAAAAGGAGATGAACACCCGGTCGGTTTTTCATACCTCGGAATTCCACTTCCGGAAAAACAAAGAAGTTGCTGGATAACCTATACGAATCCGGCGGTGCATAATATCCTCAAAACAGGATTCGACCGAAGTCCGATGTTTACAGGAAGAATTGATGGAATAGGCCCCCGCTATTGTCCGAGTATAGAAGATAAACTAAACCGCTTTGCGGAAAAAGAAAGACATCAGCTGTTTATCGAGCCGGAAGGCTGGAATACAGTAGAAATATATGTAAACGGATTCAGCACCTCACTGCCGGAAGAAGTACAATACGAAGCCCTTCGTAATATTCCGGGGTTTTCAAAATTCAAAGCTTTTCGTCCGGGCTATGCCATTGAATACGACTATTTCCCACCTACCCAGCTGCTGCATACCCTGGAAACAAAAATCATCCATAATCTGTTTCTGGCCGGACAGATAAACGGCACCACAGGATACGAAGAAGCCGCCTGCCAGGGACTGATGGCCGGGATCAACGCACATCAAAAAATCAATTTTCTTGAGCCGATTATTCTAAGCCGTAGTGAAGCCTATATAGGAGTTCTGATTGACGACCTGATCAGTAAGGGAACCGAAGAACCTTACAGGATGTTCACATCCCGGGCAGAATTCCGCACCTTATTAAGACAGGACAATGCGGATATCCGGCTTACAGAAAAAAGTCACCTGCTCGGACTTGCCTCTCAAAGCCGTCTCGACGCTGTAAATCGCAAGAAAATTGATGTTTTAGACATTACCAAAATCCTCCAGGATTTCCCTGTGGAACCGGCGGAAGCCGAAAAATTGCTGAGCGAAAAAAAGATGTCACCCCTCTTACAAAGGCAAAGAGCCGCAACGCTGCTTTTAAGGCCCAACCTTGACCTGCCCTCTTTACAAGCAGGAATTCCTTCTTTGGATCATAAACTCCGTCAATTCAGCTCCCATGCCCTTGAGCAGGCGGAGATTCAGCTTAAGTATGAAGTCTATATCAGGAAGGAAAAAGAACTGGTAACCCGTATCTCCCAGCTGGAACAGCTTTCTATTCCTGAAACATTTGACTATGACCGGTTATCTGCCTTGTCAATGGAAGCGCTTATCAAGTTCAAAAAAATAAAACCAAGAACCCTGGGGCAGGCAAGCCGGATCAGTGGAGTCAATCCTACCGACATTCAGATACTGATGGTTTATATGGGCCGTTAATAATTCACACAAGTCCATTCCATTCACTTTGGTTCCGGAACCGAAATCATAATCCATATTGCCGGCTGATTTCCAGCATGCGGTCAATCGGAATTTTACTTTTTTTCAAAAGCTCATCCGACATGATGATTTCCGGCGTTTCATATTCCATGCAGAGATAAAGTTTTTCCAGCGTATTTAATTTCATATACGGGCAGTCATTGCAGGCACAATTTGTTTCCGGCGGAGCAGGAATAAAAATTTTTTCCGGTGACGAGATTTTCATCTGATGCAGAATTCCGGATTCCGTTCCAACAATGAATTCCTTTGCGGCATTGCTTTGCGTGTATTTCAGAAGCGCTGTTGTTGAACCAATAAAGTCAGCCATACGCAATACAGGTTCTTCACATTCCGGATGCGCGATGAATTTAGCGGATGGGTGTCTCAGTTTAAGTTCCGTGATTTTTTTTACACTGAAAATTTCATGAACGATACACGCTCCATTCCAGAGCAGCATATCGCGACCCGTTTTTTTCTTCAGGTATGCGCCCAGGTTTTTGTCGGGTGCAAAAATTATCTTCTGTGAAATTGGCAGGCTTTCAATTATTTTTTCTGCATTGGATGATGTACAAATGATATCACTAAGGGCTTTGATTTCTGCCGTGCAGTTTATATAGGAAATAACGATATGGTCAGGATGTGCTTCACGGAATGCCCTGAACTCCGCGGTTGGTGCAGAATCAGCGAGTGAGCACCCGGCTTTTAAATCCGGTAATAAAACCTTTTTTCCCGGATTCAGGATTTTTGCCGTTTCGGCCATAAAATGGACCCCTGCAAATACAATGATTTCCGCCTTTGTACGTTTAGCTTCCTGAGCCAGTCCCAGACTGTCACCGATAAAATCGGCAACATCCTGGATGTCTGCGTCCTGGTAGTAATGCGCCAGTAAAACGGCATTTTTTTCTTTCTTCAGTCTTTCGATTTCGGAAAAGAGATCAAGGGTTGGATCTACGGCGACATCCAGCCATCCTTTTTGGTCGACCTGCATTTTTGCTTCTTCGATGTTAATAACTGCCATAGTATTTAATAATACATTATTTATATAAATAGAGCTATTACTATTATAAGGCCGTTTATGTGTATAAATGCTCCCGGGATTATACAATAACCGGATTTTATTTTATTGTGCACCAGAATACACATTCTTTGCACACCGCTAGATCTGCGCTGTAACTGTCTTATCCCGTATTGCACATCCCTTCAGCCGGCGCGTGGTCTGGAAAAATACTTAATAACATATTTACTATTAAAAACCGGATAACCTGGGCTTTGTTCACCAGCTGTCTAAGTAAAAACCATTATATGAATTCTATTCTCATTCCTTTCACAGAAACCGCGAACGTTTAGGGTGGTTTTCCACTTAAAAGAAGGGTTATACCCCGTGCGATTGTGTAGAAATGTTCCACCGTAATCGGGCTGTTTCACGGTTTTTAATGACGATGATTAACCGACCCCAAAGCTGATACAAAGAAATGCCATTTTAGTGAGCAGCGGCGGGTGTTTGCTTGTTTTCCACAATTTGTTCATAACCATTTTTCATCTATTTTTGCCATCCTCTCAAAAAAACCGACTATATATATATGTCTATCATTCAGAAAATAAGAGATAAAGCAGCCTGGCTCGTTTTTGGCCTCATTGCGGTGAGTTTGATCGGATTTCTTCTCATGGATGCGCGCACAATGAGCGGTCGCTCGGCGTCTTCGACCTCCGGAGCCATCGGTTCGGTTAATGGGGAAAAACTGGATTTTGCCGATTTTCAAAAGCAGGTTTCCGAAAGGGAAGATCAATACAAGAGTCAGGGCTACCCCATAAACGATATGCTTACCCAGAACATCCGGGAGGAGATCTGGAAACAATTTGAAGAAACCGCGGTCCTCACCTCCGAATACCAGAAACTGGGAATTGATGTAAGTGATAAGGAATTGAATGATATGCTCGTTGGTCCGAATGCCGTTCCCGAAATCCGGAAAGCATTTACCGATCCGAACACGGGTATTTTTGACGGACAGCAAGCCGCGGCCCGTATCAATCAGCTCAGGACCATCTATAAATCCGGCCGAAAGGCAGATCAAAACTATCCGATGGCCCAAAGCTTTTTCGAAAACGCACTCCCGCAATTCATTAAACTACGGGAAAGGGAAAAGTATATTTCCCTCCTGGCCCAGAGCACATATGTTCCGAAGTGGATGATTGAAAAGTCAAACGCAGATAATAGCCAGATCGCATCGGTGAATTATGTAAAAGCATCATACCGGACGATCTCCGACAGTGCGGTTATGGTTACCGACGCGGATATTCAAACCTATCTGGATAATCATAAGGAACAATTTGCACAGGAGGAAACACGCGCTGTCAGTTATATCAGTTTCAGCGCAGCGCCGACTACCGGCGACAGTACCGGAATTTTTCAAACAGTTCAGACCCTGCGTCCTGAATTTACTACTACAAACGACATTGAGTCATTCCTTGCAAAAAACGGCTCTGAATTAAATTTTACAGATGCCTATGTGCCGAAATCCAGAATAACAGGTACCAGAAAAGATTCCATTTTAGCCCTGGATAAAGGAGCCGTCGTAGGACCTTATCTGGACGGAACGAATTATATGCTGGCCAGGATCATGGACATCAAAACGCTGCCCGATTCAGTACGTGCACGTCATATCCTGGTGGCATTCAATGATCCGAAAACAAATCAGCCAAAAATCGATGACACTACGGCCAAAAACCGGATAGACAGCATTAAATCGCTGATCGATAAAGGGCAGCATTTTGACAGCGTTGCGTTTCATTTATCAGAGGATGAAGGCAGCCGGATCAAAGGTGGCGACCTGGGATATTTCGGACAGGGACAGATGGTGAAGGAATTTGGTGACTTTGCTTTCAATGGCAAGAAAGGAGAAATAAAAATTGTAAAAACCCAGTTCGGGTATCATCTGGTTGAAATTATGGATCAGAAGAACTTCGAACCGGCATATAAGATAGCTTACTTCGCCCGTCGGATTGAACCAAGCACGGAAACGGATCAGAACGCTTCAGGTCTCGCCAGCCAGTTTGCAGGCGAAAACCGCGATAAGGCTGCCTATGATGCGGCAGCAAAAAAAGGAGGACTGAAATCGATAGCAGCGCCCGAAATTCAACCTACAGACTTCAATATCCAGGGACTGGGATCCAGTCGTTTACTGGTACGTTGGGCTTATGGTGCAAAACTGGGCGAGGTATCCGAATCTTTTTCAGTCGGAGATAAATATGTGGTAGCTGTTTTGACCGAAATTAATCATAAAGGCACTATGACCCTGGCAAAGGCCCGGCCTATGATCGAACCGATTATCAGAAATCAGAAAAAGGCCGAGATTATTTCCGCCAAGGTCAAATCGGCCACTACCCTGGAAGCCGTTGCACAGGCACTCGGGCAACCGATTTCACATGTGGACAGTCTTCAGTTTTCATCACCTTATATTCCGAATTTAGGTCCGGAGCCAAAAGTGGTGGGATACTCCTTCGATAAACAATTAATTGGAAAAGCGTTATCCCTTCCGGTTGGCGGAAATGAGGGGGTTTTTGTTTTGAACGTGGAAGCGGTAAGCGCAAAGGCCAATTATAATGTGGATGTTGAACAGGCCCGCCAGGCCATGTTGCAATCTCAGGAGCAAATCATTCAGCGTGCGGGAACCGACGCGCTGAAGAAAAAAGCCAAGATTGAGGACGACCGCGGTAAGTTTCTTTAAACAATTCATCCAATAAATCATTATTAAAGCGGGCCTCCCCGCTTTTTTTCATTTTTAGCGGCCGTACCTTTAATTCATTCCGTTTATGGCAGAAGAAATCGTAAATAAAGTTAGTCAGAGCGCGTTGCTTACGCTGGATCTGGAACAGTTCTATCCTGAAGAAGAAATCCGGGTATTTGATTTGAAACCTTTCCTGTTTATGGAACTCATCCTGAAAGAAAAAGAGTTCAGGGCGGCATTGGCAGCTACGGATTGGACGGGTTACCGGGATGCAGCAGTGGGAGTTTTCTGTTCGGCTGACGCGATCATTCCGGTATGGGCCTATATGCTCGTTACCACATACCTGCAACCCCTGGCAAAAGAAGTGATACTGGGCGACGAGGCCGCGGTACTCCGGCATTTAATTACAAACCGGATACGGTCAATTCATCCGGAGGATTATAAAGACAAGCGAGTCGTGATCAAGGGTTGCGGGGAAAAACCGATCGGCGATTTTGCCTTCCTGGAGATTACCAAACTGCTTCGCCCGGTTGCAAAAGCCATTATGTACGGAGAGCCGTGCAGTACAGTACCGGTATTTAAAGCGAAGAGTTAAAGCAGCGTTCCCTTCAGTATCAGGAATGCGACCGAAAAATAAATGACGAGACCCGTAACATCGACCAGTGTTGCCACAAAGGGGGCGGAAGAAGCAGCCGGATCAGCGCCAAGTTTTTTAAGCAGGATTGGCAACATCGAACCCGAAATGGTACCCCAAAGAACGACACCCAACAGGGAGAATCCTACGGTAAAGCCGACCAGCATCCAATGTTGGCCATAATTGTAAAGTCGAAAATGCTGCCATAAAAATATCCGCATAAAACCGACAAAACCGAGTATCGATCCAAGGACCAGTCCCGAGAAAATCTCCTTCCGCATTACATACAGCCAGTCGCGGAATTTGATCTCCCCGAGCGCCATGGCGCGGATGATGATGGAAGAAGCCTGGGAGCCGGAATTTCCCCCGCTCGAAATAATCAATGGGATGAAAAGTGCAAGCACAACTGCTTTGCTGATTTCACCTTCAAAAAAGCCCATAGCCGTGGCCGTTAGCATTTCGCCCAGGAACAGGATCACAAGCCAGCCCGCGCGTTTTTTTACCAGGTGTCCAAATGAAATAGTGGTATACGGTTCTTCCAGGGCTTCCGAACCCCCGATTCGCTGAATCTCACGGGTGTTTTCCTTTTCAGCCAGTCTTAATACATCATCCGAGGTAACGATTCCCAGTAATACGCCTGCTTCATTGACTACCGGCAGCGCAAACCGGCTGTTGTTTTTAAATGTGGCAATCGTTTCAGTTTGAGCGTCTGTGGCATTCAGCACGATAAACTGGTGATCCATTATTTTTTCAACCGGCGTGGAGGGATCCACCACTAAAAATTCTTTGATATTGATATCGTCTATCAAAACCCCATTATCGTCCACGACAAACAGAAAGTTCAGTGTTTCGGCTGCCTGCCCCCGCTGACGGATTACGTCCAGCACCTGCTGAACCGTGTCGGTGGATTTTATTGAACAATAATCCGGCGTCATCAACCGGCCTACGGAACCTTCGGGATAACCGAGAAGTTTGAGCGTTTCGGCCCTTGTTTCAGGAGCGAGGATTTTCAGAAGTTCTTTCACCGCATTGCCAGGCAACAGTCCCAGAAATGCGGTCCGGTCATCCGGTTGCAGGGCATTAAGGAGTTCAGCGGCCTTTTCATCGGGCAGGGATTTAATAATGATTTCCTGCTTTTTCTTCCGCAGGAATTTAAAAACTCTCGCCGCGTGTTTTATATCGATATGCTGGAAAAGCTTGCCTGCCCAGTTTGTATACCGGTTTGTAAACTCGATAATATCTCTGGAAGAAAGCTTGTTCAGTTTTACAAACTCCGTAATGCGGTTGTTCTGAAGCAGGTTCTTGATATCATTTAGATTCGGCATTGGTCGTATTGATAAGTAAAGTTCTGAATTTCGGAATGGATTTATATTACCCGGATTTTAAATTTCAAAAACTTCGCCCTGACTCCGGGCAGATGCACTGCCCACGGCGGCATGGGTGGCTCTGCCATGAAATTTAAAGGTATACCGCTTTTTATTTTTTGATATTTCTGTGATGATGGATTTCCATGAAAGCTGTGGCCCTTCGCAATAAATAATTTCTTCCGCATCCGCTTCCTTTTCAGTAACCTCAATATGAAAATCAGTAAGTTTTTGTTTCCAGATTTCACGGGCGGGCGGATCTCCCTTAACAAATATCCGTAAGCCGGGGGTCTTTTTAATAGTCGATTTTTTAAAAGACAGTTGCATGGCGGTCAGGGCCTGATGGAACCGGATACCGGTATGCAGGAAAATCAACTGAATCCGCGAACGGGATCCGCGGAAATGTTTTTTTATAAAAAGGGCCATCGCGGAATAAAACATTTTCAGGTACCTGGAATTCCTTTTCGTGCTTTCGCCCTTGAAATGAATGATGCTGGTCAGTGGCAAATAATAATTCAGATGACCCGTCTGGCGGATCCGGTAACTCAGATCAATATCTTCTGCGTACATAAAAAACTGTTCGTCGAAGCCTCCTGTCTGATCCAGGATATTTTTTTTTACCATTAAAAAGGCCCCCGATAAGATGTCGACCGCCTGCGGAACCTGCTCATCCAGGTGCCCCATATAATAGGATGAAAATAGTTTTGAATGCGGAAATAAACGATGGAGTCCGCTCATTTTAAAAAAGGAGGCACGGGAAGACGGGAATCCGCGCTTGGACTCCTTTAAAAAATTTCCTGCACCGTCAACCATGCGAACGCCTAATGCACCCGCGTCCGGTTTCGAGCGAAAAAAGGAAATGCAGGATTCGAGGGAGTCTTCGGCCAGGATAGTATCCGGATTTAAAAACAGAATGAATTCACCACGGCAATTGGAAAGCACCTGATTGTTGGCCTTGGCAAACCCGGCGTTTTCCTTGTTCTGAATAAAATGAAAAGCCGGATAGAGTGGTACCAGGAAGTCCAGGCTTCCGTCGGTAGATGCGTTGTCAACAATAAAAACCTCAGTCTCCCCATCCGGAAACGCATTGCCTTCAACCGCCTTTTTGAGGGAGGAGAGACATTGTTCCAGGAAAAATTTAACGTTGTAACTGACGATGACTACAGAAAGGATCATCCGGAATGCATTGCTGCGAAGTACGATTTTTTCGTGTTGCTGACAAAATACAAGTCTTTATACAGGCGGTCCCGCCTCAGCCATGGCTTTATTATCTTTGCAGCATGTTAAAAACCACCCTGATCAAGGCCGCTGAAAGGGCCGGCGGAATTCTCAAGCAATATTACGGCAGCAATTTTCAGGTAAATAATAAGGAAGGCGTAAATAACCTGGTTACGGAAGCGGACCATGCCGCTGAAAAAGCAATAATGGAAATAATCCGGAACGACTATCCCGATCATTATATTTTGAGCGAAGAATCGGGCGATATGCCGACCGATTCTCCCTATAAATGGATTATTGATCCACTTGACGGAACCGTAAATTTTGCACACGGTCTCCCCATATGTTGCGTTTCCATCGGATTGGAGCAGGACGGAGAAATGATCATGGGCGCCGTATACAATCCTTTTTTTAATGAGTTTTATTTTGGCCAGAAAGGGTATGGTTCAACGCTGAATAATGAGCTCATTCATGTGTCCGCCGAAACCACCGTAGATAAATCCTGTCTCGTTACTGGGTTTCCCTACACATATCTGGACGAACCCAACGGACCCCTGGAGGTTTTTTCCAGACTGATCCGCAGGGGAGTTCCGGTCAGGCGCCTCGGATCTGCCGCCATGGATCTTTGCTGGGTAGCGGCCGGCCGGTTTGAAGGGTTCTATGAACATAAATTAAATGCCTGGGACAGCGCAGCCGGATTTTTAATTGTGCAGGAAGCAGGCGGGAAAGTCACCGATTTTAAGGGAGTAGGTTATTCGCCCTATCAGCCGCAGATTGTTGCCACCAATGGTAAAATTCATGAAGAATTACTTCAGTGGATCTCGGGTAAGGCCGGTACAACCGGGCCGGCTAACCAGGAAAATAAAAAATAAACAATGGAATCCCGCACAGAAATCTCTTCATTAGGTGAATTCGGCCTGATCGAACACCTCACCAAAAATATTGAAATAAAAAACGCATCCACTATTCTCGGTGTGGGCGATGATGCGGCCGTAATCGATCATTTCGGAAAACAAACTGTACTTACGACAGACCTGCTGATTGAAAATATTCATTTTGATCTCATGTACACACCGCTCCTGCACCTGGGGTACAAAAGTGTGATCGCCAACCTGAGTGATATTTATGCCATGAATGCCGTACCGACACAATTGCTGCTATCGCTGGGATTTAGCAACCGGTTTAGCCTGGAGGCATTGGATGAATTTTATGAGGGTGTTTATACAGCCTGTGAAAAATACGGGGTCGACCTGGTCGGCGGTGATACTTCTTCATCCCAGAAAGGGTTTATTATTTCCGTGACCGCCATCGGAGAAGTATCGCCGGACAAATTTGTTCAACGTTCAACGGCTAAGAAGGGCGACCTGCTTTGCTGCAGTGGCGACCTGGGGGCAGCCTATCTCGGACTCGTATTCCTCGAAAGGGAAAAAAAGATCTTCCTGGAAAACCCGAATATCCGTCCGGATCTGGAAGGGGAAAAATATGTGATCGGCCGGATGCTCAAACCGGAAGCTTCCAAAAAAACGATTGAGTTTTTTGAACAGGAAGAAATCGTTCCTACTTCCATGATGGATATCAGTGACGGACTGAGCTCCGAAATCCTGCACATCTGTAAACAAAGTAATCTGGGCTGCGTGTTGTACGAGGAAAAAATTCCGATCGCCGATGAAACACGCAACGCAGCGTATAAATTCGAACTGGATCCCACCGCCTGTGCACTGAGCGGCGGAGAGGATTATGAACTGCTCTTCACGATCCGGCCTGATGATTATGATAAACTGGTCTTAAATGAAAATATCAGCGTAATTGGCTATATGACAGATCCGGAAGAAGGGAAAAAGATTTATACCAAAGGAGGAAATAAATTTGACATCACAGCCCAGGGCTGGAACGCATTTACAAAATGAGAATCTGCCAGAGGATGATCCGGAATCTGAAAACTTACCTGTTGACTGTCGCATGTGCCTGCCTGTTAGGTTCCTGTTCAACTACACGTGCACCATACGACCCCCAAAAAAAATACCCTCCTGCAACACTGCAGGAGGATTATTCCCTGTTTCGGCAGATTCTTCAAACCTCACATCCCAGCCTTTACTGGTATACGTCGAAAGACAGTATGGATTACTACTTTGACCAGGTGAATAAATCGCTGGTGGATTCAATGACTGAACCACAGTTCCGGGATCAGCTTGCTTATATGATTTCCAAGATCGACTGCGGACATACCAGTATGAAAGGGTCAAAGGCATTCGGCCGTTATATGGATACGGCATTCTCCGTCGCTTTTCCATTTGCGATGAAGTTCTGGTCCGACACGATGGTGATAACTGCCAATCTCCGAAGGAACGACCCGATACTGCAAAGAGGCACGATTGTACAATCTATCAACGGGTACACGGCGCGCGCCCTGACCGATACGCTTTTTAATTACATAACGACGGACGGATATAGTATGAATGGGAAATATCAAAGCCTCAGTACGGGGTTTGCATTTGCCAATCTGTATAAAAATGTTATCGGTCTTACCGATTCCTTCGATATCCGGTATCTCGACAAATACGGATTTGAAAGCCAGGCCTGGGTAAAGCCTTATGATTTCAGAGCCGATACCCTGAATAAAAAAACATTAAATCAGGGGCCGCCCACGAGAGGACCGGGTAAGAAAAAAGAAAAACCCGTGCTCGTGCTTTCGTCGGTTAACCTCCAGCTGGATACGGTAATGAAAACCGGA
>Ga0206904_1151_pt1 | contig 17327 bp, 16 predicted proteins | sample Alteio_BWOrgHeat_42_FD_152981 | JGI IMG/M metagenome (GOLD analysis project Ga0206904, IMG submission 152981) | Enriched cells from forest soil in Barre Woods Harvard Forest LTER site, Petersham, Massachusetts, United States -... | ecosystem: Environmental > Terrestrial > Soil > Temperate forest >...
CAACAGGAAGTATGCCGCGAAAAAACGTCTTATGGTTGAAGATTGTTTCAAAATCCGGTTATCGGTCAACGCTAATTAATATTTTCAATAATTCCGGCGATTCCCTGGCCGCCACCTACACAGGCCGTCACGATTCCATATTTTTTATTCAGCCTTTTCATATCATGCGTTATCTGAATGGTTAATTTGGCTCCGGTGCATCCGAGCGGATGTCCCAGGGCAATAGCCCCTCCGTTTATGTTCACGATATCCGGATTCATTTCCAGTTTGCGAATTACGGCCAGCGCCTGACTCGCGAAAGCTTCATTCAGTTCTATCAGGTCGATCTGCGAAAGATTCATGCCTGCCTGTTTCAGTGCTTTAGGAACGGCTTCTACCGGACCGATACCCATGATGCGCGGATGTACTCCGGCACTGGAGCAACTTACAAGCCGGGCGATGGGTTTCAAACCCAATTTATTCACCATCGTTCCGCTCATGACGATTACGAAAGCTGCCCCGTCGCTGGTTTGGGAAGAATTTCCCGCAGTAACAGTACCTCCCAGGGCAAATACGGGTTTCAGTTTGGCCAGTGCTTCCGGCGATGTATCTTTTCGCGGACCCTCGTCGGTATCCACGATATAATCACGTTGTTGTTTCTTCCCGTTTTTATCCAGGTAAACTTCTTCCACTTTAACGGGAAGTATTCCCGGCTTAAAATATCCTTCCTGGATGGCGTGCAGCGCCTTCATGTGAGAACGATAAGAAAACTGATCCTGGTCCTCCCGGTTCACCTGGTATTCTTTTGAAACTGCTTCTGCGGTCAGACCCATATTCAGATAATAATCCGGATCGTCGGAAGCAATCGAAAAAGCCGGAACCACTTTCCATCCGGATGTCGGAACCATGGTCATGCTTTCTGTTCCTCCAGCTATAATGCATTCCGCCAGTCCGCTGCGAATCTTGGCTGTTGCGATGGCAATACTTTCCAGGCCACTTGCGCAATACCGGTTTACGGTCATGCCCGGCACTCCTATGCCTACGGCACGTGCTGCAATGATCCGTCCGACCTGTAACCCCTGCTCCGCTTCCGGAACTGCATTTCCGACGATCACATCGTCGACCTGTTTGGGATCAAGTTGTGGCACGGAAGCCAGTAAACCTTTAATAACCGTGATAGCCAGATCATCGGGCCTGTAAAACCGAAAACCACCTTTTTTCGATTTAGCTACGGCTGTACGGTAACCCGCAATGATATATGCTTCTTCCATAATTTAATAATAGCTGCCTCCAAAGATAAAATTCTTCCCTCAGTATCTGCCCATCACAACTGTTAAAGTGTTTTATCTTTGCAGCGCTTATGTATAAATGGCTCCGCTCCTTATTATTCCTGTTCCCGCCTGAATCTGTCCACCATTTTTCCATGTCTGTGCTGAACGGAATTTCCGCGACGCGGCCGGGGCGTTATATCCTGCGAAAACTGTTTTCAGCAGATGAAATTTCACACCAAAAAAAAATCGCCGGACTCGTATTCAGGAACCCTGTAGGTCTCGCTGCCGGATTCGATAAAAACGCTCTTTACCTCCAAAGCCTGGAGACGCTCGGATTCGGATTTATTGAAATAGGGACGGTTACACCCCTGGCACAATCCGGCAACCCGAAACCCAGGCTATTCCGTTTGAAAAAAGACGATGCCCTGATCAATCGCATGGGGTTTAACAATCATGGTGTAGATAAGGTTGCAGCGCGCTTGAAAAAATGGATGGAAAAAAGTGCAGCCTCCGGAAACGGGCGGTTGCGAATCGGCGGCAACATCGGGAAAAATAAGGATACACCCAATGAAAAGGCCTGGCAGGATTACACAACCTGTTTCGAAAAATTATTTCCGTTCGTGGATTATTTTGTAATCAATGTAAGCTCCCCGAATACACCCGGCCTCCGGGAACTCCAGGAGAAAGATTCCCTTCGCATTATATTCACCCGGTTACAGGAACTAAACCAGAAGCAGCCGCAGCAAAAACCTTTATTTCTGAAAATAGCGCCCGATCTGAGCATGGCCCAGCTCGACGATGTAATTGATCTCGCGGTGGAAATCCGGCTGAGCGGTCTGGTAGTTAGTAATACCAGCACTTCGCGTGAAGGGCTTTCAGCTACCCCGGACGAATTAAGCCGCATTGGCGCCGGCGGACTCAGCGGACGGCCATTGCAAAAAAAATCGACAGAATTTATCGGGCATATTGCTGCAAAAACCAACCATATGTTACCGGTAATCGGATCAGGCGGCATATACGATTCTTCCTCTGCCCGCGAAAAAATAGAAGCAGGCGCCGGCCTCATTCAGATCTGGACAGGTTTTATTTACGAGGGACCCATGCTTGTAAAAAAAATACTCCGAAATATGTGATCCCCATTTTAAATGTGGCCTGCCAGCTGGCGGATGTAATTGTAGAAAATGAAAAATGTGGAAGTGGAATACCAAGTGATAATGTGAAAGAACGGTCAAACCGCCTTATCTGTCCTGCATGTGCGGGACGGCGGGCAAAGCGGTCAACGATCAGCGATCAAAGTAATTTCAAAATCGCCGCGGCTGCCAGGGCTGCGGTTTCAGAGCGAAGACGATGCTCACCCAGGTCAACTGCCATGAACCCGTTATCAATTGCCTTTTTTATTTCTTCTTCGGAAAAATCTCCTTCGGGGCCGATCCCAATAAGTTGGGAGGAAAGAGTGGTGTCGGTTATTTCCCTGAGTTTTCTCTTCGCACCGGGATCGCAGTGAGCGATAAACTTCTGATGCGCCTGCGCCTGTTCAATCCACTCAGTAAATGGTTGGGGATCATGTATAACAGGCATCCATACCTGCTGTGACTGGATCAGGGCGCTTTCCAGGATGCCCTGCAGACGTTCCATGCGAAATTGTTGTTTCTCGGTACGCGCACATTTTAGCGGAATAATTTCCGAAACGCCAAGTTCTGTCGCTTTTTCCAGGAACCATTCAAAACGGGCCGTGTTTTTCAGAAGCGACAACGCAATCTGAACCTTTCGCCGGGGTTCATCCTGTTTTTGTTTTTCTGCTATTTTTACCAGGCAGCGTTTTTTATTTGCTTCCCGGATGATGGCAAGAACGGATAACCCTTTACCATCCGTCAGCCGAAGATCTTCGCCCGCCTGCATACGCAGTACCTGCACGATATGGCGGGAAGACTTTTCATTCAGTGCAAATTCCTCTGCCATGGCAGCCAGGTGAGCAAAATAGAAATAAGGACTGGCCATCCGGTGAAGTTGAGAGCGAAAATTTAAAAGGGATCTTCGTCGCTGAAAGGAATATCATTCATTTTACTACCTGCCTGGATATACAGTTTGGGACCGCCCTGTTCATCGCTTGGAACGGGTTTCCAGTTTCCTCCCTGTGGCAGGCCGTTATAATCCGAACCTTCATCATCCATAAATTTCTGGATATGCAGCAGGGCGCGCAGTTTGATCGTTTCCAGGGAACCGTTCCGGTGTTTGGCAATACGAACATGGGTTTCACCCTTGTTACTCTCTCCAAATTCGTTGGCCGTTATGTCGTAATATTCGGGGCGGTACAGGAACATAACCATATCAGCATCCTGTTCGATTGCTCCCGATTCGCGGAGATCACTCAATTGCGGCATTTTATTGCCTTCTTTTCTTTTTTCCACTTCCCGGCTTAACTGGGAAAGAGCGATGATGGGCACCTGTAATTCTTTGGCAAGGCCTTTAAGATCACGGGAAATCTTACTGATTTCCTGTTCGCGGTTTCCATTCCTGTTGTCATTGGTACCACTCATCAATTGCAGGTAGTCGATAATGATGAGGCCGACATTATGTTTGTTTTTCAGTCTCCGGCATTTGGCGCGAAGTTCAAAAATATTCAGGGCCGCCGAATCGTCGATGAAGATGGGCGCCTGTGCCAGTCGCTGAATGCCTTTTGCATAGAGCTGCTTCATTTCATGCTCCTCCAGTTTACCCCGGGAAATTTTTTCCAGATGGATTTCGCTCTCTGCTGAAAGAATTCTTTGCACCAGCTGGCTGGCGCTCATTTCAAGGCTGAAAAAGGCAATCGGGGTCGATTTGGTCGGATGCAGCGCCGCATTACGGGCCAGGTTCAGGGCAAATGCCGTTTTACCAACCGAAGGCCTTGCAGCCAGGATGATGAGATCGGTGGGCTGCCATCCATATGTAATCCGGTCGAGTGAACTGAATCCGGACGGAACACCGGAAATATCGTCATTTTTATGGCGAAGGTCCTCGATACGCTGGATCGTTTTCACCAAAACTGTATCAATGGAGTCAAAGTTTTTGCGGAGGTGATTGTTGGTTATTTCGAAAAGCTTGGATTCCGCTTCGTCGAGCAGGTCAAACACATCGGTACTGTCCTCATAGGAATCGCTGATGATTTCTCCGGAAATACGGATTAGCTCCCGCTGTATGAATTTTTGCAGGATGATCCGGGCATGGGCGTCAATATTGGCGGAAGAAACGACGGAATTCGTAAGCCGGGTGATATAATAGGGTCCGCCCGTCATTTCCAGTTCTTCGCGGAAACGGAGCTCTTCCACGACGGTCAGCATATCGATTGGCTGACTTTTCTGTGCCAGGGATTGCATGGCCTGGTAAATACGCTGATGACTCTCTACGTAAAAACATTCCGGTTTAAGGATTTCGATCACCGTGTCAAAAGCTGTTTTCTCGAGCATGACAGCACCCAATACGGCTTCCTCCAGCTCTCGTGCCTGGGGAGGAACTTTTCCGTACATCATGGTACTGATATCGATGGGTGATTTACGCCTGAACTTCCGGTCTTTGTTCAAATTGGTGAGCTCCATTAATCAGATTGTATTTTATGCTACTATTATCAAAATGTTACCAGAAGATATCGGGAGGGCGAATATAAAGACCATTCTACCGGCTGAAATAAGTTTTTATTTTTTTATTTTATTAAGAGCGTATGCACCGGTTTATTAACAGCATTCCCGGGTTTACCCACCAAAAACTCGGGGCTATCCACAATTTAAAAAAGTTTTTCGCTTTCGGGAGAAGGAAATACACACCGCCTGTGTACAAAGAATTATTCCTAAATATTTTGTTAAGTAAAAAAGAAAACAATAGCCATTATACAGCAAGCCCTCCGGCAAATACCAGAGGGCTTCGAAATGCTGTGACGTTTTTTTTAACCATTATTGGCTTCCCGGGTTTTCGGTTTTTCCTCGGGTTTATCGGCTGGTTTATTTTGCGGTGCCGGGGTCCTTTGTACCGGTTGGCCGTTATTGGGATTATGATCCGATGATGGCCGGCCGGTTGTCTGAACATGATTCGCCGGAGACGGTTTTGGCATCGGGCTGGTTGTTACCGGATGCTGGCTGGCCGCCGGTGTTTGATTAAACTGATTAGCACGTACATCATTTATGTGATTGGTCGCAGCAGGGTTTGACTGAACCGGTTGCGGATGATAGGCTGGTTGATTATTTGCCGGGGGCTGATTATAATTCTGATTTTGAGGCCGCGGATTCGCCGGTTGATTATTCACAGGCGGATTATTCACCGGCTGGCTGTTCGACGGCTGGTTATAACCCGGATTCCCTTGTCTCGGATTGTTTGCAGGGGGCGGATTCAGATTCGGTTGATTATTTACAGGCGGATTATAATTCTGATTTTGAGGCCGCGGATTCGCCGGTTGATTGTACGCCGGCTGATTATATCCTGAATTTTGAGACCGTGTATTATTCGCCGGTGGCGTGTTGTTCGGCTGATTATTCTGGTATTGTGCAGAGGGACGCACGTTATTAAAAGATTCATATCTGGCCGGAGCGGGCGTCGACGGCCTTCCCGGTGTTCCTCCGCGTGCAGCCGGCGTGGCGCTTACCCTGGGATGGTAGATCACATATTGTGACCCGGACATTCGCTCACCGGGTGTATTGGCTTCGCGAATCTGCACCTGTGTGAATTGGTTCCCACTATATCTTCTCACTTCATTGGGATCCGGTCCGGGCGCATACGCATACCGGTTCCGGTTCGTTCCGCTATAGTTATTGATGATCGTGGTATTATTGATTATGGTCACATTCCTGTTTCCGCCCACATAGTAATTATGCCAGTTGGGATTTCCCATATACTGACGGGGAACAAAATTCCAATAGTTTGACGGTGGATTATAGCTGCTCAGCGCAATATCAACTGACACACCCGGACCCATCGGAGCCCATCCATAATAATCTCCGCCACCGCGCCAGCTAACCCAGGCGGGAGCCCATTCGTTGCCGGGAACCCACATCCATCCATATCCGTTTTCGTAAAACCACCGGCCATAATGGAACGGAGCCCATCCCCAATTGTAGTTGGAAGCCCAGGTCCATCCTGCATCGGTATAGATCCAGTTTCCATTGGTTGCATAAGGCTGGAAATCTGGTCCGGCCTGCGGCATCCATACATATCCGTATCCGGGATAGTTGATCCAGGTACCATAGGGTGCTAACTGGTCATAAAAAGACTGGTACGATACGTCTTCCACCGGCGCGGGAGCAGGCTGGTAGGAATCCGACTGGATTACGGTTGTCGGTCCGCAGGAAGCGATAAATAAGCTGACTGATAAAAAAAAGAGGAAGTTTTTCATGTGTTTTATTTCATTGGTTATTCTCCCTTTTTGGATCCAAATAACGGTTGAAAGTATATCCATTAGTAAACGATTAACATTTAATTATAGTCTTTGTTAAGCTAAAATCAGGCCTGAGAACGGCCAACCCTCATCCACCTTATCTTTGTCAATAAAGTTTATCCCTGCATGACGATCAGCTATAACTGGCTTTGCGAGTATTTTCCGGACAATCTTTTACAAAAACCCAATCCTGACCAACTTTCGAGGATACTGACTTCGATTGGTCTTGAAGTGGAAACGCTGCATCCGTATTCATCTTTGCGCGGCAGTCTGCAGGGTCTGCTGGTTGGAGAAGTAATTTCGGCAGAACCTCATCCAAACGCGGATAAACTGAAAATCACACAGGTAAATACCGGTTCCGGAGAAAATCTACAGATTGTTTGCGGAGCGAATAATGTTGCTGCCGGGCAAAAAGTGGTCGTTGCACCTGTGGGCACCGTTATTTATCCGGAGAAGGGAGATCCATTACAGATCAGAGAGGCGAAAATCCGGGGAATAGAAAGCCGGGGAATGCTTTGCGCCGAGGACGAAATCGGCATTGGAAATGACCATGCAGGCATCCTGATCCTGCCCCAGAAACTGCGGCCCGGCATGCCCGTTTCTGAATATATTAAACCTTATACGGATCATATTTTTGAAATTGGTCTGACGCCAAATCATATGGACGCGATGAGTCATATGGGCGTTGCCCGGGACGTCTGCGCTTACTTATCGCATCAGGATAAAAAGGATTACCGGGTTAAAATTCCTGTCATTCCGTCTCTCACCCCGGAACACCGCGGCCCTGAGATAAAAGTAGAGATTGAAAACCGCACCGATTGCGGTCGGTATTCCGGTTTAACGATGACAGGTATCCGTATTGCTGAATCTCCGAAATGGATTCAGGATAAACTAAAAGCCATTGGTATCCGGCCTATCAATAATGTTGTGGATATCACCAACTTTGTTTTACAGGAAACAGGACAGCCACTGCACGCGTATGATGCTTCAGAAATAAAGGGAAATAAAATCATCGTAAAAAATCTGCCGTCGGGAACTATTTTTATAACACTGGATGAAAAAGAAAGAAAGCTCGACAGCGCGGACCTGATGGTTTGTGATGCAGAATCTCCCTTATGCATTGCCGGCGTTTTCGGAGGATTAAACAGCGGAATTAAAAATACGAGTACGGAACTTTTCCTGGAATCTGCCTGGTTCAATCCTTCAGCCATCCGGAAAACCTCATTCCGGCATGGTCTGCGCACCGATGCTGCCACTCATTTCGAAAAAGGAATGGATATATCCGGAACAGTAAACGCCCTGAAGAGAGCCGCCAGCCTGATCCGGGAATATGCAGGAGGAAAAATCAGTTCGGCGATTGCAGACCAATACCCCGAGCCATTCCCTAAAACCCAGATCATTCTCAAATATCATTATCTCAAAAAACTCAGCGGTAAAAATTATCATTCAATTGCTGTGAAAAATATTTTGCTTGCCCTGGGATTCGATATTCTCCGGGAAGGACTGGACGATCTTCTGATTGCGGTTCCCTTACATAAGCCCGACGTGCTGTTACCTGCGGATCTTGTGGAGGAAATCATGCGCATTGACGGATATGATCATATCGAAATTCCCGCTAATATTCATATTTCTCCGTCCATTGAAACCGGCCGGGAACCAGCCGCTTACGTGGAAAAAGTAGCCGGGTATCTCGTAGGCAGCGGCTTTCATGAAATATTTACAAACTCCATCACGAACAGCGCCTATTTCAGCGAAAAAGAATTGGAGACGGCTGTTAAGATGATCAATAACCTGAGTGCAGACCTGAATATCATGCGGCCATCGATGCTCGAGACCGGGCTCGAGAGTATTTCCTGGAACCTGAACCGAAAAAACAGCAACCTTCGTTTTTTTGAATTTGGAAAAACATACAGCAGCAACCAGCCGGGGCATTATACTGAAACAAATCACTGCTGTTTATATCTCACGGGTGACAAACAGGTGGAAAGCTGGAAGGGCAAACCGGTTGGGGTGGATTTTTATTATCTTAAAGGAATCTGTGCAGCGATTTGCAATCTGGCAGGAGTTACCGGAGAATCCTCGCCGTTTCAGCATTTAAAATTGTCAGGAGGGATGGCGCTGCATAAAGGAGACAAAATTATTTTGAACGCCGGTGAAGTGTCGGGTGCCTTATTACGGAAATTCGATATCCGCCAACCGGTATTTTTTGCAGATATTTATTGGGATAATCTTCTGGAACTGACCGCTGAAAACAGTATTGTTTTTTCCGAACTGCCCAAACAGGTACCGGTAAACCGGGACCTGGCACTGATTGTAGAGAAATCGCTACCTTTCGAGACCGTTGAAAAAGCGGTACAGGGAATCGGCCTGCCGAAGTTGCGCGGGGTTCAACTATTCGATATTTTTGAAAGCGACAAACTGGGAAGGGATAAGAAATCGCTGGCCATAAGTTTCACTTTCCTGGATAATGAAAAAACGTTAACAGATAAGGAGATCGACGGAATGATGAACCGGATTATGAAAACCGCTGAAGAAGAATTGAAGGCGGAGATCCGGAAATAATTAAATCATTAATTAATCAAATTGCTCTTTCATGACACAACCGGAATCACAGTTGAAAAGAGTGCATGAAAAAATCCTGTTGCTCGTTAAACAGTATCAGGCTTTGCAAAAAGAGAATGAGCGCCTGAAAGAGGACCTTAAGAAAATACAAATCCGAAGCGAATCGGTTTCACGCGACGCGGAAAAAATACGTCAGCAGGCCGATGTACTAAAGTTGTCGGGCAGGGGTCTGGAAGAGACAGATAAACGAATGCTTGAAAAGAGACTTAATCAATACGTCAGGGAAATAGATAAATGTATTGCCCTGCTGCACGAATAGTTATCTTCAAATACGCTTAACCAGGCGCATCTTCATTTCATCAGCTCCCTGGGAAACTTCCAGTGTATACACACCATACGGAAGTTCGTTTAAACCTTCCCAGTCAAGAAACTGCTGTCCGAAACCGAGCTCTTTTTGCATAATGCTGCAAATCGCGCCGCTGTCGTCCTTTAAAACTGCTTTCAATAATGATTTCTGTGTCTGATTGATCTCTAGGCTTAGCCGATCAATAAAAGTCGGAGATTTGATTTTTAGAAACATAGGTTGGATTTGGATACTGGATTAATGAAACTTTGTTCCCGGGTAAAATTCTTCAAAACATCTTAACTTCGAACAAACCTTCCCCGGAGGTATTTTTAAAGTTAAAACAAGAATCCGAGACATGCAAGCGCTGATCCCAATTAATATCGTAATCGGTGACCGTTCTTACCGGATCCGGATAAAACCGGAGGATGAGGGGACCGTCCGGGCAACCTTAAAGACTATAAATGATAAGATTATAGAATTTAAAACCCAATTCGCGGGTAAGGACATGCAGGATTACGCCTCCATGGTAATCCTCTGGTACGCTACACAAACGGATTCCCAGTCGTCAAACGGTGCTTCTCCCGAATTTGCCGAGACACTCGGCAAACTGGAAGAGCAGCTGGATCGGATTCTGAGCTAGTTTACGGTCAGCCTCCTACATAAAAAACCTTATCTTCGCTACCCATCCCTTTTCGCCTCATGGATGCTAAAAATTTGATTCTGAACATTCTAAACTCAAGATTCCATGGATTCAACCATTATATCCATTATAATTGCTGTCATATGTGTTGCCGCAGGTATCCTCACCGGTAAATTTATTTTTTCGAAGAACACCCGTAAACAGATTGAAGACGCCAACCAACAATCTCAAAAAATCCTTTCAGATGCCCAGCTTTCTGCTGAAACCCTGAAAAAAGAAAAGCTGCTGGAAGCCAAAGAACGTTTCGTACAGCTGAAATCTGAACATGAAAAGGAAGTTCTGGACAGAAACCGGCGACTGGCAGATTCCGAAATCAGGACAAAACAAAAAGAACAGGGCATAACGCAACGTCTCGAGTCGCTGGACAAACAGGTAAAGGAAAATGATACCATAAAAGAAAACCTGAACCGGCAGATCGAAGTGGTGAATCATAAGCGTACCGAACTGGAAAAACACCAGGAGGAGCATATCCGGCGGCTTGAAAAAATTGCCGGGTTAACAGGGGAAGAAGCCAAGGCACAACTCATTGAAAGCCTGAAACAGGAAGCTCATACCCAGGCCCTGGCTCTTCAGCAGGAAATTATTGATGATGCCCGTCAGAAAGCCAATAAGGAGGCCCGTAAAATCATTATTCAGAGCATCCAACGGACGGCCGCCGAACAGGCTATTGAAAATTCCATTACGGTATTCAACCTGGAAAGCGATGAAATTAAAGGCCAGATTATAGGGCGCGAAGGACGAAATATCCGGGCCCTGGAAGCCGCTACCGGCGTTGATCTCATCGTAGACGACACACCCGAAGCCATTGTGCTTTCTTCCTTTGATCCCCTGCGCCGTGAAATTGCCCGGCTATCGCTGCAACGCCTGGTGGCCGATGGAAGAATTCATCCGGCCCGTATTGAAGAGGTAGTGGAAAAAACGAAAAGGCAAATCGACGAACAGGTAATTGAAATAGGTGAAAGAACCGTTATTGAACTCGGAATTCACGGGTTGCATAAGGAATTGGTCCGGATCGTGGGGAAAATGCGGTTTCGCTCTTCTTATGGTCAGAATCTGCTTATGCACAGCCGGGAAGTTGCCAACCTTTGTGCCATTATGGCCTCTGAACTCGGGCTCAATCCCAAACTGGCCAAACGAGCCGGCTTATTACACGATATCGGAAAAGTGCCCGATGAGGAAACCGAGCTGAGCCATGCATTGCTTGGGATGAAAATTGCGGAAAAATATGGTGAAAACCCCGCAGTGGTGAATGCCATCGGAGCCCATCATGATGAAGTTGAAATGCAGTTTGTAATAGCCCCTATTATACAGGCCTGTGACGCTATCAGCGGTGCCAGGCCCGGTGCAAGACGGGAGATCATGCAGCAGTATATACAGCGCATCAAGGACCTTGAAAATCTGGCTCTTACATACCCCGGAGTGGAAAAAGCCTATGCTATCCAGGCCGGCCGCGAATTGCGCGTGATTGTGGAATCGGACCGTGTTACTGACGGAGACAGTGATAAACTGAGCTTTGAAATAGCTCAGAAAATTCAGACTGAAATGACCTATCCCGGCCAGATAAAAGTTACCGTGATCCGCGAAAAACGGGCGGTAAACGTAGCCAGATAGCATGTCAACATTAGTTTTTGATTTTACCCGAAAGCTTGTTACTTTTGCATCCCCAAAAATTATGTTATGAACGCGGCTATAGCATTTGTCCAGGAACAGTTTAGTACAAAGAAAGAACTCCCTAAGTTTAAAGCAGGGGACAATGTAACCGTGAACTATAAAATCCTGGAAGGAAACAAGGAACGTATTCAGAGTTTTAAAGGGGATGTGATCAAACGTCAGGGCGTTGGCCAGACGGCAACGTTCACAGTCCGGAAGATTTCAGACGCGGTTGGTGTGGAAAGAACATTTCCGGCATTTTCTCCGAATATCGAGTCTATTGCTGTAAATAAAGTGGGCCGTGTTCGTCGCGCCAAACTGTATTTCCAGCGCGAACGCAGCGGTAAGAGCGCCCGTATCAAAGAAAAAAGAATTATTTCCTGAAATAAATCAACTGTTAATTACAAAGCGGAAATTCAACCTTCCGCTTTTTTTATTTGCAATAGATTACCTTTAGGGCTTAAATGTCTAGTCTATGTTCCCCTATTTTCTGCAATGCTTATTTCTTCTTTCCGCGCCGGGCGGATCGGAATGGATACTGATTATCCTGGCGGTTTTAATCCTTTTTGGTGGAAGAAAAATTCCTGAGTTTATGCGCGGGCTGGGTAAGGGCATGCGTGAGTTCAATGATGCAAAGAATAATGTGAAAAAGGAATTTGAAGAAGGCATGAACGAAGCGCCAAAATCCGGCACTCCTTCATCCACTACCACAACCAACAACTCCTAGGTAGCCACAGTCCCTGATTGTGACGCCTGCATCAATTATTGTTTTCCTATACATCCATACATGATTATCAGGAAGCCCTGAAGAACGGCTCCGTATTATGCCGTGATGCTGTATTGTATTATCTCAACAGGATACAGCGGCTTGCATGGCTCAATGCCTATACCCGGGTATATTCCCAGGAGGCGCTGGAAACTGCGGACAGGCTTGACCGTGAGCGCAGGGAAGGCCGGGAGAGTGGCCGTCTGCACGGGGTTGTCATCGGTATTAAAGATGTCATCTGTTATAAAGATCATCCCGTAAGCGCCGGCTCGAAAATCCTGGAAAATTTCCATTCTCCTTATCATGCCACGGTTGTTGAACGGATGATCCGGGAAGGGGCCATCATTATCGGACACCTGAATTGTGATGAGTTTGCCATGGGATCCAGCAATGAAAATGCTCCTGTTTTTGGCAGGGTCAAAAATGCCGTGGACCCTGAAAGGGTTCCCGGAGGCTCATCCGGCGGTTCTGCTGTGGCCATACAAGCCTCCCTTTGCATGCTATCCTTAGGAAGTGATACCGGCGGGTCCGTTCGCCAGCCGGCAGATTTCTGTGGTGTCCTGGGCCTGAAACCGACATATGGCCGGATTTCGCGTTATGGGCTGATCGCCTATGCTTCATCTTTTGACCAGATTGGCATTTTCGGAAGAAATGTAACCGATCTGGCTGTTTTACTGGAAGTTATATCCGGATTCGATCGGCACGACGCCACTTCATCAAAACGTGAAGTGCCGGCATATGCTGAGGGCTTAACGTTTAACGCACAAAGCGTAACGCAGGGCGATGACCGGTTATCGGTCAACGGTCATCAGTCATCGAAAAAGCCCTATCGGATAGCACTTTTGAAGGAGGCTCTGGACCACCCGTCTCTGGACCCGGAAATCCGGTCCCGCATCCGGGAATTTGCGACCGATCTTCGTTTAAAAGGGCATATTGTAGAAGAAATTTCATTCGACCTTCTGGATTTTATCGTGCCCGCCTATTATATACTTACTACTGCGGAAGCCTCTTCAAACCTGTCCCGCTTCGATGGCGTCCGCTATGGCCACCGCACAGCCGACCCCGAAGCCGGATTTCCCGATTTCTACCTTAAAACACGCTCTGAAGGCTTTGGTATGGAAGTAAAGCGGAGGATCCTGCTGGGCACTTTTGTTTTGAGTGCAGGTTATTATGAGGCTTATTTCAGCCAGGCCCAAAAAGTGCGTAAAATTTTAACAGAACGTACCAAGTTGATTTTCAATGATTTTGATATTATTCTAACTCCCACAGTCCCCACGACCGCATTTAAGTCCGGCGAAAAAAGCACCGATCCGGTAGCCATGTATCTGGCTGATTTATATACTGTTTACGCTAATCTGGTCGGAATTCCGGGCATTTCTCTCCCTCTTTTTACCCACACAAACGGCATGCCTTTTGGTATCCAGGCTATGACATACCAATTTCGTGAATTATCTTTACTCCAGTTCTCCTATGAACTGATGCAGCAATATAAGTCCTACGAAATTCCGACTTTATGAAAACCGGATACTTCTGACCACATTCCGGTAGTTACACCATCCGCAATCCATCCCTTGAAAAATTTATACGCCGGATTTCCCGGTTTATAAATCTTTAAGCATTAAAAGATGAAAAGACTTTTATTGTTGGGCATTGCATTGATCGGTTCCCTGCTCCACACCCGTGCCAACGCACTGAAAATTGACAAAACATTTGTCGCACTTCATATTCCTATCGATACCAGTGACGTGAAGAATGGTTTTAATAACCTTTTTCTGGCCTCTGTGAATGGCGCCAACGGGGCCAGGTTAAATCCCCGCGCGATCAGCTTTGTGCAGGACTTTATGGTCCATAACAGGCAGGATATGGAAGAAATGAAGAGCTGGGGCCGCCCTTATTTTAACCTTATTGACGGCATACTGAATCAATATGGATTGCCGTCGCAGCTCAAATACCTGGCGGTCATTGAATCGAATCTGAAACCTACTGCCCTTTCCTGGGCTGGTGCCGTAGGTCCCTGGCAACTGATGCCGGCCACCGCCCGGCTGCTGGGCCTTAAAGTGAACCACAAGGTGGACGAACGCAAGAACTATTATAAGAGTACCAAGGCGGCAGCCATTTACCTGCGTGATCTGTACGCTGAATTGGGAGACTGGCTTTTGGTAATTGCCGCCTATAACGGGGGAACCGGCCATGTTTATTCTGCCATGAGAAAAAGCCACAGTAAGGATTTCTGGAATCTCCAGTATTATCTGCCGGCTGAATCCCGGAACCATGTTAAGAAATTCATCGGAACACAGTACACATTTGAAGGACAGGGCAGTGTTACAACACTGACGAAAGACGAAGCCACGGATCAGCTTTCCGGTTCTTCCATGTATGTTTTTAACCGGAAACTGAATAAAGACGAAGAGGCAGCCGCTAAAACCCTGACTGTATCCGGTAAATATATTTCCACGGTAATTTCTAAATATATTCTGATGGACGAAATGGAATTTAACCGTTACAATCCGGATTTTGACAAGGTAATGGCCAGTGCGAACAATAGCTACGACCTGAAATTACCATCCGATAAAATGGACCTGTTTGTTTCCAACAAATACCAGATCCTCAACGAATCGGTTCAGCGTTTACTTGCTAACGAAGGGACAGACAACGAAATTAAAAGTGTCGCCCATAAATAAATAATCCCGCCGGAAACAATAAAAAACCCGACCCTCATGTGATGGTCGGGTTTTTTATTATGTTTTCAAATGCACTCACTTTTAACAGACATTCTTCATATTCTTTTTCCGGGCTGCTGTTCACTGTTATACCGGAACCGGCGAACCAGGCGAGATATCGTTCCATCCTATTATACAGCAGGCTTCTGATAACGACATTGAAATCAAAATCCTGGTTGGGTTTTACGTATCCCAGTGCGCCTGAGAATAGTCCGCGTTTCGTTTTTTCATATTGTTCGATCAGTTCAAGCACACGCCTTTTGGGTGCACCTGTCATGGATCCCATGGGGAAACTGTCCCTTATCATTTCGCTCCAGTGCAGATGTGCAAGGGGTTTCCCGACTATCGTGGAAATCATCTGGTGCACTTGTGCGAAACTGTAAATTCCGAAAAGTTCAGCTACCTGTACAGAATTCGTCTCACAGATTTTAGACAGGTCGTTTCTTACCAGGTCTACCACCATAACATTTTCTGCGCGATCCTTTTCACTTACTGCCAGTTCTGCTTTCAGGGCCTCATCGTGCGCGATGTTTTTTATATCCCTCGCGGAAGTGCCTTTTATGGGTTGCGACAAAATACGGTCGCCGGTTCTCTTCAGGTATCTTTCGGGACTTGCGCACAGAAGATATTTTGAATCCACTTTATAAAATGCCGAAAACGGGCTGGGTGAAATCCGGTTCAGCGATTCAAATATGGAAACCGGATCCAGCTCTGTGTTCTCTACAAAAAATTCCTGGCAGAAATTGATTTCATAACAGTCCCCGCGCTGGATATGCCGGAGAATTCGGTTGATGATCCCAATGTACTCATCATGTGAAATCCGTTTTTGAACGATCGTGGACCTGCGTATATCCTGTTTTCTTTCCGGTAATGTATTTTTGATTTCATCCCAGATTTCCTGGTGATGGTTCCCGAACAGGCCTATCTGAATTTCATGATTTAGAATAGTAAGAATGATCTCCGGAACAAAGAAAAACAAATCCGGAAACCGGATATGATCCGGGAGAAAGGATGGCGAATTTTCAGTTTCTGATTTCAGGTCGAAAGAGAAATGACCAAACAGCCAGTCGTTCTGCGCCCGGGAGAATTTTTTAAGCTGGCTGAATGCATTACCGGAGGGAGTTTCCAGCCGGGCAATTTCTCCTACACCTGCCAGGCATTCGTAACTGTTTTCGTTCGAAGCGTATTGCTGGTTATCCAGATAACAACAGGTATCATACCGGGATGACCAGTTCAATACCTTTTGTTTTATTTCATACTGATCCGAATATGGAAAAGAAACAAATTGGCGATTAGCCATGCCGGTGAGGCTTATTAGAAATCTTCTTCTTCCTCTTCAAAACCATTATCGTTGAAGAGATCCAGATTTTTAAATTCATCATCCAGTCCCAGGTCATCATCGTCTGCCTTGGCAGTCTTCTTGCCACCTGGGGCCGCTTTTTTTGTTTTGGATTTCGGAACGTCGAATTCATCAAAGTCGGGATCCCATTCTTCGTCTTCTTCTACCTTATCCCATTCATCTACCTCGTCTTCCCCTTCCACGTCTTCATCGTCGTCTTCCTCCTCATCCGATTTCTTTTTTGTTTTGGATGCGGTGGCCTTCGGGCCTTTCTTAGCAGCAGATTTTGGAGCTTCTGACTCGTCATCATCGTCTTCGTCCTCATCATCTTCTTCTTTTGCTTTCTTTGAAGAAGGTTTTGCAGTTGGTTTAGATGAAGCAGGTCCGGATTTTTTTGAATCCTTATTCTCCTTATCAGATTTTGGTGCCATGTTCCAATAAGATTAGATTGTAAAATTTCAGCGAAGTTTTTAAACCTCCAAATTTTTTTAATAAGAATTTTATGCCGGTTGTTCCGGTTATTGCTTTTCAATCAGTTGATCCCTTCCTGGTCCGTTCGAAATATATGAAACCTTAACGTTCAGGTAGCTATC
>Ga0206904_1118_pt1 | contig 17055 bp, 21 predicted proteins | sample Alteio_BWOrgHeat_42_FD_152981 | JGI IMG/M metagenome (GOLD analysis project Ga0206904, IMG submission 152981) | Enriched cells from forest soil in Barre Woods Harvard Forest LTER site, Petersham, Massachusetts, United States -... | ecosystem: Environmental > Terrestrial > Soil > Temperate forest >...
CAGCCCTTCGTAGGTCTGTTTGAAGTTAGCCACGGCGCTGGTAAAGCTGTCAATGTCCGTCATGACGGTCTGCAGCTTTGAGTTAAGCATAAGGGATCTTCCCAGGACGGTTCCACCAATAATGGCTGCGATGATGATGAGTACAATGGACATCTCGATAAGAGTGAAGCCCCCGCTACGCATATTTTTCATGCAATTTATCCCGTATCTGGTTATAGTTGCGGCCATGATTAACAAATACATATATATAGTCCTTTTTGGGATTGCCATCTTTTTCCATTCCGGGGCAGGGGCCTATGACCCGATACGCATCGTAGGATCATCCACAGTGTACCCCTTTGCCGCCAGCGTTGCCGAACATTTCGGCAAGGCCGGGGATTTCAGGACTCCCGTAGTGGAAGCCACCGGAACAGGCGCGGGGTTCAAGCTGTTTTGCAGCAGTGCGGGCAATCCCCACATTACGGATGCGTCACGCGCTATGCTGGCAGTGGAGCGGGCGCAATGTGTACAGCATGGGGTGGATAAGATTATTGAGGCGAAATTCGGCTTTGACGGTATTACGTTTGCCGATTCCATCAAAGCGCCATTGTTCAGGCTGTCACGCAGGCAGATATTCCTTGCCCTTGCGCGTGACGTGCCCAAAGATGGTAAGCTTGTCGCCAATTATTATGAAAAATGGAGCCAGATAGATCCCGCCCTGCCGGATGTGCCGATCAAGGTGTATGGCTCGCCTCCCGTATCCGGCACATACGATACGTTCATCGAGCTGGTGATGAAGAAGGGCTGCATGCAAGTACACGAATTTACCAGCGCGATTGCGGATAGCGGCGAGCGCGAGCGTAGGTGCCAGATGTTGCGTGAAGACGGCAGATTTATAGAAGTCGGCGAGAACGGTAATCTGATTGCAGAAAAGCTTATCGGCGATCCGGGGGCGCTTGGTATTTTAGGGTTCAGTTTCCTGGAGCAGAATCCCGGGAAAATTCAGGGCAGCCTTATCGACGGCACTGCGCCTGCATTTGAATCCATTCAGAGCGGTGCCTATCCGGTTTCGCGCCCGATCTATTTCTACATCAAGCTCCCGCTAGTGCCGGGCATGCATGAATATGTGCAGGAATTCATGAGCGAAGCCGCTATTGGCGACGAAGGCTATCTGGTGATGGAAGGCTTGGTTCCGTTTCCGGATGCAGAACGTGCGAAAATACGCAGGAAACTGATGGAAACGCTTAAATAATAATTCCTACCCTTTTGCGGATCTCCTGTGCGATATCCCGGGCGTCGTCGAGCCGGAAGGGCGGAACAAAGAGGTGGTTGCCGTTTTCCAGAAGGGGCTTGGCCAGTCCCAGCTTAAAGAGTTCATCCAGAAATGTCTGGTGTTTGGGGGAGACGAAATCCGGCGCGCTATATACATATACCGGCTTGCCTGTGGCGCATGCTTCGGAACACATCGATATGGAATCGCCTGTTGCAATCACAGCATCAGCAAAGCCCAGAAAACCATAGAATGGGTTATTGTCGCCATTCGCAATATGCCAGTCGTAAAAGTAATGAGGGGCGCTTAAGCATCCTTTTATGTTTGCTGCCACGGTTGCGCCGGTTCTCCGGCTGGTTGTGATGAGAAGCGAGCCTCCAAGGGAATTGGCAAACGTGGAGGACAAGGCGGCTAGTTTCTCGGCATGCGTCTGGCTGAATATGCGCGATCCGGAATCGCCTCCCACGAGCACCGCGATACGTGGGGAAGGAAGGTGATGAATTCTGGCGCGCCATGCCTCCGCGTGCTGCGCCAGCGTATCCAGCGTTACCCGATGGGGAGCACCTACGGTCAGAAGTACATTATTGCCGCCAGTGACGTTGTCATGCTTGGGAGTGGCAATCAGATCAAAATATGCCGAAGGAAAGCCCGGCCACTGTATCTGTGCGATGAAGGTCTCAGGATGCTGGAATTTGATATAAGATGCGACAAGACCTAGCCTTCTTGCCGTAGAGATAACCATATCCGGCCAGGGAGGCATGAACTGCGGGCTGTTCGCTTTGTTTATTCCTAGAGTAGTCCGGTTGATCAGAATATTAGGAATACGTATGAAGTGATTGAATGCTATCTGTACCGTTTCAAATGGCATTCCCAGCGCTTCCGCCACGCCAAGCGTCTGGCTGGTATTGCCCTGCCTTTCATCCAGCAATGCCCAAATTCTTTTAGGTGCCGACCTCACGACTACTCCAAAGCAATTTTGTGCATTTCCCCTTGCACGTAACGAGCAATAGGAAACGAATAACGAATCTTCTAAGGAGTTTTTAGCGCAAGATCAAGCAAGATGCCCGTGCTGCGGCAGCAGATTCAGGGACTTTTCATTAAGGCGCTTGAACTCTTCCAGTTCATGCTTGCGCATAATGCGTTCCAGCGAAAGGTTAATCATGCGCATGAATATCAGCATTATCTTTTCTGCCTGCGTATATATTTTCTCGGCGATGGGATCCGCAATATTCTTTAGCGCCATTCCCACGCCCTCGGATAATTCCTTTACGCGCTGGTGGTAATTTTCGAGCGCGGTAAAAATCTTGCGCAGTGCTTTTTCAATGCGGCTCTTTGCCGACTTATGGTGGGACTTGTCCTCAAGGATATTGATATATTCTTCGCCAAGCACCTCAGCGGCATCGGCGACGGCATTCAGCAGTGGCTCTACCAGCATCAACTGATCTTCCGGATTTTTTACTTGCTTGCTTTCCACGGTTGCGGCAAGCTCTTCCGCCATATCGTAAAGTGAGGTAATATGGTCGTATTGCTTTTTCAACTCATCATTCTTCATAGAGACTCCACCTTATCCAAATTTGGTCGGGATTTTTTACTATAATCCATATCCGTTAATATTCGATTAATACTCAAGCTCTGATTATAAGGAGTCAAAAAGAATTTTGTGTGACAATTGTTTGAATTTACTATGACAGTATTAAGACTAATAGTAGGTTTACGGACGGCTATTTGGGGTAAATTAACTATATATAGTAGGCATGTCGAAAACACCCACAACTAATGAGTCTTTCATTGTCCGCGCCTGTCTTATAGCGACTGCGGTGGCATTTATCGGCATTTTTGTCGGATTGCCGATTATCATTGTCTTTATGGAGGCTTTCAGCAAAGGAATCAGAGCATATTTTAGTGCGCTTGCCGATGATGACGCGCGCGCTGCCATACGGCTGACTCTATTGGTTTCCGCCATCGCCGTGCCCTGCAATCTGGTATTCGGGCTGGTGGCAAGCTGGGCAATCACGAAATTTGACTTCTGGGGCAAGCGGCTGCTCATTACGCTTATTGATCTGCCGTTTTCTGTTTCCCCAGTGATCTCGGGGCTGATTTACGTATTGCTCTTTGGTGCAAACAGCACGCTTTCCGGATTTCTGGAGCGCCATAACATCCATATTATTTTCGCTGTGCCCGGCCTAGTGCTTGTCACTATCTTCGTCACGTTTCCCTTTGTGGCGCGCGAGTTGATTCCGCTGATGGAAGAGCAGGGCACGCAGGAGGAAGAAGCGGCGGTCATGCTTGGCGCAAGCGGCTGGCAAGTATTCTGGAAGGTCACCCTGCCCAATATCAAATGGGGATTATTTTATGGCGTGCTGCTATGCAACGCCCGTGCCATGGGAGAATTCGGCGCGGTCTCAGTGGTATCCGGCCATATTCAGGGCGTGACGACCACTATTCCCCTGCACGTGGAGGCGCTCTATAATGAATATAATTTCGTCGCCGCGTTCTCGGTGGCCAGCATCCTCACCCTGCTTGCATTGTTTACACTCGTCATAAAACGTTATATCGAATACAGATTCCCCGGTGAAATCAAGGCGCTGAAATAATGGGCATTCAGGTCAGAAATATAAGTAAGAAGTTCGGTGACACGGTCGTACTCGACAATGTGAACCTGGAAGTGCAGTCCGGGGAACTCATTGCCTTGCTGGGGCCGTCGGGGTCCGGAAAAACCACCTTGCTGCGCATCATCGCCGGCATGGAGACTGCAGATTCCGGCACGGTTTTGCTGGACGGCAATGAGGCCTTGTCCCAAAAGGCGAACACGCGCAATGTAGGATTCGTGTTTCAGCATTACGCGTTGTTCAAGCATATGAGCGTGTTTGAAAACGTGGCGTTCGGGTTGCGCGTCCGTAAGCATCAGCGATTCACCGAATTTGAGATTCGCCGCAAGGTGATGAAGCTGCTCAAGCTGGTGCATCTGGATAATTTTTACAACCGTTATCCCTCGCAGCTATCGGGCGGGCAGCGGCAGAGGGTGGCGCTGGCGCGTGCGCTGGCGGTGGAGCCGAAGCTCCTGCTGCTGGACGAGCCGTTCGGAGCGCTGGATGCGAAGGTGCGCAAGGAGTTGCGCCGTTGGATGCGCCGCCTGCATGACGACATTCATATCACCAGCATTTTTGTCACCCACGATCAGGAAGAGGCGATGGAAGTGGCGGATCGTGTCATTGTGATGAGCAACGGCAGGGTAGAGCAGATGGGCACGCCGGGGGAAGTATATCACCAGCCGGTGAATTCTTTTGTCTACGATTTTCTCGGCAACTATAATGTATTCGAAGGGTGGAAAGATGATAAGGGCAATGCTCACCTGCTGGAATATGAGGCGGAGGAAGCCGAAAATACTGGGCCTGTACCGGACAGCAGCAAGAAAAGCTGGATAAGCCGCTATCCGGAAATCACAGGACTGATCCATAAAATCTTGCCTTCGGTGATGCCAAATCCGCCTTCGCTGCTGCCGCAGCAAAGCAAGATTCCCCGTTCGCCGTTGCTTGGCAACCCGGTCAAGCTCTTTGCACGTCCGCACGAGATTTTTATCACTCGGGTTCCGGACGAGCATGAATACGTCAAGGCTAAAGTGTTGCATTTAAATCCCGCAGGGCCGTTAGTGAAGATCGAGATGGAGCGTTTAAGCGGCGAAGGGCTGACCGTAGAAGTGCCAAAAGGAATCATTGACAAACTGCTTATTAAGAGGAACGATGAGATTTACGTGCGCCCCAAAAATACCCGTATTTTTGATGAGTGATTATTTATGCCATTTTGCATTCAAACACTTAGAATGTTTGTGAATGCGTTACGCTCGCTTCGGGCGGCAATCGCACATTACGAAGCAGGATTGCATACCAATTATCTTCGGCTAATTGGTATTAATACGCCTTTCAGAGCGTAGTGCAGAGAGTTCATTTTCCAAGGCTACCACACGGGCGACGCTGGCTTTATCATGCCTCACGGCTCTGACCATCTTGAATTTCAGGATTGTCCAGCCCAACAAAAGCCCACACAAAAATATGGTAATACCAAACAGGAATATCGGGACCGATATCGCATAAGGCAGAGGGAAGAGCGTTAATTCAATTTTTGTGCGGTTGCTCACAGAGAATGTGATACCCGCCATAATAAGCACACTGTAGAGAAATACTTTAATTATTTTCTGCATACAGAATTCCCGAATCTACGAACCTTGAAATCCAAAGATTCATCTACACCTATTGCTTATTTATCTTTTCACGCAGCTCCTTACCGGTGCGAAAATAAATCGCATGGCGTTCACCGATACTGACCTCCTGGCCGTTCTTCGGATTGCGCGCAACACGTGCTTCCCGCTTGCGGATGGAAAACGCACCGAATCCACGCAACTCAATGCGCCCGCCATTTTTAAGCGCATCCGTCATTTCCTGCAGGATCAAATTTACTATTTTCTCAATATCACGCTGATAGAGTTCGGGAAACTTTCTCGAAAGACGAAGGATAAGATCAGACTTTGTCATAGTATTTCGCTTGCTTTTCTTGAGGTTAAGTTAGAGGGCGTCAGGTTGCCATATCGCATTTAATCCGTCAAGCCTTTGTAACAGGTGCAACCCCATTTTTCCGTGCGCCATTTGGGTAAAATCCTCGAAAAAGCTAGAAGAATCCTCTTGGATCTTTACATCTTTTATTGTAAGGCCATGGCTGATTTTTCGGGTCGAGCTCAGCCAATCCTTGGCTTCATCGTCACCGCCGAGCCCGTCGATAAGCTTTGCCTCCAATGCCTGTCTGCCGGTGTAGATGCGTCCGTCTGCCAATATTTCCGCCACATCATGCGGAAGTTTGCGGCGCTCGGCGACAATATCCACGAACCAGTTGAAGAAGTCCTTAATGATGCCCTGCATAACCACATCCTGATCTTTGGTAAATTTTTCCAGCGGATTGGGAGAGGCCTTATAGGGACCGGACTTGATGGTGATCGGTTTTATGCCTATTTTCTGCGCGAGCTCGGTGGCTTCAAACGCTTCCATGATGACTCCAATAGAGCCGGTAATACTGCCTTCGCGCGCGATAAGATGGTCTGCCCCCAACGCCGCCATATATCCTGCGGAGGCTGCCATGCTGCGCATTACGGCGACGGTCGGCTTGGTGCGGGACAGTTTGAGTAGGTCCAGATAAAGCTGCTGGCCGCCTACCGCGCTGCCGCCCGGTGTATCCAGCCAGACGATGACCGCCTTGGCATGTGCATCCTCTCTGGTCTCTTCTATAAGTTTACTCAGCTTCGGATCATCGGTAATAATGCCGTCAATGGTGATGCGGGCGATATAATCCGACTTTATAGGGGAATATTGCGAGAATTTCTCAAATGTCATGAGCACGGCAAGCAAGGCAATAACGATGGCTACCGCGCGCCAGCAGTTAAGCTGCTGCTTCAGGCGCGCACGATCCAGTAATGTGTCGGCATTAAGTGACATACATCCAGTGGGCAGTGGTTAGTGAACCGTGGTCAGTAATCTGGCCACCGGCCACCGATCACTGACCACTTAGATAAACTTACTTTGCTTTTTTCGACTTCTTATCGCTTGCATCGTTGAGCGCCGCGCCGAGGATGTCTCCCAAGCTTGCGCCGCTGTCCGCCGAACCATACTCTTCAATAGCGCGTTTCTGTTCGTCGGCTTCGAGCGCCTTGATGGACACTGTAACCTTGTGCGCGGTCTTATCCACATTGGTCACTTTCGCATCTACACGATCACCAACGGCAAAGCGATCCGGGCGCTGTTCATGGCGATCGCGCGACAGATCCGATTTCTTGATAAAAGCAGTAATCATGTCGTTGATTTTTACATCAATGCCGCTTTCCTGAATGCCGGTAATAACACAGGTCACCACGTTGCCCTTCTGCAGATTTTCAATCGCACCACCGGATGCGCTTTCCGTCAATTGCTTGATGCCGAGGCTGATGCGTTCTTTTTCCACGTCAATCGCCAGAATCTTTGCCTTCACCTGCTCGCCTTTTTTGTAATTCTTAACGGCGGTTTCACCTGGCTCTGTCCAGCTGATATCGGAATGGTGCACCAGCCCGTCAATATCCCCGTCCAACCCGATGAACAGGCCGAAATCGGTAATATTGCGGATGGTTCCTTCGATGATGTCGCCGACATTATGCTTTTCGGCGAATTGCGACCAGGGATTCTCCACGCACTGCTTCATGCCTAAGCTGATACGGTGCTTGATCTGATCGATATCAAGGATCACTACCTCGACCTGTTGGCTGCTGGAGATAATCTTGCTCGGATGGGTATTTTTCTTGACCCAGCTCATTTCCGATACATGGACAAGGCCTTCGATGCCTTTCTCCAATTCGACAAATGCACCGTAATCGGTGATATTGGTAACGGTGCCGGTAAAGCGCTGGCCGACGGAGAATTTCCCGGCGATGCTTTCCCAGGGGTTCTGTTCAAGCTGTTTCATGCCCAGCGAAATACGCTTGCTGTCCTGGTCAAATTTGGTGACCATGACCTTGATGTTCTGGCCGACATGCAATACTTCCGACGGATGGTTGATGCGCTTCCAGGAAATATCGGTGACGTGCAGCAATCCGTCAATGCCGCCCATATCAATGAACGCGCCGTAATCGGTAATATTCTTTACAACGCCCTCCAGCACCTGGCCTTCGGAAATCTTGCCCAGCAGCTCGTTGCGGGCCTCCACGCGGGACTCTTCAAGAATGGCGCGGCGGGAAACTACAATATTGCCTCGCTTTCTGTCCATCTTCAGGATAATAAACGGCTGGGAGATCCCCATCAGCGGGCCGACATCGCGAATAGGGCGAATATCCACCTGGCTGCCGGGAAGGAAGGCGACTGCGCCTTCAATATCTACCGTAAAGCCGCCTTTGACGCGCCCGAATATGACGCCATTGACGCGCTCGGCTTTGGCGCAGGCGCGCTCCAACCGTGTCCAGGATTCTTCGCGCAGGGCTTTTTCGCGGCTGATGATGGCTTCACCGTTCTTGTTTTCCAGCCTTTCAAGATATACTTCAACTTCATCGCCGACACGCAGTTCCGGCACTTTGCCGTTCTGGGCAAATTCTTTAATCGATACGCGGCCTTCGGATTTCAGGCCGACATCGATGACGATGATATCGTCATTCTCAATGGCGACAATACTTCCGGTAATGACGCTGCCTTCGGTTTTTTCACCGGATTTTACATAAGATTCAAAAAGTTCAGCAAAGTTTTCACCGGTAGAGAATTCCTGGGGTGTTTCAGAGACGGCGTGGGCAGCGTGGTTATGAGCCATAATTTTTCCTAAAATATCCGGCGGAACCTCCGCCGCGCGGGTTGTCGGGCAGTGCCGCCCTGAGTTAATAATGCAATATATCACAGGCACTTATGATAAAGTGTGGCAGAATATAATCATTGTCCTTTAAAATAGCAAGAGGTTTATAGGGGCGGGGAAGCGCTTCAGGCGGCCTTCCGGGGGGAAGCGGCGACCATTTTATTGTTGACGGAGTCCCTCACCCGTTTCAGTGTGTCTTTAAGCCGTTTCTTGAGTGCACGCCGCTGTATGAATATCTGCGCTCCAAGCCAGCCATAGAGGCTATTGCTGAACGTGTATTCCCTGCATTCCCGCACGTGATTGGAAAACTGGTATTTATAGGCGAAATCGCCGTGCATCTGGTCGTACTCCTCAAAACCGTTTTCTATGGCTCAGGAAATCGCATTTACGGAGGATAAATGTCCGGGGGAATAACGCGCCCAGGCGTAATCAGCAGTGGGGACGTAATTGCGGATTTTTTTTCCGTCTATCACCATGAGGTGATACGCGATGGTGGCCTCTGCGCATTTGAGCCTGGTAAACAGCAGCATGCCGCTTTTGGCCGCATATTCAATGAACTGTTGGAAGAAGGACAAGATATCCGGCTGGTCGAACATGCCTTCCAGATCATGTTCCCTGCACCATGCGGTCTTCTGTTCCACCATGCCTTCTATCATACCTTCCGGCAGGGGAAGTTCGCAGTAGATCTCGTACGTTACTTCGCCTTGCTCCTTCAGCCGGCGCAATTTGCGCTGGAGTGTGCTGCGCTGCAGGCCCTGTTCCTTGGGGGTGGATTTCAGCCATTGATCTGGTGTTGCCCACTCAATTTTGAGATACGGCGCACGGTTTTTTTCATGCAGGTTGGCAAACGCCGACAGGGAAATTTCGTAAACGGATCCGGGGCACACGTCCCTTAAATGCGCAAAGTCGTAAAGGCTGCTGGCGCGCGCGGCTTGCCACAGTCTATGTGCATCTGCCGGATCCTGACATACCAGATCGGCCTGATAGAACGCTTCCGCACCCGTTGTCTGCAGAATGCGGAATCCTTTCCGCCGGATGACTGCCAAGGGCAGTACGGCGGCCAGTTTTTCGTTCTTTTTGCCGGTAACGATATGCAGCGTGCGATTGTGTTTTCCTACCGTACGCCATCAGATATGGAACCAGTCATAGCTGGAAAACGGACTCTTTCCGTACAGGGAGTGGAGCTGCCGCCATTCGTCAGCCAGCATTTCCACCTCCGCAGGCGATGTCAGGATGCGATAGTCAAGCATAATGATTTATATTAATTTATGTTAATAAATTGGCTTTATATCGCAACTGGGCTAGTATGCCAAGCAATTTCGGCACGAAAAAACCCAGAATTTACGGATGTTCAGGATAATGATTTGATCTGCGCCGAATTATTATTACTATAGCTTCATGACAGTCAAAATTGCCACCTGGAATGTAAACTCCATACGCTTGCGCATTGCCCATCTGACGGACTGGTTGCGTAATTCCGCTCCGGATATTGTATTGCTGCAGGAGCTTAAAGCCACCAGTGAGGTATTTCCGTATATGGAAATTGAAGAACTGGGCTATAACGTGGCGCTCTTCGGCCAGAAAAGCTATAACGGTGTTGCTATTCTTTCCAAGCTGCCGCTCAGCGATATAAAAAATGGCTTGCCGGGTGATGATGGGGATGCGGAAGCGCGGTATATTGAGGCCATAGCGAGCGGAAAGGGCTTTGCGCTTAGGGTAGCATCGATCTATGTGCCCAATGGCCAGTCGCCGGACTCTGATAAATTCCAATATAAACTCCGTTTTCTCGAAAGGCTGCGTGCGCATGTGGAATCGTTGCTGCGTTTTGAGGAAGTGCTGGTTATCGGCGGCGATTATAATGTTGCTCCGGATCCCATAGACGTCTACGATCCGCAAGGACTGGATGGTACTACCTGCTTCCATCCGTTAGAACGTGCTGCATTGCGTGCTATTACCCATCTTGGCGTATATGATGCATTCCGCATCCTGCATCCGGAAAAACAGGTTTTTAGCTGGTGGGATTACCGCGGTAACGGTTTTGACGCCGGCAAAGGAATGCGCATTGATCACCTGCTGCTTTCACCGCAGGCTGCCGACAGGCTGGAATCCTGCGAGATTGTACATAGCCTGCGTGAATTGGAAAAACCTTCCGATCATGCGCCCGTTATGTGTGGCTTGGCTTTATAGAGTTAATAGACACAGAAGGTTTTTATACAAGAACTAAGTCATATACTTCTATGACATAAGTATACCCTCATTCCCGCGCAGGCGGGAATGAGGGAATCAAGTATACGTATCTTTAAGGCATAATGACATAAGAAAATGGTGCAGTCTCATTTAAAAAGAATCTGCAATAGCTTTTCGGCGTAGGCGTTTCGCATTACGCTTCGCCTTGTGTCGTGCTGGCGCCATACCCGCTTTTAGCAATCTGGAAGCGTGATGCAGCGTGTTATCTAATGCTTGGGGAATAGTTTTAGGCAAGGAAGCAGGGTTCATAAAAGCCTGAAGCAATATGCTTTGCATTTCGCAACCGGCTGCTGCGCTGCCTTCAAGTGCTGCATGTACCTTTTCCTGCCACATGCGGGTGAACTCCGGGTGGGAAAGCGATAGCCTGCCCTGGAATGCGTTGCCCATCATCATCGAGCGATGAAAAATGGTTTCCCAGCAGGACATGCCCAGCTGCCAATTTGCTGCCGTCTCCTTCAAGTTTATGGTGTGAAATTGGGGCATTGCAAAAAAGGAATTCGATAGCCGTTTCATTACTTGGTTCCTATTTCATGGGAAGACATAATGGTGAAGAAGCTAGTGTAGTGTCTCGCGCAGCATTTTACCTCTCTTTTTACTCTAGAACCGGCCTGCGCGAGAAAACACTACACTTAGTATATAATTGGCTAGTGTGCTTTTCGTTTCACGCCTCCAGTATCTTACGTATAGTAAAACTTTACGTGAAACGGCACACTAGCCCGGTATGCATAAAGAGTAAATGTGCATCACAATATACATCCTTCTCTAGGCACAATTTATGGAAAAGAAATTAAATACGCCCCGCTTCTGCATCGCGTCATAACGTCCAAGTCCATAGAGTATGAATGTTAGTAACCATTCACTTAAAGGAGATAATCATGGGACGTGGAATCTTACTCTGGCTGATAGGCGTGCCTATTCCCATTATCCTGCTGATTGCATTATTTTCTCATTAACCCCCTTTTTGAAAGCAAAATTGTTATGAACCGTGTAGTCCCAAGTCCATCTTATGATCGTAACGTGGAAGAAACAGGCATCGTAATGGAGCCTGCCGTATCCAGTGTTTCCTGGGCAACCATTCTAGGAGGGGCTCTGGCGGCAGTTGCTGTATCTTTTATCCTTCTTATTTTGGGCTCTGCTTTGGAACTGTCGTCTGTATCTCCCTGGTCTTATACGAATAACAGTATAGCGGCGTTTAGTATAAAAACGGTTGTCTGGCTTATTGTCATGCAGTGGATATCTTCCGGGTTAGGCGGCTATCTGACCGGACGGCTGCGTGTGAAATGGATGGATACGCATGCGGATGAGGTGTTCTTTCGCGATACGGCGCATGGGTTTTTAACTTGGGCGGCGGCAACGGTTTTGACAGTGGCTTTTCTTGCCTCTGCCACTGCGTCTGTTGTCAGTGGCGGAGTGCACGCCGGCGCTGCGGTAGCTTCAGGGGCGGCTGTGGGTGCTGCCAGCCAGGCTGGAACGAAAGATCCACACCAGAATTCAAATGATCCCCTAGCCTATTATGTAGATGTGCTGTTTCGCAGTAACAAGCCGAATCCCAATGTTTCCAATCAGGAAGCGCTAGGAGAAACCAGCCGTATTTTATTCAATGGGATGAAAAATGATGGGTTGCCTGAAGCGGATAAGAATTACCTAGCACAGCTTGTCTCCGCACATACCGGCGTAGATCAGGCGGAAGCTTCCCGGCGCGTGGATACGGCCATAGCGCAGATGCACGATGCAAAGCAGAAGGCGCTGGATGAAGCCGAAGCCGCACGCAAGGCAGCACTCAAGGTATCCATCTACATCTTTCTGTCCATGCTGATTGGAGCGTTTATCGCCAGCGTCGCTGCTGGTCTTGGCGGCAAGCACAGAGATGAATATTAAGCCTTTTAATCACTTTAGTAACCTAAGGAGAGTACCATGTTAGAATTTCTTGCAGACTTTGATGATAATGATGCGATCACGATCCTTAAAAAAGACCATACCCAGGTAAAAGACTTATTTGATGAATTTGATAAGACAGAAGATTTTAGTGAAAAGAAAGGTCTGGCTGCCAAAGCGATCATGGAACTTAAAATCCATGCAGAAATAGAGGAAAAGATTTTTTATCCGGCGGTGCGCAGGCAACTGGATGCAAGCATTATGAATGAAGCCGATGAGGAACATCATGTGGCCAAATTATTGATTGCCGAACTCGAACAGATGGATGGTTCGGAAGCGCATTATGATGCAAAGTTCAAAGTGCTGGCGGAAAGTGTGCGTCACCACATTAAGGAAGAAGAAAACGACATGCTGCCTGAAGCGCATAAGCTGGAAATGGATTTTGATGCGCTGGGTAAGCAACTGCTGGCAATGAAGCAGCAGCTGAAAGAAGGAGGAGTGCCTCTGTCATCGGAAGAAGATCTAATGCAGCATGCAGGGAAAAATGCCGATTCTCCTGCACGTGCAGCAAGCGTAGAAGTTTATTAATCTTTATATAAGGATGCAGAAAATGGATATGACCGCACGACAATTAACAGGAATTGCTGCTATTTTACTTATAGTCATAGCAGCCTATTTTATTCTCATCATGCCGGACAGGCGTACCACTACGGAAAAAGTGGGAGATGCCGTCCATGATATCGATAAAGGACCCACCCAGGCGGCAAGGCAGCTGGAAAACCGTACTCCGGGTGAAAAATTAGGTGATGCGGTAAAGGATACAGGGGATAATATTAAGCATTCTACGTCTAATCCCTAGGCATCTCAACTGAGCATGGGATGGCCGATTGTCATGCGGCCTTCCATCGACTCAGTATGGCTGAGGGATTTTTTATCCCCGGCCCAGGATTTGGAGGCTTCCTGATTTTCATGGGGGCCTTCTATCCGGCTTAACCTGACATGCCCGTTTTCTATGACTGCAATATGATCTTTGGGCACTATTCCTTCGCGGGTCAGGTCTGCGATCGCTTTCTGCTCCTGGGAGTGAATGCGGAAGTTACGGAAGGAGCGTGTCGTGAATTCCATGAATTTTGCCATGATGAGCGACCATCCTAATTCCTTGACGACAAGGCGCGTCTGCTCGGCCACCACCATACTGTTATCGCCGTCTACATTGCCGTGCACACTAAGCCGGCCATAATGATCTCCTTCGGCGGCTTTTATACTTTCAATGCTGGCGCCGTGATTGGAGAAAAAGCGATTCGAGCTTTCAATGAGTTTGTTACCTACACTGCTTTTATGCAAAAGTTTATAAAGTTGCTTTCCCAACCCCCAGGATAGCGTATCTACGCTGAGATACTGCAGGTTTTTCGTTTCCGCCCATCTGCTGAACCGGTTTACTACGGCATCCCCTCCCAGGATCACCCCGGTCATGACGCCACGTGGCAGCCATATGTCCCACGCGCTGTGCTTCTTCACACGCTTATTGATTTCCTGTTCAATTCTGTCTTCGACGGTTTTGGGTTCCGGCACGGGCTGCAGTTCCAGCGGCAAAACATCCATATCCTTTTTAAAAAGCCGGTTAATCTTATATGCAAGGATGCCGCGGTGTTTCACCAGAGGCGTCATGAGCAGGGTGACAAGTGTCCCCGAAATCATCATGAAACTCATTTCTACGGCAGAGCGGACGCTATCCTTAGTTTGCGCGTTACCGGCATCTTGGCGCAGAAGTTTACGGATACCGGTGATAACACCGTTTTTAATCTCGCTTACTTTCGGCTGCGGGTTCAGAAAATAAGTAATACCGAGCGCGACAGCGCGGAGTTCATTACAAATCCTATAACGTAGAACGTAAAAAATGCAGGATCCTGCCGCCAAAGGTTTTGTTGATATCCTGAGCCGGTTCGTGGACTAACGCGCCCTCTTCCAGATCCTTACGCATGGGAAGCGTATCTGGCGATGTTTTTTTGGAGCTATCAATATGACCATCCGCCATACATCCTGTCCATTATAAAGCTGGAGACAGCTGGCCAGAAGTAGAGGCTGCCTGTTCTACCGGAGTTCGCGCATTGCGTTGTTCGGTGATGGAGCCTAACGGTGTGGTACGGCTGGAATGGGATGCATCCTGCCCCGTTTTGCTGGCCGTCTTACCGGCATTCTTTTCGTTTTCTGTCCATTGTGCGAACCTTTGTTTTTTTTCCTGTTCGTACTGTTCATCCACCTCATTCGCTCTTATAATGGACGGCTGTTGTTCGGTGCTGTGAGCGGCTTGGGCAGCAGGAGGCGCTTGTTCTTTTTCCGCCGTTTTATTGTTTTTGGCGGGTTGTAATGGCTTGCCGGAAGATTGCGGATCGGACGGAAGTTCAGTGGTTTTGTGCTGGTGTCTGTTTTTGAAGAAGGCAGCGGCGATATGCGCGACTGCATATGCTACCGCCATGCATACGAAAGAATAAAACGCCTCAAAATAAATAAACTGAAATAATCCTGAAAAATTGAGCTTTGGAAACTTCTGGCGTAATTGGGAATTTTTTTCCAGCCGTTCGCCTATTTTTCTTCCTGGCCCTTCGAATAATTTGTAATTCCATGATTTGCCATCCTTGCCTTTTTTATCGAGCGCAAAGGCAATCGGTACGACGGTGAAGGCCGTAAGCAGCCTGCTGCCCAATACGCTTAACCAGGACTGCTGCGCTTCCTGGGCATAGGCTGCCTCCGTATTCTTCGGCGTAGTTCCCATCAGTTTATCAAAGAAACGGGCGATTTTTATTTTATAATTTTCCAGCAGTTTGACCAGGAAAGAGATGCCTGTGCCGTCAATCCAGGAAAAGCCAACCGCTAATGCCATACTTACGGTTTCATTGCCTCCTTTCAAATGCATTTTGTCCCTAATCCAATCTTTTCTGCTGGAGAAAAATTTTCCCATCTTTGTATTGGGATCGCCGTGGTTGGTCTGATAGCTCGCATATACGGAAATGGCGAATACGCTGAGATAGGCGAATACCGGATAGACAATAAAGTCGAACATCCATAACCCCGGTGTACGCTTCACGTTTTTGTTAAGCGTGTTCTTGGTGCCGGCTCCCGAGAGCGTGTTCTCAGCCTCTTCGGCAAATTGTACGGTTTTGGGTTCTGAGTCAGGGTGATGGCTCTCGCTATGTTCGCCTTCTGATGACGCGTTTTTTGCCACCTGTGGAACGGGTGTCGCCTGTGGCGGTGAGGCTTGCCGGTGTTCGATATCGGTATCTTGCGCGGTTGACATCAAAGTTTCCAAAAGCTATTCATTCACTCTCCATATTACACAGTTTTTATTAAGAATTGTGTTACAATTTCATGAAGATTTACAATATTGGGCTTCTGCTAACCTGTTATAAATTGCCTATAATTTAACACTAAAGCGTTGGGAATTATTCCACATGAACCGGATATTTTCAGGTGTCCAGCCGACGGGTAACTTGCATTTGGGCAATTATCTCGGTGCTATCCGTAACTGGGTGGAATTGCAACATAGCTATAACTGCATCTTCTGCGTAGTGGATTTGCATGCCATAACGGTTCCGCAGAAGCCGGAAGAGCTCGTTCAGGCCACCCGCGAAGTGACAGCGGCCTATATCGCCTGCGGTATTGATCCAAAGAAAAGCATTATATTTCCGCAATCAGCGGTTTCCATTCATGCCGAGTTGTCGTGGATTTTGGGGTGCCATACGCCGCTCGGCTGGCTTAACCGCATGACGCAGTTTAAGGAAAAAACCGGCAAGCATGCCGATAAAGCTTCGCTGGGACTGTATGGGTATCCAGTGTTGATGGCGGCGGATATATTGGGCTATCGCGCCACCCATGTGCCGGTAGGCGAGGATCAAAAGCAGCATCTGGAACTGGCGCGCGATATTGCCGGCGCATTTAACCGTTTTTATAATCAGGACTATTTCCCCTTGCCGGAGCCACTGATTCAGGGGCCAGCGACCCGTATCATGAGCCTGCGGGACGGCACGAAAAAGATGAGCAAGTCGGAAGAATCGGACTATTCCCGCATTAACCTGACCGATAATGCCGAGGCCATTGAGTTGAAATTCCGCAAGGCGAAGTCCGATGCCTTGCCCACTATCACCTATGAGCCTGAAAAAAGGCATGAAACTGCCAATCTGATCAATATATATGCTGCGCTTTCGGGCAATTCACGGGAAAAAATAGTGGAGGAATTCGGCGACAAGAATTTTTCCGCCTTCAAAAAAGCCCTTGCCGAGCTTGCCATCTTTTTCGTGCCGTCCCGCAGGCTCATGATACGGGTCGCTGGCCCCTGAATC
>Ga0206904_1152_pt1 | contig 17038 bp, 18 predicted proteins | sample Alteio_BWOrgHeat_42_FD_152981 | JGI IMG/M metagenome (GOLD analysis project Ga0206904, IMG submission 152981) | Enriched cells from forest soil in Barre Woods Harvard Forest LTER site, Petersham, Massachusetts, United States -... | ecosystem: Environmental > Terrestrial > Soil > Temperate forest >...
CCAATGGTAACACCGAGCAATGAAAGGAATGTACGCAGCTTGTTCTGCCTTAAAGCATCATAAGCAAACAGGAAGCTTTCCCCAAAGAGTTTTAAAAACAGCATATTGATTATTTTGATTCACCGATGCGTTTTTTTCAGCGGCGTATTTTTGATTATAAAGTTCTGATAAATTTTAGACTTTGTTTGCGTAAATAAGTTACAATATTTCTTATCTGAATGTAATAATAATTAACAGTAGTAAAACATAATCGGCATAATGCTGGTTTAATAAAAGTTCAACCAATTAAATCACAATTATCAATCGGTGTAATCTAAATAAAAATCCGTACATTTGCGCCCTTGAAAATTCATAACATTTTAGCATGAAATTATCTCAATTTAAATTCAACCTGCCCGAATCATTAGTTGCACACACGCCTGCCGGCACCCGCGACGAAGCAAGATTAATGGTTTTACACCGCGATTCAGGTAAAATTGAGCACAAAATATTTAAAGACGTATTGGATTATTTTGACGATAAGGATGTTATGATCCTTAACAACACTAAAGTATTTCCAGCACGTATGTATGGCAATAAGGAGAAGACTGGTGCCACAATTGAAGTTTTTTTATTAAGAGAACTAAATAAAGAATTAAGGTTATGGGATGTGCTGGTTGATCCGGCACGTAAGATTCGCGTTGGCAACAAATTATATTTTGGTGATGACGACCTTTTAATTGCCGAAGTAGTTGATAATACCACTTCACGTGGCCGTACAATCCGCTTTTTGTTTGACGGTACTGATGAAGAATTCCGCAGAAATGTGGAAATATTAGGTGAAACACCGCTTCCAAAATATATAAAACGTAAAGCTACTGCTGAAGATAAGGACCGTTACCAAACAATTTTTGCTAAGCACGAAGGCGCTGTTGCAGCCCCTACCGCTGGATTACACTTTAGCCGCGAGCTGATGAAACGCCTGGAATTGAAAGGTATTGAGTTTGCCGAAGTTACTTTGCACGTTGGTTTAGGCACATTCCGCCCGGTTGAGGTTGAAGACCTTACCAAGCACAAAATGGACTCGGAGCAGTTTATTATTGAAGAAAAACAAGCCAATATTGTAAACAGGGGTATTGAACGTAAACAGCGTATATGCGCTGTTGGTACAACTTCAATGCGTGCTATCGAGTCGGCTGTGTCGGCAAATAAAACTTTGAAGCCTGCTAATGACTGGACAAGCAAATTCATTTTCCCTCCATACGATTTTAGCATTGCCAACTCAATGATCACTAACTTCCACATGCCCGAATCAACCTTGTTAATGATGGTGTGTGCTTTTGGTGGATTTGAGAATGTTATAAATGCTTACGAAGTGGCAGTAAAAGAAAAATATCGTTTTTACAGCTATGGCGATGCCATGCTGATTATTTAATTTCAGAAGTCGGAAGTTCGATTTCAGAATTATAGAAAAAAGCCTCTTTAAGATTTAAAGGGGCTTTTTCATTTTTGCTTATTTAAGATTGATTTATAGCTTTGACTAACGATGGCTTCAGAAAATCTCAAATCTCAAATCTCAAATCTCAAATGTTACACTATTATTGTTGCCGGTGGTTCTGGAACCCGGATGCAATCTGTTGTTCCCAAACAATTCTTATTGCTTTGTGGCAAGCCTGTTTTAATGCATACTATTGAAGCATTTTATTCATCGGCAGTTAAACCTGCAATTATTTTAGTTCTCCCTGCCGAATACCATACCTACTGGGAGCAGCTTTGTAGAGAACATAACTTTACTATACCACATCAATTGATCACAGGCGGCGAAACCCGCTTTCATTCGGTAAAAAACGGACTTGGTTTGATAAATAATGACGAGGAAGCATTAATTGCAGTCCATGACGCTGTGAGACCTTTGATCAGCAGGCAGATTATTGAAAAGTCGTATCAATATGCCGCTGAACATGGAAATGCCGTTACAGCAGTTAAAAGCCGCGACTCGGTAAGGTTAATAGATGGCGACGGATCTAAAAGTTTAATCCGCGATGATGTTTATCTTATACAAACACCACAAACCTTCCAATCGGCACAAATAAAAAAGGGCTATCTGCAATCCTATAACCCTAAATTTACTGATGACGCAAGTGTTATTGAAGCAACAGGAATAAAAATAAACCTCACGGAAGGAAGCCATCAAAATATAAAAATCACTTTCCCGGAAGATATTTTAATTGCGGAAAGCATTTTAAGGAGTCGATAGTCCATGGACCATAGTCAATAGCTGAATAATTCAAACCACGGACTATGGACCATTGCCTTTAGGCTTAAAAATCTATGCTCTTCTGATTACCCCTAAAAGTAAAGCAATAACTGCTATTACTAAAAGGATGTGGATTAGATCACCACCAAACGGGTGAACAAAGAATCCGAATAGCCACACGATTACAAGTACAACTGCGATTAAATAAAGTAAGCTTCTCATTTTTGTAAAGTTTTAGTTGAAAATGCCTAAAGCATTGCTAAAACCATTCCAAAAGCGGGTATCAACAAAAAAACCCTGCTTGGCAGGGTTTTTTTGTTGATTACAAGTATTTTAATACTCATCCTCGTTAAAAAAGAAGTCATCTTTTGTAGGGTAATCAGGCCATATTTCTTCAATGTTTTCGTATGGCTCACCATCGTCCTCCAATGCTTGTAAGTTTTCGATAACCTCAACAGGCGCTCCGGAACGGATAGCATAATCAATCAATTCGTCTTTGGTTGCTGGCCAGGGAGCATCTTCAAGGTGAGATGCCAGTTCAAGTGTCCAATACATATTCTCTTATTTATTATAGTTATTCGGTAAATTTAATTTTTCGCAAAAGTATAATATTTTTTATTCGATTATCAACATTTTTTTTCATTTAACTGAAAATGGTTGATTAGGTTCATAAAGTTAGATTAAGTTGATTAAGTTACTTCGTTTACACGCATTTATTAACTCAATCAACCACTCTCCTAATCTACTTATTCAACTGTTCGTTCTTGGAATCCATTTATTCTCAGGTATATTATTTTCATTGCCAATTTTTCTTGCTAAAGTGAACAGGTAATCGCTTAATCTGTTTAAATAAATATTTACTTTTTCATCAACAGTGCTTTCTTCGGCAAGGTGTACCGATATCCGTTCGGCCCTCCTGCATACACAACGGGCAATATGACAATAAGAAATGGTACTACTCCCCCCTGGTAAAATAAAATGTCTCAATTCGGGCAAACTCTCGTTCATTTTATCCATTTCCTTTTCAAGCAATTCAATGTCTGCTAAATGAAGATCGGGTATAACCATTTTTGATTTTTCAGGATCAGCTGCAAGGGAGGCCCCGATAGTAAACAACCTGTCCTGTATTTGTTTTAATATTTCTTTATCATAATCGGTTATATCCTGATCGCGTATTAAACCGATGTACGAATTAAGTTCATCTACCGTTCCATAACTTTCAATACGGATGTGATGTTTAGCAACACGGGTACCGCCGATTAACGATGTAAGGCCCTTGTCGCCTGTCTTTGTATATATCTTCATTATAATTCCGGATGTTCGATGTCGAATTTATGACTTTGATTCGGGATGTTCTTATTTTGAATGTAAAAGTTTACAAACTTTCAAAAACAGAAACACTCCCGGCATTTAAGCGTTATATAAAATTTATCACCAACTTTGAAGCCAAATGGCCGAAATAGCCTTTTATTTTATTAAAAACAAACTATCGTGAAAAAATCAAAGTTCATTATATCCTTCTTTTTACTTGCTGCAGTAATATTTACAGGGTTAAAGTGCGCTGGTACGACAAATAAAACAGATAACGCCTCATCTGCCAAAATACCTGTTACAAGCTTTTTAAGCGAGGAACAATTTAATGCACTGTTTCCGCAACGAAATAAGTTTTACAGCTATACAGCATTTGTAAAAGCGTTAAAAGACATGGGCAAGATAACAGTTAAGATAACCAGGCGCGCTACTTCCGTTTACCAGTTTATACGTACAGATAAAAGTACCGGACGATCGACAATAATACGGCAGGATGAAGACTGGAATGAGGATTGGGCTAAAAAGAAACCAGATAGCAGCTATGTTATTGATTATGGGAATTTCTGTTCGGAAAGAGACCTGCAAACGGATAAAAAAGAATTAGCTGCTTTTTTTGCGCACATAGCTCACGAAACGCGCCATGGTGAAAACGGCAAGTATAACGACGGTTTGATGTTTATACACGAAAGCAACACATCTTTACCATATATTTCCGATAATGATGCCTATCCTGCAGTGGCCGGTAAAAAATATTATGGTCGTGGGCCTTTGCAAATAAGTTACAATGGCAACTATGGCTATGCATCGGATTGTATTTTTGGCGATAAAAAAATATTGCTCAACAATCCGGACCTGGTGGAGACCGACTCTGTAGTAGCTTTTAAAACTGCCATTTATTTTTGGATGACCCCGCAGACCTTCAAGCCATCGGCACATGACGTAATGATTGGCAAGTGGCAGCCCAATGCTGCCGATAAAGCGGCCAATCGCACGCCGGGCTTCGGAATGACCATTAACATTGTAAATGGCCAGGTAGAATGCAATAAAGGCGAAAGCATGTTTAGCATGAATGACCGCATTGGTTTTTATCAATATTTTTTAAAAGCTTTAGGTATTACTGATGCCAATTGTGCCTGCTCATGTGCTAAAATGAAATATTATTGATTTCGGATGTCGAATGTTCGATGTCTGATTTTTATACATTGCTTTGATTAGCTATATTCAGAAAATGAAATACATCCTGTTTTTCTGCCTTATAATTTCTTGTTCATTTTCAGCATCTGGTCAAACCGGGGGGCGAGACTTCAAAAGCAAGCAACTGCAAAACCCTTATTTATCCAATAAAGAATTAAAAAACCAATTGAACCAATACAATTTTTCAAAGCTATTTACCCAAACAGATAATTCAATGATTTACGGGTTTATCGGGAATGACTATCAGCGCATCCGTATTAAGCTAATTACCGTAACAAAAAGTAAGGAAGCTAACATTTATACTGTTTATGGAAAATCAATGGTTAAAGATAATATCTGCGATTTCTATGGCACAATAACGATTTCAAGTATTAGAAAATTCAAAACTATCTCAAATGGAGTAGACAGTATGTATAAAAACGCAGGTATAAAAGGCCAGTTTGTTATTTTAGGTGATTACTTGTTTTCAGAAAGTAAAATACAAAAGCATTCCGGAATATTCAAAGGCACTTTCCAAACAGACTTTTATATCAATAAAAGTAATGTTATAAAATACGATGATATTGATATACAGGCTGATGGATTCTCAAATAACCAATTTGTTGGTAGTTGGAGTGATTATAACGAAAAATTAACTAAGAAGTGCAATTGGGGCGATTTTAGAATCCCGGAGTCAGGAGATTTGGATATTGGAGCCGGCGATTTTTCACCAAATGAGAAATATTTAAAGAATGGATGGCAAGGTTTAAATAGTGAAATTAAGTTAAATCAAAATGTCCATTCAATTAAAAAAGGGCAATGGTGGCAGTAAATTAGCTTTTTGTTTTTCTCCGTTCATTAAGTATTTTTAGCAAACTTTAAATTTGTTAATGGATAATCTCCCTTTTGATACAACCGGACTTTGCACTGAAGAAATTGACAGGTTTCATGAAACCTACAAAACGCTTAAATCAAAATTCGATATAGAATTAACCGGACATATTGATTTTCAGTTAGAACAGTTTGAGGTTTTCAGGCATTACCTGGATGTTAATGTGCGAGACTCCTTTGCGATAAAACATGAAGGGAATGATGGGTACATCCTGTTTGTTCAATGCCATTTAAGAAACTATGCCAAAGGTAGTATTGGTGCAGGCTATGATTGCCAAACATGGGCACTTGCCTATTTAAAGCGTGATTTTGGACGTGTTTTAATAAGACCCGAAACCCTTGCGGATAAAATAATTGAGCTAATTCACCCTGTTGAACTGGACTTTGATGAGGATAAAGCCTTCAGCGACACCTTTTATGTACTTGTTAATGATCGTCAAAAAGCCATTTCAGCTATTGATCGTAATTTCAGAAATGTGGTAATGGATGTTAGAGAACACGGTGTAGTAATTGAAATCATCAACCACACTTTAGTAATTGGCCTTCATAAACCTGTTTCTCCTGAAAATGCAACTTTCCTGGCCGGGTTTGTATCAAGGTTATGTTCTTTGTGCTAATGTTGTTTCACTTACGAATTGACGTTTAGCGGCAATATTTAGACAAAAGTGTAAACCCAATCTTTTTTTTAAAAAAATAATTTAAGTAGTTGATTTACATATATTTATACATCAATTAGCATTGAAAAGTGTAAACCCAACGTAAACCCACTTTTTTGTTAACTGAGTCAATCTCAATCCAGGACTATACGTCAATTTGCGATTTACATAACTATTCTGCTATGGCCTTACTCCTATCCACTGTCTGGATATTGGTATTGGCATAGTCATTCTCTATCAGGCCGTCGCGCATACGTACAATGCGGTGGGCGTGCATAGCAATATCTTCTTCGTGGGTTACTAATATAATGGTATTGCCTTTGGCATGGATATCTTCAATCAACCCCATTATTTCAATAGAGGTTTTAGTATCGAGGTTACCTGTTGGCTCATCGGCAAGTATAATTGAGGGATCATTAATTAGCGCACGGGCTACAGCCACACGCTGACGTTGCCCGCCTGAAAGTTCATTAGGTTTATGATCAACACGGTTTCCGAGGCCTACATTTTCTAAATTTTTCCGGGCACGCTCTTGTCTTTTTTCCTTACTTACACCAGCATAAACCAATGGCAGCGCCACATTATCCAGCGCGGTATTACGCGGCAATAAGTTAAATGTTTGGAATACAAAGCCAATTTCTTCATTCCTTACTTCGGCAAGTTCGTTATCAGTCATATGGCTAACGTTAATGCCGTTAAGGGTGTATTCTCCTTTAGTAGGAGTATCAAGACAACCCAATATATTCATCAGGGTAGATTTTCCGGAACCCGATGGCCCCATAAGTGCCACAAACTCACCTTTATTTATTGATAGCGATACAGATTTTATGGCATGAATTATTTCAGTACCAATAACATATTTACGTCCGATATCTTTAAGGATGATAAGTGGTTCCATATTTTTTCTTGGTTTGACTGTGGTAAGGTATGTTTTGTTACACTTTTTAGTCCGAAAGTCGGTAAAGTCCGAAAGTCCGGAAGATGATTTGCTTATTTACGATAGTTTACGGTTAATTTCACAATCCCCGCTTTTTGACACCCAGACTTTTCCAACTTTCGGACTTTACTGACTTTCGGACTTCCTGACTATCCTATCACCTTCGCTACTAAAAAGTAATCATCATCATGTTTAGGTGCATTTTGCAAGGCTTCCTGATGGGTTATTTCCTGTTTTACAACATCATCCCTTAAAACATTTACCTCATTTGTCATATAAACAAGCGGTTCAATGCCCGATGTATCAATTTCATTAAGCTTCGCCATAAAATCAAGGATCTTATTCATATCCTTTATCATCACCTGTTTTTCGTCACCATTAAGCTCAAGCCTTGCAAGGTGTGCTATTTTGTCAACTGTTTCTTCATCTATGGTCATGCCACTCCAAATTTTTGTTTAATTATTTCCTGCACCTCATCCCGCAGTATATCGGCATCATCAATGGTTAAATGAGCCGTTTCAATGGGTTTGTGTACAAATATATTACAAATGCCCGGTCTGCTGCCATATTTTTTGCCGGTATCCCATAATACTTTCCAGGTATCTAATGAAGTTACGGGAATAATAGGGATTTTCAGTTCAATAGCTAAGCGGAAAGCTCCATTTTTAAATGGATACAATGTTGGCGGATAATCTTCAGGAATAGTTGCTTCCGGAAAAATAACTACACTTATCCCATCCTTTAAACGATCGGCTGCTTGCTTGAAAGCCCTGAAGGAGGACATTTTACTATCTCTGTTTACGGTAATATCTATCGTTCTGAAAAAGAACCCAAGCACAAGGTTATCAAGCAGTTCTTCTTTACCAATAAAGCAAAAATTATTTTTAGCAGCCATACTTATAGCCGAAACATCGAGATTTGAAGTGTGGTTGCCGCAAATAATATAAGTACGTTTCCAGTTTATAGGTGCTTCGTAATCAATATTGAAAAAAATGCCCGAGATGGTAGTGCTTAAAAAAATAATGAGCCTCCTGAACTGATTAATGTACTTGTATCGTTCTTTTTTACGGGAAAGGAAGTATAATATTGGCCATACCAGTATGAAAAAAAAGGCTACACTATACCTGTAAAAATGGGTATGTATTCTTTTTAAAATGAGTTTCATGGTAGCCAAAAATATAAAAAAGTTGGTTAGTTAGAGATAGAGATTAGTTTTCATACCTGGCTAATCCGTTTATAAATAATATTATAGATCTCCTCTTTTAATTTATCTACATCATCATCGGTTAGATGTGCTGTTTCAATTGGCTTGTGAACGTGAAATTTACAGATACCAGGCCTTGTTCCGTATTTAGTACCATCGTCCCAAAGTTTTTTCCATGTATCTGCCGACGATACAGGTATAATTGGAATTTTATGGTCTATAGCCAGTTTGAAAGGGCCATTTTTAAATTCGTGTAATGTGGGTGGATAATCATCGCTGATGCCGCCTTCAGGAAAAATGATGAGGGTAATTCCCTCCCTAAGTTTTTCGGACGCTTTTTTGAAAGCCCGGTATGACGACATTTTACTATTACGGTTGACAGGAATATCAACTGAACGAAAAAACAATCCGGTTACCAGCCCATCCTTTAATTCCTCCTTGCCCATAAAGCTGCAATTGCTGTTAACTAATACACACATGGCTGAAATATCGAGGTTTGAGGTATGATTGGGGCAAACAATATAGGTTTTGCTCCAATCTATAGGCTGCTCGTATTCAAACCGGTAAAAGAAACCCACAAAACCAGAGCTAAGTATTGCCCAGATGCGGCGAAGCCTGTTCATGCTCCCATATCGATCAGTGTTCCGTGAAAAATAATAGAAAAATGGCCAGAATAAAAAATAGGATAAGGCGACACTGAGTACGTATAAGTAAACGTGTACTTTCTTTAAGATCAATTTCATCTTCATCAAAAATATAAAAATTACTTACTTTCGCGCCATGGAAACTGTTGTTAGTGGTATCCGGTCGACCGGAAACTTACACTTAGGAAATTACTACGGAGCTATACAAAACTTCGTAAAAATGCAGCATGAATATAACTGCTATTTTTTTATTGCGGACCTGCATTCGTTAACTACTCACCCCACCCCTGCCGATCTGCATGGTAATATAAAACAGGTGTTGGTTGAATACCTGGCAGCAGGCATAGACCCTGAAAGAGCTACAATATATATACAATCGGACGTGCCAGAGATCTCCGAGCTATACCTGTACCTCAATATGAACGCTTATCTGGGTGAGCTTGAGCGTGCTACATCGTTTAAGGACAAAGTGCGCGCAAACCCCGATAATGTTAATGCCGGGCTGCTTACCTACCCTGTTTTGATGGCTGCCGACATTATTATTCATAAAGCTACAAAAGTACCAGTGGGTAAAGACCAGGAGCAACACCTGGAAATGGCCCGCACTTTCGGCAATCGTTTTAACCGGCTTTATAACAGGGAGTTTTTCCCTGAGCCTTATGCGTTTAATTTCAGCGATAACCTGGTAAAAATACCCGGGCTTGATGGTAAGGGAAAAATGGGTAAATCGGAAGGTGAAGGCAATGCTGTTTACCTTTCAGATTCGCCGGAAGCCATTCGTAAAAAAGTAATGCGCGCTGTAACCGATAGTGGCCCTACAACTGAAAACTCAGAGAAACCGGTTGAAATTCAAAACCTGTTCGATATTATAAAAGTTGTTTCATCTGCCGATACTTATGAGCATTTCGACAACTTATATAACACTTGCAAGATCCGCTACGGCGACCTGAAAAAACAGCTTGCTGAAGATATTATTATAGCTACAGCTCCTATCCGCGAAAGAATAAATGATATTGCTAAAGATGCATCCTATCTTCGCCAGGTTGCCCGTCATGGTGCTATCAAGGCACGCGAAAGCGCATCGAAAACCATTAAAGAAGTAAGAGAAATTATTGGATTTAAGAGTTTTTGAGTTAGTCCACAGCTGATGGTTCATAGTTCGTAGTAAAATTTAATAAGTTCATTGTTGATAGTTAGTTGTTCATGATGTATCTTAGGCGGGGTTACGTTTAATACAGAATCGGGTGCGTTTATGAGCTAATTGGACCATGAACCATCAACTATGAACAATGAACCACTATTAACCACTAACTAAAACATGCACATAGCAATTGTAGGAAACATAGGTGCCGGTAAAACCACCCTTACTGAGTTACTGGCTAAAAATTACGGCTGGGACCCTTTATTTGAAGCTGTTGATAATAATCCATACCTGGAAGATTTCTACAGCGATATGAAACGGTGGAGCTTTAATCTGCAGATCTACTTTTTAAACACCCGTTACCGCCAGATCATTGATATTCAGAAAAGCGGTCATAATATTCTACAGGATAGGACCATTTATGAAGATGCCTATATTTTTGCTGAGAATTTGCATGATATGGGTTTAATGACCACCCGCGATTACGAAAACTATACTGCGATATTTGATAACATAACCGAATTTATAAAACCACCTGATCTGCTTATTTATTTGAAAGCATCAGTACCAACATTGGTTAATAACATTCAGCGCAGGGGTCGGGAGTATGAAAGCGGTATCAGGCTTGATTATTTATCAAAACTGAACGATAAATACCATAAGTGGATAAGCAATTACAAATTGGGCAAACTGCTGATAATTGATAAAGACAACATAGACTTTGCGAACAACACCGAAGACCTGGCTACAGTTGTACAATTGATAGAACGGGAGATAAACGGGTTATTTTAATTTTAGAATTACGATTTACGAATTACGATTTTTCACCTTTTTAAATCGTAATTCGTAAATCTAAAATCGTAAATCCATGAACATCCTCGGTATCATCCCTGCCCGTTTCGCCTCTACTCGTTTCCCGGGCAAGCCATTGGTTGATATTGCCGGAAAAAGCATGATCCAAAGGGTTTATGAACAGGCTAAAAAATGCATTCATATAACTGAAGTAATTGTTGCTACTGATGATGCCCGCATTTACGATCATGTAATTGCATTTGGCGGGGTTGCAGTAATGACATCTACCGATCACCAAAGCGGAACAGATCGTTGTGCCGAAGTAGCCTTGCAGCATCCTCAATATAATGTGATCATCAATATACAAGGTGATGAACCTTATATCGACCCGGAGCAGATCAGTAAGTTAGCCACCTGCTTTAACAACCATGATACCCAAATAGCCACCCTGGTTAAAAAAGTACAGAATGAGCAGGAGTTGTTTAATGTGAACTCGCCAAAAGTGGTTATTAATAACCTATCAGAAGCGGTTTACTTTTCGCGTTCGCCACTGCCCCACATCCGTGGACAGGAGCAGCAAAGCTGGCTGCAGCATTTTACTTATTTTAAACATATTGGCATTTATGGTTACCGCGCCGATGTTTTACAGGAAGTAACCAAACTCCCCATATCCTCCCTTGAAAAAGCTGAAAGCCTTGAACAGCTGCGCTGGATTGAAAACGGCTACCGCATTAAGGTAGCGGAAACAGAGCTGGAAACTTATGCGATAGATACCCCTGAAGATTTGAAAAAACTTAGCTTTGAAAAATAAAATCTTAACCCTATCATGAAAAATCTTTTAACAACAATAGCTTTTACTATAGCAACAATATTAACAATACGTGCAAATGCGCAGCAGTACACAGATTATGTAATCACAGTAAAAGGTGACTCAATTCCCTGTAATATTAGCACACCGTTAATCGGAAATATTAAATATGAAGGCGGAGGAATGACTAAGCCCGAAAAAATAAAACCTGATGCGATTAAGGAATATTACATAGCAAGCAAAAAAAGCCTGTCTCGATCAGTATTTAAGGAGGGTACGTCAAAACCAATGTTTATGACGGTTGTTGAAAAGGGCAAAATCAGTCTTTACGAAATGATTAATACCAACTATATGTATGGAGGAGGCTCTACTACTACGGTAACCTGGTATGTAGGCAAGGGGTCGGACTATGTAACTGATTTTAAAAGCAGCGGGTTGTTTTTTGCAAAATCACGCAAACAGAGGAAAGATAATTTTGGTGAGATGTTAAAAGACAATCAAGCGGTTTATGATAAATATAAAACAGAAGATAAATTCAGCTTTAAGCAAATACAGAATCTTGTGCATTTATACAATACCGGCCAACCGCTGGGTATATAGTGTGACTGTCTTCAATCCGGAATACTAAGCTCTAAGTAAAAAAACGAAAACGACTTCGGGCTAAAGACTATTGTAGTCACTTAACCTGTCCACAACCCAAACCCTTTTTCCACATTTAAAATTTCCCATCCCTAACCCCAAAATTTTTCTTACTTTTGTATCCCGTACACAAACAATTTGTTTCGGCCTTAAAGCCGGATCAAACAGAGAAAAAATCATGACTAAATACATTTTTGTTACGGGCGGCGTTACCTCGTCGTTAGGGAAAGGTATTATTTCTGCCTCCTTAGCCAAGCTTCTTCAATCACGCGGTTACCGTGTAACCATTCAAAAGTTCGACCCTTATATCAACATCGACCCGGGAACATTAAATCCTTATGAACATGGCGAATGTTATGTTACAGAAGATGGCGCCGAAACCGATCTTGACCTTGGCCATTACGAGCGTTTTTTAAACACCCCCACTTCAAAAGCTAATAATATTACCACCGGCCGTATTTACCAGAATGTGATCAATATGGAGCGTGAAGGGAAGTTTCTGGGTAAAACTGTACAGGTAGTACCTCACATAACCGATGAAATAAAAAGAAATATCCGCATACTTGGCGAAAGCGGCGATTATGATATTGTAATAACCGAGTTGGGCGGTACTGTAGGTGACATTGAATCGTTACCATACATAGAAGCTGTAAGACAATTCAGGTGGGAAAGTGGTTCGGGTAATTCATTAGTTATTCACTTAACGCTTATCCCGTTCCTGGCTGCTGCAGGCGAATTAAAGACCAAACCTACCCAGCACTCTGTAAAAATGCTGCTTGAATACGGTATCCAGCCCGATATTTTAGTTTGCCGTACCGAGCATCATCTTAACACCGATATCCGTAAAAAAATAGCGTTGTTCTGTAATGTAAATGTGAATGCGGTTGTTGAATCTATTGATGCTACAACTATTTACGATGTGCCTTTGTTAATGCTTAAAGAACAACTTGATAAAACTGTTTTAGCTAAATTAAAATTACCTCATAAAAACGAGCCTAACCTTGAAAACTGGAAAGACTTTTTAGGCAGATTAAAAAATCCGACGTTTGAAGTAAAGATCGGGTTAGTTGGTAAATATGTAGAGTTGCCGGATGCTTATAAATCTATTGTGGAATCGTTCATACATGCAGGGGCTAAAAATGAGTGCAAGGTAAAAGTTGAATATATCCCATCTGAACAATTAACACCTGAAAATGCCATTGAACGGTTAAAAGGACTACATGGTGTATTGGTTGCACCTGGTTTTGGCGAGCGCGGTTTTGAAGGTAAAATTGAAGCCATCCGTTACGTGCGTGAAAATAATATCCCTTTCTTCGGCATCTGTTTGGGGATGCAATGTGCTGTTGTTGAATTTGCCCGTAATGTTTTAGGCCTAAAGGATGCAAGCAGCACTGAAATGAACCCTGATACTCCTTATCCGGTTATCAGCATGATGGAAGAGCAGCTAAAAGTTGTAAACAAAGGTGGTACCATGCGTCTTGGGGCTTATGCCTGCGAGCTAAAAAAAGGCAGCAAGGCTTTCAATTTTTACGGAAAATCAAGGATAAGTGAGCGCCACAGACACCGTTATGAGTTTAATAACGAGTATTTAAAAGACTATGAAAGTGCTGGTTTAACGCCGTCAGGTTTTAATCCTGAAAACAACCTGGTAGAGGTTGTGGAGCTTAAAAATCATCCATTTTTTGTTGGCTCACAATTTCATCCCGAATTAAAATCAACAGTTGCAAATCCGCATCCACTTTTTATTAACTTTGTCGCCGCTTCTATGGCTTATGCCCGCAAGCGATAAGTAATTGTACGATATATAAAGATGGATAAAAATACGTTTACAGGATTATTCCTGATCATGATCATAATGGGTGCCTCCTTTTTCTTCTTTAAGGCATCAGACAGTGATCTCAAAAAAGAAAGAATAGTACAACATGCTGATTCAGTAAAAAAAGGCCTGATACCTAAATCGGCCATAACCACTGCTAAATATGTTGATACTACTAAAAAAGCGGCTAATAAACCAGTTGCAGTTGATTCTGCTGTTTTAAAAAGTCCTTTTGGCGCTGCTACTGTAGGCACTGAAAAATTTGTTACCCTTGAAAATAAAGACGTTCGCGTTAAATTAACAACACAAGGCGGCAGGGTTTATTCGGCTGAATTAAAAGACTATAAAACTTATAATAAAAAGCCGCTAATTTTATTTGATGGCGATAAAAACAGCTTTGGTTTAAACTTTAGCGCAGGCAATAACAGCATTAATACCGATAAGCTTTACTTTACCCCAACAACAGGCGATTTGCAGGTTGCTGAAAAAGACTCTGGTAGTGTTACTATGCGTTTAAGCTATAGCGCTACCCAGTATATCGACTATATCTATTCGCTTAAGGGCACAGGCTACAAAGTTGGTTTAACAATTAAACCTGTAGGGCTTGACCAGGTAATTGCTAACAGCAGCACTATTAATATTAACTGGAGTTCGAGTGCGCATAAACAAGAGAAGGATTTAGAACAGGAACGCAGGTATACAACAGTATCGTACAACAATACAGATAACGAAAATGATTACCTGAGCGAAACCAAGGACGACCAGAAAGAAATAACTGATAAAAAGATTCAGTGGGTTTCGTTCAAAGCGCATTTTTTTTCGAGCGGTTTAATAGCTAAACAAGGCTTTAATAAATCGAACCTTGCTGTAAATACCGATGTTGCCGACACTACCAATGTTAAGCACATGAGTGCCAATCTGGTATTAGCTAAAAACGCTGATGGTACCTTCCCTATGGAATTTTACTTTGGCCCTAACCGCTTTTCAACCTTAAAAGATCAGGGTTATGGATTGGAAAAACAAATAGACCTGGGTTGGGGGCCGTTAAAATACATCAATCGTTTTGCTGTATTACCGGTATTTAACGTCCTTAAAAAATTCAACTGGAATTATGGCTTAATTATTTTTGCATTAACTATTATACTTAAACTGGTTTTATCGCCACTTACTTATAAGTCATACCTTTCAATGGCTAAAATGCGAATTTTAAAGCCCGAGATGGATGAAATTAAGGCAAAAGTTGGCGAAGATAACCCTACACTGCTACAGCAGGAATATTTAAAGCTTTACAAAAAAGCAGGTGTAAACCCATTAGGCGGATGTTTACCACTGCTTATCCAGATGCCTATTGTAATTGCATTCTTCCGCTTTTTCCCAAGCTTGTTTGAGTTAAGGGGACAGAGCTTCTTATGGATGCACGATCTTTCTACTTACGATGCGGTAATTACATTTTCCGTATCGATTCCATTTATAGGGAACCACATCAGCTTAATGTGTTTGCTGATGACGATATCGACGCTTATCTACACTTATTTTAACAATCAGATCTCAGGCGCATCTGGGCAAATGAAGTATATTGGTTATATCTCCCCAATTTTATTCATCGGCTTCTTGAATAGTTATCCTGCAGGCTTAAATTATTATTACTTCTTAGCCAACATGATGACCTTTGCACAGCAATATATTATCCGTTTAATGGTTGATGATAAAAAGATCCATGCACAGATACAGGAAAATAAAAAGAAACCAGTTGATCCTAAAAAGAAAACAAGTGGTTTCCAGGCTCGCATGGAAGAAATGATGCGCCAGAAACAACAGGCAACCACAACACCAAAAAAGAAATAATTATTAAATTGAATAGATCATTAATAATGATTTATTCTTTAACATCTGATACAAACCCATAGTTATAACAGCTATGGGTTTTTTATTAGGAGTAACACTGGATTATGTTATTGGTTTAATTTATTGGGTAAGTGATTGAATGCATACAGGTTGAAATTATTGAGAGCTTAATTTAGTTTAAACCTCTTATAAATAATTGACTATGAAGATTGCCTACCTACTCATCTTATTATTTCTTTGTACCCTTGTTAAAGCACAAACAACAATAAGGGCAAATGACCCGGGAATAAGATACGACTTAATAGAACCGGGGCATTTTACTTTGAAAGGCGCTGTATTTGATAATTCAGGAAATAAAATGCAGGATTTTACAAGTGACAGTTATATAACTGTTGATAAAAGCAGCAAACAGATAGCTTTAATAAGAAGATTTTTTGATCAGACCACTCATATTCTTTCTCTTGATACATCTTTTATTGGTGGCCTACCAGTAAGGATGCACTCTGTAGAACAGCCTGCCCATAAGGAGTTACAGATCAAATTTAATCCAACTTCGATAAATGTTAAATCTTTGATAGATGGTGAGGCTAAGGATGAAGTGTATGCCATGAAAGAGGGCTATTTTGATGATAACATCCTGGTTGACATTATGGGTTATTTCCCTATAAAACAAGGCATTAAATACAGCATGGAAGGCTTCAGGTTTGAGAGTGTAAAAACCAAAGGCGTCAGCGCCTATGAAGTTGAATATCTGCATGATGATTTTTTAACAGGTGCGAATGACAAACAGGCTCTTTGTAAAGTAATATATTATAAAAACGACTACTGTTATGGGTATGCATGGTACGAAAAATCAACTGGTAAACCATTAAAACTGCTGGTTTATATTAAGAAAATCATCTATCTCCTTAATTTCGAATAAGCCTGCAACATTATTGTAATTTA
>Ga0206904_1153_pt1 | contig 16962 bp, 14 predicted proteins | sample Alteio_BWOrgHeat_42_FD_152981 | JGI IMG/M metagenome (GOLD analysis project Ga0206904, IMG submission 152981) | Enriched cells from forest soil in Barre Woods Harvard Forest LTER site, Petersham, Massachusetts, United States -... | ecosystem: Environmental > Terrestrial > Soil > Temperate forest >...
CAAAAAAAGGGAAAGAAAATATGGATTCGACAATTGAGAGATATCGCATTTCGGTAGCAACACGGGTGACATGAGGGTATTAAGAATAAAATTTGAAGGCTATGTTTCGATTACTGGCAGCTTTGCGTCTTGCTTCCTGTTGCTGCGTGAAAATGATTTCAGCACTGCGGAGGTCTATCGAATCGTGGATAAGAAAGGTATCCGTATCTGTTCAGACTTGCAGATCGACTTGTTGATCGAAGAATTTTGCAGGGAAGAAGGTGGCGCATTCTGGGAAGCTTACCAGGAAGCGGTCACCCGGTCATTTTTTCTGGAGAAGTTTCCAGAAACGGGAGGCGCCAGCCGAAATATGTTTCGTGTCCCGCGTTTCTCCGAAATTGATTTTGAACAGGTTATTGTGGAATCAGGTGGGTATAAGGTTCCTATAACTACGCACAAAACACCAGATTTTATGCTGAACGACATTGCCCTGGAATTAAAAGACCTTCAGGAAGAAAGTTTGTATGACCGGGATCGCCAGTTGGCATTAGGCGACCTGTTTAGTAGGATTAAATCGAGAACCGTCGATCTTGATCTTCGTCTCGACTACGGAGAGCCAACAAGAGGATATCATCGCCTTATTGCCAATAAAATACAAAAAGTGATCAGTAAAGCCTCAGGGCAAATCAAAGATTACAGGGAGCGGCACACGGTCCGGGCGGCTGGCGTGATCTTACTTAATACCGGGATGTACTCATTACCACAGGATTTGTTCAAAACAATGATAGCCGATACGCTGGCCAGGAATACGCGCACGGTCGAATTTGCCCTTGTTTTCTCACAGGTCATGCAGACGAACGGTTTTGATGTAATCCCATTGTTCTATTGCGAGCTGATCGGAAACTATCCGCATCAGGTGGAAAGAATTAGAGAAAAAGTGATTGACCTGATCGAAGTGAAGATGACCCAAATAATGATCAGCAACAACAGCGACCTGTTTCTTACCTCCCAGGCACCAGTCTCCTTTCTTTCGGGAAATAAAATCTTTTATTGGAACCCCGGCCGGATGAGAGATACAAGGTTCGGGGATGGTGGCTGATTTATTTTAAAATGAATGTACTTTTGGATCATGAAGATGCGGTTTGATTGGAAAAAGATCATTATTAATACTAAAACGAAACTTTCGCTCATCAGCAGGTTTTACCAACCTTCGGTGCTGTTGTCGGCATTGGCGATTTATCTGGCCACTTACTTTTTTCCCATAAAATTCATTCCAGATTATTTACATCTGGCTGAAGTTGAAAACAGTCGTACGTTCATATGGAGCCTGTTCACTGTTACACTGGGCTTTTCAGGGGTCATGCTCACCCTACTGTTGCTTAGCTATAATTTTTACATTAAAAGTACCCGCCGTAAAACATTCGAATTCATTCTGGAGAATGCCTACTTCAAGATCCTTTTTTCGGGGTTTATCAGTATTCTACTATTGCATCTTTTAGGTTATGCCATGATGCACCAGGCGAATCGGCTCGATAAGCTGGCTGTTCTATATCTGCTGTTCATTTTGACGGTCAGCTATATCATTCTGCAACTGCCGATGGCGATATTCGGGATACAATACTCGACCTCTATCGACAAAATCCAAAAGATCATTAAGGTGATCGATGCAGAAGATATCCAATATATTACCAATACCGATTCTTTCCTGAAGAAGCATGCTTTCGAAGAAATAGAAGGTAACCGGATTGCTATTTTAAAAGACTTAGGTATCAATGCCATAAAAGACGGTGACTGGGTGTTACCGCAGGCGATTCTGGCGGGTATTTACCAGCTGATTCCCGATAGCATATCAAAGGACTGTCCGGTCGCTATCCCTCATCAGGCATTCAAAACCTTTTTTTGGCTGAGTAATCATTTCAGGCGCTTTGCTATCCGCAATTCTGACCATATTATGGTTAACGTGCTTTACAGTTACCATTTGAAAGCCTATAAATGGCTGGCCGAAAGGGGATTGAAAGATGAAGGTTTTTTGAGCCATCTCGACAAACAGTATAAGGAATTTGTCTTCACCATAATCCAAAGCAAAGACTATCCGGAACTCCGCGACCATATCGTTAGGGACTATGTCGAAGCGATTATGGCCGGGTTGGAGGTCTTAAAGTACACGGACGATGAATTGCCCACCACGGAATATCACTTTGCCACCAGGGGCGTGAAATCCTTTGATTCACCTTACCGGCAATACTGGCATTACATCACAGCTTACCAGTTGGGTAACCTTGTAGAAATGATCACTTACGCTTTACAGCAGAAAGATGAGCGCTTTTACGATCACTATCATTTTCAGCTGTGGAATTTCTACAGTAGTGTAGAGGCTAGCGGACTGACCGAATTTCAAAAGATAAGTCTTTTAAAAGACCTGAACTTTAAGACCAGCAAATTAGTCGAACTGGCTATTGAGCAAAATCTATTGAATCTGATAGATATCAGATCGCACGTCCACGTAGAGATTTGGGTGGAAAAAGGCTGGAAACAATTATATTGGCCTGCATTACACGATATGGCATCTGTGATCAGGAAACTGATCAAAAGCGGCAAGCCATATACCATCCCACTCGATGATTTCTTTATGGTTGGCCGAGCGGTATCAAATAGGGATATCGATGTAAAAAACAAAAAAGAATTATTGAGCTATCTGCTGGAGAATGGACTCAGGTGGCTGGGGAGCTGTGGGGAAAACAAGCAATTAAAATACGATTTGCAGCACCAGTTAGACTGGCTTTTTAAAAGTTTCGTTGTTGAAAAAGAAGAACTTAGAGAATTGGCCGATCAATTCAGACAAAAAATCACCGATGCCGTTGTGGGTTATAATTACTGGGAATATCCTGACTATATGAGCTATTAGGCCAACTCTGAATAAAGCGGACATCGTTAGTTTGTCGTACGGCTAAAAGCCGGTTAAATGTATATTGAAAATTACTGGCTCGGTAAACCTTTCAATAATATTCTCATCTGCGAATATCTTCTCGAAGGCGATGCTATTTTTGTTGACGAGGCAGATCGTGATGCCATACAAGGGCAAGGTAATCTATAAAACAATACAATGAATTCGGCTAAATAATGTGATATTAGTTCTCCAAAACTAAAACCTTCACATGGCAATTTACGGCATCGGGACTAAAATCAATAACCAGCAGGTTAATTCTCAGTTCTATCAAAATAATATTGCAGGGATAGGGTGGAGCCGCGCAGAGGCACCTGATCTCCATGAAATATTTAAGTCGATTAAAACGGGTGATATCGTATTCCTCAAATCGAGTTCTTACAGCAGCGATATTACGGTCAAGGGTGTTGGGGTGGTTATGGATAACGTCATTTTAACCCACAATCAATATGGCTTTATTGAGATTGGAAGAAATATCAAATGGTTAAGCCATCGGCATTTTAAAATATTTAGACCGGCGAACTCGAAAAATAACGTGAGGGGTAATACCATTTACCAGGAGTTTCATCCAGATGTAACAATAGTCATCATGGGCGAAGTTGAAAAAATGCTTTAAAAATTCCGCCATTTTTATATACAACCTTTTTCTAAGATGTCACATAACCTTTGTAATTCCTTTCGTGAACTGGCTCTACACATATGGTACACGATTACCCTATCCAGGGATATCAGCTTTCAGCTTAAAGAGGAAACCTTTACCGATGGCAACCTGTTTATGCTTAAGTTAAGGCACCCGGACGAAATATACGTCGAAGCATTTAATAAAATTGAAGAAGGAGCAAATGGCGCTGATTGGGAATGGTGGATTAACGATCGTGGAGGCAGGTGGCTGGGGTTAAGGGTGCAGGCCAAAATTATCAATTTGAAAGAGGATGAATTCGCCCACCTGCATTATCAGGGTAAAAATAGTATTCCGCAATCCGAAAAATTAATTATGCAAGCTGAAGCCAACAAATTATTTCCCTGCATCCCAGTTTACTGCCTTTATCTGACTACGGATATAAGCGACATCACTATTTATCCGGACCCGCTTGCAGCTTCACTGCATGGCTGTTCTATTTTGAGTGCTTTTCAGGTTAAGGGTTTCCGCGCGACAAAGGAAAAACGGTTGGAGTATCTTTGGCCATTTTTAAAACCATGGCATTCCTTGATTTGTCACAACCCAGGACAATCAATAATTGATCATTTAGACAGGTTTGCACGTTCCTATTTGATGCAGGACAAACAGACAGAGACACCGCTTTGGATCAATAATCCTCCGCCTTATGTTTATAGTTTAATAGAAGGCGGAACCATTAAACAATCAGACAATCAAAAGCCACTCGACTTGGCTGGTGTTGTCGTTATCCGGACCCAACCCGAATAAGTATGGAAAATAACCAAAAACTACTGGATAGCCTTGGTTCAAAATACTCTGGCCAGTATCTGATCAATCAATTCTTTATCCGCATTTTTACTGGAAAGACTAAAGCAGAGATCAGGTCTTATGACTATGAAAATCATTCTTTATCCGAGGAAGATCAACTTTGGCTTCAAGGGCTGAGTTTTCCCGCCTTATATCATGAGCATTTGCACTATGTTCATGAGATGAGCACCGTTGTAGGTATATGGGGATTCATTTATAATATAATCGACCTGTCAATTTTTTGTGAATATGTTGACGTTCCTAACAGTTCCGTGTTTAAAGGGATTGGTCCGCCTCATGCGGAATTACACCGAAAAGTCAGCAACACCATTCGTGCATTTAATGGTGGCATGCCCGCTGATCTTGAAGAAATCATTATCACCCAAATAATAAGTGTTGATGAAACAACATTTACGGCATTTATGGTGGATGGTGAGGAAATTGCAAAAAAGATTCCCTTGGTTGTTTTTAAATACATCGATCGAAACAAAAGGATCTTTGAGAGCTCGCTTTTATTAAATAAGTATTATCTATATGAAGGTCTGGCACATGAACTTGACCAATTAGTTGAAATTCGAAAAAACCCCCAATATAAAAGCCATAGGGTCAGTTCGGAATACCGGGTTTTACGACTTGTCGGACATTTTTTAAACCCGAATATTGAAGACCGCCAGATGTTGGAAATAGCTTCGATGTCGCTTAACAACTGGGACTGCGGAAATTGGTTCGTCCGAACAATAACTGAATTAAAAGATGCCGGCGACAAAAGTGTTTTTATGCACCAGCTCAAGTCGGCTGTAGGTAAGCAGATTGCAGAGTCTATCCTTGAAGTTAAATTTCACCTTAGCTATATGAAAAGGGCGGTTGCCAACAGAATAGTTATATCAGAAGCTGTAAATCACATGATCGCTATTATGGAACAAGGTCTTCAGCGCAGGGCAGCATCACCAACCTTTGAGATTGACGTTTCATTTAGTGGCCGCTTTGATGAGCTAAATAAGTATGTCCCGATCTGTGATTATATGTACGTTCTAGAAGACACAGATACTTACATGAAGGATTTTCTTGGCACCCATTTGACTCCGCTTTTAAGTTTTGATTTAAAGATTTTCCTATGTTTTATGGATTACTATTTCACTATGTCAAGTAATAACGAACATTGCTGCCCGTTAAACAGCTGCTGTAACTTTGAATTCAGGAAAAAAAATGCAACGATTTGTGTCAGCCAGCCGAGGTTAGCTTTCGATCTTTATAATCCTGAACACGACCGTTGCCCCTATTTTTTTGGAGTTGCCTATACCAGAGGGCATAATCCCAAATAGCTTTTGTTGATTTAGAAAACCAATAATGATGTCCGTATTGCAAAATTCTATGCCAAAAAGAAGTTTCGGGTTATATAGCCGACTTTTAGAGAAATAAACCGATGAAGATATGAGATCTGTGATATACTTATATCAGGCCTATCTTCACCGATTTGAAATTGATGAGATATACATAGAATTAGTAATGGCCGATCATTTAAGAATAGACAGTGAAGGTTGCACCAAATCTATCAAAATTACAGGCATTAAACTTCAAACATTGGTTAAGAGCACAAGGGATAAAGCTGATAAAGATAATAAGCAAACGATAATGAACTTCTTAGAGGTTAATCACCTTGTTCAACCAATTAATTATATTCAGGCAATTGTCAGTATTCGCTCTTATTTTTATAAACTGTTTAAGTTGACTAATTCTCTTAATCAATCGCGAAATTCAATAGATTAAAACTTAATTGTTTTGCAGAATAGTAATTCTTATCTTTAACTCAGATTTGCATCAAAAAAGAAAAATAGTGAGTTGTCGGTGAGTTGAGATAACGAAACACTATAAGATACTGAAAATAAGGTCAATAGACGGTTTAAAATATTCCCCTACGGGCTACGAAGCCGCTATACGAAAGTACAGCGGCTTTTTTTGTGGGATTTGATCATGGTGCTGCGTTGTTGTGCGACACTCGAAACTTTATACAGCCAAGCTGGACGCTTAGCCGGTTGGGGGAAGCTTCTCGTACGGGAGTCCTTGTTACCCAACTGATGAAAATTTTACATCTTTCAAATTAGCGGCATCTGCATATAATTATCCCTATTTTAGTAGGTATTAACCGTCGTTTATATGAAACCAACTCTTTTTTCCGGCGCTTTAGCTTTAGTATCCATTATGGGGTTAACCACTTGTGGCCAAATCAATGATACAACGGAAAAAATACAACAAGTAGAAAACAACCTTACTACAATTATACAGTCTGAAAATGACGGTACTTACAATTTAAAAGACCGCATGGCCTATTATCATATTCATGGAGTAAGTATTGCGATTATTCATAACTATAAAATAGAATGGGCAAAAGGCTATGGCTGGGCGGATGACAGTCTAAAAATACCGGTAACTACCCAAACACTTTTCCAGGCAGGGTCAATCAGCAAGTCATTAAATAGCGTTGGATTGCTAAAGTTGGTGCAGGAGAAAAAGATTGATCTGAACACCGATATTAATACTTATCTCAGTGGATGGAAATTTCCATACGATTCTCTTTCGAAAGGGAAAAAATTAACCATTGCCAATCTCTTAAGTCATACAGGTGGCTTAACCGTACATGGTTTTGGCGGGTATGAAAAAGGCGATCCCATACCCACTATCGAACAGGTGCTTGATGGAAAAAAGCCTGCCAATTCTCCTGCCGTACGCTCGATGTACGAACCGGGTCTTAAGTATGAATACTCGGGCGGCGGTATAACCATATCACAACTAATAGTGAAGGATGTCACCCATGAGCCTTATGATACATTTATGTATAATGAGGTATTGAAACCTTTGGGAATGACGGCCAGCACTTATCAACAGCCACCAACAGATAAAAACCCCAGATTAGTTTCCGCAGCATATTATTCAGATGGGAACGAAGTAAAAGGAAAATATCATATCTATCCCGAACAGGCAGCTGCAGGCTTGTGGACAAATCCAACCGACCTTTGCAAATATATTATTGAAACACAACTAGCTTACATTGGTAAGTCGCATAAAGTGCTTAACCAGCAAATGACAAACTTAAGGCTTACTCCTTATGATAATGACAGTGCAGCCTTAGGCGTTTTCATTGATAACTATCCGGATGGCACAAAATACTTTGAGCACGGTGGAGTGGATGAGGGTTTTATAAGCCAGTATTACGGGAGCATCGAAGATGGCAACGGTTTGGTAATAATGGTAAACACGGCTAACGGCGGAAGCCTTATACCCGAAATTGTAAACAGTATAGCCAAAGTGTATGGATTAAAATATCTAAATCACTCCAAAACAATCAAAACGGTTGAAGTTCCTGATTCTGTTTTGCAAAGTTATACCGGCCAGTATGAGCTTGAACCAAGATATATTTTAACTATATCAAAAGAAGGCGATAATTTGTTTGTACAAACAACAGGACAAGAAAAAATTGAAATATTTCCCGAAACGGAAAGTAAATTTTTTTTAAAGCTTGTTGATGCCGAAGTCGAATTTATTAAAGGAGATAAAGGCCAAGTAACAAAGCTAATATTAAATCAAAATGGTATACATGACGCAAAAAAAGTGAAATAAGTAAAAATCGCTGCACTGCTAACAACCTCAAATCTTCTAAAAAGGGGTTCGAAAAGCTTCTCCTGCGGGCTATTTAAAACGCTGTTTTCATACAAGAGAACGGCGTTTTTTGCGTAATGGGGCGAGCTTGTGGGCTTATAACCCAAAGTCTATTTATATGTGTAAGCAAAACTTTTATTAATAATTGTATGAGCAGCATCAAAGTAAGTGACTTTTACTGTCACGGTTAGGGGATAGCCCTGGGCGTTATAAGTATAGGTAAAATCGTCCTGTTCATTAATTTCAAGGTCTCCCTTGCCATAGTCAAACTCTTTATAAATCATTTGGGTGGGGTTATTCTTACAAAATGCCAGGGCATAATCCGATGGGTACATTGATTGCGTATAAGAAAAAACATTATAGCCCGGAACTGCCGAAAAAGGTGATGGGTGATTATCAAGGGCAGTTACGGTTAACGTTGAAAAGACTTTCCCGGCTTGCGCTCCCGATAATTGGGTCCATGCAATGGTTTTGAGGTTGTCGTTAGCATCATAGCTGAAATCGATGGTTGAGCCGCCGTTGCCTGTTGTAGCCATACTCATTATGGTGTTATCTTTGCCGGCTGCCATAGTCCATGAATAACCTTTATAACTGGTTGAGGTGCCGGCGAGGTTATCTTTACTTGTGGTACTGATTTCCAACAGCCCGGGGATAGTGGTATAGATGTCCACTGGGAGATTTGACCCCGCCGAATACGCGTAGGTATTTGTTATATCATACTCAGAGGTGATACTGGTTTGTGTTACAGTATGCGGGGTAATATCGATCTCATAAGTATTGGTCTCGTTGACGATCTTTGTCATGTTGCCATTGCTGTCATAGGTATAGGTATTTGTCGACGGCACCCCGCCTGTTTGATTGAAAGTCCCGGAAACAGGATGCATGGTTGTGGTTGTGCCATTCTTTTTTGGTGATGTGCCGGATTTTTTGCAACTGTTAAAACTTATAATGGCAAGAGCCGCAAATAGGTAAATAATCTTTTTCATAGCGTTTTACTGTTGTTAAATGTACCAGCAAAGTAATACCATGCGCATGAAAAATCCTTTGCTATTTGTTGCAAATCCTTTCGATTTCGTTGCATTGAAGCCTGCTCCGGTGTTCAGGAGTTGATAACGTTTTTTGGAGGGAAACCAAAATGACGCGAAAAACTGGCCGAAAAACTGGCCGGGCTGCTGTAGCCCACCATATAGCCAACTTCGGCTATTGTGGCCACTTGCCGCTCCAGAAGATCGTGGGCGTATTGCAGGCGAATGACGCGAATCAGTTCTCCCGGCGCCTGACCGATCAGCGCTTTGAGCTTACGGTGTAATTGGGTACGGCTAAGACCAATTTCGCTTGCTAATTGGTCGGCGCTGTAGCCCTCCTCATCCAGGTGGTGATGCACCGCAGTCCGTACTTTTTCAATGAACTCACGCTCGACTGATGGCATTGAACTTGTATCCGTAAACCAAAAATCGCCGCGGCTGTAATATTCGCGCAATTGGTTGCGGGTGCTGATGAGATTTTCGATGATCGCGAACAGCTCACGTTTATCAAATGGTTTGGCCAGGTAGGCGTCCGCGCCGGTTTCAATTCCCTGGATGCGGCTTTCAAAATCCGTTTTTGCTGTCAGGATAATGATGGGGATATGGCTGGTCCTCTCGTCTTGTTTTAATTCGGAACTTACCTGGTAGCCGTTCATCACGGGCATCATCAGGTCAGTGATCACCAGGTTCGGCACGTGCTCCTGTGCCATGGCGACGCCTTTATCCCCATCCCCGGCGCTCAATACACGGTATTTAACAGCCAGTGAATGCCGGATGAAATCCCGAAGCTCATCATGGTCCTCAATAATCAGCACCAGTGGCCGGTCATCGTCAACCGTAGCCGTTAGCGCGCTATCTTCCGTTATCTTATATAGGTCGACATGCGATATCCCGGCTATGATCCCAGGTATGGTTGTCGCAGCGATGTATGGCATGCTGATAACGACTGCTGTAAACACGTCCTCTTCGCTTTCCACGCTGACCTGGCCGCCCATCAGTTCAACCAGCTCTTTTGTAAGAGCAAGTCCAATGCCAGTACCTTCTGCCGAACGGGTATCCGACGGGTCCACCTGATAAAAACGGGAGAATATGTAGCTTAGCTTTGCAGCCGGGATACCCCGGCCAGTGTCTCTTATAGCCAGGATAAAAGCATCGGTTGAGGCGCTAATATCTTTGCGTAAGGTCAATCCGATGCTTCCGTCACCCGTAAACTTTACGGCATTTGACAAAATATTAAGAATGATGGTATCGAATTTGTCCCTATCGGCCAATATCCAAAGCTGCTCCCAGTCGGATATAAAATTGAGCTTGAGGCCTTTTTGTTTGATCAGGGATTCGTAGGAAGCTATATGCTGTCGAACGGACGAAACAAGGTCCATAGGAGCCGGGTTCACTTTCATCAGCCCGCTCTCTATTTTATTCAGGTCAAGCAACTGGTTGATGAGCTGGAGCAGCCGTGATGCATTGTTTAATATAAACTGCAGTTGCCTGACAGTCTCTTCTTCGCCCACTTTAGACATCAATTCTTTGGCCGGGCTGATGATCAATGTCAGCGGTGTTTTAAATTCGTGAGTAATGTTGGTAAAAAAGCGCGATTTGACGATATCCATTTCCCGCAGCTGATCGGCCTGTGCCCTGAGCTCTGCTGTCCGGTGCTGCACCAGCCCCTCAAGGCGCCTGGCTTCTTCGGCCAAAAGCGTCCTTTTTTCAGTCTCCTGTATCAGGGCCTGTGCCGACAGCCATTCAACCTCGGCTAATTTGGCTGTGAGCGTTTGGTTGGTGCGGGCAAAATCAAGCGCCAGGTAAACTGACAAGCAAAGCGGTAATATCAATTCGCCGGCGCTCAGTACAAAAACGCGCATGGCATTCAGCCAGGGGGGCCATAAGTGAAAAACATCCGCCCAGGCCAGGTAATATAAAAGCGTTACTGCCACAACCCCTGTTGCCACAAGCCATACATCCTTTTGCCCCCGCCTGATCACCTGCCATACTGACCAGCAGCCATCCATCATGCAAAAGAAATAGACGATCGAAAAATAATCCTGAGGCTCCTGGTCAGGAATATGCAGAAGCCGGATAAAATAGATAACAACATAAAACAAGCTCACACCGGTCAATGCAATCAGCCGCCAGCGCGGTATGCGTGTATAATTGAGATGATAAAGTAACAATACCCCCGACGACATCAGCAGTACTTTACATTCTCCGGTCATAGCGTCTGCCAGGTATTGAATGGATGGCGAATGCGTCTGGTAAAAAAGAAAAACGCCTGTGCAGGTGATTCCGGTCAGCACCACAAAGATCGCGTAGTAAAGGTTCAGCTTTCGTTCAGGATAAAAAAGGAACAGTAAAAAGTGCAAAAGCGCGAGTATAACCTGTGCCGCTGCGCATAAGGGGATATAATTTAAAAACCGGTTATTACTATCCATGCGTAGCGACACAAACTGGTAATCGCCAATGAAAAGCTGGAATCCAAGAAAGGAGTAAGCGGGTTTAAAATTGGAGTAATGAATAGTGAGAAGGTGGGGCCGGGAATCGCTGAACCACACGGGAATAATGTCTCTCGGGGCGCGCTCGGCTTGCATTGCCACTGCCGAATGGCCAACTTTGCCGTAACCACCTATCGGCTTTCCATCAATAAATATTTCAGAAGCGCCATCGTGGTTAATGCGGAGCGCCAGCTTCCGGTTAATCAAACCGGTATCGACTTTTATCCATAGCCCGAACCAACCCAAACCATGCCACCCCGGCAGAATGTTAGCTTCGCCGAAACTGGTTCCCCGGAAGGCACGCCAGCCCCGAACATCAGTTACCGGTTTTTTGGGGTCGCTGAACTCGCCCGGGTGAAAATACCACAGGGAGTCGGCCAATTGTACCTGGTGGAGACTGCCGAAATCACGCTCCCGGATCGTGGCAACTGTTTGTCCGTATGCTAAATTGACCGCGCAAAGCAATGCTATACACCACACAAAGGTATAACGGCAGCGGGGCCTGTTGATAACGATGTCGGAGCTGCTCATATGATCTGGCTGATACGATCCTTTTAACCAAAAATACTGTTTTTGCCAATCGGAATCATAACAGGGTATAAAAAAGTCAGCCTAAGATGCCTTTAATGCTGCCCGAAACAGGATCGAATTATTAAATTAAGGCAAACATTTTCAAACCTTCCGGTAAGCGGTTCGAGTTTAGTCCTGTTCGGGCTACAAACCCACTTTATTCAAAATAAAGCTGGTTTGTCATTTTATAAAATTTTTGAATCGGTCTCCATTGCATTGATGTACGATCTTTTGTGTTCGATTCCGCTAAGGTCATAACAATATAAACTAGTTGCATATCCCTGAAATGTATAAGGGATCAGTTGAAACGTATAAATCGGGCGGCGCCCTTAAGTCGACCTTTGCTTTAGAAATTAAAAATAATAAAGCAATGAAAAAGACAGTATTAATCACAGGCGCTTCATCCGGGTTTGGAAAAGTGGCTGCAAAATTATTTCATACAAATAACTGGAACGTGATCGCTACCATGCGTTCACCCGAAAAAGAAACAGAATTATCAACTCTGAGTAATGTTTTTATCAGCAAACTGGATGTAACCGATAAGCTGAGCATACAAAATGCGGTGGCAGCAGGCATAGAAAAATTTGGCAAAATTGATGTGCTGGTGAACAATGCAGGCTACGGAGCGTTGGGTGCACTGGAAGCTGCTACCGAAGAACAGGTTAAACAACAGTTCGACGTGAATTTATTTGGATTGATAGCAGTAACAAAAGCTGTATTGCCAGGTATGCGGCAACAAAAATCCGGCGTTATTATCAATATTTCTTCGGTTGGAGGAAGAATTACCTTCCCGTTCTGCTCGCTTTATCATGCAACCAAATTTGCGGTTGAGGGTTTGACAGAATCGATGCAGTACGAATTAAACCCGTTTGGCATCAGCTTAAAAATAGTTGAACCAGGGGGGTATAAAACCGAGTTTGCCGGGCGTTCGATGGCCCTTTTCAGTACTGATGGTTTAGATGAATATCAACCCGCATTTAATAAATTTATGAACATAATAAATGATTGGCCTATGTCTGAAAATATTTCCGAAGTGGCCGATGCTATTTATGAGGCTGCAACCGATGGTACTGAAAAATTGCGTTACCCTGTGGGGCATGATGCTGTGCAAATGATAACAGCCAGGCAGCAAATGGACGATGTGGACTTTAAAAAAATGATGTCGGCACAAACCGGCATCTAAAAAACAATAAGTGGCTGCCCAGGCACGGGCAGCCAACTTTTTATGGTAACTTTATAACAATAAAAAAACATGCCGGATAAATATATCGATCTTCAATCTATCAGCGATCTGCACAAACTGGTAAAAAACGCAGCTCCGAAACATCCCCTGGTAAGCGTGATAGACCATACCGATTTCTATGAAAATCGCCCCAAAGAGAACGCATTTTACCGTTTTGGCTTCTATACCATTTCCTGCAAGAAATTTGAGGGCTTGTTAAAATACGGCAAAGGGTATTATGATTTTAACGAAGGTTCCTTAATGTTTACCGCCCCCGGGCAAGTCATAGCGCCGGGTCCGGATGTTGCGGTTGATGAAGGTTGGGCGCTGTTCATTCACCCCGATTTGATCCATGGTACCGATTTGGGCAAGAAGATACATCAGTATACCTTTTTTAATTATGAGGTCAACGAAGCCCTGCATATTTCGGAAGAGGAGAAACTGATCATTAAAGATTGTGTAGCAAAGATTGAAAGAGAGTATTCGCAAAATATCGATAAGCATTCGCAGGGCCTCATCGTCAGCAATATCGAACTCTTGCTGAATTACTGCAGCCGTTTTTACGACCGACAATTTTACACCAGGGCAAAAGTTAATTCAGATGTAGTACAACAGTTTGAAAAAATATTAAAAGATTATTTTTCACAAAGTACCCTGATTGAAGCCGGCCTGCCAAATGTTAAATATTTTGCTTCCCGACTCAACCTGTCACCTAATTACTTATCTGATCTTTTAAACAAATTTACAGGCAAAACCACACAGGAACACATCCACCTGGAATTAATAGATAAAGCTAAATCAATGTTGTGGGGCACCAATGATTCTATCAGCGAGATCGCTTACGGGCTTGGGTTTGAACATCCTTCGCACTTTACAAAGATCTTCAAATCAAAGACGGGAAAATCGCCAAGCGAGTATAGGCACCTGAACTAAATGGAGAAGTAATTCTTCAATTTCAACCACCCCGGCATTATTAAAAAAAAATATACCACAAGCAAAGAATAGTTGAAAGTTGTTTCAAACAACCCCTTAGATGCTTTAATGCCCTGGTTATCTGGTTTTCAACGGTTCTTTTGGATATTCCCAGGCGGCCGGCAATTTCTTGATTGCTTAGGTTATCCATACGGCTCATGTAAAATATTTCCTGGCAACGTTTAGGCAATTTTTCCAGATAGTGATTTAATTCCTGTAATAATTCTTGGTTTTTAATGCGATGGTCGCCCTGGTTATAGTCAGGCAGGTTATCCATTTCCCAATCATTTAGCACTAAAGTAAGCGGCGGTTTTACGGCACGCATACGATTATAAACCTGGTAACGGATAGCTGAGAGCAGAAAGTTAGGGATAGATTCTATTTCCAGTTGATGACGGCGGTCCCAGATATTTAAGAAAACGTCATGAACAGTTTCCTCACTGTTTTCCCTGTCTTTCAAATACCGGAGTGCAGTATTATACAACCTTACCCAGTACCGGTCAAAAAGTATAGCAAAAGCCTGTTCGTCATCATTTCGGATGGCAAACCAAAGCTCAGGATCATTAATCTGGGAATTATGCATACAACTGGTTGGATAAAATTATGAAAAGCCAGCCAATAAACCCACAATTAACGGGTAACAGAAAAAAAAATTGAAAATTGATGTGTGTGCCTGTATAAAATTTACACTAACAAGGTGTAAACCTGCTATTGTAGCCTAATGATAACCAAAGTAGAATTCCTGGCTTTGTACGAAAAGTACATGAGCGGACAATGTACGGCCGACGAAAAAAAGCTGCTGGATACGTACCATGATGAAATGATATTGGCCGAAGATGGCTGGGATGATGACCTGGTTAAGGAAGAAGTGCGCGACCGCATATGGCAGCGATTAAGCAATAGTCGCAAAGTAGTTCAAATGCCATCACGTAAGGTTACTAAATACTGGTGGTTGCAGGTTGCCGCGGTTTTTGTGGCTGTTCTGTTTGCAGGGGTGTTTTTTATGCAACGTAAAAAAAATCAGCAAAATGATACTGTAAAACTGACAGCAAATAAAGCACAAAAACAAATATTTCCCGGAGGCAATAAAGCTTACCTCACACTGGCCAATGGCTCGCGCATTGTGCTGGATGATGCCAAAAACGGTAACCTGGCAACCGGGCAGGGTGTCACCGTAAGTAAGGCCGGTAATGGCACAGTAGTATATCATTTCACCAATTCTGTCAACAATACAGCCACTGCCACAACATCCGAATTTAATACTATTACCACCCCCAGGGGAGGGCAATACCAGGTTGTACTGGAGGATGGTACACGCGTTTGGCTCAACGCAGCTTCATCTATCAAATTTCCACAAGCTTTTACCGGTGTTTCCCGCGAGGTTGAACTAACCGGCGAGGCATATTTCGAAGTGGCAAAAAACAAAGCAAAACCGTTTATTGTACTGGCTAACGGCACAAAAGTGCAGGTATTTGGTACCCACTTTAATATAAACGCATATAGCGATAACAATAACGTGACCACCACGCTGCTCGAAGGTTCGGTGCGGATGGATAATGGCAGTTCGGCAGTGATGTTATTGCCAGGTCAGCAGGGTGCAACACTCAAAACCGGAGCTGGTATTAAAGTTGGCCCGGCCGATATACAGCAAACTATGGCCTGGAAAAATGGCCTCTTTATATTTCATGATCTTAATATTACCGAGGTTATGAAACAAGTGGCCCGCTGGTACGATGTTGATGTAGAATACCGTGATGATGATGTGAAAAACAATGAGTTTGGTGGTACGATATCCAAATACAAAAATATAACGGAGCTACTGGATGTCATGTCGCTTACACGCTCCATTCATTACAAAATAGAGGGAAGGAGGGTAATCATTATGAAGTAAGTCTACTCATAATTACCTGTTTATAACCAGGAGCGTTCGCAGCGCCCCTGGTATAAAGCTTTGAATAGCTGTCAGGTAGCAATTAATGATCATATTTCTCATAACCAATTATTTAACCTAACATTCAAATGTATAAAAAATCTGCTGCAATAAGATGCAGGGAATGGCCCTGCCTTAAATCTAAATTATTTCCGATTATGAAACTGTCGTTTTTTTTGTACCTGGTTTCTATACTGCAAGTGAGCGCAGCAACCTCATTTGCACAAAAGATCAGCCTCGATAAAAATAACGCTTCCCTGGCCGAAACCCTCCAGGAAATTCACCTGCAAAGCGGGTTCAGTGTGTTTTACAATGCCAAATTGCTCAAAAAGGCGGTACCGGTAAATGTGCATATGCAAAATGCCAGCCTGAGCGACGTTTTAAAACAATGTTTCCAGGATCAGCCATTTAGTTACGTGGTTAATAACAACACCATAGTGCTTACCCCTAAGCCGGTAGTAACAAAACCGGTACAAGTTATTACGGTAACCGGGCAGGTAAAAGACGAAAAGGGCATACCCTTACCCGGCGTTACTGTAAAAGTAAAAGGGACAAATATAGGTGCACAAACTGCATTGGATGGCAATTATAAAGTAGAGGTAAGTGATAACAATGCTGTACTGATATTTAGTTATGTGGGTTTCGTTTCGCAGGAGATAACGGTTGGTAACCAGACCCGTATCGATGTGATATTAAAAGAGCAAACATCTGC
>Ga0206904_1129_pt2 | contig 16903 bp, 14 predicted proteins | sample Alteio_BWOrgHeat_42_FD_152981 | JGI IMG/M metagenome (GOLD analysis project Ga0206904, IMG submission 152981) | Enriched cells from forest soil in Barre Woods Harvard Forest LTER site, Petersham, Massachusetts, United States -... | ecosystem: Environmental > Terrestrial > Soil > Temperate forest >...
GCCCTGGTACGACTATGCAGAAAAATTTGCCGGAATCAGCGGTAACCGGGATGGACTTGATATTCTGCCGGACGGACATTTTATGCCTCCGATGGATATGACCTGTGTGGAAAAGGATTTTGCTGGTCGTTTGAAAGACCAGTTTAAAGGAAGCCGCCATGTCATTATCGGCAGAACGGCTAATATCACCCAGCCTCTGGAAGGAAGAACCAATTGCCAGTTCCGGAATAAATGTGCGTTGGGTTGTCCTTTCGGAGCGTATTTCAGCACCCAGTCGTCCACACTGCCTGCGGCCATAAAAACGGGTAACCTGACCGTTCGCCCATGGGCTATCGTCACGAAAATTCTGTACGATAAAGACAAAAAAAGAGCAACCGGTGTGGAAGTACTGGACGGAGAAACAAACAAGACATATACTTATAACGCGAAGATCATTTTTCTGAATGCGTCTACCCTGAACAGTGCCTGGATCCTGATGAATTCCGCAACAGATATCTGGCCCGACGGGCTTGGAAGCAGCAGCGGGGAGCTGGGACATAATATCATGGATCATCACCTCGGAGCAGGCGCCGGCGGAACAGTAGAGGGATACGAAGACAAATATTATTACGGGCGCAGGGCAAACGGCATTTATATTCCTCAGTTCCGAAACGTGGGCGACGACAAGAGAGATTATTTGCGTGCTTTCGGATATCAAGGTGGCGGAGCCCGCGAGGGTTATATGCGGAGTCCGGAAGAAGTTACGATCGGAGCCGGTCTGAAAGAAGCATTAACAGAGCCGGGTGCGTGGACTATTCATCTTGGCGGATTCGGAGAAACACTTCCATATCACGAAAATAAAATCACGCTGGACAAGACGAAAAAGGATAAATGGGGACTGAATATTCTCGCCATGGATGTTGAATATAAGGACAATGAAAAAAGGATGAGGGTGGATATGAAGAATGATGCAATGGAAATGTTGACCGCAGCCGGCATAAAAAACGTGAAAGGATTTGATGGAGATGGTACACTGGGGCGGGGTATTCATGAAATGGGCTCAGCGCGGATGGGTAAGGACCGGAAAACATCTGTATTGAATAAATATAACCAGGTATGGGACGCACCAAACGTATTTGTAACCGACGGTTCATTTATGGTATCCGCATCCTGTGTAAATCCTTCGCTTTCCTATATGGCATTTACGGCAAGGGCCGCTGATCATGCAGTCAGTGAATTGAAGAAAGGAAACCTTTAGGAAAGTATGGGAGTATGGGAGTATGGGAGTATGGGAGTGTGGGAGTATGATTTTTTAATTTTTACTTTTTAATTTATATATCATGAACAGAAGAGAAGCATTATCATCCGTAGCCCTGCTGCTCGGAGGCACTCTGATCGGATCTGAAATGTTTTTGTCGGGTTGTACCAATGCGGATAAGAAAATCGGTACGGCCGGAATGAATTTTTCACCGGAAGATATTTCATTCCTGGATGAGGTAGGGGATACCATCATTCCGGCTACGGACACGCCTGGTGCCAAGGATGCCAAGATTGGCGAATTCATGCACACCATTGTAAGGGATTGTTACAATAAAACAGATCAGGATATTTTCATAGCGGGGATGGGCAAACTCAACGATGCCAGCAAAACGAAAAACGGAAAATATTTTCTTGAATCCAGTCCGGAAGAACGCAAGAATCTGCTGATAGATCTGGACAAGGAACAAAAAGAATACACAGCGGCTAAAAAACCGACTGATCCGCCACATTATTTCCGCATGATGAAGGAGCTTACAATCTGGGGATATTTCACGTCAGAGCCAGGAGCCACCAAGGCGCTTCGTTATATTGCGGTTCCCGGCAGATATGAGGGTTGCATCCCCTATAAAAAAGGAGATAAAGCCTGGGCTACCTAGATGTCTAATATTTCAGATCCTGGTGTCGTTGTTTTAATGCCGCCATGGACTGGGTCTCTTTATCCAACAGAGCTTTCTGGGTTTCGCGGTCTTTCGTGTTTTCCTCGAGATCTGCCTTGTAGTTTCTTATTTTTTTCTCATAGTCAGTTTGACTATCCATCAGTTTGTCCATTTTTTTATGGGCTTTGGCCAGTCCGTCCTGGTCTCCGGTAGCTGTGTTGCTGATCACCTTCGTCTGCTTGTCCTGATCAATTTTATTCTGCTGCAGATCACTTTCGTAATTGCGTATTTTCTTGGCGATATCTCCGGAATCATTTTTTAAGCTGATCAGCTTCGCATTTATTTTATCCAGCGTCTTCTGTTCGGCCAGAATCTGTTGTTGGGTCGTATAACTCAGAATATCGCGTCTCATGGAATTCAGGTAAGCGATCGAGCTATTTACTAAACTACTGTCTCCGGCATTGACCGGCAACAGGGTTTCACCCTTTTTTACCGGAAGCAGGTTTATAAGCGTAAGATCCTTCTCACTGTGGCTCTTCTGACTGATATTAAAGTAGGCGTCCGAAACAACGGATGAACTGCTGTCCAGCGGCACTGATCTGAACAGGATGAAATCCTTATAATGGGCATCCTTATAGCCTTTGCGGGACATATAGTCTTTGATGGCGGCCGTCACGGCGTCTTCTTCGAATGGTACCTGTATGGTGGCAACCGAGTAAAGATTTTTCTGAAAGGTCAGGCTGCTCTTATATGATTGGGCTCTAAGTGTGGCAGTAAACAAAATGGAAAAAGATAATAGTATAAGTATTCTCATATACGATTGGGTTTAAGACCGCTAAAAGTAAAAACTATACAGTAGAACGTAAAAAATAAAAAGGCCCGGGATGTTGATTTGAACAATCCGGGCCTGTGGTAACAGACGAATTTTATTCGGAATCCGTGCGTGCCGGCTTTGAGCCGGAACTACCGGATGAATTTATCTTGAACCATATCCGACATATCCCTGCGTTGCCTTGCATCCGCTTTTTCCTGAACTTCTGTAACTGGCGCAGGATGTAAATAATGTAGTGGCAACTGCGATAATGGCGATAAATAAAACTGACTTTCTCATTTTCCTGGGTATTTTGAATGATTAATAAAAACCTGGTCAAGGCTGATTTTCCAGGCAGTTCAGAGGAACGGACATATCAGGCTGATCGCTTAACGGATGAACGTTTATCGCAGCAGGGAAACAATTTTCGGGGGTACGATGGGTGCTTTGGGCTTTACGCTTAGAGCTTTATACGAAGTTATTCGAAGGATTAAACGGGATTAGGCAAAATAAAACAATATAATTTGAATATGCAAGCCCCCGGGGCATTTAGATATTTTTTGTGATTCCGAATGGCTAAGATACTTTTAGTCCTCAGCTTAAATCCATTTATTGCAAGTTCATTTTATAGCCATTGGGGGAAGCGTCATGCATCAGCTGGCGATTGCTTTATCGAGAAAAGGATATCAGGTTTCGGGCAGTGATGATGAGATATTTGAACCAGCCCGGTCAAACCTGGAAATACAGGGTATTTTGCCGTTGGAAACGGGTTGGAATCCCGGAAAGATCAATTCCGGACTGGATGCTGTAATCCTGGGGATGCATGCAAAAGACGACAATCCCGAGTTACTCAAAGCCAGAGAACTTGGGCTGAAGATCTATTCTTTTCCCGAATATATATTTCAGGAGAGCCGGAATAAAAAGCGGGTTGTCATCGGGGGCAGTCACGGTAAAACCACTACAACGTCCATGATCATGCACGTTTTGAAGGGATCCGGAATAGCCTTCGATTATATGGTCGGAGCCAGGCTTCCCGGGTTTGAATATTCCGTTTCCATTACCGACGCACCCATAATCATCTGTGAAGGTGATGAATATCCTGCCAGCGCTCTGGAAAAACGGCCGAAATTTCATTTTCTGTTTCCCCATATCGCCGTACTGACGGGCATCGCCTGGGACCATATTAATGTATTTCCAACTTTTGATTTTTACCTGGAACAATTCAGCCTTTTTATAGGGATGATTGAAGACGGTGGTTTGCTCATATATAATGAGAAGGATAAGGTGCTGTATGAACTGGTATTGAAAGAAAATGGAAATCAGATCCGGAAAATGGGATATGGTGTTCCGGCCCATGAAGTAACCGGTGGAAAAACCCGGATTTTTCTGGAGAATAAATGGAAAGAACTGAGTGTATTCGGTGATCATAACCTGATGAATATCCAGGCGGCCTGGGCCGTCTGCCGGGAACTCGGCGTTTCGGTTGATACATTTCTGAATGAGATTGCGTCATTTACCGGAGCGTCAAAAAGACTTGAGCTTCTGGCTTCCGGTAACCATACCCGCGTTTACCGCGATTTCGCCCATGCGCCGTCCAAAGTGAAGGCGACTATGGAGGCTGTAAAACAGCAGTTTCCGGAACATTCGCTGATCGCCGTTTTAGAGCTCCATACTTATAGCAGCCTGAATGCCGGATTTATGAAGGAATATGCGCATGTGATGGATCCGGCAAACAAGGCCGTGGTTTTTTATTCAGCCCATGCACTGGAGCTCAAACGTCTTCCACCGCTTGATCCGGATCAAGTAAAGCTGGGCTTTGCTACACCGGGACTGGAAGTAATAACTTCAGCACGGGAATTGACGGAATGGCTGAAGTCTCAATCATATGAAAAATCGAATTTACTGTTGATGAGTTCCGGTAACTACGATGGATTGGATATTGCTACATTTGCAAAAGAAATTATTGCTAATCCATAAATATTCATGTTACAATTAACCAAACCCCTGGCAGTTATTGATCTAGAAACGACCGGAATTAATCTTGCCTCAGACCGTATCGTTGAAATTGCCATAGTGAAGATCCTGCCAGATGGTACTAAAACTGTGAAGCACAAGCTGATCAATCCGGAAATGGCGATCCCAAAACAGTCTTCAGATATTCACGGTATTACGGACGACAAAGTGAAAGATGCCCAAACCTTCCGCCAGGCGGCGAATGAACTCAAACAGTTCCTTGATCAAAGCGATCTGGCCGGCTATAACTCAAACCGGTTTGATATTCCCCTGCTCGTTGAGGAATTTTTACGTGTTGGTATTGAGATCGATATGAAGGGCCGGAAATTAATTGACGTTCAGCGTGTATTCCATATGATGGAACAACGTACACTTACAGCAGCTTACCGCTTTTACTGTGATAAGTTACACGACGGGGCACACGGCGCCCAGGCAGACGCTGAAGCGACCCTTGAAATCCTGCTTGCGCAGATCAACCGATATCCACAATTGGGAGCAGATCCTGAAAGCATCGTTAAATTTACCGGCGATGACCAGGTTGTGGATTTCGCACGCCGATTTTCCATGGAAAATGGGATTGAAATCTTTAACTTCGGGAAACATAAAGGAAGACCTGTTTCCGATGTTCTGAAATCGGAACCGCAGTATTACGATTGGATGATGAAGGGAGATTTCCCGATGCATACAAAACAAAAACTGACGGAGATTTTTAACCGGACAATGTTAAAAAAAGATAAAACGATTAGCTAGCCTGGAAAAAATTGCCATCATACCGACCTATAATGAGAAGGAAAATATAGCAGCCATCGTGGAGGCCATTTTTTCACTCAATCAGGACTTTCACCTGCTCATCATCGACGACAGTTCCCCCGACGGCACGGCGGGAATTGTGCAAAATCTTCAGGGGAAATTTCCCGGACAACTTTTTTTGGAAGTCAGAGAAGGCAAACTTGGCCTTGGCACCGCATATATCCACGGTTTTAAATGGGCCGTTGAACGGGGTTATGAGTTTATATTTGAAATGGATGCCGACTTTTCCCATAATCCGGAGAATCTGGACGGATTATACAATGCCTGTAAGTTCAATGGGGCTGATGTGGCCGTAGGGAGCCGATATGTGAAAGGAGGTGGCTTCGTAAACTGGCCAAAAGAAAGGATTCTGCTTTCCAAAGGCGCCTCCCTATATACAAGGCTGATTACCTGGATGCCGGTAAGTGATCCGACGGCAGGATTTGTCTGCTATAAAAAAGAAGTACTGGAAACCATCAACCTGGATGAGATCCGTTTTGCCGGTTATGCGTTTCAAATAGAAATGAAATTTGCTGCCTGGAAACTCGGTTTCAAAATAAAGGAAGTTCCCATCATATTTGAGGACCGAAAACTGGGAATTTCCAAGATGAACAAAGGAATCGTAAAAGAAGGTATTCTCGGCGTGCTCAAACTCCGCTGGAACGCCATGTTCAAGAGCTACCGGAAAAGGGTTAAAAAAGTAGCCGAAGCGGAGACTATTAATCATTTCTCCCAAAACATGGTGGTGGAAGGAAAATAATCTTTCTTTGACATCCTCATGAAAAGGGCTTTTCTCCAGTTACACATTGCTGTATTTCTTGCCGGATTTACCGGTGTTCTGGGCCGTCTGATCACCCTGAACGAGGCCGTGTTGGTATGGTACCGGCTGATGATCAGTTGCACGGTACTTTGGCTGTTACTATTATTTCAAAAAAGAAAACCGGCAGCTTCGCGCAGGCTGTTTTTAAAGGCTTCCAGTATTGGGTTCATACTTGCTTTTCATTGGGTGACATTTTATGCAGGTATAAAAATCTCCAATGTATCTACGGCCCTTGTGTGCCTTTCGGCTATGGGATTTTTTACCGCCATTCTGGAACCCATTATGCTGCGCAAACCTTTCGAGATCGCGGAAGTCTTACTTGGATTACTGGCCATTGCCGGAATCAGCATTGTCTTTCATTTTGATCCACATTATAAACTGGGTATAGCCATCTCACTTTTTTCTGCATTTCTCGCCAGTATTTTTCCCATACTTAACCGACAGATTTTACAAAAGATGGATCCGGGAACAGCCACCCGGTACCAGCTTAGTGGCGGCTTCTTGTTTATCACATTATTAATGCCAGTATACGTTCACTATTTTCCGGTGAACCGATTGCTGCCTTCATTGTCCGACTGGGGCTGGTTGCTCGTCCTGGGCATTATCTGTACCGTTCTGGCATACGAACTTTTCATGAAAGCACTTCAGAAGATTCCCGCGTTTACTGTAAACCTCTCATACAACCTCGAACCTATTTACGGGATTGCCATGGCTTTTTTAATATACCGGGAAGATAAAGAAGTAAGTCCGGGCTTTTATTACGGATTCTGTATGATCATCGTAGCTGTGGTTCTGCAGACGATAAGGCAGCGGAGAATGTCCGGCACCAACCATCCGGATCTTAGTTCCTGAAAGGTGATTATTCAGGCCGCTTTTGTGGAGATATATCGTACCAGACTGCGTTTTGCAACCGGCAGCAGGGTTTCGTCCAGCGGGAATTTCAGGCTCGTTTCTATAGCATAAACGGCTGGATTAGCTAACTCAGGCTTACGATATAATAATTCAGATTTGATCTGTTCATAGGTATTCACAAAACTTCTTTGCCAGGAATCAATATATTCCGTTCGGATGCTCCGGTACTTCTCATCATGTTTTTCAAAAAAACTCAGATAGTAGCTATATACGCGTGTCGCATTGGCCGATCCGTCGCACAGTAGAAAATAACCTTCCTTCGAGTGCACCGGCATGATGCCTACCGGATGAATACTGAGTTTATCTTCTACAAACTCATATATTTCGGTTCCGTTGGTAATGGCAGTTTTCATGTGCTTGGTGGAATATTCAATAATATCTTCCAGTTCCCGCATAAGCTCATCATCCTGTATCATCTGCTCATAGAGAACCTGTATTTTTTCCATCTGCAGACCCGTTAACTTTTTAGGGAATTGTTCCTGCAGGTATTTTTTGTTTTCCCGGAAGGCCACGAGATTATTGTAATGAAAAATTACGTCTGCAAGCTGGGGGTAGAGTTTATTTTCCTGAAAATTCCGGTTGATTTCCTGCAGATAGGCCAGGAGGGTGTATTTTTTCAGCTCGAAGTCAATATAACCATCAGCAAACCAGGTCTCGGATAGTGTTTTCATCGTCGTAGGTTTAGTAGGTAATTGAATTTACAGAAATTCTCCTAATCTTAAACGACAAGTTTCGGGAATTGTTATGATGCCCAAAGCTCAAGACGCAAGGCATAAGGCATAAGGCATAAGGCATAAGGCCTAAGGCGTAACGCTGGCAAATGATCGAATCCATCAATAGGCTGCAAAAATAAAGAGGGATGTGGCTCATTTAAAAGAGACCAGCCTTATGCATCAGGCGCTAGCGTTCTGCTTTATGCCTTATGCGTTACGCTTACGCCTGAAACGATTCCAGCTCCCTGGCAACAGCAGTCAGGAAAGTTGCGCCCAGACTACCGTCTATGATACGGTGATCATAGCTCATGGAGAGATACATCATGTGGCGGATACCGATCGAATCACCCTGTTCGGTTTCAATTACTACCGGCCTTTTTTTTATGGCGCCCACGGCCAGGATTGCCACCTGTGGCTGGTTTATAATCGGGGTGCCCATCAGGCTTCCGAATACACCCACGTTTGTGAGTGTGAATGTGCCGTCCTGTATGTCCTCGGGTTTGAGTTTATTATTACGTGCATTATTCGCTAAATTATTTACCTGCCGGGCGAGGCCCACAAGATTAAAATTGTCGGCATTCTTGATTACCGGTACTATGAGACTGCCGGAAGGCAACGCCGTGGCCATGCCGATATTGATATCTTTTTTTATAACGATCTTATCTCCCTGGAGGGAAGAATTGATCAGCGGATATTTTTTGATACATTTAATCACTGCCGCAATAAATAATGGAGTCAGGGTCAGTTTAGTACCTTCTCTTTTCTCAAATTCTGTTTTCTCTTTTTCACGCCAGAGTACCAGATTGGTAACATCTGCTTCAGAAAAGCTGGTGACGTGCGGACTGATCTGTTTGCTGCGCACCATATGTTCTGCGATCAGTTTTCGCATCCGGTCCATTTCCTGAATTTCCACATTCCCGGTGAAATTCGCAGTGGTGGTTTCGCTCATCAAAGGTTTGTCTTCACTGATAGTCCGGCCGGCTTTTGGCGCATATCCATAAGCAGGTTCCGCATCAGTGCGTGCATGAAAACCATTCCCGTCTTTTCTTTTAGCAATATGAGTGAGAATATCTTTTTTAGTGACCCGGCCTTCGTTGCCGGTTCCGGAAATTTTTTCCAGTTCTGAAAGCGGTATCCCTTCGTTACTGGCGATATTTAAAACCAGAGGAGAATAGAAACGGTTCGCGTTGCCGTTGGCATTTGATTGTTGGCTGTTGGCGGTCACCTGCTCATACGAATGGGATGGAACTTCGGTAATTGCCGATACCTGACTGATGACCGGTGACCGATGCGCGGCGACTACGGGCTCATCATTGATGGCAGAATATCCGGTGTCGGGCGTTTCGCCGGATGAACGGGTCGATACCGATTCATTCACTTCTGTTTCTATCCGTGCAATCACGGCGCCCACCGGAACAACCGCATTCTCCGGGAAAAGGGTTTCTTTCAGAATCCCGGCTGCAATGGACGGCACTTCGCTATCGACTTTGTCCGTAGCAATATCAAGTAAGGATTCATCCTGCTGAACGAATTCACCCGGCTGTTTATTCCATTTGAGAATGGTAGCCTCCATGATGCTCTCACCCATTTTTGGCATTAACAGATCGACAATCGCCATGAAGATGAACTTTATATTCGGTCAAAAGTATTAATTAATTAGCTAAGTCCTTCGGGCCGGATACTTCGGACCGGGACAAGATAAACTTTCTTAACAAGTTGAGCACATTTGCAGCAGTCAATTCCGTATTTCGTTGTCTGTCAAAGCGAAACCACATCTTTTGCGTTATGACCTCCCGATCGTTTCCTGCAGCAATCCAAACAGTGCCAACCGGTTTTTCCACAGATCCGCCGCCCGGTCCCATAATGCCGGAAGTAGCAATAGCAAAGTCCGTTCCCAGATTTCGGATTGCCCCACGGACCATAGCAAGGACCGTCTCCTCGCTCACTGCGCCGGCAGAAGCCAGGATGGCCGGATCAACGTTCAACAATTTTTTTTTGATATCATTTTCATACGCGATCACGGAACCCCGGAAATAGGCACTGGAGCCCGGAATACTTGTAATTAAATGTGCCACATAACCACCGGTGCAACTCTCTGCTGTAGAAAGAGTCTGTTTACCCACAACCAATAATTTCCCGATCACTTCCTGCAGGGTTATGTCTTCATCTGTTACCATCCATTCAACAACCCTCGATTTCAGATCTGTGAATAAACGATCCAGCGTTTTTTCCAGTTTTTCGGCTGTGCTTCCGGTTGCCGTCAGGCGAAGTCGCACCATGCCGTAATTAGGCAGGTAGGCGAGTTTGATGTCCGGGGGAAGAGCGGATTCAAAATCCTGGATATGATCAGCAAGTGTTGATTCACCCACTCCGGCGGTCAGAAGTGTACGGTGGGAAATATATCCCACCGCAAAACGCTTTTGCAGAAATGGGATCACATCGTCCGTCATCATGCCCTTCATCTCATGGGGCACTCCCGGCATGGAAATAACTATTTTTCCGTTTTTTTCAAACAACATACCGGGAGCAGTACCTCTTTTATTCTGAATCACAACACAGGAAGCGGGAACTTCTGCCTGTTTCAGATTTCGTTCGATCAAAGGTCGTCGCAGAATTTTTGAGAAAATAGTTTTAACGTTCTCCAGCGCGTCTTCATTTACAATCAGGGTTGTGTTGAAATATTCACAAAGCACGGGCTTCGTAATATCGTCGGCGGTGGGACCAAGACCACCGGTTATCAAAAGAATGTCGGTAATGGCTGATTCGCCTTCCAGTGCCCGCAGTATATCGTCCCGGCCGTCGCCGATTGCCAGGCGGCGATTCACCCAGAATCCGGCTTTATTGAGCATCTGAGCCATCCAGGCGCTATTCGTGTCGATTACCTGGCCGATCAGTAACTCGTCTCCGATGGTTATGATGGAAATATTTGTCATGCTCATATTACCCTAAAACCGGGAATTTGTTCTGGGAGCTAGCTTTTTTCCGAAAAAAATGTTTGCAGAACCTGGCGCAGGCTGTCAGGCATCACGGTTTTTTGAAAACTGCCAATTTTCACGAAATACAGGATTACTTTTCCGAGAGTAAGTAATTTATTTTCCTGGTTGAAAACTTCGTGTTCAAATACAATCCGGTGATCGACCGGCAATTCACGCAGGATGGTTTTGATGTTGAGGAGGTCGTCATAATGAGCGGGGCGTAAAAACTTCGTTTGCATTTCAACCACCGGCATCATCACGCCGGCGGCCTCCATTTCTTTGTAAGTAAAGCCCAGATTGCGGATTGATTCAGCACGTGCCACTTCAAAGTACTGCGCGTAGTTTCCGTAATAAACTACGTTCATCTGGTCTGTCTCGGCATAACGAACGCGTATATAGGTTTCTGTTATAAACATGGGAGGTGGGTTTATGGTTTATGGTTGACGGTTGACAGTTGACAGTTGACGATTGACGGCCCAGTAATAAAACCCACTCCCATACTCCCATACTCTCACACTTCCACACTTGCCTTATTTGCCCATCATCCCATCCACACTGATACGTCCGGGTCCCAGGATCATGATCGTAAAAACGCTGGTCAGGTAAATGGCACCCAGTTCAAAATTTTTAAGAGGCTGACCATGTTCATACAGAAATACGGCCACCGATAAATTGATAACGATAATAAATGCGGCAAACCGTGTAAATAAACCCAGTACAAGGAACATGGAGCAAAATAATTCTGCAAGTATCACCAGGATAAACGAATTCCGGTGACCGATATGAAAAGGGTCATAAAAATTGACTGAAAGAGTGCTGAAACCTGAAATTTTAGGAAGGCCATGCCCGATCAGCAGCATCAGACCGGTAACAACCCTTTGAACCAACAATGCAAAATTGAATGCATTATCGGAATAGCCGGTTGACAATAATTTTTTCATCTGGTTATTTTATTTCATTCAAAAGTAAAGGATTTGCACTTTTTTGAACTTGATCTAAAGAAATGTTAATCATATCAGTTATCCACAAGTGTTTGGAACAATCTTTGGTATTAGGGGAAATAATTCAGAAACTTGAGCGCGTGATTAATAATTCCCGGATGAAACAATCGATTCTTCCCGCCTTTCTCCTATTGTGTTTTTATGCGAAATCCCAGCAGACTTATTTCCTGACGGATCCGCAGGCTTCCTACAAGCAAGCCCAGGAGTACTACCAGAAACAGTATTATAGCCTCGCATACCCCATATTCAAAGAGCTGGAACAGGATCAGGAAGCCCGTCCGCAGGTTTATGAATCTTTCGGATACGAAAATGTCCATTATTACTCCCTGGTATGTGCCCTCAATCAGGACGACAGTACGGCGCTGGTACCGGCGACCGTTTTTATTGAAAGGGAAAATAATGCCGCACGCGGTCAAATGCTTTCCTATCATCTGGGGGAGTATCAGTTTCGCCATCGGAATTACGATGCCGCCTTGAAACTTTATGAGAAATCAGACATCGAAAATCTGAGTAACAGTGAAATCGCCACCCTTAAATTTCATAAAGGGTACGCGTATTTCATTAAGAAGAATTTTGATCAGGCAAAGCCGCTGTTCGATGCAATCCGCCAGCTTCCCAAAGACAGCCATTACATCGATGCGAATTATTATTACGGATATATCAGTTTCTATCAGAAGAAATACAATGATGCCTATGCGGCATTTTCCATTGTAGAAACCAATCCGGAATACGCGCACATCGTGCCCTATTATATTGCCAATATTTACCTGCTTCAGAATCAGAAAGAAAAGGCCGTAACATATGCGGCTTCCAAATTGGCCGCCGGCGGCCAGTATTATGATGCGGAGCTCCGTCAGCTGGTGGGCCATGGTTATTATGAAGAAAAAGATTTCCGCAAGGCACTTCCCTACCTGGAGACCTACGTGAACAGCGCTAAAACGGTCAGCCGTCAGGATCTCTTTGAATTGTCTTACTGTTATTACCAGACGCAGAATTATAATAAGGCAATAGAAGGATTTAAACAATTGGGTAGCAAAGATGATTCACTGGCACAAAACGCCATGTACCTGCTCGGGGATGCTTATCTTAAAACAGGTCAGAAAGCAAATGCCCGGAATGCATTTTTGTTTTGCGCTTCCAACAGCAGCTATCCGGCACAGAAAGAAATCGCACAGTTTCACTATGCCAAGCTGTCCTATGAACTCGGATATCCGGATGTGGCTTTAGCGGAGTTCCGGAATTTTTTACAGCAGTATCCGAATTCCGTATATTTTTCTGAAGCCCGCGAATTGTTGTTAAACGTATTGGCAAACACCAGCAACTATAAGGATGCGCTGGCGCTGATGGACAGTGTCGCGAATCCTTCAACTTCCGCCAGGCAGCTGAAAGCCAGAATTCTTTACGGACGGGCTACCGAACTTATTAACGATGGTCAGCTGGGTACCGCCGCCGATCTGCTGGACCGGGCATCCCGCGAGCCTGATAATACTGCCCTGCTCCCATATATTAATTTCTGGAAGGGGGAAGTCGCCTACCGGACCAACCGTCTCGACGATGCGATTCCTTATTTAACAGAATACCTGAAAATGCCGGTCACCCGGGGTGAAGTAAATCCGGTAAATGCCCGGTACGACCTGGGATATTGTTACCTGAAGAAAGAAAATTACGCAGTTTCTTTAAATTATTTTTTGCAGGTGGTGAAAAATCCGGGTATCAACGCGAGTCCGCTGGAACAGGATGCGTATATACGCACCGCAGATTGCTATTATATGAACCGCGATTTTAAGATTGCTGTTCCGATGTACAATAAAGTACTGGAATATTCCTGGCAGAGTTCAGACTATGCCACATTTCAGAAAGCCATGGTGGCCGGTGTGAATAACTCATCCGAAAAAATAAACCTGCTTAACGGACTCATTCGCAAATATCCGTCTTCCGATCTTATTGCAGATGCCAATATGGAAATCGCCAATACCTATCTCTCCAATGAACAATACAGGGAATCTTTGCCATATCTGAAGACAGTGATCGCCACCAGCGGCAACGACGGACTGAAGCCCAGGGCTCTCCTGCGCTCCGGCCTGGCAAATTATAACCTCGGCAATCATGCCGAAGCATTAAGCAAATACAATGAATTGCTGAAACAGTATCCGAATTCCGTGGAGGCGCAGGAAGCATTGGACAATGCAAAATCCATTTATGTCGAAGAAGGCAGAACCGCCGAATACGTCAATTTTGCTAAGGGCATGGGTATTGCAATCTCAGCAAGTCAGGAAGATCAACTGGCATATCAGGAGGCGGAAGTACAATTTAACAACGGCAATTTTTCGGCGGCACAACAGAGATTTGAAGATTACCTGGTAAAATTTCCCGAGGGAAAATATGCGCTGGAAGCGAATTTTTATAAAAGCGAAATGTATTTTAACCAGAAGAATTGGGCAAAAGCGGCCGCCGGATATGAAATCGTGGGCGATAAAGCACCGAATAAATTTGCAGAAAAATCGCTGTTGCAGGCTGCCCGGATCAATTTTTTCAATCTGAAGGACTATGGGAAGTCTGAAATATATTATTCCAAACTGAAAGACTTCTCCACGACCCAGGAAAATAAAATGGAGGCCATGCGCGGTTTGCTGCGTAGTCAGTTTGAATTGCAGCACTGGTCCGCGGCGACCGACAATGCAAAGGATCTGCTCACCCAGAAAGGCATCGGATCGGACGATAAAATAATCGCCAGTATGATCCTGGGTAAATCCTACCAGGCAGACGGAAAATGTGAATCAGCCATTCCATATTTCAAAACAGTCGCATCGTTGAGCCGGGCAGCCTATGGGGCGGAGGCTCAATATCAGATCGCATCCTGCCAATTTGATCAGAACCGTTTAAAAGACGCGGAAAAATCGGCATTTGAAGTAATACATAAATCAGGTTCTTATGAATTATGGGTAACAAAAAGTTATTTTTTATTGGGAGATATTTACCTGAAAGAAAAGGACTACTTCAATGCCAAAGCAACATTTCAGAGCCTGGTGGAAAATGCCAAAATAGAAGAAATACGTGTACAGGCTGAGCAGCGGCTAGATGAAGTGAAAAAGGAAGAAGCCGGCAACAGTAAAGTCAGTAATGAAAATTGAGAAGCGATTGAATCAATTGAATATGATGAAGGGAATAATTTGTTTTGTGATTTTTTCATTGCTTGTCTGCGCCAATGTGCAGGCACAGGATACCACAAAAAGAAAGACGATCAATATCACGTCTGTTTTCAAACCGGCATTGAAAAACACTGCCAAACTGAATTTCAATGCCGAAGCACCATTGATCGATACCGCACGTCCTAATTTAAAATACAACCTGCCGGTACAGTTTCTATCACTTGTTTATCAGCCGGTAGGATTAAACCCGGTAGCACTGCCTGCCGATAGTGTCAAATCCTGGAACAGCGATAATTACATCAAAGTCGGCGCGGGCAATGTGCATCTTCCGTATGTACTGGCAGGTCTCAGTTTCGGCGACCGGAAAAATTCTTTCTTCAATCTGTATGCCGAAGGATATTCCTCCAAAGGCAAACTTCCTTTTCAGGAAAACAGTCTGCTGGCTGCGACTATTAGTGGTACCATCCGGGCAGCGAATAATCTCGAATGGGACGGAGCACTGGGATTTCGCGGCGAGGGATATTATTTATATGGCTTTCAACCCGACACGCTGAAATTTGCCAAGAGCCAGCTGCAGCAGCAGTTCTTTACGTTTGACGGACGAATCGGACTCCGCAATACCGTTCCGACCATATATGGTCTTACCTATCATCCCAATGTAAAAATTGCCGCCTTCGGAGAAAACAATGATCCCCGGTCATCTGAACTGGATATGGTATTAAATGTGCCGGTTGAAAAAACACTGAATGAGCATTTTGCCATTGACCTCGGGTTTACTGCAGATATAACCAATTATGAAAATGGAAACGCTGCTACGATCAACAACAATCTGTTTTTAGTTTCCCCGGCTGTCGTGTACCATTCTGATAATTTAGCCCTGCATATAGAAATGACTCCTTCCTGGGATCAGAGCAATTTCCACCTGCTTCCGAACTTCAGGGCTGACTATACAACCGATAATAAGCGCTTTACTCTTTTCGCCTCGCTGGATGGTTATTACGACAAGGGAAGTTTTAAAAGATTTGCCGGGATTAACCCCTGGCTATGGGCACCGACAAACCTCTTAAATACCCGGGTGACTGAATTTTTCGGAGGATTTAAAGGTTCGCTTTCCGATCATATTTCTTATCTCGCCAAGGCCGGCTTTTCCGAATCACGCAATATGCCATTATTTCTGAACGACAGCCTGGACGGAAAGAATTTCCAGGTGGTTTATGAGGACAAACTGGACGCTTTCAGCTTACACGGTGAAATCAGTTATATACAGGGAGAGGATTTTAATATTACGGCGGCCCTCACATTAAATAACTACAAGACATCAAGCCAGTACCGGGCCTGGGGTCTGTTACCGCTGGAATTTACGACTGCCATGCGCTGGCAGATCATGAAAGATCTCTGGCTGAAAGCCGACCTCTGGGCTTTTCAGGGTGCGGAGTGGAGATACCTGAATCAGTCGGTTGCCAACGGGGCCGGCGGATTTGACTTAAATGCCGGAGTTGAATTCCGGATCACCAGACAATTAAACCTGTGGCTGCAGATGAATGACCTGTTCAACGATAAATATCAGCGCTGGAATCAGTATCCTGTGTACGGATTTAATATCTTAGGGGGTGTTATTTTTACCTTTGGCAGGTAGACATTAAATCGTATCATGTATAACATCCTTAATAAATACCTTTTCTTAAATAAAAGCATTCCGGTTCCCGGCCTCGGTACAATTTGCATGGAAAATATACCGGCAACCATCGATGCCAGTACGAGAACCATGCTTCCGCCTACTTATCGCTTCCGGTTCGATAAATTTATCGACTCACCCGACAAGGAT
>Ga0206904_1154_pt1 | contig 16876 bp, 15 predicted proteins | sample Alteio_BWOrgHeat_42_FD_152981 | JGI IMG/M metagenome (GOLD analysis project Ga0206904, IMG submission 152981) | Enriched cells from forest soil in Barre Woods Harvard Forest LTER site, Petersham, Massachusetts, United States -... | ecosystem: Environmental > Terrestrial > Soil > Temperate forest >...
TCTTCGTTTTTCTTTTTCTTGCTGCATTATATGAGAGCTGGTCTGTGCCATTTTCGGTACTGCTGGCCGTACCAATAAGTGCATTCGGTGCTATCCTTGCACTAACCATAACACCAACAATTACTAATAATGTATATGCACAAATAGGATTGATAACTTTAATAGGCTTGTCTGCCAAAAACGCTATTCTGATAGTTGAGTTCGCTAAAATAAGGGTCGACCGCGGTGAAGAACTTATAAAATCGACACTGGAGGCAGTGCGCCTTCGCCTAAGGCCAATAATCATGACCTCAATGGCATTTATTTTAGGTGTGCTGCCTCTTGTTTTGGCAACAGGCGCCGGTGCAGAATCGAGAAATACTATTGGGATAACTGTGTTGGGCGGCATGATAGCATCATCAACCATATCCATATTTATTGTTCCGGTACTGTTTGTTTTATAATTATCTTTTCGTAATCGGAGGGTTTATTTAACATGCCATTTACCAATATCCCGGTTTCGTAAACCTGCGATGATTTTTGTGGTGGCGACCCTACTGAGCCCGCAGCTACATATACGTTTTGAGCATTAAGGGCCGCAGTAATATCGGCGGGTGTTAAGCTGTAAGATGCCATTTTATCCGGGTTCATCCATATCCGCATACTAAAGTTATCGGTACGGGCGCTCACATCCCCAACACCCGGAACGCGTAATATGGCGTCTTCAATAAAAGTGCTGGTATAATTATCCAGAAAAGTTATGCTATGCGTATGCTTTGGCGAATAAATAGCAACCAGCATCAATTGGTCGGGGTTGCTTGCCCGCACTGTAAGGCCCAGTTTACTTACTACCGATGGCAATAAAGGTGCGGCTATGCCAACCCTGTTCTGTACGTTAAGGGCGGCAATATGTACATTGGTGCCAATATTAAATGTAACCCTTATACCCATGCCGCCGCTGTTGGTACTGGTGCTGGTCATGTATTCCATTCCGGGTGTGCCATTTACCTGTTCTTCAATAGGCGTGGCTATAGTTTGCTCGACCGTCTGCGCATCTGCACCGGTATAGGAGCCGTTTACCGAAACACTTGGCGGTGATATGTTGGGGTATTGATCAACAGCAAGATTAAAAAGACAAATCAGTCCGGCAATCATTAATACCACAGATATTACAATTGCAGTTACTGGTCTTTTAATAAATGTATTCGCAATCATATATGGTCAGCTTTACCCAGTTCACGTGATTTTTCTATTTCGTATTCCAGCTCAGGGTCAATATTCTGTGCTTCTACCTTTCTTGCCTTCTCCATCAGCTGATGATGATGTGCTTTCAGATATTCCAGTTTTTCTTTTCCATACGATATCCTTGTTATAATAACATACAATACCGGAACTATAAATATGGCCAGCGTTGAAGCTGCAAGCATACCTCCCAATACAGTATAACCTATTGTTCTGCGTGCTACTGCCCCCGCACCTGTTGCCAGCACAAGCGGAAGCACCCCAAGTATAAAGGCTAGCGACGTCATGATAATGGGCCGTAAACGAAGGCTTACCGCATCAAGTGTGGATTTAAGCAATTCCTCGCCCCGGTCAACCCTCACTTTTGCAAATTCTACTATAAGGATCGCATTTTTAGCAGCGAGACCTATAAGTGTAATTAAACCGATCTGCGCATATACGTTATCAGTTAGGCTTGGTACCAGGAAAAGGGCGAGTATAGCGCCAAAGGCCCCGATAGGGACAGCAAGAAGTACAGAAAATGGAACAGACCAGCTTTCGTACAGTGCAGCAAGGAAAAGGAACACGAATGTAATGGAGAACATGAAGATGTAAATGGTTGTTGAACCTGCTTTAATTTCTTCATAGCTTAACCCCGAAAATTCGTAAGTATAACCCTCCGGTAAAGTTTTGGCAGCTACTTCCTGCAATGCCTTTATGGCCTCGCCGCTGCTATACCCATCTGCAGAAGCCCCATCAACTTCGGCGGTACGGAAAATATTAAAATGCGATATAAGCGGGGCAGCCACTGTTGGCTTGTAACTGATAAGCGTTCCCAAAGGCACCATTTGGCCGGCCTGGTTACGTACATAATATTTATCCAGATCGGATATCATTCCCCTAAAGGCTGTATCCGCCTGCACAACAACGTGGAATGTACGGTTATAAGTAGTAAAATCATTAATATATAAACTGCCCATATACGCCTGTATGGTTGTAAAAACATCGGCTACATTAACCCCCAGCTTTTCGCATTTTTCCCGGTCAACATTGAGGTTGAAATTTGGTGTATGGGCAGAGTAAAAACTGTAGGCTTTGGTTATTGCCGGATTCTTATTAGCCTCAGTGACGAAATTGTTAACCACCCTTTCAAAATCCTGTAAATTATCATTTGTACTGCGTTGCTCAATCTGCATACTAAACCCAACCGTTGTACCAACCCCGGGTAGTGGCGAAGGCTGTATAACTTCAACATTCGCATTTTTCAGGCCTGCATCGGCTATTCGTTTTTGCAGCACACCAATAATACCCGGAACCTGCTCGCTTTCGCTGCTGCGTTCGTCCCAGGGTTTAAGCTGACAGTAAATGGTGCCGTTATTTGAATTACTGGCATTAGTTACCACGTTTAAACCCGAAAGTGCAGCATAATGTGCCACCCCCGGTGTTGAGGCAATAACTTTCATTAATTTGCCCATTACATCAACAGACTGGGTGGTTGACGAAGCCGGGGGCAACTGAAAGGTAACATATAAATTCCCATCGTCTTCAGATGGTATAAAACCGGATGATTTTTGCTGGAATAAAAAGTATGCTCCAATACAAATACACACTAATAAAATAACTATGTATTTTGATTTCTGAATGCTTTTCTTAACCCCATTAGTATATCTTTCGGTTACGCGGTTAAACCATGCATTAAATTTGTAGAACCATTTATTTATTCCTTTTGCCTCTTTATTAATAACGGTTGGTTTTAATAATAAGCTGCAAAGTGCAGGTGTTAATGACAAGGCTATAAATGCCGATATAATTACAGAGATAGCTATGGTGATTGCAAATTGCTGATACAATCGTCCTACTATTCCGGGTATAAAGCCAACCGGCACAAACACAGCAGCCAGAATAAGGGCAATTGCAACTACCGGCGCTGATATATCTTTCATCGCCTGATAGGTCGCTTCTTTAGCCGACATCTTTTCTTCATCGATATAATGCTGCGTGGCCTCAACCACAATAATGGCATCATCAACCACAATACCTATGGCCAGCACAAAGCCAAACATGGTTAAAGTATTAATGGTAAACCCTAACGGGATGAAGAAGCAAAATGTACCAAATATTGATACAGGTATAGCCAAAACCGGAATAAGCGTTGATCGCCAGTTTTGTAAAAACAGGAATACCACAACGGCTACCAAACCCAGTGTTTTTAAAAGGGTGCCCACAACATCCTGCATAGAAACTTTTACAACCGTAACAGATTCAAAAGGAACACTGTACTGAACATCAGAAGGAAATGTTTGCTTTAGCTTGGCCAGTTCATCATACACCCCTTTTGCAGTCTCGAGTGCGTTACTACCTGGGGCCTGGTAAATTTGGAGGTACGATGCACGATGCCCGTCAACAAACGAATTGCTGGAGAAGGTGAATTTACCAAGCTCTACCCTTGCTATATCTTTCATATAAACCAATGCCCCTGTAGAAGGAATGGTTTTAACAATAATATTTTCAAATTCCGAAACCTTGCTTAACCGTCCGTTTACCAGTATTCCCAACTCATAAGTCTGGCTTGACGATTGCGGAGGCACACCTGCTGTACCGGCTGCTACCTGTACGTTTTGCGCATTTAGTGCTGTAATAACATCGGATGGGGTTAAACCGTAGGCGCTCATTTTTTCAGGGTTCATCCAAATCCGCATACTAAAATCATCGGTAAACCGGTTAATGCTACCCACACCTGGCACACGCAGCAATGCATCCTGAATAAATATATTGGTATAATTATCAAGGAAAGTAATATTGTGTGTGCCCTTCGGTGCGTAAATAGCCACCATCATCAGCATACTGGGGTTAAGTGCCCTTACTGTCAGGCCAAGCCTGCTTACTACTGCCGGTAATAATGGTGTGGCAATGCTTACCCTGTTTTGAACATCAAGCGCAGCAACGTCAATATCAGTACCGATCTTGAAAGTCACGTTCATTGACATTAAGCCGTTGTTAGTACTGTTGCTCTGCATGTACTCCATCCCTGGTGTGCCGTTTACCTGCGCTTCAATTGGTGTGGCAACCGTTTGCTCAACTGTTTGCGCATCGGCCCCGGTGAACTGGCCATTTACCTGCACTATGGGAGGAGTAATATCCGGATACTGATCTATAGGTAACAAAAGGATACACACTACCCCGGTGATTACCAATACGATAGATATAACTATAGCAGTTACCGGCCTCTTAATAAAAGTATTAGCAATCATATATTCTTATTTATCTCTACTACCGAAACTTCTGGTTTTATTGTTTACTGCCTTTGCCGCCTGATGGGGCTACTTTATTGGCAGTGGTAATTTGCGAGCCATCGTGCAGGGTTTGCACACCATCAGAAACTATCCTGTCGCCGGGTTTTATCCCGCTTTTTATAATAATATTTGCCCCGATTATTTGCCCAATCTGAACTTTTTTCTGAGCTGCAACTAATTTAGGCTTATGCTGTTTTGCGGTATCTGCTTTTGCGTCCGGATTATTTACAACACTATCTTTCGCCACGAAAACAAAATATTCGCCCATTTGCTCAACAACAGCCTTGTTTGGTACCAGTATTTGTGGTGTGGTTTCCTGGTTGTGTACCCTTACCACACAGCTCATGCCTACCCTTAATACCTGCTTCGGGTTAGCAAATACAAGCCTCACTTTTATAGAGCCGGTTTGCGAGTCAACTGCACGGTCGATCACTGAGATTTTACCGAGGTATGGATAGAGTGAATTATCAGGCAATAAAATGGTAAATAACGAATCGCTGGCTTGCGCTTTAGCGTTTTGCAATTGTTCAAAATGTGGAAGCTGTTTTTCATTTATTATAAAATCAACTGCCATTGGGTCATCAGTCGAAATGGTATTCAGTACCGTTGAGCCGGTTGATACAACATTCCCTAATTTAACCTGGCTAAAGCCTATAGTCCCGCTAAAAGGGGCATAAACTATTGCGTAGTTTAAATTGGTCTTAGCAGTTTTAACCGCCTGCTCGGATGATTTTACCTGGTTCTTTGCATTTTGATATGTAATAATGGCATGGTCATAAAGCTGTTTGGCAACAGCGTTATAACTATTTAAATATTCGTAACGGTCGGCATCCTGCTTAGCCTGCGCAAGGTTACCCTCCGAAACTTTAAGGTTGGCTTCTGCTGCGTCAAAGTTATCCTGGTAAATACGCTCGTCAATGGTATACAGCTTTTGGCCCTTTGAAACATGGCTACCCTCTGTAAAAAATATCCCGGTTACGGCTCCTTGTACCTGGGGCAGCAGGCTAACCTGGCTTAATGCCGCTGTGGTTGAGGGGTAATTATCATAATATAAAACACGCTGTGTTTTTACCTTAACCAAATTAACCGGCACTTCGTGATTTACTGGAGGCTGTTTCTTTTTACATGCCCCTAAAATAAGGCAACTTACTATAATGGTATTTATTACTGCTCTATTCATCTGACAGATTTGGTTTGTGCTTTTAATATGAAATATTTCCCATTGCCTTTTGCAGGTCTATCTTGTTCGACAGCACCTGGAACAATGCATTTAAATAACTTATCTCTGAGGATATTAAATTTGATTCGGCGGTTATTACATTCAGGTAGGGTATTATACCCTGTTTATACTGCAGGGTGACTACGAAGTAAACCCGTTTGGCCATAGCCACATTTTTTTGAAGCAGGCTGAAATTATACAGGTTACTTTTATAGTTAGCTAATGCTGTGGTATATTCTTTATAGATCTGTGATCTCAGATCGGTTTCATCCCAGTTCAATAGTTGTTGTTGCAGTTTGGCTTTATGTAAGTTATGCAATCGTGCAAAACCAGTAAATATGGGGATGTTGAAAGATAAGCCTATTAACGAACTGGGATAAGACGAACCAAAAAGCTTTGAAAAGTTATTATTTTCAAACTCGAGGTTGTAATTAAAAAAAGCCGAAACCGTTGGCAGGAAAGAATATCCGTAATATTTTACAAGCTCATTCTGAAGACCCTTACTTGTTGCAACCTGTTGATACTCTATGCGCTTTTCATATTGCAATTGCTGTGTTGTATCAATCGGGATATCCCTCATCATTTGCAGCGTATCAAAACTCACGTTAAACTGTTTTTCGGGAGGGAAGCCAATTAATTGTTTAAGGGCTGCATATTGTGGCACAACATTCTCGGTCGCCTGTTTTAATTGAGCTTTCGAATTATTTAAAGTGATACTGGCTTCTTCATAATCCGTTTCATCAACTATTCCACCCTTATATTGGTGATACGCGTCCCTCAGGTTTTTACCAAGGCGGGTGGTGTCTTCTTTTAAAATATTTATTTGCTCAAGCGTGAGCAGTACATTGTAAAACGATTTACTTACCGACGAAACGAGGAATATTTTGGTACTATCAGTCGCTTGCTCGGCTTGTTTGGTGTAAAATGGTGCACTGCGCGAAGTGTATAAAAGATTAGGACTAAATATGGCTTGCGAAACTGCCACCCCCGGAACAAAAGTGTTAGCAACTGATTGCCTTGTAGTGGACGAGCCTGTTGTTTGTGTTGTATTAATATTCGGCTGCTGAATATTATGTATTAATTCGCCGGAAGCGCTTACCTGAGGCAGCCATGCCGCTAAATTTATAGCATTAGTTGTTTTGGCGATATCAACATTTATAACTGATTTATTTAATGCCGGCTGATGGATCATGGCATAATCAATACACTGCCTCAGTGTTAAATACTCGCTGGTATTAAATGTTGTATCCCTGGTTGCGTGTAATGCTGTGCTGCTTGTATCCCTGGTCTGCGCCCATGAGCGTGTGGTTAAGCAAAGTAAAACTGTAATAAATAAAAAAACACGGACTGTACCCATATCAAATAACTAATCTGAAACATATTGGTGTGGAAAAATGCAAGCGTATTTTTAATACAATAGCTGCCAGGACTATGAAGAAATCATGTCCGGTTATTAATAGGGGTATGCAAATATTGATAAAACATACAGTACGAAAGCGTAACATTTTTGTTAAGAGGGTTTTAACAAGCTAACTGTACTTGATTTGTTACATCATGGCTAATTAATAATTAAAAATTATCAGATATATGAAATTTAATTTATGTCGCGGTAACTATGAATCCCAACCAGCAGAAGGCAAGTGAGCAAAGAAATGTGAGCGTTTTTAACGTGAGCTACCTAATATAATATGTATAATATATTTTAAACTTATAATTAATTGCCATGTTAATAGAGTTAAAAGCGTAAACCATGCAATCAACCGGAAAAAATAAATTAATTACACTCGTTGCAATGACCCTCGGTTTTGTTATGGTGCAGCTGGATGTTACTGTAGTTAATGTGGCCATAAAAACAATCGGAAAATCTGTAGGTGGCAATATTTCAAGTTTACAATGGGTGGTAAATGCTTATACACTAACTTTTGCTGCCCTCATTTTAACTGCAGGAGCGCTTGGCGATCGCATTGGTGCCAAACGCGTTTTCATTACCGGGTTTTCAGTTTTTACAATCGCGTCTTTAGGCTGTGGGCTGGCCCCGAACCTCCCTTTGCTTATCATCTTCCGGGCTGTTCAAGGTTTGGGGGCAGCTATACTTGTCCCCTGCTCCCTGGCGTTGCTCAGCCACGCTTATACAAACCCGGATGAACGCAGCAAGGCGGTCGGAATTTGGGCTGCTGGTGCAAGTTCGGCATTAGCAGCAGGGCCCATTATTGGTGGCGCGCTTATAGCTTTTTTGGGTTGGCGGAGCATCTTTTTTATAAACATTCCTATAGGGATAACCGGTATATGGCTCACTGCCGTTTATACTACGGAAACCGGTAAATCAAAAGGTCGGAGTATTGACATTTGGGGGCAGATTGTAGTGGGAATAGCTTTGGCTTGCCTGGCAGCATCAATGATAGAGGGTGGAAAACTCGGTTGGACCAACCTTTATATTCTACTTGGCTTTGCATTATTCGCGTTATTTATGGCACTTTTCATCCTGATAGAAAACAAAACCAAAGACCCCATGTTGCCATTGGTTTTATTCAAGATCAGGAATTTCAGTGCAACTACCGCTATTGGTTTTTTTATAAACATTTCTTTTTACGGTTTAATTTTTGTCTTCAGCCTGTATTTTCAACAACTGCGCGGTTTAAGTCCATTAAAAACCGGTATAGCCTTTTTACCGGCAATGGGCGCCATACTTATGGCAAATTTGCTGGCAGGCAGGTTAGCCAAAGGTTTAGGCCCTAAAAAAGTGATTCTGATTGGGGCGTTATGCTTTCTTGCAGGAAGTCTAGTTATGCTCGATGTAAGCAAGCAGACTGCCTTTCTTTGGGTTGCGTTGCCATTATTTGCAATGGGGCTTGGTGTTGGGTTGATAGTCCCTCCCATGACCTCCGCTATGCTTGGAAGCGTAGACAAAAGCCAATCAGGGGTAGCGTCAGGGGTTTTGAACTCCATGCGTCAGGCCGGAAGCGTAATTGGTGTGGCTTTATTTGGTTCGTTGGTTGCCAAAGGAGGTCAATTTATTAATGGGATGCATCTATCACTCATCATAACGGCATCGTTAATAGTATTAAGCATGGTTGCTGCTTTTGCAATCTCAAAAAGTTAGCCTATTGTCTATTGAAGATCGGGTTAAATTAAAAAGGGTCTTGTTTGTAGCAGAACCATCATTAACGGCGTAATAGATAGAAAGACACATTTTATGAGAGCAAAAAGCCTATTCCTATTCATACTTCCATTAATTATTATTAGCGGCTGTAAGAAAGACAAAAATCAGAAAACGGTACTTGATGGTACCTACTCGGGAAAGTTCATCGAAACTATTCAAAACTCTCCCGGATCACCAAACAACGTTATGCTCAGTCTTAAAGCTGGAAACCATACTTCGCCTGGCAGTATCGGTTTCATCACCACAGGTAATGGAAGTTTTAAAATAAACGGGCAAACCATAACTTTTGTTGATATGGGAGCCTATCCGGACAATACTGATTACAACAGCACAGCAGTATTGAGCGGTTTATATAATTATACCGTTAAAGGAGACAGCTTGTTTTTATCAAAGACCAATGAATCAAATGTTGTTTTTACCTATAAAGTCAAAAAACAATAAAAGAATTTGCTGAACAACTTATTTCTCACATCATAAGGCTAAACGCTTCAAAATGTGAAACTTTTAGCCTTATGTATGGGGATGATTACAGTTATTAATTGCTGCTTTTAATTAAGTAACCCTGAGCACGGTTTTTCCATATCTTTTATTTGCTTCTTTCCTGTTTTGTTTTTTATCCGAAAAGGTTTCGGCAATATAAGCCAAGGCTACGGCGGCATCCTTTAATTCGTATGTTTTTGCCAAGTGGACTTTCAACTTACCCACATCTATTAGCCTTGCAATTAACCTAAGGTCTTCTGCATTGGGTGCCTGGTGCATCATCACTGCCTTTACATGGTGCTTTTCAGCCTCCTCAATGTTTGGTGGCAGGTTGGTCGAAATAAGTAACCCGCCTTCTTTTAGCAAATGATACGAGTTTTGCTGGACTGCCGCACCAACCAGGTTAAAAACAGTATCAGCTTTGTTTTTATACAATTTAAAATCTGTGTTGTAATCAATAAGCTCATCGGCACCTAAAGATTTAAGGTGCCTATAATCGGCTACACATGAAGTTGCAACCACCGTTGCTCCGGCCTGATGTGCCAGTTGGATCAAATAGCCACCAACCGACCCTGCTGCACCATGTATAAATATTCTTTGCCCTGCTGTTATATTTGCATAATGAAACAAACCCTGGTATGCAGCCTCGGCGGCTACTGGTACCGAAGCGGCTTCTTCAAAACTGAGGCTTTCCGGCTTAAGAGAAATTGCATCGGGCTTTATTAAAATATACTCTGCATAAGCCCCTCCATCCACGCCATCACCATATACTTCATCACCGGGCTTAAAACCAGTAACATTGGCTCCAACTTTAACAATCACGCCCGAAAAATCCCGTCCGGGTATCCATGGAAATGTTAACGGGTAAATGTCCTTTAAAATACCTGTTGCTTTTAAATAATCAATGTGGTTTACCCCGGCAGCTCGGACATTGACTAAAACGGTATCGTCAGTAATTTCGGGAACGGGTACATTTTCGAATTTTAATGTGTTTAAATCACCATATTGGTGGAGTTGGATCGCTTTCATAGTATTACTTTTTTGTCAAACCTGTTCAAATTTTTTACTTTTGACAAGTACTTACCTGAAAGTAAGATACTTACCTCAACGTTTGAGATACTGTGTTTCAACCAAATAAAAAAGTAAAAATTATGTCAAAAATTTCTGATGAAGACTGCGGGATCAGGAAAGCAATGAATTTGGTTGGAAGTAAGTGGAAAGTAATGCTCCTTCGGAAAATGCGGAGAGAGCGCATGCGTTATGGTGACATAAAAAGACTCATTCCCGAAATAAGCGAAAAGGTACTTATACAAGAACTGAAAGACCTGGTTAAAGCGGGTTTGATGGAGAAAAAATCTTATCCTGAAATACCCCCGAAAGTTGAGTATTGGCTTACGGACAAAGGGATTAATTCGTTACCGCTGCTTGATAGCATTGTCGCTTTTGGCGAGGCCAACTTTTAAAGCAATTACTCCAGCACAGCAGGTTTAACATATTAAAAACCTGTTTATAAATAAATCCATAAAAAAAATCTAAAAAAATTTGCGCAGTTGATCGACTGCGTTTATATTTGCAGTCGATCAACTGCAAATAAATGAGAAGAGATATTTTTCAAGCTATTGCCGACCCAAGCCGCAGAGCCATTTTAGGCTTGCTAGCACTTGGAGCCATGACCCCAAATGCCATTGCCGAACACTTTGACAGCACCAGGCAAACCATATCGAAACATATTCAGATCCTTACTGAATGTGAAGTAGTGACACAGCAAAAAACAGGAAGAGAAATTTATTATCATTTTAATCCAAAAAAGATGAAAGAAGTAGATATATGGATGGAACAATTCCGTGCAATGTGGGAAAGCCGTTTTGACCAACTGGACAATCTTTTAAAAACCCAACAAAACAAAGAATCATGACAAAGAGAGAAGTTGTCTTTTCAAAAGACCTGCAAAACAAAAAACTGAATGTTATAAGAGTATTTGATGCCCCATTGGAACAAGTATGGGATGCTTGGACAAAAAGCGAAATACTCGACTTGTGGTGGGCCCCTAAACCTTACAAGGCACAAACTAAAGCAATGGATTTCAGCGAAGGCGGCTTTTGGTTGTATTGTATGGTAGGATTGGAAGATTACAGGTCCTGGTGTAAAGAAGACTATAAAACTATTGATCCTAAAAGAAGGATTACCAATGACGTTTCGTTCTGCGATGAAGATGGCAACCTGAATACTGATTTCCCTACCATGCATTGGGAAAAAGCATTTACTACAACAGCAGATGAAACTACCGTGGGGATTGAAATTATTTTTGATACTGAAGCAGATATGGAAACGCTTATTAAAATGGGCTTTGAGAAGGGCTTTACAGCCGGTCTCGATAATCTTGCTGATTATTTAAGTGCACAAAAGGTTACCGCTGTTCCTCAATAAAAATCTTTCTATGGTGTAAGGGTAAACTCTGATGAGTGTGTTTTAATGGAAAACAATAAAAAAATCCATGAAAACAACAATCTTATCTTTTATCATGATAGTTTTAGTTTCTGCAAAATTATTCTCACAGGAACAACAAAGTAAACCAGAACAACAAAGCGCTGCTCCATCAAAGGTGCCATTATTAAGCTCGTTTGAAAGCAGCTACGCTTATTCCCCATTTAAAGTTAATGGCAAAGACATGAATATACAACAAGCAAGCGCTACCCTTACATTCCCATTAATTAATTCGCTTCAAAATGGCAAGTTCGATTTTTTGCTGGCGGGTATAAGTTATAATGGATTGTTTCTTTCTGGTGCCGGTTCTACATTCGGAGGGTCGCAATTTCACTCATTTTCTGTGCCGCTTACCTTTCAAAAATCACTTTCGTCTAAATATGCATTGATCGCTTCTTTTGTTCCAATGCTTTCGTCTGATCTGAAGGATATATCAGGGGATGATATGACTTATACAGGGGCGCTTTTGTTAAAGATCAGGAAGTCGGATAAATTTACTTATTCGGTTGGGGTAGCTTATTCAAAGCAGCTTTTTGGAAGTGTGTTAGTGCCTGTGGTTGGCGTCGACTGGCAAATTAATGAAAAATTGAGTTACTCTGCCACATTACCATTGTCCGAAAAATTAAAATACCAGCTATCTACCAAAAGTGCTTTTGGTGTCAATGCCGATTTTGGTATTGGAGGTGGCACCTATCGCCTGTCCAAAAAAATGAACTCGGATTATTTCCAGGTACAGCAAATTAAGACCGGGTTATTTTATGATTATACGTTGTCGAAAAACTTTTCAATATCGGCAAGTGCCGGATATAACTTTAAACAGCAATTAGACCTTTATTCAAAAGATGAAAAAGTAAACTGGGTGCCTTTTAATGATTTAAACAAAAGGGTGCCCTTAGCAGAGACAAAAAAACCTGGTGCTACAGTGCAAACCGGATTTAGTTACCGATTTTAATAATGAACAATAATATGGTTGAAGTTTTTAAAACAGATGTTCGCAACAACAAACAAGCGAAACCAATTATCAGAAAGCTGGCAGAGCATATACCTGGCAGCATGGTGAATTTTGATCTGGAGGATATAGATAATATCTTAAGGGTTGAGGCTGATAATATTTGTACGGAAAATATTGTTGTACTGCTTGAAAGCTGCGGGTACAACTGCGAAGTATTGAATTAAGCGGTACACTTACAAATCAGGCCTGGCATATCTTTTCCTGTAGTCGAGCGGCGCCAGGCCTGTTATGCGTTTAAATATTACCCGGAATGTTTTTATGTCCTTATAGCCGGCGCTGATCATTATCGAGTTTATATCAAATTCATTTACTTCAAGGCCTTTTTTAGCCGACTCAACCCGTACCCGCTGCAGGTATTCGAGCGGTGTATTTTTAGTAGCAGCCTTAAACCTCCTTATAAAGTTGCGCATACCCATACAGGTTTGTTCTGCTACCTCCTCTATCGAAATATTTGAGGCGTAGTTTTCTTCAATAAAAAGCTGTGCCTTTAAAATTTCAACATCCCCGTGCCTGTGCTGCCCCATAAATACCGCAAAGTGGGCCTGGCTTGTCCTGTCCATCTCGATAGCATACATCTTGCTTATCCATAGTGCCGTTTCACGGCCACAAAATTTCTCGATAAGATATAAGATCAATTTTAAGGACGAAAAAGCCCCTCCGCTGGTATAAATACCATCCTGATCAGTTATTATCAAATCTGGTTTTATTTTAATAAGCGGATATCTTTTTTGCATGTCTTCCAGCCCTGCCCAGTGCGAAGTAACCCCTTTACCGTCCAAAAGCCCGGCTTCTGCAAGTATATAGCTGCCGAGGCAAAGACTTGCTACTTCTGCACCGGTTGTTTTCATGTCTTTTATCCAGTTAATCAGGGTGATATTTTGTTTTATGCTGATGTTATTATTTACCCCAATACTCGGGTCTACATTTAATGCGGGAACAATAATAAGGTCGGTACGGATCACATCAGAAAATGAACGCTGCGTTAATGATCTCGAGGGCATATTAAAATGATCATTTTCGCCATTTTCGCTCACTAACTCCAGTTTAAACGCCGGTTGCTTCCCCAATTGGCTGCGAAAGCGGTTTGCTGCAGTAAGCAAATCAATTATTGATGCAACAGAGTAAAGAGCAGCATCTTCATGAACGACTAACGTGATTCTTTTCACAACATTTTAATTAGAGACTGTAAAAATAACCTTTTATTATGTCGCAAAATCCCCCTAATCAAGTCATTAATGCTAGTTTATTGGGCACATTTTACTATGGAGATTTGGCCATCCATTAAGCCAACGTATAACCAGTAATGCAAAATAACCCTATCGCACCATCGCCGGCCAAAACAAAAATGCCAAAAGGTGTTCCTTTTATTATAGCTAACGAATTTTCGGAAAAGTTTAGCTTTTTCGGGATGCGGAGTATCCTGTCTATTTTTTTAGTACACCAGTTTTTCAATCCACATGGCCTGGCCAATTTAAATGCCGGGGCCGAAGCCAGGTCAAACGCCTACACCCATGCGTTTAGTTCGCTGCTGTATTTTACGCCTTTTTTGGGTGCGCTGATTGCTGACTGGTTTGTCGGAAAATACAGGGTGATTTTAGCAGGCTCCATTATATACACATTCGGGCATTTTATGCTGGCCATTTCTACTCATAACTTATCAGGTTTTGCCAGCGGTATGATGGTGATTGCCTTTGCCGGAGGCGCTATTAAGTCGTGCGTTTCGGCTAATGTGGGCGATCAGTTTAACCACAGCAACCAGCACCTCATGAGCAGTGTTTACGGTTGGTTTTATTTTAGCGTAAACTTTGGCGGAACGATAAGCATTCTTTTAATCCCGGTTTTGTATAACAGTATTGGGCCTTCAATTGCCTTTGGCGTGCCTGGTATATTAATGGCGCTGGCTGCCATTATATTTTATTCGGGTAGTAAGCACTATGTAAAGGCGCCGCCTACAGGTATAAAAAAGGATAATTTTATTACCGTAAATTATTTTGTGCTAAAAACCTTCTTCACAAAAAAAGACAAGTCGGAAGCAGTATGGCAAGTTGCTGAAAAAAAATATGGTACGGAGAAAACGAATGCAATAAAAGCCATATGGCGGGTGCTGGCTGTTTTTATTTTTATCCCTATTTTTTGGGGTATGTGGGATATGAACCAATCGGAGTGGGCATTACAAGCTGATAAACTCGACCTTAACCTGGGGCTTTGGGGCATTAAGCTGTTAGCATCGCAGGTGCAGGTGACTAACACCATATTTATCCTGGTGATGATTCCAGTGTTTAATTACTGGGTTTATCCATTGGTTCAAAAAATGGGGTTCAGAATAACTCCTTTAAGAAAGATAGGGGCCGGGCTTTTTATAACGGCATTAAGCTTTGTAGTTATCGGCTTACTGCAAACCAGCATCCAAAACGGCCATGCCCCTTCGGTATGGTGGCAGGTCTTGGCTTATTTATTCCTCTCGTGCGGTGAAGTATTAGTGGCAGTGACCGGCCTGGAATATGCATATACACAATCGCCCCCTTCCATGAAAAGCACTATGACAGCCATATGGTTCCTTGCTTACTCAATAGGCACTTTCTTTACCGCATTAATTAATGTAAACATTGCCGGCAAAGGCATCTTCTCCTATTTCACAGGCGACAGGTACTTTTACCTGTTTGTAGGTATTATGCTTTTCTTTTTCCTGCTGTTTTTGATAGTAAGCCCCCGTATGAAGGAGGAAGCCTACCTGGTTGAGAACGATACGCTGCCCGATAATCCAATTGTATAATAACACGTCAAAAACACATATATATGACATCAACAGACCTAATTATTTTAAATTTCGAAGAGATCAGGAGGCGCAGCATCCTGTTATGGAACGGTATGCCCGAAAAATTCTTCAACTGGCAGCCCGATCAATATGCAATGAGCAGCATTGAAATGGTGCGCCACGTTTTAGAGGGAGAATATGAATATCATAAGATTATCGAAAACAGGGGATCGCAAGGGTTGGATATTACTTCTCCCTGGAAAGACAGAGCCTATACCACTATTGCCGAAGAAATAGCATTTGCCCAGCCCTTCAGACTGGATTTTATTGAAACCGTACGTTCATTTTCAGAACAGGATTTAAACGAGGTAAGGATCATCCGGTCAGATCTGGGGCAATCAAGAAGCCTTGGCGATTACTTGTTAAGAGTTGCTTATCACGAATCGGTACATTCAGGGCAAATGCTGTCCTATTTGAGAACATTAAACATACCCAGGCCCAACCTTTGGGATTAAGCAGTTCTTCGGTTATAAATCAGGCCTGGCATATCCTTTCCTGCAGTCAATCAGCGCCAGGCCTGTTATACGTTCGCATTTATTTCTTAGTGTTAAAAATATTTACTGTGTTTTTGCTGAAACTTTTTGCCCGGCATTTACCGTCACATCTGTGTATGAAATAATACCGCCGGTTGAGTTTTTATCATGCCGGGCTTGTAATGGTTTCCCGTTAATATAAATAAATTTAAACCCTCCCGAAAACATGGGCCTCCAGCTAATTGTTTTATTGCCTGTGTTGAGGATAGTAGATGCTTTTTTGTTAAAGTGGGTAAGATTGACAGTAGTATGTAAAACCGGCACATCCTGCATGGTTGAGCTTACATCCGAACCGTTACGGTATATTGTACTAAGCCTGTTATAGCGGGCATCTGGATCTATTCCCATTAAGCCCTGCACGAAGCCTTTGATAACGCCATATGAAACTTCGGGATAGTCGTGTCGCGGAGTTTGCGGGTTGGTTAAATACATCATATAATTGTACGCCTTATCCCAATATCCGTTCTGGTACATAATAAGCGGAAAATATGAGGTATTTTCTATGTTCCAATCCTTTTCGAAAAGATGGTGCAGGGTTTTATCGCGCCTTACCGGGTTTTTCAAGGCGTCAAACCATAACAGAAAAGTTTCCCCTTCATTCTTGCCATAAGCGCCGCTGCTGTTAAAATACGTATTGTATAAATTTTCCGAACTATCCCACCAGTTGTTTTCCAGCTCCT